>Ga0256914_1004486_pt1 | contig 10464 bp, 7 predicted proteins | sample HulkmetaG_FD_191571 | JGI IMG/M metagenome (GOLD analysis project Ga0256914, IMG submission 191571) | Hydrothermal chimney microbial communities from Main Endeavour vent field at the Juan de Fuca Ridge, Pacific Ocean - Hulk | ecosystem: Environmental > Aquatic > Marine > Hydrothermal vents ...
GAATAGACAAAAATATAGTGCCAAAAGGCAACAAAGGTTCAACGAGTGCAAGCCCCGGTTCTTTTCAAGAAAGCAGGCACCTTGAAGGCAGTGCTCAAAGATATGATGCATATTTGGAAGAGATCTTGGGTGAGGTTGAGCCAGATTCTGTCTCGAATGACCCATTGAATGGTGTTTCCGAAACTGGCAACCAGACCAATGCGAAAGCCTCTACTGCCTCACCCTCATTTAAATCTCCGGTCACAGACGACGTGGTGGAAGCGCCTACTAGTGCAGACCCAAAAGCTGGTGACGCAAAGATAAGTGGTGATCAAAAAGAAGATTCCTCCGTGCGTCCAACTGAAAATCTTGAAACAGCAGCAGGCGAAAACAAAAAAATAGATGGTGTGAATGGTGAAGCAGGCAAGTCGGTGGAGCAGGTTGCCAGAACCAGTAAACCCGTTGAAAAGGTTTCTCAAAGGACAGAAAAAGCCTTTGAAACCCCAAGCGAGTTCGAAAAAAGGTCGTATGAACAGGCTTCCGGCCCCGATCAGCAAGCCGGTCTGAGACCAAAAACAGAACCCCTAGATGGTGCTGAAGACGGAAATACGAGATCCAAGAATTCTGCGCAAGCTATGTTCCAGGCTCATAGACAGGACCAGGGATTTTCTTTTGCGCAGAACGGAGTGAATGGTGCACATCAGTTGTCCAGCCAAGACCTGCTTTCCATTAACGAAGACGAAACCTTCAATGTGCAACAGGACAACACAATAGATGACTCGGTAGTGGAACAGGTTAGCAAGGGCATTGTGAACTCAATAGTCTTAAAAAGAAGACGGGCCATATTGCAACTCAATCCGCCAGAGTTGGGAAAGGTGCGCGTGGAACTGGTCGTTCACAGAAATTCCAACATCCACGCAACCTTTTTGGCAGATCAGCCAGAAGCCAAACATATATTGGAAACAAATATGGTCCAGCTCAAGGAACAACTGGAGGCCCAAGGATTTCAGTTGGGAAGTTGTTCCGTGGATATAGGGCAAGGTTGGGGTAATCAGCAAGACAATTCTAGCTTTGACGGCTGGAATTTTGGAAATGGGTTGGCAGATGGTCCTGCCGTAGAAACAGAACCTATGGAATTTTCAGAGGTGTCTATCCGGCAAGGAATGGCTGGCCGGGTGCATATAGTTGTTTAAAGCCAATTAAGGAGCATAAGTAATGATAGCAAGAGCAATAACCTCCGCTGCATCCAGTGGAACCGAGGAAATCAAATATGAGACCCCGAAGGATCACGCTACCTTGGACAGAGATGATTTTATGAAACTCTTTGTTACTCAGCTACAGTATCAAGATCCTATGAAACCCATGGAAAGTGCCGAAATGGCAAGCCAAGTGGCCCAGTTCAATATGGTAGATCTCATGTATAAGAGCAACGAAGCAATGGAGCGGCTGGCTGAGGCAGATGAAGCAAGGACAGGGCTCAGTGCTGTAAACTTGATTGGTCACACAGTCCAATACGAGGGCAACAACATCCTTGTGGGTGACAATGGTGTGGAACCCTTTGGTGTAACACTGGAAAAGCCTGCTGCATCGAGTGAATTAATTATCAGAAACAGTTCTGGAAATGTGGTCAGGAACCTGAATACAAATGGTTTTGAAACAGGCAGGCACACTGTGCAGTGGGATGGCAAAGACAACAATGGGAATCCGGTTCCGCCCGGTTCATATTCGTTCACAGTTGTAGCATCAGATCAGGAGGGCAACGAAGTTGAGGTTGAGACCTGGACAACGGGTATTGTTTCTGGGATTGCTCAAGAAGAAAAAGGAATGCCAAAGGTGGAACTAAAAGATGGTCCATCAATCAAATTAAAAGATATCTGGAAAGTCGGTTAACAATTTTTAGCGAGTATATAAGGAGGTAGAATAACCTATGGCTCTTACAAGTTCATTGTATTCAGGTGTGAGTGGATTGGTAAACATGGGAAATGCCATGCAGGTCATTGGCGACAATATTGCCAATGTGAACACCACGGGCTTTAAGTCTTCCCGTTCCACGTTTCAAGACATAATGGCTCAGTCCATAAATACTGCCAGGGGAGGTTCCCAGGTGGGGCGCGGCGCATCAATGTCAGACGTGGCGCCGCTGTTTCAGCAAGGTTCTTTCGAGTCCACATCGTCACCAACAGACCTTGCTATTGCAGGAAACGGCTTTTTTATCGTCAGTGATCCAGCCTTGGAAAACAGTGTTTACTATACCAGGGCAGGGCAATTCCACATAGATAAACTTGGTTATTTGGTGAATCCGGCAGGGCTTAAGGTACAGGGCTGGAAGATGGAGACTCAGCCGGATGGCACAGCAGAGATAGTTGGGGCCATGGGAGATATTCAAGTGGTGAATTCATCTCCGCCAGTAGCCACGGCACAGGCCACAATAGCTGTCAACCTTGATAGCCGGGTTTCAAATCCGGTTGATCCCAGGAGCCTTGAAAAGGCGTGGGTTCAGAAAAATGGCGAACTGGCGCCAAATGTAGATTATGAATATAAAACAAGCCTAAATGTTTATGACAGTCTGGGGAATACTCACGAATTGACCATCTATTTTGACAAGACCTCTTCTGACAGGGAATGGGAATTCATCGTGACCATGTCTCCAGAGGAAGACAAAAATATATATGCTACTTTGCCAGATACCCCGCCTGCTGAGCGTGGTCTTCTCATGAGGGGGTTTCTCCATTTTACGCCCCAGGGCAGCATAGATGGCATATATAGCAAATATAACAATGGAGTAGGTGAGGTCGTAGAGGAAATAGCAGGAGCTGGTGCTCAGTATGCCAATTCCAAATTTTATGATGCAGGAGGCAGCAGTAATATTATCAAGTTCAGGCTGGAAGACATCGAAGACCTGCCTGTTCTCCCTGAAATGAATGCCGGCCAGTATGTTATAAATGGTAAGCCCACCGTCTTTCTAGACAATAATGCAGATGGCCAGGGTGATGACCAGTTTTATATAGTAGGCTTCGATCCTGAGGATCAGACAATAACTCTTACCAACGATGCCAATGGAACAACAGTCATAAAGGCCAAAATAGGCACTGCCAATAGCGAGCACATCCAGCGATTTGGCACAAGAATCAGGAATTTCCGCAATCCCGCCGGTGGGGGAGATCTTCCTGTGGACAATGACAATGATCCTGCTGCAAACCAAAATTTCCTGGAGTTGGATGCCTTGTATCGCATCAATCCTGATGATGAAACCACCTTTGTTACCTTCACCTCTGGAGGAAACACATATACCGTGGTGGATTATGATCCGGAAAATATGCAGGCCACGGTGAGGGACGGAGCCAATGTAGAGACGGTTTACAATATTACAGACCAGGATATTGAGGGCGACTGGTTCGATGTGTCTTATGGCGACCACAACTATCCCCAGCTGAAGGCTTACTTCCTTCCCCCTTCAGGGGAAGCCATGCCTACAACAGGATGGGACCGTTCCGCCCAGATGGTGGAACTCAATTTCGGAGCCTATGCAACAGTGACCAAGAATGATGACGGCAGCTACGATCCTCCATCCACCTGGACCACCGAGGCCATCACCACCACCCAGTATGCAAATCGTTCCAGCACGCTCTTTTATGATCAGGATGGTTTTGGTGCAGGCTTCCTGGAATCTGTGAATGTCGATTCCGAAGGGGTCATAACTGGAAGTTATTCTAATGGACGCATAATTGCCCTTGCACAATTGGGCCTTGCCAGATTCAATAGCCCTTCGGATCTAGCCAAAGAGGGCGGCAATTTGTGGAGGGAGACCACGGCTTCTGGCGCTCCTGTTACAGGCCAGCCCCGCACGAACGGCCTAGGCTCTATAGCTTCCAATGCCTTAGAGCAGTCCACGGTCGACATGGGCACAGAATTTGTGCGTCTTATTACAACCCAAAGGGCCTTTCAGGCAAACTCCAGGGTTATTACAACTACAGATGACATGCTGAACGAACTACTCAACATGAAGCGCTAATGGTAGGTTGAATATCTTGGACGCAAGCAATACCGGCTAGCGATATTGCATTGCTCCAGAGTGCGTCCAGGCAGTTTTTGTAATTTGTTGAAAAGCCTGCATCAAAACAAAAATGGTGCAGGCTTTTCAACTAATGTTGAATTTTCAAAGCAAACGCTGGGGGTCAACATCGAGGTCCATTTTGACCGATGAAGGGCACAGCGTTGTTTTGTGCTGCAGTACAAAAGAGCATGCCTTCCTAACGTCAGCCAAGGAAAGGCCTTTTATCAATACTTGGTATCTGTATCTACCTTTGATTCTGCTCAAAGGAGAAGGAGCAGGCCCTAGTATCTCTAATCCTTTGAATGAATAACTTAGGGCCGCCTTTTTAAGGATTGAAACGGCCAAGTTTGCACTAGTTTCGACCCTTTTTCTGTTTTTCCCTGAAAACCGCAGGTTTATCAATCGCCCAAAGGGTGGATAACCCAGCGCTTTTCGCCTCGACATTTCTTCCTGGGCAAAACCGTCGAAATCATGTCCTTCAAGATGCTTAAATACATAATGGTGTGGATTGTGTGTCTGGATCACCACCTTGCCGGGAAGGGTATTACGTCCGGGCCTACCGCTAACTTGGAGTAATATTTGAAAAGTACGTTCAGATGCGTGGTATTCAGGAAAATTGAGGGACTGATCAGCCGCTATAACACCCACCAAGGTAAGATATGGAAAATCATGGCCTTTTGTAACCATTTGGGTGCCCACTAGGCAATCAATTGAGCGGTTGTGAAAATTATGCAGGAGTGTCTCCATCTTTTTTCTCGAACTCGCGGTGTCACGATCTAGTCTTGCTATTTTCTTTTCGGGAAACAACTTGCCCAATTCTGAAGCAATCCTCTGGGTTCCATATCCGGCGGCGATGGCAGACAAACCTTGGCATTTGGGGCATACTGGCATGGCCAGGTGCTCTGCGCCGCAGTAATGGCAGCACAGCCGACCAGTCGCTACATCTGCCACCTCTTTTTCTGACGCACGGTGTAAGGTCATGGTTACATCGCATGCTTTGCATCTGAAGACATGGCCGCACTCTGGGCAAAAGACATAGGGAGCGAAACCGCGGCGGTTTAAAAAGAGGAGCACTTGCTCTCCTTTGTCAAAGGTTATTCTCATTTCTTCGTACAACCTGGTGGAAAGCCAAGAAGGCTTTTTGATTTCAGGAGAAGAAATTTTTCCTTCTTTTCTGGAGCGGTCCACTATCACTATTTCAGGCATGGGCCTGCCAGCTATTCTCTGAGGCATGGAAAGTAACTGATATTTGCCCTGTGCCACATTGTGCATACTCGATAGAGACGGTGTAGCCGAGCCAAGGACAACAACTGCATTGGACAACTTGCCACGGATGACAGCCAAATCACGGCCGTGATAGCGGAGATGCTCGTCCTGCTTGTAGGAAGGATCATGTTCTTCATCCACCACTATGAGACCAATATTTTCCAGGGGAGCAAAGACAGCCGACCTGGTGCCGATCACAATTTTTGATTCGCCATTTCTGATCCGTGACCACTGGTTTCTCCTCTCTGAAGGCGTAAGGCCACTGTGCAGTACACTTAGACTGCTAGCAAAATAATTGAGGAAGCGTCCTACGATCTGCGCGGTCATGGCTATTTCAGGAACCAGCACCAGAACCTGCCTGCCGCGAGCCAAAACATCCTTTGCAGCACGAATATAGACCTCGGTCTTGCCGCATCCAGTGACTCCATGGAGCAGGAAGGTCTTGTATCGATTTAGTTCCAAAGCCTCTTCTATGAGGGCAAGGGCGGTTTTTTGGTCTCTGGTGAGAGCGGAAGGGATGTTCTTGCCAGACCATACTGAAAATTCCGGAGCCTTTGTTCCTGGTTTAAAGGGCTTTGAAACGGCCCGTTGTCTGCCTTTGTAAGCAGAGATGATGGCCGGCGGCATGGCTTCGGACACCACCAGGCCAATGGGGTGGAAATAATAATTTGCTACCCATTCTAGAAATTGGAAAAGATCTTCATTGATCAAGGGTTCAGCATCGAGTTGTTGTAGAATGGGCTTGATTGAGATTGATTCAGACGGTGGGGATGTACGTTCCCCCCATACGATACCAGCCATTTTCCTCTTGCCCACCGGAACCAACACTCTGCTTCCCTTTGCAGGCATGGGTATGTCGGAAGGTAGTGCATAGGTGAGACAGGAATAGATGGGAAGCGGTACAATGACATCAATTAATCGGGGGCAGCCTCGGCCTACCACTGCAAATCAGAGTTTTGAAACAAGCTCTTTCAAATATTCCTTGAAGGGTCCGCCAAGCTCAGGATGTTCCAGTGCCAGGTTTACCGTGGCCTGCAGAAAACCGAACTTGTCTCCAGCATCATATCTTTTGCCGGCAAATTTATAGGCATATAGGGCACGTTCCTTTCTCAAAATATCCAGCGCATCTGTAAGCTGGATTTCTCCGCCTACCCCGGGAAGAGTCCTATGGAGGCAATCATATATTTCAGGCCTCAAAACATAGCGTCCTATTATGGCCAAATTGGACTTGGTGGTTCCAGCAGGCGGTTTTTCGATCAGCCGTGACACCTTGTAGATACCTGGCGAGACCTCCTCTCCTTCCACAATGCCATACCTGTGGGTCTCTGACTCAGGAACTTCTTGGACCGCCACCACTGATTCCTGATATTCATTGAAGACATCCAACATTTGATGGACACAGGGGATTTGTGAGTCAACCAGATCATCGCCCAGCACTACTGCAAAAGGTTCGTCTCCCACGACTTGTTCAGTTACCATGACTGCATGGCCAAGACCCAAGGGCTCTTTCTGCCGTACAGATACTACATTGATCAAGTTGGAGATGTGCCGCACAATCCTCAAGAGATCGAGCTTGCCTTTTTGAGCCAAAAAGGTTTCCAGCTCAAAGGAATAGTCAAAGTGATTTTCAATGGCTGCTTTTCCAGACGCTGTGACCAATATTACGTCCTTTATGCCCGAGGCCACCACCTCTTCTACGATGTATTGGATGGTGGGTCGATCGACTATGGTGAGCATTTCTTTAGGGATTGCTTTGGTTGCAGGCAGAAAACGGGTGCCCAGGCCAGCTACTGGAACTATAGCCCTTTTGACTTGCATTTGAACCTCCATGAAGGGATGTTTAGCGGATCGGGGCAAGACGCCCAGTCAAATCATATCTTATTTTCAAAGCCTACATGGATTTTTCTGGATTGAAAAGGGGAGAATGCCTTCTGGAAGATATCAAAGCGCTGAAGCAGCCAATTCCGTCCGGCACTCTTCAAATATTTTGTAGTTAAATTCCTTTTGCTTCAAGGCCTTTGGAAGAAGATCCACAAGGCTTCCCAAGTCCAGGGGGTTGAGGGTCATGTCCACAGAGTAGCTGAAGGCTTGCAATCCATTGTAGCGGTTGCCTGAGAGGTGGAAATAAACAACGAATACCTTTTTCCTTCTTTCTGGTTCCAAGTTGTTTATGAAGCCATGGATCTCCTTCAAGGGTTCTTCCGGGTCTGGACCGTTCTGGAACAGCAACACGAGATCGAAAGTGTTATACCTGAAACGGCCTGCTATGTCTGAGGCGTTTTTGATCTCCCTTACCCTGAAATTGAGCTGCTTCAAGGCCTTGTTTGCTTCGAGCCTGGCTTCTTCCTGCGGGCAATATACAAGGGCGGTTTTAGCCCCGGGTTCAAAAAATTCAGGATCGTCATATTGGTTGGATAGATCACCATCAGCACTTGTCACAGTGGTCTGTACAGGCTCCGGTGCCTTGATTTCTATTTTTTCACCGCATTGGGGGCAAGAGAGATATGCACTGCCCTGGGTAGGGATTTTGTCGTCTCTGATCGTATATCTTTTGTTGCAGCCTTTACAAACTATCTCCATGAGATGTTCTCCAAATAAACTTAAATTGGTGCCCGGACATCCCAATCCAGGTCGATACTGAGACCTTCGATATCGGAGGTCTTCTCTCCCCGCTTGTTCTTTTCTTGATCAATACCTTGCCGCACCTTTGCCCTGCTGCTGGCATAGGCAAGGGCGGTCTCTTCATCTATTACTCCCTGCTGGAAAAGTTCTATTATGTGCTGGTCAAAGGTCTGCATACCTACACCATGGGCACTTTCTATTATTTCATAGAAGGTCTTGCCTTCCCGTTCTCCATTTATGATGGCGTCTTTTACGCGGATGTTGTTGTGCATGATTTCAAAAACAGCCACCCGTCCACCCTCTTTTTTAGGCAAAAGTCTCTGACCCACGACCCATCTGATCGAATCGGCCAGGCGGAATCTTACCTGCCGTTCCTCCTCTGTGGTAAACATGCCAAGAATCCTGTTTATGGTGTGTCCTGCATTCACAGTGTGAAGGGTGCTGAAGACCAAGTGGCCAGTCTCTGCCGCATTCATGGCGATTTCCACGGTTTCCCTGTCCCTCATTTCTCCCACCAGCACCACATGGGGCGCTTGGCGCAGGGCCGCCCTCAACCCACTGCTGAAGGCATCAAAATCTTTTCCTAGTTCGCGTTGATTGAACGTCGCCTTCTTGTGCTCATGAACATATTCTATGGGATCTTCCAGAGTTATGATGTGCAGAGGTTCATTTCTGTTGATTTCGTCAAGTATCGCCGCCAGCGACGTGGTTTTACCAGTACCAGTGGCACCTGTGAAAAGGATTATGCCGTTTTTCTCTTTGGCCATTTCTTTGAAACATGAAGGAAGACCAAGCCCTTCAATGGTAGGTACCTCGTTTTCAAGGCGGCGCATGACAATGCTGTATGTTCCCCGCTGTGAAAATACATTAACACGAAACCTTGGGCCGTCATGCAAATGATAGGAAAAGTCACATGAACCATGTTTGATCAAGTCAGAAATAAGCCTTTTGTTGTTGTTGATCATGGTCAAGGCGAGCATTTCCGTTTGAAACGGTGTAAGACAGCCTGTATTCAGGCCAGCTGACACGGGATGGAGCTTTCCGTCCGCTGCCACTTGGCAAGGCCTTCCCACTGTAAAATTGAGGTCAGAAATCCTGGGATGGGCCTCGAGCAGTTCACTGAGCAGCATATCGAGGTCTGATCTGTGCATACTAGGCCACCTCCGTAAAATCAATGGGTGCGCTTCTGGCAAAGGGTTTGAACTTGGCCTTGTCCACGCACTTGTTGTAGGCCTCGTCTGGATCTATCCAGCCCTTTTGCAAAAGCTCCATGATGGCGTCGTCCAGGGTCTGCATTCCATATTTTTTACCTGTCTGCATTGAGGATGGTATCTGGTACGTTTTGGCCTCGCGTATGAGATTTCTAACGGCTGGCGTTGCCACCAGGATTTCAAAGGCAACGCATCTTCCAGGGGTGTCGATACGTTTGAACATGGTTTGGGAAATAACTGCCCTCAAGGCATCGGCCAGTGTTGAACGCACCTGGGCCTGTTGCTCGGTTGGGAAAATCTCGATCACCCTGTCCACGGTCTTTGCAGCACTGATGGTATGGAGGGTGCCCATGACCAGGTGACCGGTCATGGCAGCTTCGATGGCCAAGGCAATGGTTTCCAGGTCGCGCATTTCACCCACTAGGATAATATCTGGATCTTCACGCAATGCACCTCTTAGGGCGGCGCTGAATGACCTCGTGTGCGTGCCCACCTCCCTGTGGTTTACCAAACAGCCCTTGCTTTCGTGGACAAATTCAATCGGATCTTCCACAGTTATTATGTGATCTTTTCTGTTTCTGTTGGCATGATCGATTATGGCTGCCAGTGTGGTCGACTTTCCACTTCCTGTAGGCCCTGTAACTAACACAAGGCCCCTGGGCAGCATGGCCAGCTTGGTCATGATGGCCGGTAAGCCAAGCTGTTCAGCAGTCAAGATCTTGCTGGGGATCTCTCTGAAAACGGCACCAATACCATTTTTCTGCATGAAAAAATTTGCCCTGTAACGGGCCAAGTTTGGTATTTCGTAGCCGAAATCGATATCCCCTGTCTCTTCAAAGGTCTTTATCTTTTCCTCAGGGGCTATTTCATAGAGCATGGCCTTTAGCTCGTCATCATTCAAGGCATCATATTTAACTCTGTGAAGATCACCCCTTATCCTCAAAATAGGAGGAGAGCCTGCTGCAAGGTGCAAGTCAGACGCACCCTGTTCATGCATCAATTTGAAAAAAGCATCTATTTTTGCCATAGTAGTGCTTCGATACCGCCTGGTTGTTTTGATTTTAGTGTAAGATTTTCTTTGCTCTATTATCGGCAAAAGATTCCAAGTCCTAAAAGGAGAAGCCTTCGGGAATGTCGAATAGGGGAACGGAATAATGGCCTGTGATTTGCAATAAACACGCCTGGTTAGGCACATTGGCCTAAGTTGTTCATGAAAATGTTTGGAGATGCAGATGCTAACAGCTGAAACACCGATTATCAGCTTTCAAGGGGTGTCAAAAAAATATCCCCCAAATCATGTTGTAATGTCAGATGTCAATCTGGAAATCGAAA
>Ga0256914_1004487_pt1 | contig 10463 bp, 9 predicted proteins | sample HulkmetaG_FD_191571 | JGI IMG/M metagenome (GOLD analysis project Ga0256914, IMG submission 191571) | Hydrothermal chimney microbial communities from Main Endeavour vent field at the Juan de Fuca Ridge, Pacific Ocean - Hulk | ecosystem: Environmental > Aquatic > Marine > Hydrothermal vents ...
AAACGGGTTTTGTCCTCGCCCCCGAAAAATTGATGACCGAGTTTCGTAAAGTACACCAGTTTGTGGTTTTTGCCGCCAACACACCAATACAGCATGCCGTTGCCGATTTTATAAAAGATGAGGAAAATTACAAGAATTTACCCGGTTTTTATCAGCAAAAACGGGACTTTTTTGTGAATGCTCTGAAAAATTCACGTTTCAAAATTATTCCGTGTCACGGCACCTATTTCCAATTGCTCGATTATAGCGCCGTTTCCGGAAAAAATGAAATGGATTTTGCCAAACAACTTGTTGAAGAACATAAAGTGGCATCGGTTCCCGTTTCGCCGTTTTATCACAAAAACGACAACAACAAAGTATTGCGGTTCTGTTTTGCAAAACAGGAAAAAACATTGAAAAAAGCAGCCGAAATATTATGCAAGATTTAAAAATTCTCTTTTTGCAGTCGAATTTGGCGTGGGAAAATCCGCAACAAAACAGAAAAACATTTTTTGAAAAAATTGAAAAATCATTTTCGGGCGAAGACATTATAATACTCCCCGAAACTTTTACCACCGGATTTCCCGTTGACCCCGAACCCTTTGCCGAAAAAAAAGAGGGCGAAACAATGCAATGGATGAAAAACATTGCAGCACAATTCAATACGGTACTTACGGGAAGTTTTCTTATGGATAATGATACCCACTATACCAATACGCTGATTGTGATGTATCCGGGAGGAAATTTTAAGCGTTACGACAAACGCCACGTCTTTTCCATGGGAGGTGAACACCAACGCATAAAACCCGGTGAAAAAGAGTTGATAGTAGATGTAAAAGGTTGGAAAATAAAACCTATGATATGCTACGACTTAAGATTTCCCGTGTGGAGCAAAAACAGGTATGTAGATGGCGGCTTTGCCTACGATTTGGCAATATACACGGCTAATTGGCCTGCAGTTCGTTCTTTCCCCTGGAAACAGCTTATCACTGCCCGTGCCATTGAAAACCTTGCTTATGTAACCGGTGTCAATCGCGTGGGTTTCGACGGACACGGTAACAGGTACAGCGGCGACTCGAGAACCGTCGATTTCAAAGGGAATATCCTTTCGGAATGCCCTCCCGATACCGAAACCTCTTGCAAAGTAACACTTTCGTACAACGAGTTGGTAAAATTCCGTAAAAAATTTAATGTCGGTCCCGACTGGGATAAATTTAAAATAGTTTTATAGATATTAGCGGTATTAAAAAAAATTAATACTTTTACTTTTTTAACCGGATATAACCATGAATATAATTATTGCAGGCGACGGCGAAGTGGGTTTCAATTTGGCGGAAGCTCTGGTAAATTCAAATCATAACATTACCGTTATCGACCCCCACGAAGAACTGTTGAAACGTATTGAATCGCATACCGATTTGATGACGGTTGTGGGTGAGTCGAATTCGGTGCCTGTTTTACGAAGGGCTAACGTTGATAAAGCCGATTTGCTTGTTTCGGTGCTTCACGACGAACACATTAATATCCTCACGGCAATTCTCGCTAAAAAACTCGGGGCAAAAAGAGTTATAGCCCGTGTTAATACCTTGGAAAAAGTAAAACCCGAAAACAAACGTATTTACGAAGAACTCGGCATCGACGTGCTTATCTCGCCCGAAGATATTGCAGGACACGAAGTGGTTTCGTTGCTTAATCAATCGGCTGCAACCGATATTGTAACATTCTCCAACGGAAAACTTTCGGTTTATCTTTTTAAAATTAGCGACGATGCTCCCGTTATTGGCAAAACTTTAAACCAGATAGCCAAGGAATACAAACATCTCAATTTTAGAGCCATAGCCATTCACCGGGGTAGCGAAACCATTATCCCCAAAGGGGAAGACGTGTTTCAGGGCGGCGATTTGGTTTATGTCATCTCTAAACCGTCGGCAATGGACGAACTTACACAACTCAGCGGACAAAAAGAGGAGAAAATTTCGAACATTGTTATTGTGGGTGGAGGCAGGGTAGGAAAGGTTATTGCCATGAACATGGAAAAAGAGATTAATATTAAACTAATAGAAAAAGACCCCGAACGTTGTCTTGCCCTTTCGAATATCCTCGACGACACATTGATTATTAACGGCGATGCCCGCGATATAGATGTTTTGGAAGAAGAGGGCATAGAGAATGTCGATGCTTTTATTGCCGTTACCGACAGCTCCGAAACCAATATCGTCTCCTCTTTGCATGCTAAAAAGTTCGGTATTACAAAAACCATTGCTCTTGTCGAAAACCTCGATTACATAGAAATTTCACAAAGCATAGGAATAGACACCATTATAAACAAAAAACTTATTGCGGCAAGCTATATCATTAAACATTCAATGGGTCAAGAGGTTTCGGCTCTGAGGCAACTTAGCGGCATTAATGCCGATATTGTCGAGCTTATTGCGGCAAAGGGTTCTGCCATAACCAAAAAACCTTTGAAATTGCAAAAAATACCCGAAGGTTCCATTATTGGAGGTGTTATAAGAGACGACAACGCATACATTGCTGTCGGCGATTTTCAAATTGAACCGGGAGACAAAGTTGTGGTTTTCGCCCTCCCCGGTGTTACCCCAAAGGTGGAAAAACTTTTTCAAAAAAGTAAATTCGCATTTTAATACCGTTTGATTTTTATGCCAAAAAAGAGATTGCTAAACACCGGAATAATTCTTAAAGTGCTCGGACTGCTGCTGATGTTCGAAAGTTTTTTTATGATTTCATCGCTTGTTTTTGCTTTTTACTACAACGAGTCTGTTATACCTGTGTTGTTAAGCGCCGTAATAACTTTTGTTTCGGGAGGATTGCTTTTTTTGTTAACCGTAAAGAATAAAAATAAAAACATCGGAAAACGCGAAGGTTTTATGATTGTTACCACCGCTTGGACGGTGATATCTCTTTTCGGTTCTCTCCCTTACCTTATTAGCGGCGCAATCCCTTCGTTTACCGATGCCTATTTCGAAACCATTTCGGGTTTTACAACCACCGGCGCTTCAATACTAAACAATATTGAGGCATTGCCTAAAAACATACTCTATTGGCGTGCCATGACCCACTGGATAGGGGGAATGGGAATTATTGTTTTGTCGGTAGCCATTTTGCCTTTCCTAGGCGTAGGGGGTATGCAACTTTTTGTTGCCGAAATGCCGGGTATAACCCCCGACAAATTGCATCCCAGAATAACCGGTACCGCAAAACGCTTTTGGGGAATATATGTTTTACTTACCCTTGTCGAAATATTGCTTTTGTGGGCCGGCGAAATGAACCTTTTCGATTCCGTTTGCCACTCTTTTGCCACACTTGCAACAGGAGGCTTCTCAACCAAAAACAACAGCATTGCCGGCTTTACTCCCTACTCCCAATATATTATCATAATATTTATGTTTTTGGCGGGAACAAATTTTACTTTGCACTACTTTTCGCTCCACGGTCAATTTAAAAAAGTGGTGAAAAACGAAGAGTTCAAAGTATATTTTTACGTAACACTTGTCGTGGCGGTTGTCTTGACGGCAGGGTTGATATTTTTTATGAACAAAGATGTTGAAACCGCTTTCCGCGATGCACTTTTCACCGTGGTTTCAATACTTACCACCACGGGATTTGTAACCGCCGACTATATTTTATGGCCATCATACCTGTGGATGCTCATCTTTGCTTTGATGTTTTTGGGAGGTATGGCCGGAAGTACCGGTGGTGGCGTAAAAATAATAAGACACATTTTACTCATTAAAAATTCGTGGACTGAACTAAAACGCTCTATCCATCCAAACGCCGTTATCCCCGTAAAATACGGCAAACGGATTGTAAACCGGCAAATAATTTTCAATGTAATGGCTTTCTTTTTGATTTACATTCTGTTTTTCTCCCTCGGAACATTTGTTATGGCTCTCATTGGTCTCGATTTCGAATCCTCGGTAGGTGCCTCAATAGCAAGTCTCGGAAATATAGGCCCCGGTATCGGCGGCGTCGGTCCTGTGGAAAACTACTCCTTTATCCCTCCGCTCGGAAAGTGGATGCTCTCATTTTTGATGCTTATCGGACGTTTGGAACTTTTTACCGTCCTGGTGATTTTCTCCCCCTCATTTTGGCGAATTTAACAGGTATTAACACCCTTTTACAATTTTTATATCTTTGCTGACAACCATAAACGTAAATTATGCCCTTATTAGGTAGTTTAATAAAGAGTGCGTACGCATTGCGCAATATGCCGGAAGAGATGAAAAAAAACCGCATCAATCCGGTCGCCGCTCAAAAAAAACAATTGGTAAAATTGTTGCGCAAAGCACAATTTACTTCCTTTGGCGAACATTATAAATTTACCAAACTGCTTTCGTCCGGAAATGTTGTGAAAGCTTTTCAGGAAAGTGTTCCCGTTCACGATTACAAAGCAATGTACAAACGGTGGTGGTATCGCGCTCTAAACGGAGAACCCTATGTAACATGGCCGGGTAAAGTGAAATATTTCGCTTTGAGTTCGGGAACTTCTGAAGCTTCAAGCAAATATATCCCCGTTACCGGAGATATGCTCAAAGGAATAAAAAGGGCAAGCGTCAGACAACTGGTATCAATGGTAAGGTACGGTTTCCCCCTCGATTTCTACGAAAAAGGAATGCTCATGATTGGAGGAAGCACCCACCTCCAATACAACGGCACATACTACGAAGGCGACCTGTCGGGAATAACCGCCGGAAATATCCCCTTCTGGTTCCAACATTTCTACAAACCCGGAAAAAGAATCTCCAAAACCACCGACTGGGCTTCAAAACTCAACGAAATGGTCAGGAAAGCTCCCCAATGGGATATTGGAGTTATTGTGGGAGTCCCCGCTTGGGTTCAGATACTCATGGAACGAATTATTGAAGAATATAACGTTGAAACAATACACGATATTTGGCCTAACCTTAAAGTTTATGTGCATAGCGGCGTCTCGTTCGCCCCGTATCAAAAAAGTTTCGAAAAACTCTTTTCAAAACCCATGATGTACAACGAGTCGTACCTCGCCTCCGAAGGATATATAGCTTTCCAAAACCGCCTCAACACCAAAGGCATGGATATGGTTCTCGATAACGGTATATTTTACGAATTTGTACCATTTAACGAAAACAATTTCGACGACGACGGCAACATTTTCGACAATCCCGAAACACTTACCCTTGACGAAGTCGTCGAAAACAAAGAGTATGCACTGCTTATGTCAACCAACGCGGGTGCCTGGCGCTACTTGATAGGCGATACTGTTAAGTTTATCGACAAACGCTACGCCGAAATACAAATAACAGGCCGCACCAAACACTTTTTGAGCATCTGCGGCGAACACCTCTCGCAAGAAAATATGAACCGCGCCATAGAATTGTTGCAACACGATTTAAACATCGAAGTTAAAGAATTTACCGTTATGGCTTTCCGTTACAAAGGAATGTTTGCCCACCGTTGGTATATCGGTACCGAAAGCAAAATCGACAAAAATATTATTGCTGAAAAAATAGACGAATACCTGAAAAACCTTAACGACGACTACCGCGTGGAACGACTCGAAGCAATAAAAGCCGTATTTGTGGAAATATTACCCCCCTCGGCTTTTTTGCAATATATGAAGATGAAAGGAAAAGAGGGTAGCGCCAATAAATTTCCGAGGGTCTTGAAAAACCGTCGTATCGACGAATGGGAAACTTTCCTCGCCGATAACAATTATATTTCAAAACGGAAATAATATTTTTATTTGATGAGCTCTTTGATAGAAGGAATAGTACTCGGTTTAACACTGGCATTCTTTTTCGGCTTCGGCCCCGCTTTCTTCGCCCTTATTCAAACGGGCATTCACCGCGGATTTTTCAAAGGGTTCCTTCTTGCCATAGGAGTCTTTCTGAACGATTTGTTTGTGGTTACGGTATCTATTTTCGGCGCACATACCATTATGAACAACGTACAATCGCACCAATGGCTCGGTGTGGTGGGTGGAGCCATCCTCATTGTAGTAGGCGTGGTTACTTACCGGCACAAAATAGATGTTGACCCCGGAACCTCCGAAGTAGTCCCCAAAAACGAACCCCATTTTATGGTCTATATTACAAAAGGTTTTTTATTAAACATTGCAAACCCCTTTGTATGGCTTTTTTGGCCTACGGTAGTGCTTGGCGTTGCCGCACCTTTTATGGACACCACCTCCGATATCATTCTCTTTTTTGCCGGAACATTGTCGGTTGTCTTTCTCTCCGACGTAACAAAAGTCTATCTCGCTTCAAAAATAAAACGCTTTATCACCGGTAAATTCCTTATGAAGATAAACGCAGTGGCGGGAATAGCATTGGTTGTCTTCGGAATAGTTTTGATAATACGGTCGTTGACAGTCTGAAAAACTCCCGTTACGACACACAACCCTAACCTTTTACATGTTAATAATATTAAGGGCGGCAAACGGGCTGTCCGCTAATAGTCCTCGGCGGAGGCGCTGTTCGGCAATGGCGTTTTCAGGGGCTTCCTCGCGTCAGCCCTGCCTCCGCCTGCCTCACTACCGCCTCCGCCTGCGGGCTGCCGCTCCCATCCCTGCCGCACTCTCCCCCGGAACGTAACATCTCACTCTTACATTAAGCGTTTTTATTTGGTTTAACACTATCAACAAAAAAACCCCTTTTGTTATATCTTTGCCTCCGGCAAACGTATTGAAATATGGTTTTCGAAAAACCGGTTTTATTAATCTTTGTTTTTTTAAAGCACAAAATAACACGATACAACATTTAAAAAAATATGATACCCGCTTATAATCTTCATCAACACAGCAAATTTTCCGACGGAAAAGAGACCCCCGGAAAATATGCCGAAAAAGCACTGGAAACAGGATTTTGGGCAATAGGTTTTACCGAACACTCTCCCCTCCCTTTCGATACACCATTCTCTTTGAAAAAGGAAGAGGTAAACAACTATGTAACATCCATCGACCGGCTAAAAGAGGAATATAAAAACAGATTGGAAATATACCGAGCCCTCGAAATGGATTTCATACCTCAAATGTCCGACAACTTTGACTTTTGGCGAAAATCTGTTAATGCCGATTACCTTATAGGTTCCGTACACTTGGTAAAACCCCCGCACGCCAACCGGCTTTGGTTTACCGACGGACCCGACCCCGCCGTTTACGATTTGGGAATAAAAAAACTTTTCGACAACAATGTGAAAAAGGCGGTAACACACTTTTACACTCAAACCCTCGAAATGATTGAAACACAAAAATTCGAAATTATCGGACACTTCGACAAAGTGAAAATGCACAACAACGGGCGCCTGTTTAAAGAAAACGAAAAGTGGTATCTGATTCTCATCGATAAAGTGATAGATTTGATAAAACAAAAAAATTTAATTGTCGAAATAAATACACGCGGATTGTACAAAAAACGTTACAACGGACTATTCCCCGGCGGTATCGCACTTAAAAAAGTTAAACAAAAAAACATTCCCGTAATTATTTCGTCCGATGCCCACAAACCCGATGAAATAAATCTCTGTTTCGAACATGCCGTTAACGAACTTATAAATGAGGGGTTTAAATCGGTAATGTGCCTGAAAAACGGCACTTGGCAAGAGGTGCCGCTTTTGTAAATCCAAAATGTTTTATTACTTTTATCCGGAAATTTTGCCTTTGCATAAAAAACTTGAAGAATTAATGCCGGTAAAAACGGCACAAAGTGATATGTGTACATTTTATTACGTATTTAAACATAATTACAAAATATTAAACAGATGAAAAAGATACTTAAAACTTTATTGTTTATCGTTTTATTCGTTGTAGCGGCATTCGGAGTTTTTTTGCTCTATATAACGCTTACCGATTACCAACCCGCCGAAGTGGAAACTCTAATGCCCGACAATATTAAACCGGCAACACCTTTGAATAAAGACACATTTAATCTTATAACTTGGAATATCGGTTATGCCGGACTCGGTGCCGAAATGGACTTCTTTTACGACGGCGGAAAAAAAGTGCGCCCTTCCGAAAAAATGGTGAAAAAATATCTCGAAGGAATTGAAAACTTTGTAAAAACACACGATACCGTTAACTTTTGGCTTATTCAGGAAGTTGACAAAAACTCACACCGCAGCTATGGAATCGACGAGGTGAAACTCGTTACCCAAGCAAAGAAAAACAGCATAGGAATTTTCGCCAAAAATTACGACTGCCCCTTCGTTCCCGTTCCCCTCTACGAACCTATGGGTTCGGTCGAAGCGGGGCAAATGACCTTCTCGCAATATCCCTTTTCCGAAGCCAAAAGATATGCTTACCCTTTGATAGCGTCCTGGCCCGACAAACTTTTTTTGCTCGACCGCTGTTTTATTCTTACCCGTTTCCCTTTGAAAAACGGTAGAGACCTCGTTGTCCTGAATACACATAATTCAGCCTATGTGTACGACAGCCTGCTACGGGTTAAAGAGTTGAACATAATGAAACAAAAGATGTTGCAAGAGTACGAAAAAGGAAATTATGTGATAGCCGGAGGCGACTGGAATGCAAATCCCCCGCAGTACAAACCCCAAGGAAATTACAACGGTCACCGTTTTGTGCCTTCAAAGGTGAAAATGAGCCTTAAAACTTTTCCCCCTCATTGGAAATGGGCCTTCGACGCTTCGGCTCCTACCAACCGCCAAAATTATCAACCCTTTGTAAAAGGCCAAAACGGAACCACTTGTCTCGACTATTTTGTCGTCTCTCCCAACATTAACGTCATCGCGGTTAAAACCATCGACCTTAATTTCGAAAACAGCGACCACAACCCCGTTTATTTGAAAATATCATTGAAATAATTTCTTTAACCCACACAAATACCTATCCGTTATAATTCAAATGAGGAAAAACATTAATCTGATTAAAAAAACACCTTTTTTAACTTTTATTTACAATAATTTAACGGCTTATTTAAAATTATTCTTAATTTTGCCTCTTGAAAATTAACATATAAAAAACAGAATATTATGTCAGTATTAGTTGGAAAAAAAGCTCCTTTATTTGAAGCAACCGCTGTTGTTAACGGTGGTGAATTTGTAGAAAAATTTTCGTTGGAACAGTACATAGGAAAAAAACATGTTGTTTTCTTCTTCTATCCTTTGGATTTCACATTTGTATGTCCTACCGAAATTCTTGCTTTTCAGGAAAAATTGGACGAATTTGAAAAACGCAACGTCGCTGTTGTAGGATGTTCCGTCGACTCCCCCTATTCGCACTGGGCTTGGTTAAACACCGAGAAAAACCAAGGCGGTATAAAGGGTGTTACATTCCCTTTGGTTTCCGATTTGTCGAAAACAATTTCGGAAAACTATGATGTTTTGGCCGGTGAATATGATTACAACGACGAGGGCGAAATGGAATTTCACGGCGAAGCGGTTGCATATCGCGGTTTGTTCCTAATCGACAAACAAGGCGTTGTGCGTCATCAGGTTGTAAACGATTTGCCTTTGGGACGTAGTGTCACCGAAGCTTTGCGTATGGTTGATGCTCTGCAATTTTTCGAAGAGCACGGCGAAGTTTGTCCTGCCGATTGGCATCCCGGCGAAGAGGCTATGGAAGCTACAGCCGAAGGCGTTGCAAAATATCTCAGCAAACATTGATAAAACGGTTTTTTCACAAAAATAGGCGGTATTATTTGCCGCCTTTTTTTGTGGCATAAACCCGTAGCAGGTATGATTTGAAGATACTATCATGAAAAGTAATTTCCGTATAATCGTTATCGCCTTGGTCATAATCATTTCGGGGCAATCCTGCTCACCCCTCATATCCGGAATTTACGGAATAAAAAAACCAAAAAAGGTCAACAACAAAACAATAATCGACTACTCCGTAAAATTTAACATACCGTTAACCGGAAGTTATGTCCTCGATAACAAATACAAAGATTTCCTCTCCAAATTCGACACTGCTAAATTTAAAGAACAAATCAAAAATCACTTCCAACCCTTGCAGGTACTCTATTACGACAATAAGGGCGAATTAAAAACTTTTCTGATTAATTGCTATGCGGGAGGTTTCCCTAATCTGAAATGGAACCGCAACGGTACCATGAAGAAATTCCCGCCAAAAAAACAAGCCCCGACGGATAATATCATGCCTCTCGATTCGCTTTTAAACTTTTTGAAACCGCTGAAAACCACAAAAAATATTATTGACTTTGAACCGGCGTTCACGGTCGTCGTCTTCTGGAATGTTTTTATGAACAGACAAAGCAAACGACTTATACGTCTTGTACAAAAAAACATTAACCGTGAAGCTGACGTAAAAGTCAGAACCATTTACGTAAATAACGATAATCTCTTTGCATCCGGAAACCAATGAGAAACAAATCCGGCATTATACTCTTAAACGTGCCGGCTCCCCAATTTTCAAAGCATAACGCCGCCGGGAAAACATGTGATTGTTAAAAATCCGAAACCGGAAAAAATTTGTAAATTGTTGCGATTCTCAAAATTACCATTGAGTT
>Ga0256914_1004488_pt1 | contig 10463 bp, 5 predicted proteins | sample HulkmetaG_FD_191571 | JGI IMG/M metagenome (GOLD analysis project Ga0256914, IMG submission 191571) | Hydrothermal chimney microbial communities from Main Endeavour vent field at the Juan de Fuca Ridge, Pacific Ocean - Hulk | ecosystem: Environmental > Aquatic > Marine > Hydrothermal vents ...
GGCGTTGCTGACCAGGTTGATCAAAATCTGCACCAGGCGGGTATGGTCGCCCCAAACAGCAGGTAAATCTTCCGGGATGCGGGTTTCCAGGGTCTGGTTTTTCTCGCTGATATTGTGCTGCTGGGCACGCCGAACTTCATCCACTACGTCGGCAATCCGAACTGCCTTGAAGTCCAGTTTAAGATGGCCGGATTCGATGCGTGAAATATCAGCCAGGTCGCCAACGATGGTTGCCATGCGGTTGACGTTAGCCCGGATGGTTTGCAGGAAATTTTTCTGGGCCTCGGTAATTGGGCCTACTGCACCGCTGATCAGCAAATCGGTGTAGCCGCGCATTGATGTCATCGGGTTTTTCAGTTCGTGCGAAACCTGGGAGACGAATTCCGTCTTGGCGAGGTCGGCAGCCTGCACCTGGGCAAAGAGTTGTGCGTTGGAGATGGCAATTGCGGCGTGGTCGGTGAGGCGGGAAAGGAAGCCGCGGGTATCCTCCGTCCAGATGTCGCTTTTGCGGGATTCCAGCATCAGGATGCCGATTACTGTATCTTCCCGCCGGATGGGGACAACCACCATGGAGCGGGAATCCGTCAAAAGCCCGAAGCCGCTTCTCCCGGCCCCGGTATCCTCTGAGGTTTCCGTGAGCGTCAGTTGCTGTGTGGATTCCCTCTCCACTGCGGCTTTCAGGCCGGGCAAATCCAGCGGCAGCCAATGGTTACGGTAGGGGTCCAGTTCATCTTCATATCCCCAGGATGCCATGATGTGAATTCCCTCAGGCTCAACAAAGCCAACCAGCCCGGCGTCTGCGCCGGTTTGGCGCAAAGCCCAATCGAGGGTGATCTGCATGGAGTGTGAGACATCCAGCGTGGTGTTCAGTTCGCGGTCAATGCGCTGCATGACCGAAAGTTCGTCAACGCGGGCCGCAAGCCGCTGGTCGGTGAGTGTGTAAAGGCGGGCGTTCTCCAGGGCCACCGCGGCCTGGCTGGTAAAGGTGGTGAGCAGGTCCTGGTCTTCACGGGTGAAGGGCATTCGGTCGCGGCGATTGATGACTTCAATTACACCGACGACCCGGTCTTTCACCTTCATGGGGACGAGCAGCAAATCGCGGGTTTTGAAGCCGGTTTGCTGGTCTTCGTCATCCGACCAATCTGGTGTGGTGCGCACTTCGTTGACAATGGCCGGTTCTCCGGTTTCCACGGAGCGGCCTACGTGTCCGGTTCCCGGAGGCAACCGTCGCCCGACCAATTCTCCGGCCACCGGGCCTTTGACGACTTCGAAAATCAATTCGCCGGTTTCTTCATCCACCAGGAAGAGCGTGCCTGCCTCGCAGTTCAGGATTTCAATGGCGCTTGCCAGGATCTGATCCAGCAGGCTGGGCAAGTCCAGCAAAGCCGTCAGGTTGCGGCCGACCTCGTTCAGGAGGGCTAACTGGCGGGCGCTGCGTTCGGAATCTTCCAGCAAGCGGGCTTTTACGATTGCTCCCGCGGCCTGGTCGGCAACGGCCTGGAGGAGGGAAAGTTGTTCGTCTGAGTAGGTTACGCTGGGGTCGCGGCTGGCGAGGCTCATGGAGCCGATTGTTGTCGCTCCGGCATTGAGGGGGACTCCTGCCCAGGCATACAAACCTTCCATTGCAGGCTGCAAGCCGTTCAGGCGGCATTCGCGCCGGTAATCTTTAGTGTTGATGGCCCGTCCGCGGCGAATAACGACTTGGTTCAAATACTGCTCCGTGAAAATATACTGCTGTTCTTTCTCCAGCAGGCGGCGGTCGTTTTCCAGGTAAAAGGCAAATTGAAAAATTTCGACTTCCGGATCGTAGAGCATGATCCAGAAATCGCGGGATGGGATCAGGCGATTGGTCTGGGCATAAATCAGTTCCAGGATGTCATCAAATTGCAGGGTAATGTTGATGCCCTGTGCCACCCGGATGAGCGTGTTCATCTCATTGACGCGGCGTTCCAGGTCTGAAATAACTTGTGCGCGTTCCAGAGATAAGGCAGATTGATCGCTGAAAGATTTGAGCAGTTCAAGGTCGCGGAGGTTGTAAGGCTCTCCGGTTTTGCGCGGGGTGAGCGCCAGAAACCCCAGGACGTTTTGCTCGCGGCTCGGAAGCGGGATGAACAGTTGCGCTCTCAGCAAAGACAGCCGCGCCCGTTCGGATTCCAGGGAGGCCGGCAAGGGTACGCCTTCGCGGATGAAGAGGTAATCTTCCTCTTGCGAGAGTACCTGCGGCAGTGCAGAGTTCACCGAAAAATGGATGTCCGTTGTCGGCCGTCCCTGCTCATCCGGGGTAGAAGCGTACACATCCTGCACCGCGTCGCGGATAAAAATATGCAACTGCCCCGGCATCACTGTATCGTTTGTGTAGCGACGCAAAAGGGCAAGAATCTGTCCGAAGTTCATCTCCGGGGTCAGTTCCTGCCGGAAAGATTCAATGCGCTCCCGGTAAACCTGCTGTCCCCGGAAAAAGAGCCGCTCGATAATACGCTGCAAGCGGTTACGCACCGGGTTGAATAACAAAGCCAGCAAGAACACCATCAGGCCAATGGCAATCGGGCTGTCGGCCCGGGTGCTTTCTCCGAGGATCAGGCTCAACCCGCTTACCAGCAGAGCATATCCGGTAACAGTCAGCACCATCAATATTGCGTATAAAACCGCCCGGCTAAAGATGTAATCTGTCGCCAACAGACGGTAACGCAAGATTGCGTACCCCACTGCAATGGGGAAAATTGTCATGGGGAAAAGCAGGTAGGACGAGAATGGAATGCCGACATAGAAAATCGCAACCAGAAACCAGGCTGCAATCGGCAAAAAGGATAACGCCGCCCCAATCAGGATAATTTTGCTCTGCTGGCGGACAATTGGTGATGGGGATGTGTAATAACGAAAGACATCCATCCCCAGGAAGAAAAGAATCGCCACGCCAGTGAAAATATAGGCGTTCCGCCATAAATTCACATAGGCCAGCGGGTCAGAAAAGTTGTAGAGTGTGGGAATCGCCCAAATTGTAAACGCGACTGCCGGAAGAAAACTTAACCAGCCCAGATAGGGTCGGCGGCGCACAACCGGCAAGGCCTGCGGGAACAGAAGCGCCAAATACACCAGTGAACTTCCCGTTAACCCCAGGGCAAGAGTCCAAATATAATTTGATCTGACGGTGCTGCTAATTTCAAATGTTCCGGGGACCAAAATTGCCATTGAAGCGGTAAACAGCGAAAAAACCTGCCCGGCAGTATCTTCTCTCCGCAAACTGAGCACCCACAATCCCGTCCCCAGATACACCAAGCCAATCAGAAGCGGAATGAACACCTGGGCGATACGGTCGGCAACGGGGAAGACACTTAACGTAATGGGCACTGTGAACGGCTGTGTCTCCGGTTCCAGCAGATTGCGTACCGTCAGTTCAATTACATCGCCAGCCTGGTAAGTTTTCAGGGTGTTCAGAAAATCGTCATGGTCAGAAATCACATCCCCATCAATTGCAATAATCTGGTGTCCAAAAGTCAACCCCTTGTTTTTGGCATCCCAGGTACCCTTCTGTATCGAGTCTGTTCCGTTGATAACCAGCGTTTGTTCAACCAGGGAACCGATAAATGGAATTTTGAAAAACGCGTGAGCACTGATTGCAATAAGCAGCAAAACGGCCAAAGCCACAATCTGATACACCACTACCACCCCAAGCGGAATATGGCGGAACAAGGATAGTTGGCGGGGTTGCTGGGAAACCGCGAGTGGATTTTTGGCCTCAGTCATAGTGAGAAGATTGGCAAAATTTTCCCGCACACACACCCCGGCTGAAAGTGCCCGGTGTGCAAGCGGTTAAGGATCTACCCGAACTTCAAACAGACGCGCTGCTGCAAGCATATCGGTATGGAGGGGTACAGGCAAAAGATGTAGAAATTGGGCAATCCTGTGTTCCCCCTCACCCTTCGGGCAGGCTTCGTACTGCCCAAGGAAAGAGGGGGCAGGGGTGCGAGCAGGGAGTGGTTGGGGGGTGAGGGAAATGTCGCCACAGCATGGTCAAAACATCTCCGGTTTTTCGCACAGTGCTTTTTCGGGCAGGCTCTAATGATATTTCAATTGTATGGGCTGCCAATCGAGGCGTCAAGTAGTTGAGGAGTCATGGGTAGCGGGGAACAGTTTTCCGCTTGCCAGCAGCCAGCCCATATACAGAAATGGAATTTGGCCCACCAGCAGCAAAACCAACGCCCAGCGCAGCAAACGGGCAAGGGTGGAAAAAACTTTCGGAACGCCCATCTGGGCAGCAGAAAACGACTCTCTGATCGCGGCCGTGTTGGCCGCCAGTGTACTCAACTGCGGGCCGGTCTGCCGGAGTTGCATGTTCAGAGCATCAATATCATCTGAAAGCCGGGTAAGGTCATCACTGATAAGCAGCAAATCCGCATCCACAATATCAAGGTCATCCTGCATTGCCCGCAAATCGTCGGGGGTATCTTTCAGGTTGTCGCTCATCTCCTCCAATGCCTGATCCAGCGGCACCTCGGGGGCGTAATCGATGCCCAAATCGTAATGTAAATCCGTCCCGAAAGGAATCGGCACAGTAAAACCAAAACCAGAAAGCCAGCGCAGCGTTTCATCCACCGATTTGGCAGTGGAAATCAGCGTAGGCATCGAATCCTGAATGCCATCCAGGGCCTCGGGAACTTGTTCCGTGACAACCTCGCTGGTTTTCGCAATCAGCGGACGCATATCTGATAACGCGGCCGAAGCATTTTCCAACGACGAAACAGTCGTCGTCAGCGATTGGGAAGTGGCAGAAACCGCATCGGTTGTTTCAATGAGCAAATTCTCCATGGCATCAAGGCTGTCCACCGCCAGTGCGAGATTCTCATCGAGCGCGTCCTGGGTCGATTCCAGCCAATCCAATCCGGTGAGCAGCCCCCAAACGCCCAGCCCGGCCCAGAACAGGCTAACAGCCATCCAGAAAACCCCCATAAAACGCGAGATCTGTCTTGTATTCATACGCGCTCCTTCTCTTTGTTGTCGTGGAAAAGGGTGTTTTGTGTGCTTCGCATGCACAAAACAACGTAAACCATCCGGTTGTTCCGGCAATCCACTCAGGCGCTGATCTTCCAAAGCGGGCGCGGCAAATCTGTCAGGCTGAGGCAGCCATCGCCGGTGATCAGGATATCGTCTTCAATGCGCACGCCGCCGCGTCCCGGCAAATAGATTCCCGGCTCGATGGTAAAGGTCATTCCCGGCTGCAAAATCTGTTCGTTATCACTGCGAATAAAAGGCGGCTCGTGTACTTCCAGCCCCAGCCCGTGCCCGGTGCGGTGAGTAAAGTAGCGCCCATATCCGGCCGCATCAATCACCGAGCGAGCAGCATCATCCACCGCGCGGGCAGGAACACCAGGCCTGGCAACAGCGCGCCCGGCGGCATTGGCCTGCGCCACAACCCCGGCAATCTCGCTCAGTTCGGGGGCAACCTCCCCGAGGGCAAATGTTCGGGTGATGTCGGAAAAGTAACCGCCTGCGGCTGCGCCATAGTCAACCACCAGCAAATCGCCCCGCCGGAGCGGGCGGCTGCCAGGGACGGCATGAGGGTTGGCGCCGTTCGGGCCGCCAGACACAATCGGCTGAAACGGCAAAGGCGATTCCGAACCGCGGCGCAGCAATTGAGTGATCAGTTCAGCCGCAATCTCCTTTTCGGTAACACCGGGGCGGATTGCCGAAAGCGTCGCTTTCAGCGCGTCCTGAGCAATTGCAACTGCCTTCCGCATGGCAGCGATTTCGCCCGCGTCCTTGAACATGCGCAACGCGGCGACCACCTCGCCCCCAGAGACAAACTGCGCCTTTGGGGCTGCGGCTTCGAGATAGCGGAGTTCCAGAACACGCATCCAGGCGGGTTCCACACCCGCGCGGGCTTCCGCCATCCCGACAAACTGCACCGCCTCCCGAAAAGCCGCTCCCCAGGAATTGGGGTTTTCCCCATAGGGAAAGGCGCGCATCTCAAACGGAGCAGAATCCAGTTTGGGAGTTTCCAGTTCCGGCAAAACGATGGCAGGGGAATCACCGCGGGGAAACAGTACAACAACCGGCCGCTCACTGATGTGGAAGTGCAGCCCCGTCAGGTAAAAGAGGCTGGGGCCGGGGTTGAGTGCCAGCACGTCCAGGTTGTGCGTTTGCAAAGTTTCGAGAAGTTTCTTCAGTCGCTGACTGTGCATAGAATCAAACCGTAACGCTCGAAAAGGGCATTTTTGATGATGGCTTGGGCGTTTTATGCGTTGGTTCTCCTCCCCCTTTGGGAGAGGGGTTGGAGTGAGAGGAAATGTCGCCTCAGCACGTCAAAACAGACCCGGTTTGCTGCATAGCGATTTTTTCGGATAAACGCTCACTCTCCAATTGACTCCAGTATCCGGGTTGTGAAAACCGGAGAGACATCCTCCGGAACAAGAATACCGGATTGCGCCAGCATATCGGCGAGCGATTGCCATTGCTCAGCCGTCTGCCAGCCGAGGCCATGGCCTTCATTGTAAGGGCCGTAAGCATCGGCGAGTTCAGTATCCAGCATAAAACGCATATGATCCGGATCGGTTTCGGGACCGGCGTATTTCATTACGATTTCAACGGCTTCATCAGGGTGGTTAGCCGCATACTCAATGCCCCGAATGGCGGCCCGCAAAAAACGGGTCAGCATCTCCGGGTTCTGGTCGAGGATATCTTCACTGGTAACATAGGTCAACCCAAGCGTGGGAACACCATAATCCGCCGCATCCCAAAGGATGAGTTGGTATCCCCAACTTTCAATCAGGTATGGCTCGTTGGATTTGAACACCGGATATACATCCACCTGCCCCTCGGTAAGAACGCGGGGGTCAAAACCCACATTGACCAGTTCCACTGCATCAGGGTCGGCATTCGCGGCGGCCATCAGGGCAAAGAGGTCCGGCGGCGGGGTGCCTTTGTAGCCTACCAGGTGTCCCTCCCAATCTTTGGGAGTTTTCATGCCCGTGTTGGCAAGGGCGGCAAAGGCCTGCTGGCCGCGCTGCCCAATGAGAGCAATTGAAACCAGCGGCAAACCGGGGTCGGCACGGCGTTTGAGCAGCACCGCCGCATCCTGGGTTGTGACCTGTATCTTCCCGGCAGTGAGCAATTGCAGGTGTTCGCCTTTGCCCGGCGAATGCTCAATGGTTACATCCAGGCCCTCTTCGGCGAAGAAACCTTTTTCCTGGGCAACGTAGGCACCTACAAAAGGCAGGTTGGCCTGCGGCTTGTAACCTGCCATAAAAGTCATTCGGACGGGCTCGGTCGCCGGTGGTGGAGCGGGGTTGCAGGCCGCCAAGGCCACGACAAGCAATACGAACAGAATGGTCAGCCGGACGGCAAAATTTGAAGATTTTCGGATCATTGCAGACTCCATGTTTCAAAGGTGGTTGAACAAACAGGCTGTCATCAGGGCTTTCGCTCTGATCGCCGGTTTAGTATCTATCCGAAAATTCAAACAGATATATTGCCATATGGCGTGTTTCCCCATTCCTCCTGTGTTCCCCTCACCCTTCTGACAGGCTTCGCGCTCCTCAAGGAAGGGGGGACGTGCTGTAGTGCTGTTGGGGGAAATGTTGCCACAGTGTGTCACAACAAACCTGGTTTGTCGCATAGCGATTTTTCGGATAGGCTCTTAATGAATTTGCGGGAAAACTACCCGGCCTGTGCCGCTTTGATATCCCGCACGTTGAGTTGCAGGGTGATGCGGTTGTTAAATTCGTTGCGTTCAAACCGGTACAGCAAATCTACCCGCGGGGGCATTTTTTGCGCCCATTCGCCCATGCGAAACGCAATCGCATCAAAAGTGAGGTACCCATCGCTGACTGTCATCTTCAGGTGGGCGTTGTCTTTTCCGACTGTGCGGTACCGTTTGACCTGCAAGTTCCGGGAGACGAAGGCCGCCTGACGGTTGCCGTAGCCGGTAGGCTGCAACCAGTCGAGATATGTGAGCAGTTTCGGGGTAAGTTCCGCGAGACGAATTTCTGCATCTGCATACAGGGTGGGGCGTAAATCCAGCCCGGTCAGTTGCTCGGCGGCGATGGATTGCAGGCGTTTCGTCAACTGATGCAGGTTTTCGTTGCGCACGGTGAAGCCCGCTGCGGCGGCGTGCCCGCCATAACGTTCCAAAATGTCGGCACATTGATCCAGCGCGTTGGTGATGTGGAATTCGGTGATGCTGCGACAGGAAGCGCGGGTGAACTTCTCACCAATTTGTCCCACAATCGAGGGACGGTAGTACTTTTCTGTCAGGCGGGATGCAGCCAGCCCCACCACGCCAGGGTTGAATTCAGGGTGCACAGCGAACAGCAGCCAGGCATTTGAATCGGCGGCGAGAGCGAGTTGTTCCGCCTGCTCCTGAATGGCGCGGGTAATTTGCTGCCGCTGACGGTTTTGCACCTCCAGTTGCTGTGCCAGTTGCCCGGCTTCAGAAACATTTTGTGTGGTCAGCAGGGTCAGCGCGGCCTGGGCATCGTCCAGGCGACCGGCGGCGTTGAGCCGCGGGCCCAGCCGAAAGCCGATATCGGCTGCGGTAACACGCTGCGGCGTAACTCCAGCGATGTTCATCAGTGAAAACAGCCCCTGCCGCTGCGGGGTGCGCATTTGCTCCAGGCCGCGGCGCACCAGGGTACGGTTTTCGCCGCGCAGCGGGGCAAGGTCGGCTACGGTTCCCAGGGCTACCAGATCCAGGTAATTTTCGGCGGGGCGGCCGGGGTTTTCCAGTTGACGGTCGAGTGCAGCGGCCAACTTGTAGGCCAGCCCTACACCGGCGAGGTTTTTTTCAGGGTAGGCATCTCCCGGCTGTTTGGGGTCAATCACGGCGAGGGCTTCGGGGAGTTCTGTTCCGGGGTGGTGGTGATCTGTGATGATCAGGTCCAGCCCCAAATTCCGGGCATGGCGGGCTTCTTCCAGGGAGCGGATTCCACAATCTACAGTGATAACCAGGTCGGCGGCGGCTTCTTTGAGGTCGGTGAGCGCTTCTTTGTTCAACCCATACCCTTCATCAAAGCGGTTGGGGATGTAACTGTGAACGTCGGCGCCCAGGCGGGCAAGGTAGAGGGTCAGTAAAGCCGTAGCGGTCACGCCGTCCACATCGTAATCGCCATAGATGGCGATACGTTGATTGGCCCGCAATGCGTGTTCGATGCGCTCTGCGGCTTCGGGGATGCCGCGCAGGATGAACGGATCGGTCTCTTCCGGGGGGCGTGCTTCGAGGTAGCGGCGGGCTGCTGTGTGGGTGGCGTGGCCGCGGTTGAAGAGAATCTGCCGCAGGATGGGCGGGTAGCCGTGTAGTTCGCGTTCGGCTTCGGGAGTAAGTGGAGGGGCAATTTGCCAGCGGGTTTCGGTTGGGATCATGGCGAGGAGGGGGGGCAGGCAAATGTTGTAGAAACCGGGCACGTTCTGCATCTTTTGCCTGCCCCCGGAGAGGGGTTTGGCTGGGGGTTCAGGTGTCGGCGGTCAGCATTCGTGCCAGCGCTAATGCGCCCATCAATCCGGCGTCATCACCGAGTTGGGCGGTGACAATTTGCAGACCGGTGAGGAAGTGTGATGACATGATATGTTCCTGCAAGGCGTTGTGCAGTGCATCGGCAAACAGGGTGTAACTTTGGGAAACGCCGCCGCCCAGAATGACCAGTGTGGGGTTGAAGGTGTGCAGGAAATCGGCAATTGCCTGCCCCAGGTAACGGCCGGCACGGTGGTAGGCTGCGATGCTTAATGGGTCTCCCCGGCGGGCGGCTTCGGCGATGGCTGTGCCGGGAATCGGTTCCCCGCTGGCAGGGTTCCATGAAATGCGGGTTCGTGCGCCGCTGCGAATTTGTTCGGCAACCCAGCGGGAAATGGCCGTCCCAGAGGCAACTGCTTCGAGGTGGCCGCGTACGCCGCAACTGCACAGCGGCCCGTCCGGTTCCACCAGAACGTGTCCCAACTCGCTGGCGTAGCCGTTTGCGCCGCTGAAGGGTTTGGCATCCAGAATGATGCCGCTTCCGATGCCGGTGCTGATGGTCAGGTAAAGCAGAAAGTTGTGTCCGCGCCCTGCGCCAAACTGCCATTCGCCCAATGCGGCCAGGTTGGCATCGTTCCCAAGCGCTACTGGCACGCTGAAAGTCTGCCGCAGGTAGTTTGCTATCGGGAAGTTGGTCCACTCCGGCAGGTTAGGGGCGGCTTTCACGGTGCCTGCTGCCGGGTCGACCGGGCCGGGAACGGCGATACCAATGCCGGAAACGCGCTCATCGGCCGGCCAGATGGAAGCAATCAGTTTTTTTAGCCGCTTGCGGGGGGGGATGTTTTTTTTGCGGGTGTTGATGCGTTTGACGGTGACAGGCGCTGGGCGGTTTGTGGTATAGAGAGCAGCGCGCATTCGGGTACCGCCAATATCGACGGCGATATGAACAGTCATGCGCAGAAGTATAGCAGAAAATCGGCGGGGTTGTGCCGGTTTTTAATTTACGGGTACCAGCAAAAGA
>Ga0256914_1004489_pt1 | contig 10463 bp, 7 predicted proteins | sample HulkmetaG_FD_191571 | JGI IMG/M metagenome (GOLD analysis project Ga0256914, IMG submission 191571) | Hydrothermal chimney microbial communities from Main Endeavour vent field at the Juan de Fuca Ridge, Pacific Ocean - Hulk | ecosystem: Environmental > Aquatic > Marine > Hydrothermal vents ...
CTTCACCAGCTCCATAGATATAATTATCAGTGTTTGACCAGTAAAACGACAAGCATTCAAGTGGTGAGTTACTCAAGTGGCCAACGAGGGCAGACTGTAAATCTGCTGGCTTTCGCCTTCGGAGGTTCGAATCCTCCACTCACCACCATGTTAAGTCACATATAAAGACGCGGGAATAGCTCAGTTGGCTAGAGCGTCAGCCTTCCAAGCTGAGGGTCGCGAGTTCGAGTCTCGTTTCCCGCTCCATAAACTGGGAGCTGTGTGAATTATGTACTTAACAGAAATTACTTCACATACTAAGCCTTCCAAAACAGTACTGTCATAAGTAAACCTATGGAATAGTCTCTATTTTTTATGTTTATAGCTGATAATTCGACGCCCATATGGCTCAGGGGTAGAGCACTTCCTTGGTAAGGAAGAGGTCGTGAGTTCAAGTCTCACTATGGGCTCCATGGTCAAGTATGGACAAAAGTATTACAGCCATGTAATAGTTCTGTCCATATTGGTTAAGAAGTTTTGGCTATAATACTGCCTTTAATCAACAATAAAGCTAGGAGAAAAGCATGGCTAAAGAAAAATTCGAACGAACCAAACCGCATGTTAACATCGGTACTATCGGTCACGTTGACCACGGTAAAACGACACTGACAGCTGCAATTACTGCGGTACTTGCAACGAAGAATGACACGTCACTTATGGACTACGATCAGATCGATAACGCTCCAGAAGAGAGAGAAAGAGGGATCACGATCGCGACTTCTCACGTAGAGTATGAAACAGACACGAGACACTACGCTCACGTAGACTGTCCAGGCCACGCCGACTATGTTAAGAACATGATTACCGGTGCTGCACAGATGGACGGCGCGATCCTCGTTATCGCTGCAACTGACGGACCAATGGCTCAGACCAGAGAGCACATCCTTCTTTCCAAGCAGGTAGGTGTACCATACATCGTTGTATTCCTGAACAAAGAAGATCAGCTTGACGATGAGGATAAAGAGGAGATGCTCGAGCTTGTAGAGATGGAAGTACGTGAACTTCTTTCCGAGTATGACTTCCCGGGTGACGATACACCGATCGTAGCCGGTTCTGCATTCCAGGCGCTTGAAGAAGCAAAAGCCGGTAAACTGGGTGAGTGGTCCGAGAAGATCCTTGAGCTTATGAACCAGGTTGATACGTACATCCCTGAGCCGGTTCGTGAGACTGACAAAGAGTTCTTGATGCCAATCGAAGATATCTTCACTATCCAGGGACGTGGTACGGTTGTAACCGGTAAAGTTGACAGAGGTCAGGTATGTGTGGGTGACGAAGTAGAGATCGTTGGTCTTAAAGATACTCAGAAAACAACTGTAACCGGTGTTGAGATGTTCCGTAAAGAGATGGATTGTGGTCAGGCGGGTGATAACTGTGGTGTTCTTATCCGTGGTATCGGTAAAGAAGAAGTACAAAGAGGTATGGTTCTTTGTAAGCCAGGTTCAATCACACCTCATACGAAGTTTGAGGCGGAAGTTTACGTACTGACCAAAGAGGAGGGTGGTAGACACACACCATTCTTCAACAACTACAGACCTCAGTTCTACGTACGTACAACAGACGTAACCGGTTCGGTTCAGCTTCAAGAAGGTACTGAGATGGTTATGCCGGGTGACAACGTTAAGATCGACGTTGAGCTTATCGCACCGATCGCTCTCGAAGAGGGTACAAGATTCGCTATCCGTGAGGGTGGTAGAACTGTTGGTGCGGGTGTTGTTTCCAAGATCATCGCTTAAGACACCCCTGCAGGAGGCGTTGCCTCTTGCGCTTTTTATAGGAGATAACCATGAGAGAAACAGTTCACCTAGGTTGTGAAAAGTGCACAAGACGCAACTATCACACAACAAAGAACAAAAAAACGACGACAGAAAAACTTGCACTGAAGAAATACTGTAAGTGGTGCAAAGAGCACACTGTTCACAAAGAGATGAAGCTGTAATCCGGCTCTCTCTTTTTTCTTTAGGCCAATAGCTCAGTTGGTAGAGCACTGGTCTCCAAAACCAGGTGCCGGGGGTTCGAGTCCCTCTTGGCCTGCCATAGCAAAGGTAACACATTATGGGAAAAATTTCAACATTTATAGCGAATGCAAGAGCTGAGCTTCATAAAGTAATATTTCCGACCAAAGTACAAGTAAGACAGGCATTCTTAGCAGTTGTTCTTGTAGTGACTGTCATTTCAATATTTTTAGCATTGGTTGACCTGATGATGTCTTCCATAGTATCTTCAGTTTTATAGGACGGACAATGGCATTTCAGTGGTATGCAATTCAGACATATGCAGGTAGCGAGCAGGCGGTAAAGCGCGGCATTGAGCAGTTGGCTGTAGATTATGGTCTTGAAGAGAAGATTGAACGTATCGTAGTTCCTACCGAAGAGGTTATCGAAGTTAAAAATGGCGAAAAGAAGATTACGGAGAGGACACTCTATTCGGGGTATGTATTTGCACAGATAGACCTGGATACTGACTTGTGGCACAAGATCCAATCCCTGCCGAGAGTATCTAGATTTATCGGTGAACAAAAGACACCGACCCCTCTTACTGAAGCGGATATCAAAGTGATCCTGGATAAGATGGAGCAGAAAGCCGCTCCACGTCCGAAGGTCGATTTCGAAACCGGTGAGATGGTACGTATTATCGACGGACCGTTCGCAAACTTTACCGGTATGGTCGAAGAGTACGATCTTGATCATGGAAAGTTGAAGTTGAATGTTTCGATCTTTGGTAGAAACACACCAGTCGAGATCCTCTATACACAGGTAGAGAAGATCATTTAGGACCTTAGGGTCAAATCAAACAAAGGAAGAACAGATGGCAAAAAAGATAGCTGAAAAGTTTAAGATGATGATCCCTGCGGGTCAGGCCAACCCTTCACCACCGGTTGGTCCGGCACTCGGTCAGCGCGGTGTGAACATCATGGAGTTTTGTAAAGCATTCAATGAAAAGACAAAAGACAAGATGGGATTCAAGATCCCTGTGATTGTTACTGTCTATACGGATAGAAGCTTTACATTCGAGACCAAACAGCCGCCGGCAAGTGACCTTATCCTCAAGGCAGCCGGTCTGAAAAAAGGTACGGACAACCCACTTCTGAATAAAGTCGGATCGATCACTAAAGCGAAGCTTGAGGAGATCATCGATCAGAAGATCGCCGACCTGAACACGACAGACAGAGAAGCGGCGGCAAGGATCATAGCAGGAAGCTGTAGAAGTATGGGTATCGAGATTGTAGAGTAAGTCTATACCGAACATTCATAAAATCTGAACCACATGATTTAAAAAATGTGGGAGCATAGAAGCGGAGAAAATAATGGCAAAAAAAGTAAGCAAAAGAAGAGAAGCACTCCTTGAGAAGGTAGATGTGACAAAAGAGTATAGTGTAGATGAAGCGATGGCTGCACTTAAGGAGCTCAAGTCTGCAAAATTCGACGAGACTGTCGAAGTCGCACTGAACTTGAATGTTGATCCAAGACATGCCGACCAAATGGTAAGAGGGTCTGTTGTTCTTCCTCATGGAACGGGTAAAAACGTAAGAGTAGCAGTATTTGCAAAGGATGCGAAAGCGGATGAAGCGAAAGCAGCCGGTGCCGATCTTGTAGGCAGTGATGAACTGATCGAGCAGATTCAGGCAGGGAAGATCGATTTTGATATCGTGATCTCCACACCGGATATGATGGGAGTTCTCGGAAAAGTGGCAAGAGTACTCGGACCAAAAGGTCTGATGCCGAACCCTAAGACCGGAACTGTGACAATGGATGTCGCCAAAGCGGTTGAGAATGCCAAAGGCGGTCAGGTAAACTTCCGTGTCGACAAAAAAGGTAATATCCATGCCGGTATCGGCAAGGTCTCCTTTGATATTGAGAAGATCAGAGAGAACTTCAATACTTTTATTGAGGCGATCAACAAGGCGAAGCCTGCATCTGCAAAAGGCAGATATATTACAAATGCAGCTGTCTCTTTGACAATGAGTCCTTCGGTGACACTCGATGCATCGGAAGTGATGGATATCAAATAGTCAAACATATTTTTGCGGGGGGCCTCCTCTGCATCTAACTCTTCATCGGTAAAAGTACGCTTTTACGGCTGAAGACTTAGGTCTTGATCTTAGACTGAAGATAATGGGGGCGCAAGCTTAATTAGTCTGTCCGAAACGGCAGACGGGTATGGATCTCCATACACCCTGTTAGAAGGTCGGAAGGAGTAGAAATGACAAGAACCAGAAAAGAAGAGCTGGTTGCAGAGATGACGGCGGAGTTCAAAGATGCCGGTGCGATCATCGTCTGTGATTACAAGGGGATGACCGTCGAAGCTCTTGAGACCGTGCGTAATATGGCACGTGAAGAAGAGACGAAAGTCAAGGTCATCAAGAACAGACTGGCTGCGATTGCATTGGAAAATGCAGGTTGCGAAGCGGTCGAACTCAAAGAGACGAACCTTGTGATCTGGGGCGATACACAGGTACTTCCCTGTAAGATCGCTGACAAAGCGGCAACCCAGTTCAAAGAGCACTTTGCGATCAAAACCGGTTTGATTGCAGGTAAAGTTGCGTCTATGGATACCATCAATGCGATGGCTAAACTCCCGACAAGAGACGAACTGCTCGGTATGCTTCTCAATGTGTGGAATGCACCAATTCAGAACTTTACGATCGGCTTGAAAGCGCTTGCTGACAAAAAAGAATCAGAAGAGGCGTAAGTGTGTGGTGAGAGCCGCAGGCTCTCTTTTGGCAAGAGGCAACTCTTGATAAATTTTGAAAAATTGTTCATAAAAGGATAAAACTATGGCAACAACTAAAGAAGATGTATTGGAATTCATTTCCAACCTTTCGGTACTTGAGCTTTCCGAGCTTGTAAAAGAATTCGAAGAGAAGTTCGGTGTAACTGCACAGGCGACTGTCGTAGCTGCCGGTGGTGGTGCTGCCGGTGGTGAAGCTGCTGAAGAGCAGACAGAGTTCAACGTTGTTTTGACTGATGCCGGAGCGAAGAAGATCAACACGATCAAAGTCGTTAGAGCAATCACCGGTCTTGGACTTAAGGAAGCAAAAGCTGCTGTTGAAGAAGTGCCATCTGTTCTTAAAGAGGGTGTTTCCAAAGAAGAAGCAGAAGAGCTCAAGAAGCAGATCGAAGAGGCCGGCGCCTCTTGTGAGCTTAAATAATCACGGTCACTCAAGAGGAGTTCGGGCATCAGCCTGAACTCCTGCTATACCCACTACGGTAGATATACTGATAAACTATTCGGAGACATTTCATACCCTCCTCTAATAGTTTTTTTGTGTATCTGCAGGATGAACATTTTATATCACGTTCATTGATAGACGTCCAAACAAACGAACATATTCATACCAACCAACCACCATAAGGATAAACATGTTAAATTCTTTGCATTCTGGTAACAGACTCCGTGTCGACTTCTCCAAGACCCCTAGAGAGATAGAGATCCCCAATCTACTCCAACTTCAACAAAAAAGTTATGAAAACTTTCTCATGCTCGGCGAAAAAGACCGTAAGAATTCCACATTGGAAAAAGTGTTCCGTTCGGCATTTCCGATCCATGATCAGCAGAACCGTTTGACGCTGACATACAAGAACTCCGAGATCATCAAGCCGAAGTATACCGTCAGGGAGTGTATGGAGAGAGGATTGACCTACTCCGTATCGTTGAAGATGAACATCGAACTGATCATCTGGAACAGGGATGAGAAGACCGGTGAGAAGCTTGATCCCAAGGAGATCAAGCAGCAGGCGGTGTTCGTTCGTGATATTCCTTTGATGACAGACAGAACCTCGTTCGTCGTCAATGGTGTTGAGAGAGTCATTGTCAACCAGCTGCATAGATCACCGGGTGTGATCTTCAAGGAGGAAGAGGGGACAACGGTCGGAAGCAGTCTGCTTTACTCGGCGCAGATCATTCCTGACCGAGGCAGCTGGCTCTATTTTGAATATGATGCCAAAGATATCCTCTATGCGCGCATCAACAAGAGAAGAAAGATCCCGGTCACGATCCTCTTTAGAGCGTTGGACTACTCCAAGGACGATATCGTCAAACTCTTCTATCCGACTAAAGAGATCGTTATCAAGGAGAACCGATTCCTTGTGAAGTTCGATCCGAGCGATTTCAGCGGACGAGCGGAGCATGATGTCAAGGATGTGGACGGAAATATCGTTGTCAATGCCGGAAAGCGTTTGACGAAGAAGAAGGCGAAGAAGCTGATCGAAGAGGGGCTCGAGTGGATCGAGTATCCGCTTGAGACATTGATGGAGCGACACCTTGCTGCGGCAGTCATCGATCAGGAGAGCGGTGAAGTGCTGTATGATGTCGTTACGCCGCTCGATGAGGCGAAGCTTAAGAAGATGATCGAGCAGGGGGTCGACAAGATCGAGATCATCAACGATCTTGCAGAGGGTACGGATAAATCTATCATCAATGCTTTCATCGCAGACCAGGAGAGTCTCAGACTGCTGAAGCAGACCGAGGAGATCGATGATGAGAACGTACTTTCGGCTATCCGTATCTATAAGGTGATGAGACCGGGAGAGCCTGTGACACCGGAAGCGGCGAAAGCCTTCTTGCAGCAGCTCTTCTTCGACCCTGAAAGATATGACCTCACACAGGTCGGTCGTATGAAGATGAACCATAAGTTGAGTCTGGATACGCCGGAATATATTACGGTATTGACGGCAGAAGATCTGATCAATACCGTGAAGTATCTGATCAAGGTTAAAAACGGTCAGGGGCATATCGATGACCGTGACCATCTTGGTAACAGGCGTATTAGGGCCATTGGCGAACTTCTGGGGAACGAGCTTCACAATGGACTCATCAAGATGCAAAAGGCGATCAAGGACAAGATGACGACGATCTCCGGCACACTCGATGAGCTGATGCCGCATGATCTTGTCAACTCCAAGATGATCACCAACACCATTCTTGAGTTCTTCTCGAGCGGTCAGCTCTCGCAGTTCATGGATCAGACAAACCCGCTTTCGGAAGTGACACACAAAAGACGTCTCTCCGCGCTGGGCGAGGGTGGTCTTGTCAAAGAGAGAGCCGGCTTCGAGGTGCGTGACGTTCACCCGACACACTACGGACGCATCTGTCCGATCGAGACCCCGGAAGGTCAGAATATCGGTCTGATCAACACGCTGGCGACCTACTCCAAGGTGAACGAGCATGGATTCATCGAGGCACCGTATAAGGTGGTCAAGGATGGTAAAGTGACCGATGAGATCGTCTATGTAACGGCGACACAGGAGGAGGACAAGTGTATCGCACCTGCCTCTACCAAAGTCGACGAGAACGGGAATATCGCAGAAGACCTGATCGAGACAAGACTCAACGGAAACATCGAGCTCAACGACAGAAATCGTGTGGATCTGATCGACATCTCTCCACTGATGATCTCCGGTTCTGCCGCAGCACTCATTCCGTTCCTTGAGCACGATGATGCCAACCGTGCACTGATGGGATCGAACATGCAGCGTCAGGCGGTACCGCTTCTGAAAACGGAAGCGCCGGTCGTCGGTACAGGAATGGAAGCGATCGTCTCCCGTGATGCATGGGAAGCGGTCAAGGCGAAGCGTTCAGGTAAGGTAGAGAAGGTAGATGCGAAGAATATCTACATCATGGGAGAGGATGAGACGGGTGTCTTTATCGACCACTATCCGCTTGAAAAGAATATGAGAACCAACCAGAACACCACCTTTACGCAGACACCGATCGTCAAACTCGGAGATGAGATCGAGGCGGGACAGGTGATCGCCGATGGTGCGAACATGGATCAGGGTGAGCTTGCCATCGGTAAGAACATTATGGTCGCCTTTATGCCTTGGTACGGATACAACTATGAGGATGCGATCATCGTTTCCGAGAAGATCATCCGTGAAGACACCTTCACCTCTGTGCACACCTATGAAAAAGAGGTGGAGGCACGTGAGCTCAAGCACGGAACGGAGGAGATCACGCGAGATATTCCGAACATCCGCGAAGATGAGCTGTTGCACCTCGATGAGAGCGGTATCGTCAAGATCGGTACCTATGTCAAGCCGGGCATGATTCTCGTGGGTAAAGTCTCTCCAAAAGGTGAGATCAAGCCGACACCTGAAGAGAGACTCCTTAGAGCGATCTTCGGTGAAAAAGCAGGACACGTGGTCAACAAGTCGCTCTACTGCCCCGCTTCGATGGAGGGGGTCGTCGTCGATATCAAAGTATTTACCAAGAAAGGCTACGATAAAGATGCGCGTGCGATCCAGGCGTATGAAGAGGAGAAAGCGGCACTTGACTCCGACCATCACGATCAGCTTCTGATGATCGACCGAGAAGAGATCCTCCGCATTGCACATTTCCTTTCGGAGCAGGAGTTGGCGAAAGATGTCACTGTCGGAGAGCAGACGTTCAAAGGTGGAGAGAAGATCCCGGAAGAGACGATCAAGGGGATCAACCGTTTTGCGCTCAGGGGTGTAGTCCAGTCATACAGTGATGAGGTGCAGAATGAGTACGAAGCACTGAAGAACTACTTCCTTAAGCAGAAGAAGAGGCTTAAGGCAGAGCATGAAGAGAAGCTTTCGATCCTTGAGAAGGACGATATCCTTCCTTCGGGGGTCACTAAGCTTGTCAAGGTCTATATTGCGACCAAGCGTAAACTCAAAGTCGGAGACAAGATGGCGGGTCGTCACGGGAACAAGGGTATCGTCTCCAATATCGTTCCAGAGATCGATATGCCGTATCTGGAAGACGGTAGGCCTGTCGAGATCATCCTCAACCCTCTGGGGGTACCGTCCCGTATGAACATTGGGCAGATCCTCGAAGTTCACCTTGGGCTTGTCGGTAAGCGTTTGGGTGAGCAGATCCAGGAGATGTTCGACAACCAGACGGAAGACTTCATTCAAAAGCTCCGTGCGAAGATGGCAGAGATCGCAGATGTCACCAAACTGATGAATGCCAAAGAGACATTGGGCAAAATGAGTGACGATGAGCTCCTGAAGTATGCCAGAGACTGGGCAAGAGGCGTGAAGTTCGCCGCACCGGTCTTCGAAGGGGCGAATCAGGCTGAGTTCGACAAGCTGTTCGAGCTGGCGAAGGTCGACTCTGACGGAAAGATGACGCTCTATGACGGAAAAACCGGCGAGAAGATGATCGAGCGTGTCAATGTCGGCTATATGTATATGCTGAAGCTGCACCACTTGGTCGATGAAAAAGTGCACGCCCGTTCAACAGGGCCATACTCGCTGGTCACACAGCAGCCTGTCGGAGGTAAGGCACTCTTCGGTGGACAGAGATTCGGGGAGATGGAAGTGTGGGCGCTTGAAGCGTATGGTGCGGCACATGTGCTTAAAGAGATGCTGACGATCAAGTCGGATGATGTCGAAGGTAGAGCAAGAGCCTACAGAGCGATCACGAAGGGTGAAGCGGTACCGGCATCAGGTGTACCTGAGACGATGTTCGTACTGACCAAAGAGCTTCAGGCACTTGGTCTGGATGCGGAGCTGTATGAGAGTAAAAAAGAAGTGGAGAGTGAAGATGAGTAATGAAATTCTAGAGCATTTGGTACCGATCGATCTGAACAGTGATGACCGACCGCAGGATATTGCAGCCCTTCAACTGAAGGTCGCCAGTCCCGAGAAGATCCTCTCATGGAGTTACGGTGAGGTCAAGAAGCCCGAGACCATCAACTATAGAACCCTCAAGCCTGAGCGTGACGGTCTCTTCTGTGCGAAGATCTTCGGACCGATCAGAGACTACGAGTGTTTGTGTGGAAAGTACAAGAAGATGCGCTATAAGGGTGTCGTTTGTGAGAAGTGTGGTGTTGAGGTCACCTCTTCGAAAGTCAGAAGAAACAGAATGGGGCATATCGACCTGATCGCACCGGTCGCACACATCTGGTATGTCTCTTCGCTGCCGTCACGTATCGGTACGCTGCTGGGTGTCAAGATGAAAGATCTTGAGCGTGTACTCTACTATGAAGCGTATATTGTCAAGACACCTGGTGAGGCAAGTTATGACAACGAGGGGCTCAATCCGCTTCAGAAGTATGATGTGCTCAATGAGGAGCAGTATCAGCAGATCGTTTCCCGTTTCGGTGATACGGGACTGGATGCCCGCATGGGTGGCGAGATCGTTCAGGAGCTGCTTGCGGAGCTCGATCTTGTAGAGATGTTCTCTCAGCTCAAAGAGGAGATTCAGGCGACCAAGTCCGAAGCGAAGAGAAAGACGATCGTCAAGAGACTCAAAGTGATCGAAGCATTCCTGCATTCAGGAAACAGACCGGAGTGGATGATGTTGACACAGCTTCCGGTACTGCCGCCGGATCTGCGTCCGCTTGTCAGCCTTGACGGTGGGAAGTTCGCTGTTTCGGATGTGAACGACCTCTATAGAAGGGTGATCAACCGTAACCAGCGTCTTAAGCGTCTGGTAGAGCTCGATGCTCCTGAGAT
>Ga0256914_1004490_pt1 | contig 10461 bp, 8 predicted proteins | sample HulkmetaG_FD_191571 | JGI IMG/M metagenome (GOLD analysis project Ga0256914, IMG submission 191571) | Hydrothermal chimney microbial communities from Main Endeavour vent field at the Juan de Fuca Ridge, Pacific Ocean - Hulk | ecosystem: Environmental > Aquatic > Marine > Hydrothermal vents ...
GTCATCCTCGAGGAGCTGGCGAAGGACATGGCCCGGCCCTCGGGGGTCCACGGGGAGCGACTGCGGCGCGCGCTCTGGCGCGGGACCCCCCTGGAGCGCCCGGTCCTCGGGACGCGCGAGACGGTGCGGGCGACGACCCGGGACCACGTGATCGCCTACTGGAAGCGCCACTACGTTCCGGCCGGAATGTCCCTCATGGTCATCGGGGACCTGCCACCCGGGGACCTCCGTGACGTGGCCCGGCCGTTCGCGGAGCTGGCGGGAGGCGGGCCGAGTCCCGCCACTCGCCCCTGGCCCGGGGAATGGCCCGGCTGGGGCACCCTGGTGACGGTGCCGGACGACTCCGGGGAGGATCCCGAGCTGGCCCTCGTCGTCGTCCCGCCGCGGGACGTGCCGGGTGACGCCCCCCTCGAGGTCCTCGCCCGCTGGCTCGATGCGGCGGACGGGCCCCTCCACCGGGCCCTGGTGCCGGGCTGGGCGGTCGCCCTGTCGGTCTCGCGCCTTCCGCGGGCGCCGGTGGATCTCCTGGAGATCCGGGTGCACCCGGCGAAGGACGTCGCGCCCGCCGCGCTGGCGGCGCGGGTCCTCGGTGCCCTGCGGGCGGCCGCGGGTGGCCCCTCCGACGCCGACGCCCTGCGCCTCGACGCGGCCCGCCGGGCGGAGCGGGTGCTGGTCGGCCAGCGCCTCCACTACTCGGCCGTCTACTACGGCGAGGAGGTCGCGGCCGGCCACGGGCCGATGGCCGACGTGATCGCCCCCCGTCCCGTGGACCCGGAAGGCGTCCGGCGCGTCGCCCGCGCCGTCCTTGCCTCGCTGCGCGCCCGGGCGGCCTTCGCCGGCCCCGGCGTCGCGGACGCCACGCGGCCCCTCCCGGAGCCCGTCGCCCCGGAAGCGGCGGCCGCGCCCGGCGCGGCGTGGACCGACGGTCCCTTCGGCGCCCGCGTGACGACCCTGCCGAACGGCCTCGTGCTCGGCGTCCTCGAGGAGCCGGGGAACGCGGTCTTCGGGATCCACCTGCTGGTCGCGGACCGGTCCCTGCGGGAACCGGCCGGCCGCCCCGGGATCGCCGACCTCGCCCACTGGCTCCTGGCCGCCGGGAGCCACCTCTCTCCTCCGCCGGCCCTTGCCCGGCGGATCGAGCGGCTGGGCCTCGACGTCAAGACCTCGGACAACCCGTTCATCCCGTTCGACGACCGGTACCACGTGCCCCGCTTCTCCTACGTGCGGATCGAGGGCCCCGCGGGCGGCCTGGCCGACGGGCTGGAACTGCTCGCCGAGGCCCTGCGCCAGCCGGCCTGGGACGAGGCGGCGTGGCAGCGGGCGGTCCGGGGGCTCGGGATGGCGCGGCGTTCCGCCGCCCGGGGCAGCGCCCGGGCGGGCCGCCTCCTCCGGCAGGCCCTCCTCGGCAGGGACCACCCGCTCGCCCGGTCGGCCTCGGGCCTGCCCGGCGACCCGGTGCCGACGCCGGACGAGGTCCGGGCGTTCTGGGGTACCTGGCCCTCCGGGTACTTCGCGCCGGAACGGCTGATCCTGACGGTGGCCTCGCCCCTCCCGGCCGACACCGTGCGGGCGATCGTGCTCGACGTGCTCGGAGAGGGGAAGGCCGCGCCGGCCCGCGGGCCGTACCCGGCGCCGCGGCCCGGGAACCTCGAGCGCCCGGAGATCCCGGCGGACGCCCGCCAGGTCACGGTGCTCTTCGGGCGCCGGGTCGAGGTCCCCCCGGGCGACCGGGTCGCCCTCGACGTCGCCCTCGACGTGCTCTCCGACCGGATGGTCGCGGAGATCCGGGAAAGGCGGGGGCTCGCCTACGGTCTCGGGGCCGGCGCCTCCGCCCTGCCGGACGGCTCGTGGCTGGTCGGGGCGTCGGTCGGGACCCGGCCGGCGAACCGCGGGCAGGTCGAGGCCCTGCTGCGGGAGCTGCTCGCGGGCCTCGCGACGACCCCGCCCACGCCGGACGAGCTCGCCCGGGTGCGGGCCCGCAACCGGCGCTCGACGATGCTCCGGACGCTGGACGCGGCGGCCCGGGCGTACCGGGTCGGCCGGGCGCTCCTCGAGGGTGGGGCGTCCCCCCTGCTGGTGGACGACGCCGCCCGGGGACGGGTCACGCCGGCGGACGTGAGCCGGGTGGCCGGGCGGTACCTGGCCCCGGGGGGGTTCCTGGTGGTCGTGGCGCCGTAGCCGGGGGGAGGGGAGCGCGCCGGTGGCGAGGAGGGTCCGCGCGGTCTTCGTCGAGCCGTACCTGGCGGGTTCCCACGCGGCGTTCGCGCGGGGCTGGATCTCCCGGAGCCGCCACGAGTGGACCCTGCTCTCCCTGGCCGGGGAGCACTGGAAGTGGCGGCTGCGCCTGGCCGGCCGGCTCCTCGGGGAGCGGCTGGCGCGGGTCCGGCCCCGGCCGGACGTGGTGGTCGTCTCCGGTCTCCTCGACCTCGCCCACCTGCGCCAGGCGGCGGGGGTCGTCGGGAGCGTTCCCCACCTGCTCTACCTCCACGAGAACCAGCTCACCTATCCCCGCCCGGGCAACCAGCCGGTCGACCGGGGCTTCGCGACGACCCACCTGGTGTCGATCCTCTCCGCGGACGGCCTCGCCCTGAACTCCCGCTTCCACCGGGACGCCCTCGCCCGGGCCCTCCGGGACTTCGTCGGAAAGATCCCGCGACCCCGGCCGCGGGGGGTCCTCGGGCGGGTCCGGCGGGCCCGGGTGCTGCCCCCGGGGATCGATTTCCGGGGATTCCCGGCGCCGGCCGACCGGCCCCCGGGGGACCCGCCGGTGATCGCCTGGAACCACCGCTGGGAGGAGGACAAGCGGCCGGGGGCGTTCGCCCGGATCGTCCTGCGCCTCGCGGAGCGGGGACGGGCGTTCCGGCTGGAGCTCCTCGGAACGACCGTCCAGGCGCGCCCGCGGCCGCTCGAGCTGATCCTGGAGCGGCTGGGCGACCGGGTGGTCCGCGCCGGTCCGGCCCGGGCGCGCCGGGAGTACGTCCGGCGCCTCGCGGGCGCCGATCTCGCGGTCTCGACGGCGATCCAGGAGAACTTCGGCTACGCCGCGCTCGAGGCGATGGCGGCCGGGTGCGTTCCCCTGCTCCCGGACCGGCTCTCCTACCCGGAGATCCTGCCCGGGGGCCTCCGGGACGCCTGCCTCTACCGTACCGACCGGGACCTGCTGGCGCGGCTGTCCGCCTGGCTGCTGGAGCCGGCCCGCTTCGCGCCCCTGCGGCGGCCGGCGATGGAGGCGGCACGGGCCCACGGCTGGGAGCGTCGCGTGGGACCGCTCGATGACTGGGTGGAGGCGGCGGCCGTGCGGGGCCGCCGGGGAGGCACGGGATGACGAAGCGGCGGGTCCGGAACGTCTCCGCCACGGCTCCCCTCCGGGCCGACCTGGCCGGGGGGACGCTGGACCTGTGGCCCCTCGGGCTCCTGGACGACGGGGGGGCGACGGTCGCGGTCGCCCTCGACCTGCGGGTGCGGGCGGCGGCCGGGCCGCCCCGCCGGCCGGGTCGTCTCGAGCTCCGGGCGGAGGACCTCGCGCGGGAACGCTCCTCGGACCCGGCGCCCGGCGGGCGTTGCAGGGGTGGTCCCCTCGAGCTCCTCGAGCGGGCGGCCCGGGTGGCGGTGCCGGGCGTCGCCCTGCGCCTCGCGACCCGGAGCCCGGTCCGGGCGGGGTCCGGCCTCGGGACGTCCTCCGCCCTCGGCGTCGCCGCGGCGGCCGCCTGCCGGGCCGCGGCGGGCCTGCCGGCGCGGCGCCCGCCCCTGGTGCCCCTGGTCCGGGACCTCGAGGCCCGGGTGCTGGGGATCCCGACCGGGACCCAGGACCACGAGGCGGCCCTCCGCGGCGGGATCGTCGTGCTGGAGCACCGGCCGGGGGGGGGCCGGGTGACGCGGCTCGCGGGCCGCCCGCTCGCGGTGCTCCGGGAGTGCCTCCTGCCGGTCGATTCCGGCGCGGGGCGCAGCTCCGGCCCTTCGAACTGGGATCTCTTCCGCCGCCGGATCGAGGGGGACCCGGCCGCCGTCCGGGCGTTCCGGAGGGTCGCCCGGGCCGGCTCCCGGGCGGCGGAGGCCGTCGCGGCGGGGGACCTCCGGGGCCTCGGCCGGGCGATGCGGGAGGACATGGCGGCCCGCGCGGAATGGTCGCCCCTCGTGCTGACGCCGGCCCTGCGGGAAATCCTCGCGGCCGCCCGCCGGGCAGGTGCCCTCGGCGAGAAGGTCTGCGGCGCCGGGGGCGGGGGATACGCGGTGATCCTGGTCCCGCCGGGTCGCCGGGAAGCCGTGACCGCCGCCGTCCGGGAAGCGGGGGGGACACCGTCCCCCGCGCGCCCGACGGGACGCGGGCTCCGGCTCGAAGGGGGGCGGCGTCAGCGCACGTAGAGAGGCAGCCGGACCTTCTGTTCTCCCGGGGCGCAGTAGCCGCTCTTCTTGACGCAGTAGAAGAACTTCAGCGTGCCCTGGAGGACCCGCGTCCCCGCCCGGCCCCGCTCGACCCGGCCGCGGAGCACGAGGGGCGGGATCTCGTGGAACCCGAACTTCGCGGGGTCGGTGATCGGCTTCTTCGAGCCGACGAACGCCGTCTTCGACTCGAGGGCGATGCCGGGGGCCTTCGCCACCTCGAGGGTGATGCCCGGGTAGCGGTTCAGCTTGATTCCCGCCGGCGGAACGACCCGGACCCGGAGCTCGAACGCCTCGCCGACCGTCGCCTTCGGGGGTTCCTGGACCAGCTTCAGGTCCATCCGGGGCGGGGTCTTCCTGCTCCCGGCGAGGGCGGCCGGCGCGAGCGCCAGCGGGGCGGATGCAGCAAGGACGAGCAGGACGGCAAGGATTCGTCGCATCGAGGTCTCCTCCGCGTGGCATGATAGCGGGGCGATGCGGGCCGCGCCCCCGTTCCGATGGCGGCGCGGGCCGGTTCGCGGTACATGAAGGAGACGCGGGACCCTCGGGGGACCCGTGCGCGGAGGAAGACGAGGATGAGGATCCACGGTTCGCGCATGCCCATCGGCCCTCGCCGGCCGTCGTTCCTGCTCGTCCTCCTGGCGGTGCTCGCCCTCGCCGTGCCGGCCCTCGCCGGCCAGCGCATCGAGTTCAAGAACGGGCAGGTCCTGGTCGTGCAGCGGGTGCGCTACGAGGGGGACGTCGCCTACCTCACCCTCGCGGACGGCAGCGAGATCGGCTTCCCACGGGCTCTCATCAAGGAGGCGAAGACCGGGTTCAAGGTCAGCCATCCGCCGTTCGAGAGCCGCCATTCCGGCCGCGGGCCGTCGGTGAGCCAGCTCCAGGGGTACAAGCGCCTCCTCGGGGAGGCGGGGTACCCGGCGAAGGTCGTCGCCAAGGGCGTTCTCTCCGGGAAGCACAAGAAGAAGATCTCGGTGGGGTTCCGCTACAAGGGAAGCATCGACGTCAGCGAACTCGCCCAGGGCACCGGGGAAGCGGTGCCGATCTGGAGCGGGGCCCAGGTGGCCGGGGGAGGCCAGGTGACGGCTTCCCCGGGGACGACCAGCGCGGCGGGCCGGCCGGTCCAGCGGCGGCCCGCGACGGAGCTCGGGATGCCGATGCAGGCCCAGCCGAAGAAGAACGCGCGGGACGGGCTCGACGTCGATCCCCGCAAGCGCTGGGAGTAGGCGGGTCGCTCGTTGATCGTCGGGCTCACCGGTCCCAACGCCGCCGGCAAGGGCCAGGTCGCGGAGTTCCTCGCGGAGCGGGGCTTCGACGTTCTGTCGCTCTCCGACATCGTCCGGGAGGAGGCCCGGGCCCGGGGGCTTTCTCCCGTCCGCGAGACGCTGATCGCCGTGGGGCGGGAGATCCGTGAGCGCGAGGGTCCGGGAGCCCTCGCGCTGCGGATCCTGCCGCGGCTGGGGGAGCGGGTCGTCGTCGACTCGATCCGCTCGCCGGCGGAGGTCGAGGTCCTGCGGGGCCGGGACGACTTCCGCCTGCTCGGCGTCGACGCTCCCCTGGAACTCCGCTGGCGGCGGGCGGTGGCGCGGGCCCGGGAGGGGGAACGCCCGACCCTCGAGGAGTTCCGGGCCCGGGAGGCCCAGGAGAACCGGGACGATCCGAGCTCCCAGCAGCTCGCCCGGACCCTCGCCCTCGCCGACCGGGTGGTCGTCAACGACGGCACGCTGGAGGAGCTGCGGGAGCGGGTCCTCGCGGCGCTCGCCGCGTTCGAGGAGGAGCTGGCGGCGCGTTGACGGGGCGGAACCGGCCCCCGTAGAATCCCCCCTCCGTGCCGGGCGCCCCACCATCGTGCCCGCGCCGCGAGCCAGGAGGCCGCCGTGAAGGTCGAGCGCAGGGAGCTGACCCTCGCCGAGAAGCTCTACCTCCCCGAGATCGCGAAGGGACTCGGCATCACGATCCGCCACGCCCTCCGCCCGTCGGACCGGGTGACCCGGCAGTACCCGGAGGAGCCGACCCCGATCCCGAGGGGGTACCGGGGCGTTCCGAGCCTGGTCCGGGACGAGAACGGCCGGATCAAGTGCGTCGCCTGCCAGCTCTGCGAGTTCGTCTGTCCGCCGGAGGCGATCAAGATCGTCCCGGGCGAGTACCCGGACAGCTCGGTGGAGAAGTACCCGGCCCGGTTCGACCTCAACATGCTCCGCTGCATCTACTGCGGCCTGTGCGAGGAGGTCTGCCCGGAGCAGGCGATCTTCCTCAGCGAGACGGCGACCTTCGTCGTGTCGTCCCGGGAGGAAGCGATCCTCCCGAAGGAGAAGCTCCTCGAGCTCGGCGGTACCCGTCGCGATCCGATCCACAAGTGGTCCGGGAAGTGAATGGAAGGCGTGCTCGGTGACGGGTTCGATGCCGGCCGGGGGGATCCCCGGCCCGGGAGGCGGCCCTTGCACCTCGACGAGATCCGCGATCCCGCCGACCTGCGGCGGGCGCCGGTCGAGGACCTGGTTTCCCTCGCGGAGGAGATCCGGGAGTTCCTCGTCTCCCTCGCGTCGGCCAAGGGGGGACACTTCGCCTCGAGCCTCGGGGCGGTGGAGCTGACCCTGGCCCTGCACTACGTCTTCGACACCCCGCGGGACAAGCTGGTCTGGGACGTCGGCCACCAGGCGTACGTGCACAAGATCCTGACGGGCCGCCGTGACCGGATGCACACCATCCGCCAGTACGGCGGTCTTTCCGGGTTTCTCAAGCGCTCCGAGAGCCCGTACGACGCCTTCGGGGCGGGCCACGCCTCCACGGCGGTCTCCGCGGCCCTCGGGATCGCCACGGCCCGCGATCTCCTCGGCGAGCGGTTCAAGGTCGTCGCCATCGTCGGGGACGGGGCGATGACCGGGGGGCTGGCGTTCGAGGCGCTGAACAACGCGGGAGCTTCGGGGCGCGACCTGCTGGTCGTCCTCAACGACAACGCGATGTCGATCTCCCCCAACGTCGGGGCGGTCGCCCACTACCTGACCAGCCTGACGACCCATCCCCGGTACCGGAAGATGAAGGAGGAGCTGTACGCGGCCCTCCGGAAGCTTCCCCGGGTCGGGGAACCCGTCGGGGACTTTGCCCGCCGCCTGGAACAGGGGATCAAGACGGTCCTGGTGCCGGGTGCCCTCTTCGAGGCCCTCGGGTTCACCTACCGGGGACCGATCGACGGCCACGACCTGCCGGAGATGGTCCGGATCCTGGGCCAGATCCGGGACAGCGACCGCGGGCCGGTGTTGCTGCACGTGCTGACCCGCAAGGGCAAGGGATACGAGCCGGCCGAGAAGGACCCGGCGAGCTGGCACGGCGTGGGCCCCTTCGACCGCGACACCGGCGCCTCCCGGAAGTCCGGCGGGGGCGGGGGGCCGAGCTACACCGCGGTGTTCGGGGACGCGCTGGTCGAGCGGGCACGGCGGGATTCGCGGGTCGTCGCGATCACGGCGGCGATGCCGGACGGCACCGGCCTCTCCCGGTTCGCCGAGGAGTTCCCGGACCGGTTCTTCGACGTCGGGATCGCCGAGGGGCACGCGGTCACGTTCGCGGCGGGCCTGGCGGCAGAGGGTCTGCGCCCGGTCTGCGCGATCTACTCCACGTTCCTCCAGCGGGCGGTGGACCACCTGGTCCACGACGTGGCACTCCAGGACCTCCCCGTCGTCTTCGCCGTCGACCGGGCCGGCCTGGTCGGGGCGGACGGGCCGACCCACCACGGGGTGCTCGACCTCGCCTGGCTGCGGGCGGTGCCCGGGATGGTCGTCGCCGCTCCCCGCGACGCCGACGCCCTCGCCGACCTGCTCGAGACGGCCCTCGAGCAGGACGAGCGGCCATTCGCGATCCGCTGGCCGCGGGACACCGCGCCGGGCCCGCGCACGCGGGAGCCGCGGGTCGTCCCCGTCGGCACCTGGGAAATCGTCCGGGAAGGGGACGGCCGGGTCGTGATCCTGGCGGTCGGCACGATGGTCGGGACCGCCCTCGGTGCGGCGGAGATCCTCGCCTCGGGTGGAGGGCCGGAGGTGACCGTTGTCGACGCCAGGTTCGTCAAGCCCCTCGACCGGCCGTACCTGCGCGAGCTCGCCCGCTCGGGCCCGGAGCTGGTCGTCACCCTGGAGGAGGGAACGGTCCGGGGCGGGTTCGGGGACGCGGTCCACGAGGCGTCCCTCGAGGAGGACCTGGGACTGTCGCCGCGGCTGCTCCAGGTGGCCCTCCCCGACCGGTTCGTCACCCACGGCAGCCGGGAGGAGCTGCTCGCCGAGGTGGGGATGACAGCCGAGGGGGTCGCGACCCAGATTCGACACAGGGTGGGGCGCTGAGCGCCCCCGTGCGGTCCGGGGGAGAGGGATCCCGCGAGGGATCCCCGCGGACCGTGGGGAGGATCGATGGCAGCGACCGGAACGACCATGGAAGTGACCGGACGCCCGGCGGAGCGGGTGCGTGCCGACGGGTGGCTCGTGCTCCTTCCCCGGGACGGGAAGCTCCCGCGGAACCTCCCGGGGAGCCTCGCCCCGGTGCTCGCCGACGAGGCGAAGCGGCGGGGGTTTCGGGGCGAGGCGGGGAAGACGCTCTCGGTGACGGTCGGCCGCGGGCGGGAGCGAAAGGCCCTCGTGCTCGCCGGGCTCGGTCCCGCGGAGAAGATCGACGGCGAGGTGTTGCGCCTCGCCGCCGCGGCCGGTGCCCGCGCCGCCCGCGACCTGGCGGTGCGGCACCTCGCCGCGGTGCCTGCCTTCGACGTGGACGATCCGGCGGGGGTCTCCCGGGCGATTGCCGAGGGAGCGTTCCTCGCCCGCTACTCGTTCGACCGGTACCGGGGTTCCCGCGGCGAGAAACGTTCCGGGATCTCGCGGGTGACGATCCTCCTCGGCGAGGGAGCGCCCGCCGCCCGGCGGGCCTCCGCCGTTGCCCGCGCCGTGGCGCGGGCGATCTCGTTCGCCCGGGACCTGGTCAACACGCCGGCCGGTGACCTGCCCCCGGGGGAGATGGCCCGGGTCGCCACCCGGGCCGCCCGGGAGTACGGGCTGCGCGCGCGCGTGCTCGGGCCGCGGGAGATCTCCCGGGAACGCATGGGCGGCCTCCTCGGTGTCGGCCGGGGCAGCTCCCATCCGCCGCGGCTCGTCCACCTGGCGTGGAAGCCGCGGGGGCGTCGCCCGCGAGCGCGGATCGCCTGGGTCGGGAAGGGGATCACGTTCGACTCCGGCGGCTACGACATCAAGGGCGCGGCCCACATGGTGGACATGAAGTCCGACATGGCGGGGGCCGCGGCCGTGCTGGCCGCGCTGACTGCCGTCGCCGAGCTGGCGCTCCCGGTCGAGGTTCACGGGGTGCTGCCGCTGGCGGAGAACATGATCTCCGGGGACGCCCTGCGGCCCGGCGACGTCCTGCGGATGCGGAGCGGCAAGACGGTCGAGGTCGACAATACCGACGCCGAGGGGCGCCTGGTCCTGGCCGATGCCCTGGACTGGGCGAGGACCCGCATCCGGCCGCGGATGATGGTCGATCTCGCGACCCTGACGGGTGCCTGCGTCGTGGCCCTCGGCGAGGGGGCGGCCGGCGTGATGGCGAACGACGAGCGGGTCCGCGAACGGATCCTCGAGGCGGGCCGCGCGGCGGGGGAGCGTCTCTGGCCGCTGCCGCTGTGGGACGACTACCTCGAGGCGCTGCGGAGCCCGGTCGCCGACCTGCGGAACACCGGCACGAGCCGCTGGGGAGGCACCCTCACCGCGGGGCTCTTCCTGCGCGAGTTCGCGGGGAACGTCCCGTGGGCCCACCTGGACATCGCGGGGCCGGCCTGGCGCTCGCGCCAGCACCCGTACTGGGGCCGGGGCGGGACCGGGTTCGGTGTCGGCACCCTGGTCGAGCTCGCCCGGTCGTTCTAGCAGCCAGCCGGGAACGCCGCCCGGGTCGTCTTCCGGCGACCCCTACGCGATCCGCGTCACGAGGGTTTCCGTGGGGGTTTGGAGGGGCGGCCGGGAGGGCGCCCGTCGGCGCCGGGTGCGCGCGGTGCCTCGGGCGCGCGCGCTGCCGCCCTCCGCGGTCGCCGCGAGATGCGCGGCGATCCGCGTCGCCCGG
>Ga0256914_1004491_pt1 | contig 10460 bp, 11 predicted proteins | sample HulkmetaG_FD_191571 | JGI IMG/M metagenome (GOLD analysis project Ga0256914, IMG submission 191571) | Hydrothermal chimney microbial communities from Main Endeavour vent field at the Juan de Fuca Ridge, Pacific Ocean - Hulk | ecosystem: Environmental > Aquatic > Marine > Hydrothermal vents ...
GACGGCAAGCATTGCAACCTGTTAACGTTAACAAAAGGTCCGTTGAAAGTCAAGGCAAAAGGGGTCAAGGATTTCTCTGTTTTCTCGTGGGAACTCGTGGACACCTTGGAACGGCTTGACACTTGCCGGGGGAACCGTCTTTCGAGCTTAGAGATCGCTCTGGGGTTCCACCTGCTGGGAGTTGATGGGGTCGCGGCGCTGGCAGGTTCAGATTCGTGGAGCGGTCTGGATGGGCTGCAGAGGCGACTTGCTGTAGACGTTTGTGTGGCTGCGGGTGAACAGCTGACAGGGGGTGTCCCCCACAACGTCTTTTAGCGGACAGGTAGGGGGTGTGCCTCAAGTGGAGGACTGTTGGTAGTCCAGCGGAGACCGGGGAGGTGTACGCAGGTCAGGCGGAAGACGCAGGAACTCTTAGGTGGGTGGTGGCGGAACGAGGACAAGGCAGGGTGCTGTTCTGGCGGCTTTTCTCGCAGACGGTTTGCGGTTGGGCTCGTTGGGTGGGAAAACGAGGGATTCTGGGGCAACCTGGAGTCTCCAAGGAGATGTCGGTTTAGAGTGCACGGGAGTTTGCTCGTCGGAAGAGCGTGGAGGATTCGTGTAACGAAGGGCGGACTGCAGTCCGGGCCGAAGGGGGCCGAGAGCAGAACTCGCCGGTGAGCAGACCGTAGAGTCTGCCCGCCCGGCGAGAGACGAGTCAAAAAGCAGGGGATTTGTAGGGACGGCTTTACTCGCGCACTACCCAGACTTTGACCTTGGCTTCCACCTCGGGGTGCAGTTTGATGGGCACGTCGTAGATGCCCAGTGCTTTGATGGGCTCCTCGAGGTGGATCTTGCGACGGTCGATGTCGTAGCCCTTCTCTTTCAGGAGTTCGGCAATGGTCTGGGACGTCACGGCGCCGAAGATCTTGTCTTCTTCGCCCACGGAGACTGTGGCCGTCACGGATACGGAGTTGAGCTTTTCGGCCAACTTCTCGGCAGCGCGTTTCTCACGGTTGGCCCGGAGTTCCGCGAGCTTCTTTTCCTCCTCGATGGCGCGCAGGTTGCCGGGTGTAGCCGGCACGGCGAGACCACGCGGCAAGAGATAGTTGCGGGCGTAACCGTCCCTAACCGTCACGATGTCGCCCGGATTTCCGAGTTTCTCGACTTCCTGTTTCAGGATAACTTTCATGGTTGGCTCCACTACCTGGTCATTTCGGCAACGAACGGAAGCAAAGCCAGATGACGGGCGCGCTTGATGGCCCGAACAAGCTGGCGTTGATGCTTGGCGCACGTACCGGAAGTGCGCCGTGGAATGATCTTGCCCTGTTCTGTGATGAAGCGGCGGAGCTTGCGCTCGTCTTTGTAATCGATGTAGATTTCACCTTCTTCACAGAAACGGCAAACACGTTTTCTTCTGAGCATGGTACTTCCCTCTTTCGGATTCTCACCACATCAATTTGCTGGCCAGGAACTTCAGAGCTCGAGGTCCCTGTAGCCGAAGTCGAATTCACTGGGCGCTGCTGGTTCCTCAGGTTCGGCCGGCTCGGATGCTTCAGCTGACCTGGCGGGCTGAGCCTGGGCTGCCAGGTCGGTACGGCCGGTGCGGTCGAGGAACTGAACCCGGCGCGCGCGAATCTCCAAAATGGTTCGTGCTGTGCCGCCTTCCTCGACGCTGCGGCTTTGGAGCTCGCCGTCCAGAAGGACTGGGCTGCCGACCCTGAGGTAGCGCTGACAGAGCTCGGCGAGGCGTTGATGCACGACCACGCCGACCTCGCAGCGGTTCTCGCGCCACTGTCCGCTGTTGTCGCGGAAGCGGCGAATGCTGCTGATCCGGAAGGTGCCGACCGTGCGGCCGGAATCCGTTCGGGAGAGCTGAGGCTCTTCCACAACGGTTCCCGCAATCAGCACCGTGTTGATGTCCGGCATGCGGTAACTTGTCATTATCAAAGAACTCCCCGTGGCTCGCGGCGAGGACGCCAGCGGCCACGTAGCTTACCCTCGTTGCAGACTCAGCAAAATTGGGCTGCTGTTGCTCAGGACTGCTCTTTCTGCTCGGTTTCCTCGGCGGCCTGTGCAGGAGCTGCTTCTTCGGTGCTTTGAGCGTCGCTGCTCTCAGGAGCGGCTGGAGCTGCTTCGGCCGCTTCACCCTCAGAAGCTTGTTCGGTTGCGGTTTCCGCTTCCGCCGGTTCGGATTGCTCCGCGGGTTTCTCGGCCGGTTTCGGCTGAGCCTGGGGTTTTTCGTCCAGCTCTACGCCGCCCTCTTTGATGAGCCCCTGCTCAAGCAAACGCTGTTCCTTCTGCAGCGCGCGCTTGGTCAGCTGGATTGTGAGGTAACGCAGGATGGACTCATCGAGGCGAAACTCGTGTTCCAGCGCGGCCACAATCGTGGGTGGGGCGTCGTAGCGTACGTAAACGTAGTAGCCGTACTGGCGCTTTCGGATCTCGTAGGCGAGACGCCTCTTGCCCCAACGCTCCAAGCGGCGAATCTGACCGCCGTTGGCTGAGATGAACCGCAGGTAGCGTCGGATGGTTTCGTCGATCTCATCCATCCGAAGCAGTGAATCGATGACGAATGTTGTTTCGTACGGTCTCAGCACGTCTTTCCTCCATGAAACGGTGAACCTACACGGCTCCCGCCGGTACGATCGGCCGCTAACGGAGCAGCGGCGCGAACACCAGCGAGATGACTGACATCAACTTGATCAAGATGTTGATTGATGGACCGACCGTGTCCTTGAGAGGATCACCGACCGTGTCGCCAATCACAGCAGCTTTGTGTGTTTCGCTGCCCTTGCCCCCGAAATGACCTTCTTCGATGTACTTCTTCGCGTTGTCCATGGCTCCGCCGGAATTGGCCATCTGGATGCCGAGCATGACACCGGTGACCACAGCGCCAACCAGGAGACCAGCCAATGTAGCTGGACCGAAGACCAGCCCCACGAACAGCGGGGTCACGATGGCCATCGTACCAGGCAACAACATGCCCTGAATGGCACCGCGGGTGCTAATGTCCACGCAAGACTCGGGGTCGGGCAAGGCTTTGCCTTCCAGCAGGCCTGGAATCTCGCGAAATTGACGCCGCACCTCGTCGATCATCTTGAAGGCGGCCTTACTCACGGCCTGGAACAGCATCGACGAGAACAGAAACGGCAGCATGCCGCCAAGCAGCAGACCCATCAGCACGTTGGGGTCCTTGATGTCGGCAACTTTCAGACCGACTGCGTGCATGTAAGCCACCAGCAGACCCATGGCTGCGAAAGCTGCTGACCCGATCGCAAAGCCCTTACCGATGGCCGCGGTTGTGTTGCCCACGGCATCCAGATTGTCCGTGATCTTCCGCACACTGGGGTCGAGCTCGGCCATTTCAGCGATGCCCCCCGCGTTGTCGGCCACGGGACCGTAGCTGTCCACCGACACCACCATGCCAGTGGTTGCCAGCATCCCGAAGGCCGCCATGCCAACGCCGTACACACCCGCAAAATGGTAGGCCAGCCATACGGCCACGGCCAGCACAATGACCGGAATGGCCGTGGACATCATGCCGACCGCCAGACCGCCGGTGACGGTGATGGCCGGGCCACTCTGCGATTCTTCCGCCAGCCTCCGTACGGGGCGATATTTGGCGGACGTGAAGTACTCGCTTGTGAAGCCCACGATGATGCCCGAAACGACGCCAGCCACCGTTGCCCAGAAAGGCCCGAGTTTGGAGTACCCTTCGAACTCGACGCCGTAGGTTTTGACCACGAAGTAGGCGCCAAGCATGGTGATGATGGCGCTCACGTACGTGCCACCCATGAGAGCGCTTTGCGGGTTGTCTTTGGCTGCCCACTTCACGTACAGGATACCGATGATCGAACCCACGATGCCGACTGCTGCGATGTACATCGGCAACAGCTTGAGTTGAGGTGCCGCGATGCCCAGCGCGGAAGCCAGAGCCATGGATGCGACCATCGACTCAACGTACGATTCCAGCAGGTCTGCACCAAGCCCGGCCACATCGCCCACGTTGTCGCCCACGTTGTCGGCAATCACGGCGGGGTTACGCGGGTCGTCCTCGGGGATGCCCGCTTCGACCTTGCCGACCAGGTCGGCACCCATGTCCGCACCTTTGGTGAAGATCCCACCACCGCTGCGTGCGAACAGAGCGACAAGGCTGGCGCCCATGGCGTAACCGTTCACGACTACTGGCTCGCCGTGGAAGACGATGTAAGTGATCGCCAAACCCAGCAGAGCCAGACCGACCACACTCATGCCCATCACGCCGCCGCCAGAGACGGCAACGCTCAGCGCACCCTTGAGACCTTTGGTTCTGGCGGCTTCAGTGGTGCGAGCGTTGGCGCGCGTGGCGATGCTCATGCCAATGTAACCCGCCAGCCCCGACATCACGGACCCGAAGATGAAGGCAACGCTGGTCCGCCACCCGAGCTCGACGTCCGAAAACAGGGGCGCAATGGCCATCAGAACCGCGATTACAAACACAAACATGCTGACGTAGATGTACTCGCGCTTCAAAAAAGCCCGTGCTCCAGCCTGAATCATCTGGGAGATCTGGACCATGCGTTCGTTGCCCTGATCGCTCCGAAGAACGTCGAGCGCGAGGTAAACCACAAATGCGAGTGCGAGCAGACTTGCAGCGATGGGTGCAACCATTTTCTCTTTTCCTCCCTGCCTCTCAGAGACGTTGCGGTCCGAAGCTTAGAGGGACAGCCAAGGTGCGCTGGTTCTGCGGACGTCCACCCGTCGGGAGAGGACCCCAACACCTCTCCAGCGACGGTGTGTCTGCAGGACGGCGCAGCCTCAGCGGTTGAAAACGGACATGGCTTTTTCCAGCCCCTCGCGCGCCACCGTGAGAACGGCGTCGCCGGCACGCTGGATAATTCCCGGCAACAGCTTTTCTTCTTCGTCCGTAAAGTCGGACAAGACGTAGTCAATCAGCTCGCCGGGGCCAAAATCGGCACCGATCCCGATTCGCAAACGTGGAAACGCCTGGGTACCCAGCCAGTCAATCACAGAAGCGAGTCCGTTGTGGCCTCCGTCGCTTCCTTTTGGGCGCAAACGGAGGCGGCCAAAAGGAAGATGGACGTCGTCACAAACCACGAGAAGCTGGCCCGGCTGCAGGTCGTAAAGGCGCAGGAGGTAACCCGCGGCCAGACCGCTGCGGTTCATGTAAGTCGTCGGCTTGGCCAGGCAAAGGTGCGTTGTGCTGTCCGGGACAACCGTCCAGGGTGTGACCCAGGCGTGACGTTCCTCTTGGAACTCGAGGCCCAACCGCCCGGCAAGATGGTCTGCGACCCGAAACCCGATGTTGTGTCGTGTCCAAAAATAACGTGGTTCCGGGTTTCCAAGCCCGAGCACCAAAAATTTGCGGTCCTCGGAGGCCTCCGGGGTGTCTTGGCCGGGCATCGCCAGTCTTACGTTAATCGCCTTCCGTCTCGTCTTCCCTGCGGCCGATCACCTCGGGCTCGGCTCCAGCCTCTTCTTCGGTCACTTCTTCTGCCACGGCTTCAGCGCCCACGCGCGGCGCCAGCACAGTCACGATCATCGAATCGCCTGGAGTGAGAATGTCGGCGTTTTCGATTTTCACGTCCGCAACGTGGATGGCGTCGCCGATGGCCAGCTCGGAGATGTCAATTTCGAGCACTTCCGGCGCCTGGCTGGGCAAGCACTCGACTTCGAGTTCGTAAAGTTCCTGATGCAGAATGCCACCTTGTTTGACGCCTTTGGCTTCGCCAACGAGGTGCACCGGGATGTTCAGCGTCATCTTCTCGCCCGCAGTGACGGCCATCAGGTCGATGTGCAGAATGTCGCCCCGTGCGGGATGCCGCTGCACCTCGCGAATGACTACGCGTTTCTTCGTGCGACCCAGCTTGGCGTCGATCAGGGAGTGGCCGCTGCTGTAAGCGCGGCGGAACTCCTTCTCGTCCACGGCGATCGGGGTCGGCTTCTGATGCGCTCCGTACAGGATGCCGGGAATCTTGCCCTCGCGACGCAACGCGTTAACGGCGCCCTTGGTGCTCAATTCGCGCTTTTCGAGATTCAGGACAACTTGCTCCATCTCTTTACCTTTCACCCTTATTTCGGTGCTTTCAGTCGAACAAGATACTGATCGACTCCTCGTTGTGAATCCGTTTGATCGCCTCCGCAAACAGATTGGCGACGGTCAGAACCCGGATCTTGGGAATCCGTTTCTCCTCTGGAATCCAAACGGTGTCCGTTACAGCCAGCTCCTCAAGAGGCTCGCACTTCTGGATCCGCTCGATGGCGGGTCCGGAGAGAATGGCGTGGGTGCACGCTGCGTAGATCTTCTTCGCCCCGTTTCTTTTGAGGGCGTACACAGCCTCGGTTAGCGTACCAGCAGTGTCAATGATGTCGTCGACAATCAAGATATTCTTGCCAGCCACGTCGCCGATGACATTCATCACCTCGGAAATGTTGGCCTCCGGCCTGCGTTTGTCAATGACGGCCAGCGGTGCCCCGAGACGTTTACCGTAAGCCCGGGCCATGCGGATGCCGCCAACGTCTGGAGCCATGACGACCAGATCAGGAATGTCCATCTGCCGGTAGTAGTCGCAGAAAATGGTGGCGGAGTACAGATGGTCCAAAGGGATGTCAAAAAAACCTTGAATTTGGGCTGCGTGCAGGTCCATGGTCAGCACGCGATCCGCTCCGGCCTTCGTGATGAGATTGGCCACCAGCTTGGCGGTGATGGACACCCGAGGTTGGTCCTTTCTGTCCTGTCTGGCGTAGCCAAAGTAGGGAATCACCGCCGTGATCCGCCGTGCAGAGGCCCGTCGCGCCGCATCCAGCATGATCAGCAGTTCCATCAGATTGTCGGACGGGGCATTGGTCGGCTGCACCAGAAAGACGTCTGCACCGCGAATGTTCTCGTTGAATTTGGCCCAGATCTCGCCGTCGCTGAACTTCCGCAACCGCAACTCACCGAGGGACACACCGTAGGCGTCGGCGATCTTCTCCGCCAGGGGATGATTGGCGTTTCCTGAGAAGATTTTAAGATTTCCGCACATTTTCTCTCCCTTAGTCGCCCTGCCGGTGAGGACTTTGCCCTCCTCCTCTGTCGGCCAGACAACAAAAATGACGAAAACCACCCAGGGCTTTCGCCATGTCTTGTGCGGCGCGCAGTACCCGGCGAATTCTCGCTTTGTTGCGTGCCTTGATCAAGACAACGGACGACCGAGCCTCGGTCAACCAGAATGTCGGTATCCTGTTGGGGTTAACACCCCTTTCGCTGGGGCGGGAGGATTCGAACCTCCGAATCCGGGGACCAAAACCCCGTGCCTTACCGCTTGGCCACGCCCCAGTGTTGTAGCAGACTTACGAGTACGTCAATTCGTCGCTGGGGCGGTGCATTGGCGCAGCGTGCTCACCAGGTTCCCACGCCCCTTCTACATGTCCAACGATTTGTCGGAACGCGCCTTGAGCGCCTTTTCGTACTCTCGGAGAACTGCTTTCTCGATCCGCCGTCGGCAGTCCGCCGTGATTGGATGCGCGATGTCGCGGTACGTTCCATCTGGCAACCGACGGCTGGGCATACTCACGAAGAATCCGTTCCGTCCCCGAATGACCTTGAGGCCGTGAATGACGAATTCGCCGTCCAGCACCACGTTCACGAAAGCCCGGAGTTTCTCCTCGTCCCGCAAGCTGATGGTGACGTCCGTAACCTCCATGACCAGGCTCCTTCCGCGTCCCTATCCCCTCGCGTGCAAGATCAACGCGCAAAAACTGTGCTGATCTCAGAGTAGCCCCAGCGGGTGGGACGGGCCAAAAAGGACGCCGTCTTTTCCCCCACCTTCTGGGCGGCATTGTGCGCCTTTTCTCGGTCTGCAAACAGGCCGAACAAACAAGCGCCGCTTCCAGACAGGCTCGCCATCTCAGCCCCCTGTACAAGCAATTCCCCCCTCAGTTCCATCAGCTTGGGGAATGCCGGGAGAACCACGCGCTCGAAGTCGTTCTCCAACCACTGTGACCAGGCCGAGAGCCGGGGCCGAGCCCTCAAAAAGCTTTGGAATTTACCACATTCCCCCTTCTTTGTCAAGCCAATTTTCAGCTCCTTGTAGGCCCAAGCTGTCGAAATATGTAGACTTGGACAGACCACCACGATCCACGGAGTTTCCCACATTTCCACCGGTTCCAGATGGTCGCCAATGCCCGAAGCGAGGGCCGTACCCCCCAGAAGGAAGAACGGCACATCCGCTCCCAGTTTGCGAGCAAGGCTCCGAAGGGTGGTCAGGGGCAAGTTCAGTTCCCAAAGGTGGTTCAGAGCTACCAGAGTGACGGCTGCGTTGCTGCTGCCCCCTCCGAGCCCGCCACCCGGCGGGATGCGTTTGCGAAGCTCAATGTGGACGCCCGGTGTGCGTCGGCCAATGCGGTCTTGAAGGAAGTGAGCAGCCCGGAGACAGAGGTTTCGTTCGTCCGTCGGTACCCCCGGTAGGTTACACGACAAACTGACCCCTTGCTTCTGTAAGGTGAACGTCAGCTGATCTGCCAGGTCGATTTGCTGGAACAGTGTGCGGATTTCATGGTAACCGTCGGGACGCTTGTAGCACACGGAGAGGCCGAGATTGATCTTGCCGTAGGAGGGTAACGTCACCGACTGGGGGATGCCGCTCGCGAAGCTTTGGGGCCGCCTGCGGTTCATCGTTTCTTTTCCCGTTGAAATGGCGGATTCACACCGACCTGTAGCTGACCAACACTAAGCTAAAGTAGGAAACCGAGAGTTCGCTGGCAAGGCAAATCACGGTACGCGGCGGCATGGAAACGACTTCTCCAAACTTAGTTGCTGAGGTCTGCAGAGCTCAAGATGAGAAATTTCTTGCGCTGTTGGCGAAGTCGGGTTGCATTTTGAGCGCAAGATGCTTAGATTTACCGGTAACAGCAATCTTGCTACTCACTCCCGGAAGTGCCCTCCCGCCTGAACAGATTGCTCGTCATTTTTTGGGGACAGAGCCGGCGTACAGCTCAACGGGTTGAACGGTTCATGGAAATCGTCTGGCGTGCGGCAGTTCCCAGCGGGTTGGCATGGAGCGGCTCAGCTGGTCACCACATGGCAGGTTTTGTCTTGTGTCTGAACCGGGTGTGCCGCTTGGTCAAGAAGCTGTTTTGGGTTACCCGAGGCGGTTGGGTAAGGGGCAAAAGGTTGCCATCCTGTGAAGTTTGTGCATTTTCTGTCTTTGGGTGTGACGGAGTTCCGCACATCCGCCGGCGTGGTGGTAAAGGGCACCGGCGATAAGACCTGGGTTTCTGCCGGATTTGGACAAGAAGAGAGACGAAGGTGTTAAACGCGTTGAGCGCTTGGGATTGCTGTTCGTGAACCAGTGTTTTCAACTTCAATGGTAGCGGAGGCGGAAAATGAGTTTGGAAGGGAAACGGCTCGGAATCCTGGTGGGGGGTGGCCCGGCTCCGGGCATCAACGGCGTAATCAGTGCTGCTACAATCGAGGCCATTGAGCACGGCCTTGAAGTAATTGGTATTCTTGATGGTTACAAATGGTTGGAACGCGGCGATGCCACGCATGTGCGTCCGTTGAGAATCGAGGACGTTTCTCGCATCCACTTCGAAGGCGGTTCGATCCTGCGCACGTCGCGGGCCAATCCGACGAAAACGGAAGAGCGGATGCGCAACGCGGTGAAGGCGTTGAACGAACTGGGCCTGGATTACCTGATCACGATTGGTGGTGACGACACAGCGTTTGCGGCCAGCACGCTGGCACGGCACCCGGACTTGAAAGTGAAGATTGCCCATGTGCCGAAAACAATCGACAACGACCTGCCGCTGCCTGGTAACATTCCCACGTTTGGTTACCAGACAGCGCGGCACCTGGGCGCCCAGCTGGTCAAGAACCTGATGGAAGACAGTCGTACGACGAATCGCTGGTACGTGGTTGTGTCGATGGGCCGAAAGGCCGGACATCTTGCTCTGGGCATCGGGAAAGCCGCCGGGGCCACGCTGACGATCATCGCGGAGGAATTTGGCAAAAAGGACATCACAATCCGCGAAGTGTGCGACGTGCTGGAAGGGGCAATCCTCAAGCGGCGTGTGAAGGGACGCCAGGACGGCCTGTGCGTGATCGCTGAGGGCATCGCCGAGCATTTCAGCAAAGAAGAGCTCGCAAAGATCCCGGGAATGATCGTCGAATACGACGACTTTGGCAACATCCGACTGGCTGAAGTAGAACTGGGCAAAATCATCAAGTTGGAGCTGGAAAGCCGTTTCGCACAGCGCGGCGACAAAATCCAGATTGTCGAGATCACGCTGGGTTACGAGTTGCGCTGTGCCCAGCCCATTCCGTTCGATCAGGAGTACACGCGCGATCTCGGCTACAGTGCTGTGAAGTACCTCCTGAACTTGGCGCCCGAGGACCGCGGTGGTGCCCTGATCTGCGTGGATGCTGGCAAACTCATGCCCATCCGGTTTGAGGACATGCTCGATCCGGAGACCGGCAAGACGCGCGTACGGATGGTTGA
>Ga0256914_1004492_pt1 | contig 10459 bp, 7 predicted proteins | sample HulkmetaG_FD_191571 | JGI IMG/M metagenome (GOLD analysis project Ga0256914, IMG submission 191571) | Hydrothermal chimney microbial communities from Main Endeavour vent field at the Juan de Fuca Ridge, Pacific Ocean - Hulk | ecosystem: Environmental > Aquatic > Marine > Hydrothermal vents ...
TATGTCTATGCCATCGATATCGAGCACCACGCGCAGCCTGCTCATGAAGTCGGGAATCTTGAGGGACTTCACCCTCTTCTGGGCCTCCGGGTCCTTGAGGTGCAAAAGGGCCTCCATCTCGTCGTATGAGCCCTTTACCCCTCCTGCAAAGACGAAGACCGATCTGCCTATGTAGCGCGGGATGCCGTGGACATAGGTGACACCATCCTGCATGGAGGGCAGGAAGTATCGAAGATAGCCGAACTCGTTTCCCCCATAGGGGCAGTCGAACTCATCCCAGAAGGCCACCGGCACCTTGCCCTTGGCCACAGATGCGCGTACCAGGTCGATGGCGGAGTTGATCTCCTCGGGCCCGGAGAACTGGGTGAGGTTGAACTCGAAGAACTCGAAGGGATCATTGTCAAGGGTCTTTGAGATCACCCTGGCCACCTCCTTGACCGCAAAGGACTTGCCAGAGCCCGGTGGCCCGAAGACCCCGATACAGAGAGGCCGCTGGACCTGATCCCTGTTGATGTAACTGTCCATCACCGCCTGGAGGGTGACCACCGGGGCGATCTCGGCCGGATCGGTTGTGCGCAGATTTCCCACCTGGAACATCCTGAGATCCTTGAAGCCGTTCTTCCTGTTGACCTCTTCCTTCAGGTTCTTGAGCACCTCGATGATCACTGCCAGATATCCCAGCTCCTTGTGGAGATCCTGGGTATATGGCCTGTCTGCCCGTTCCACATTGGTGAAAAAGCTCCTGAAGGCCTTTTTCCTCTCGGGGTTCCAGGCCTGACAGGAGACTGCCTCCAGGGTCTTTTCGAATTCAGGTGTATATGGCGGAAGCTCGAAGAAACAGGGATCTACCTTGGACTCTATGAAGGAACAGGGCCGGCCGCCCGGATATGTGGAGGAAAAATCCAGATTCGGAAACTCCAGCGCCCCGTTGAAGTAGTATCCGTGGCGCCTCAACAGCTCCCAGTTGAGGAGTACGCGCTTTGAAAGGTCATAGAAGTAGCAGCGCTGCATGGGGATGTGCCTCAGACGCAGGGCATCCAGGGCCATCATGGCGGTGACCAGGGTGTCATAGCAAGGCACAGAGCCCCTGGAGCGGTTGGAGCCCCGTTCCGGGAGGCTTCCCTCCTTGTGTCTGAACATGATGTTTCTGGGCCCCACGTAGAGTATGCCGTTTGGGAACATCTCAACTATGATGTGGCACTTGAACTTGAGCCTCTTCTGGTCCCACAGGCCCACCTCTTCGCTCTTGAGGGCCTTGATGCACATGCCAACCAGGGATTCCCATACAACGGAACTGTCCATCTCCATCCGGGTGGTCTCCAGATCGGACAGGCGGCAGAAGAGCACGAAGCGCTTGCCAAAGGCATCCGCCCAGTCGTCCCAGTGGGCTGCGGTGATGCCGAGGGCCATGGCCCATGCCCCTGGATTCCTTTCGGCCAGATAGTCTGCCACCTGGGGCGGGTTTCCACCATCGTCTATGATTATGATGCCTGCATTGCCGGTGAGTTTTCCATCGTGCTCCCTGGCAGTATCGAGCCTGTCCGGCTCCTTTGGCCGGCCGCCTGGGGGCAGGATCTGTCTCACCATGAACCAGCCATGATCGGGCTGTTTGTCCGAGTCCTTCAGCTTGTTGAAGATCTGGAACACCCGCTTTGGCTCCCCGTACTGGATCAGATTTATCCTGGGGGATTTCTCGCTGGCCTCGAGATATGATGAGAGCCATGTCAGACACTGGTCCAGGCGCCCCTCCTCAATGGTGACCTGTCCGGCCAGCAACTCGATGAAATCGGCAGGGTTGTATCCATAGGCCGGAAGGTTCCCCTCGGCCATCATGCTCACTTCCTTGATTGGCAGATTGGTTATCTCGACGCGGGAGCCGAGAAGAAGGATCTTTTCCTTTTTCATATCCACTCCAAATTCCTGATCGCTAAGAGGATCGATCTCAGGCCATCGCCCTATGTCTCAAGCCTATGCTCAAGGGTATAGGCTGGGGTAATTTTTCAGGTGGCAATAATTATAGCAGGATCAAACCCCCTGGTACAGATTTCCAGTTTGGCATCAACTGGAACAGGCGAGCAGGAGGAGGTGGTCCCGATAGGCCCCGAGCCTTGGGCTCAGGCCGATCCCTTCTATCCTTTTGAGATATCTCTTATAGAGGCGCCTTGCCTCATCGGGCCCGAGGCCGGAGCTGACCTGGTAGTTGATGGCCGGTATGGCGAGGCCATCATGGCCCTGTCCGGAAGAGATGGGCGGGCAGAGGCCCTTTATCCCGTACCTTTCCGGATTTTTATATATGCGTGAGCCCTCAAGCAGGACAAAGGTCCCCTTAGACAGGGCCGAGACCGCCTGCCTGTGCTGCTCCAGGAAGGATATGGTCTTTAGGAACTCCTCTTCCGTCTCGCCAGGAAAGCCGAACATTACAAAAACAAGGTTCATTATCCCGCACCTTCTGGCACTCTCCAGTACAACCGACATATCGGCGGCATTCGTGCCCTTTTCCATTAGATCGAGGATCCTTTGGCTTGCAGACTCTACTCCCCACAGGATGAGCCTGCAGCCCGAGTCCGCTGCCTGACACAGTGCCGTCTGGTCAAAGGCCTTCACCGGCTTTGCATAGGCGCTGTAGCAGATATCGATGCCTGCAGCCTTTATGGCCCTGCCAAGGCGTCTTAGACGTCCGGGCGGGATCATCTCATCTAACAGGTTGAAGCGCCTGCATCCATATGCCCGCTTCAGGGCGGCAAGATCCTCGACAACCAGCTCCACAGGCCGCTGCCTGTATTTGAGATAGGAGTGGTGGTGTGTGCAGAATGAACATCTGCCCCAGGGGCATCCCCGGGCAGTCATGTAGGGCAGTACAGGCTCTGGCACGAGGTATTCATCCAGGGAAAGATCAGAGAAATCAGGCACTGGAAGCCCATCCAGGGAGGGGGCGGGGGCCGGATCGTTCCTTTCTATGGAGCCATCCGATCTGTAGATCAGGTTGGGGGCCGAATAGATCTCCTCCATTGACCCAGAGATGAGCCCGCGCATTATGTGGTAGAGGGCAGGCTCTCCCTCTCCGGCCACTACCGCATCGATGAACCGGTGGGGCCTGAGCGCCGAGGGGCCTTTCGGCCCTTTGGGGCCAGCAGGGCCTTCAAGCAGGCGTTCTGGATGCGGGTCCACCCCGAATCTGGCACCCCCGAACAGGACAAGGGTCTCCGGAAGCCTGCTCTTCACAATGGAGGCGATGGCAAGGGCCAGCTCCATCTGGCAGTCAAAGAGTATGGAAAAGGCCACTGCCCCTGGCGACCTTTCGATCACCTTTAGGGCCAGGGCCTCGATGAGTCCCCTGATTCTTTGGGGCACTGCCTCCCCCGATGCGATCTTTACGGCCATATCTGCCATGAAGGCCGAGAATATCCGCTCAAAGCTCAGAAATATCGTGGACCAGTGGTGAAACTCGTCTATTCTCTCGGCAGAGGGGATTTCATTCTTCAGATAGTCGGCAGCCCTGACCACACGCCCTGCACTCTCTTCATGGTCCCAATCGTAGAGGCGGATCTTGATGCCACCTGTTTTGAGCTCCCTGAAGGCAAGTTGATAGAAGGACAGGTTGAGATCGAGGCAGTGGCAGCTCGCTTCCGGCAGCCTTTTGGAGAGGAATGCCTTGAGAAGGGCAGGGGCAAGGGGCGGGGAGGTGGGCCTGATGGCAGGCGGAGAGATGATCAGCAGGTCTGTGGCCTTCATGGCCATGAAGTGTACTGTAGATTGTGGGCGCAGGCCAATATTTTGTGCCCTTCGTCATCTGGTCGCCTCCATCAGGGATCACGGCGCAACCAGTGGCAGACAAAAAAGGGGGATGCCCCTTTGGACATCCCCCTTGAGATGATGATTCGATGTAGATCGTCTCTCAGCCCGGGCCTATTCGCCCTTTCTGAAGACGATGTGGTTGTTCTCATCAACATCCACGATGATCTTGTCTCCCTCCTTGAATATGCCTTCAAGGATCTGGAGTGCCAGCGGGTCCTCAACATAGCGCTGGATGGCCCGCTTGAGCGGTCTGGCCCCGTAAGTGGGATCGTAGCCCACGTCTGCCAGCCACTGCTTGGCCTTGTCGGTGACCTCTATGTCGAAGTTGCGCTCCTTGAGGCGCTGCGCCAGATAGCGGATCTGGATCTCCACGATCTTGGCCAGCTCCTCCTTGCTCAGGGCATGGAAGATGATGATGTCGTCCACCCTGTTCAGGAACTCCGGCCTGAAGTGGGCACGCAGCTGCTCCATGACCCTGCGCTCCATCTCAACCGGGTCCTTGATCTCCTGGATCATGTGGCTTCCGATGTTGGAGGTCATGATGATGATGGTGTTGCGGAAGTCCACACTGCGCCCCTTGCCATCCGTGAGCCTGCCGTCGTCCAGGATCTGGAGCAGGATGTTGAAGACATCGGGATGTGCCTTTTCGATCTCGTCGAACAGGATCACCGAGTAGGGCTTTCTCCTCACCGCCTCGGTGAGATAGCCGCCCTCCTCATAGCCCACATATCCCGGAGGCGCACCAATGAGCCTGGCCACCGCATGTTTCTCCATGTATTCGCTCATGTCTATGCGGATCATGGCGTGTTCCGTATCGAACAGGAACTCCGCCAGGGCCTTGGCCAGCTCTGTCTTTCCCACACCGGTGGGGCCAAGGAATATGAAGGAGCCGATAGGCCGGTTCGGCGCCTGCAGGCCTGCGCGTGCGCGGCGTACCGCATTGGATACGGCAATAATGGCCTTTTCCTGTCCGATGACGCGCTTTCCGAGCTCCTTTTCCAGATTGACGAGCTTCTCCTTCTCTCCCTGCATGAGCTTGCTGACAGGGATTCCAGTCCACTTGGAGATGATGGCGGCGATATCCTCTGCATCCACCTCCTCCTTTAGCATGGAGCGGCCCTCTTTCTGGAACTCGTCGAGCTTCTTCTGGGCCTCTTCGAGCTCCTTTTCGAGCTTGGGGATCTCTCCGTAGAGGATCTCGGCCACCTTGTTCAGATCCCCGAGACGCTGCTTCTGCTCCGCCTCTATCTTGAGCTGCTCTATCTGCTCCTTGATGTCGCGGATGCGCTGGATCATGCTCTTTTCTTCCTGCCAGCGCGCCTTCATGGCATCCGCCTGCTCGCGCAGGTTTGCAAGCTCCTCCTCGATCTTCTTGAGCCTTTCAGCAGATGCCGGATCGGACTCCTTCTTGAGTGCCTCGCGTTCGATCTCGAGCTGCATGATCTTGCGCTCGATCTCGTCTATCTCCGTGGGCAAGGAGTCTATCTCCATGCGCAGCTTGGCTGCGGCCTCGTCTATCAGGTCGATGGCCTTGTCCGGCAGGAACCTGTCCGTGATATAGCGGTGGGACAGGGTTGCAGCAGCCACCAGGGCAGAGTCCTTGATGCGAACACCGTGATGGACCTCGTACTTCTCCTTGAGACCGCGCAGGATGGCGATCGTGTCCTCGACGCTTGGCTCATCAACCATTACCGGCTGGAACCTGCGCTCGAGGGCCGGGTCCTTTTCGATATACTTCCTGTACTCGTCTATGGTGGTTGCGCCTATACAGTGGAGCTCACCCCTTGCAAGGGCGGGTTTGAGCATGTTGGAGGCATCCATTGCCCCCTCGCTGGCCCCTGCCCCTACCAGGGTGTGGATCTCGTCGATGAAGAGGATTATCTCGCCCTGTTTCTCCGAGACCTCTTTGAGCACGGCCTTGAGCCGCTCTTCGAATTCACCCCGATATTTGGCACCCGCAATGAGCGCGCCCATGTCGAGGGCAACGATCTTTCTGTCCTTCAGGGTCTCCGGGACGTCGCCTGCAACTATCCTCTGGGCAAGGCCCTCCACGATGGCGGTCTTTCCAACGCCTGGCTCTCCAATGAGCACCGGGTTGTTCTTGGTACGCCTGGAGAGCACCTGCATGACCCGCCTGATCTCTTCATCCCTTCCGATGACCGGATCGAGCTTGCCCTCTCGGGCCAGCTGGGTGAGGTCACGGGCATACTTCTCAAGGGCCTGATACTTCTCTTCCGGGTTGGGATCCGTGATCCTCTGGCTCCCCCTGATGGTGGTGAGTGCCTGCATGAAGGCATCCTTGTTCACCCCATGGGCGATCAGGCTGTCATGTGCCTTGGAGCCAGGGGTCTCGATCATGGCCAGGATGATGTGCTCCTGGCTCACGTACTCGTCCTTCATCTCCGAGGCAATGGAGAATGCCTTCTGGAGGATCTGGTTCAGGTTGTTGGAAAGGTATATCTGTCCGGCACCCGTTACCTTTGGAAAGGTCTTGAGCGCCTCGTCCATCTCCGCCTCGATGGCAGACACAGGCGCCCCCATCTTCTTGAGTATTGCGGGGACAATCCCCCCCTCCTGTGTGAGAAGGACCTTCAGCAGGTGCTCAGGCTCTATCTGCTGGTGCTGATTGGACTGCGCCAGGGCCTGGGCCTCCTGAAGGGCCTTCTGTGACATCATGGTGAACTTGTCGTACTGCATATCTCAAACTCCTCTCGGTCAATTATAGTTTTTTTCTATTTCACAGCTAAATGATTCTCAATTAGGAAGCTAAGAATCACCCCCTTTGGTGTCAAGGAAGGCCGGGGCCCTCTTTTGGCTTTTTTTCACCCCATGTAGATGGTAAGAAATGGAAGGGGACGAGACAGGACCGTTTCGACTCGAGCGCGATACCAATGACCAGGAGGAGAGTCATGAAGGGATTCAGGGATTTTCTTGGAAAGGAGCTGATACATGAGCGGGCAAAGGATGGGGCAGCCCTGGCCCGTTTTGGGATCAAGGTGCGCTATCTGCCCGATCCACCGGATATCTTTGATGAATACGAGTTTGGCATAGACTGGAAGGCAGAGCAGGACGTGGCCTTTCTGGTGGCTGTTGAAAAGGGCAAGATCGCAAGGATGCTCTTTGGAAGGCCGGATGCCGACAATCCTGACATACTGCGCCCCATGGACGAGGAGGATCTGGGGCAGTTCCAGAAGGATCTGGGCGGAAGGCTCAAGGAGTTCTTCTCCTTCCTCACCGGGGCCGCTTGATCGAGGTGTCCTTTCTGATGGAGAAGTGCAGCACTAGCATCTTGGATCCGGGGGGTAACCCATGAAGACGCATCCCCAGTGCTTTCCCTGTTTCCTTAACCAGGTCCTCAGGACAGCGGAAATCCTCGGTTTTTCCCAGCAGGATCTGTTTGGTCTGGTGAAGAGGGCCTGTACCATCCTGGCAGGTTTCAATGAGGTCCATCCCCCGCCCAGGAATGCCGTGGAGATATATGACATGCTCTCTGAGGCGGCCGGGGTCGCCGACCCCTTTAAGAGGATAAAGGAGGAGAGCACCCGCTCTGCGCTGGAGCTGCTGCCCCGGCTTGAGGCACTGGCCGCAGAAGCAAGCCGAGATGGCGATGGCCTCGGGGCTGCGGTGCGCCTGGCCGCCTGCGGAAACGTCATAGACTACGGGGTGGGCTCAACCTATGATCTCCAGGGCGAGTTGCAACAGATAATGGAGGTGCCCTTTGCCGCCTGGGACATGGATGAGTTCAGCACCCTTCTGGAGGGGGCGGACCATGTCCTCTATATAGGGGACAATGCAGGCGAGACCGTGTTCGATATCCCTCTCATCAGGGAGCTCAAGGCCAGGGGGCTCGATGTGGTCTACGCGGTGCGCGGAGGACCCATTATCAACGATGTTACCATGGATGAGGCAGAGGCATCCGGGATTTCCAGGCTCTGCAGGGTCGTATCCACTGGTTGCAGGGCCCCGGGCATCGTCTTCGAGTGGTGCAGCAAGGAGTTTTTGGGGCTCTTTGACTCAGCCCCCTTGATCATCAGCAAGGGGCAGGGCAATTTCGAGACCCTCTTCAGGGCCGAGAGGGCAGCAGACAGGCCCATATTCTTCATCTTCAAGGTAAAGTGCCGTGTGGTCTCTGGATTTTTGGAGATGCCTCTTGGCTCCATGCTGTTTATGAAGATCTGACAGAGGATGGAAGAGTAGTTCATAAAAGAATCCCAGCCCTTTCCGTTTTTTTCTCTCTTGCGACCAAATCGTCGAACGCCCCCTTTCTCCCCTCGACCCTCTTGTCGAATAGAGGTCCCATGCTGGCAGCAAGGGCCTTGATCGAAGCCGGTATCCGTTTCTAATAGGCTGAAATATAAAGATAAAAAGAACTTGATCCCCCCTTTTCCCCGTTTGGTACAGGCCTTGTATTAGCTATTGGGTGATCAAGCCGATATTAATGGCGGTTGAGCATTCCAAGAAAAATTTTCAGAAGAAAGGAGAAAGAGGTTATGAAAAGAGCGAAGAGCATCAAGGTCATGGCGATGGCAGGGGCAATGGTAGCCACCCTTGCCTTGAGCGGAACAGCTATGGCAAGGGGAGGCTATCATGGTGGCTTTGACGTCTCAAACACAGAGACCCAGGTGAGAGGTGCGGGCCCAGGGGTCATGCTCTCCCAGCTTCCTTATGAAGAGCTGAGCCAGGAGGAGACAGATGCCCTCATCAAGATGAGGGAGGAGGAGAAGCTTGCAAGGGATGTCTATACCTATCTCTTCGACCTGTGGAACAGCGCAATCTTTGCCAATATAAGCGCTTCCGAACAGCGCCACATGGATGCAGTAGCCGCCCTTCTTGATAAATACGGCATTGATGATCCAGTGGCCGGCCTCGATTACGGGCAGTTTGCCACAGATGAGATGCAGCAGCTCTACCAGGAGCTGATCTCCAAGGGCCAGGAGAGCCTGGAGGCCGCCCTGCAGGTAGGGGCAACCATCGAGGATCTAGACATCAAGGACCTGCTCGAGTGCATGGAGGCAGTGGATAATCAGGACATCATGTTCGTATTCCAGAATCTTGCAAAGGGCTCCAGGAACCATCTGAGGGCCTTTGTGTCCAGCCTGGAGGCCATGGGCAGCAGCTATACCGCCCAGTTCCTCACCCAGGACGAGGTTGATGCCATCGTGAACAGCGACTGGGAGCGTGGCCCTGTGGATCAGGATGGAAATCCCATATCAATGGGCAGAGGCGGAAAGGGCCAAACAGGATGCTGCCGCGGCGGCATGAACAACTCAGGCACCGGCTTTGTGGATGCTGATGGCGATGGTATCTGCGACAACCTGGAGATGACACAATAGGCTCAAATCATACAATCCCTCCCGAGCTTGGCTCAGGAATCCTCAATACGGAGAGGGGGCTGTCTTCCAGCCCCCTTTTTCTTTTTGGTCCAGGACCCAGCCCCAAAAGACTCATCCGCTGAATATCCATCAAAAGAGAAAACCAAGGAATAGATTCGGGTTGATTTTTGGGCTTATGCTCATTATTTTATATTCGACACCTTGGGATTGCATTGGGATCGCATCCTTTTGGGTGTCTTAAATCCGAATATGAAAGGAGGTGAAGAGAAGATGCCAGGATTTGATAGGACAGGCCCATTTGGTCTTGGCCCTGGAAGCGGCTGGGGCCGCGGTCGGTGCGCTCGGGCCGGGGCTGGTGTGCGTGGGCAGCAGGGCCTTTTCAGGGGTCCGGGCCGTGGCTTTGGCCGCGGACTGCGTGCCTTCTGCCGCAGGGGTGCCGGTGGCCTTGGCCGCGGGGTGCGCGGCGGCTTCGGCTGGCGCTTCAGGGGCGAGGCTTCCGGCGCTGGTGATGAAAAGCAGTTCCTGATCCAGCAGAAGGAGTGGTTCCAGGACAAGATCAGGGCAATCGAAGAGCGTCTGGCCCGGTTTTCAGATCGATAGGCAGATCGATAGACAGGCCGGAGCCGATCTCCCCTGAAACAAGAAGGGGCAGCAGGCCACTTTTTGCTAGGATGGCCGGCCGCCCCAGGGGTGATCTTTTCAGTAGCGATAACAGGCCCTGGCTCTCCTAATGCTTGCCGGGCGCCAGCTTCACACCGCGTCTTTCATAGGTGATATAGGCCTCAAGGGCTATCATCTCTGGAGAGTCGAGATCCAGCGGATCCCCTTCCAGCGGGTTCTGGATACACCAGTTTATCATCTCCCTGAGCCCCACCACCTTGCCGATCTGTTTCTGAAACTTGGGGTAGGTCTCAGGATGGGTGTTTGCCCCGTTTGGGTGGCACATGTCACATGAGACGGTGTTCTTTCCCAGCTTGTTCGAATGAAAGAGCCTGTCGCCCTCGGTCACCACATCCATGAACTGTTTTTCCCACTTTGCAAGGTCTTCCTTGGTGAATTCGTCTGCACTGGCAGGCAGCTGCCAAAGGGTTAGAAAGAGCGCTGCCGCCGCCAGTATGAAAGATGCAGCGATATGGGCCCTCAGGCCCCTTTTACACTCTGTGTATGGAAGTGTCATGGCTTCTGTCTCCTTTCTTGTCTTGCTCGCTTCATAGAAATTGATCAGGGAAATTGATCAGGCCCGGCCCCGGAGGGACCACCAGGGCCTTGCTTCGTTAATAGTGGCTCTGCGGGGGAATCCTCTTCGATTCATCCTGGTATTCCGTGTCCAC
>Ga0256914_1004493_pt1 | contig 10458 bp, 7 predicted proteins | sample HulkmetaG_FD_191571 | JGI IMG/M metagenome (GOLD analysis project Ga0256914, IMG submission 191571) | Hydrothermal chimney microbial communities from Main Endeavour vent field at the Juan de Fuca Ridge, Pacific Ocean - Hulk | ecosystem: Environmental > Aquatic > Marine > Hydrothermal vents ...
CCTGCCCGACGACGGGGACGGCGAGGTGGACCTCTGGATGGCGGAGGGCCCCGCCCCGCCGGGATCGATCCCGTTGCCGTGGCGGCTCGTCCTCCGCGATCCCACGGAGTTCCGGGCCGAGGCGGCGCGGCGCCTGGCGGCCGCGGTCCTCCGGCGGCTGGCTCCCGGAGCGCCGTCCTGGTGGGCCACCCCGACGGCCTGCTGGCTCGCCGCGCGGGCGTCCGGCCTGCTGCCCCGCGCCTGCGGGGATCCGGGCCTCCGGTGGACCCACCCGGAACCCGGCGTCCTCTCCTCCGACCCGCTCCTCGCGCCGGCCAACCTCGCGCTCATCGAGGCGCTCGGCGGCCCCCGCCCGGTCCGCGCGGTGCTCCGGGCGACCTGGCGGCGGCTGGCCACGACCACCGACCCGGTTGCGGCCGTGAACGGGGGCCTCGAGGAGGCCGCCGGCCTCGACCTCGCGGGCCTGCTCCTCAGGGCGGGTGTCGCCCGGATCGCGGCCGACGATCCGCCTCCCCGGGAGGCGCTCCGGGTCGAGGCCCTGCCGGTCCTCGAGGAGACCCTCGGCTTCCCCCTCGCTCCCCTGGGCGGGGCCCTCGTCCGGGTCCTCCCGGACCCGCGGTTCCCGGAGGCGACGGTCCTCGAGCTGGATCCCGGCGACCGTCCGCTGCGAGCGATCCTCCTGGCACGGCGGCGGGAGGGATCGTTCGACCGCGTCGACCCGTCCCCGGGTCCCGACGGCCTGCTGCGGGTGACCCTTCCCTGGCACGATTACCGGGAGGCGTTCCTGCTTCTCGCCCGCCCCGACGCGGACCCGGGTGCCCTCGAGGTCCTCGTCCACGCGGAGCCGGGCGACGGCATCCCGCCCTTCGAGCTCGCGTCGTTCTCCGCCATCGCCACGACGGGGGGCACGGTCTTCGTCGAGTGGAGGACCGGCCGCGAGGAGGGCATCGTGGCCTGGATCGTGGAGCGGAGCGTCGACGACGGGCCGTGGCGGGCGGCAACCCCCGTCCCCCTCCCGGCGATCGGAACCCTGACCGGCGGGGGAAGCTACGTCTTTCCCGACGACACCGTGCCCGCCGGTGCGCTCTCGCGCTGGCGGCTCGCGGCGGTCCTCGCGGGGGGGCTCCGGTGGACCGGTCCGGTGGTCCGCGCCGCGCCCTGACCCACCCGCGCCTCGCGCCTTCGCCGGTTTCCCTTCGCTATACTCGCCCGAACCCGGCTCCCGGCCGGGAGGAGGTTCGACGACGATGATCGACCTGTTCACCGCCCTTCGCGGGGAGATCTCCCGGGTGATCCGCGAGGTGGCGGACGTGGACGACGTGCCCTTCGAGTTCCCGCCCGACCCGGCCCTCGGGGACCTGGCGACCCCGGTCGCATTCTCCCTCGCGCGGGTCCTGCGCCGGGCACCACGGCAGATCGCCGAGGAGCTCGCCGCCCGGATCCGGGAGCTGCCCGGCGTCGCCGATGTCGAGGTCGCCGGACCGGGGTACGTCAACGTGCGGATCGACCGCACCGGGGCGGTGCGGCGCCTGCTCGGGCCGGACGAATCCCCGCCGGCCGTCCCGGGCAAGGTGGTCGTCGAACACACGAACATCAACCCGAACAAGGCGGCCCACATCGGTCACCTGCGCAACGCGATCCTCGGGGACACCCTGGTTCGCTGCCTCCGGGCGACGGGACACGTGGTCGAGGTCCAGAACTACATCGACGACACCGGCGTCCAGGTGGCCGATGTCGTCGTCGCCCTCACCGAGCTGGCCGGCCTCGACGCGCAAGGGGTCCGCGCGCTGATCGATCGCGGCGAGGAGCGCGCCGCGAGGGGCGGGGGAGGCGTCGACCACGACCTCTGGGACCTCTATGCCCGGGTCACCGCCTGGTACCGGGAGGACGAGGGTCGGCTCGCGCGGCGCGCCGAGGTCCTCCACGCGCTCGAGCGCCGGGAAGGACCCCTCGCCGAGATCGGCGCCCTCGTGGCGATGGCGGTGGTTCGCTGCCACCTCCGCACGATGGATCGGCTCGGCGTCCGCTACGACGTCCTGCCCCGCGAGAGCGACATCCTCGCCCACCGCTTCTGGGAGGAGGCATTCCGCCTGCTGCGCGAGAGCGGGGCGATCCGCCTCGCCGAGGAAGGAAAGGCGGCGGGATGCTGGGTGATGGACCTGCCCCACGACGAGGACGACGAGGACGGGGAGAAGTACGAGAAGATCATCGTCCGCTCCAACGGCACGGTCACCTACGTGGGCAAGGACATCGCGTACCAGATGTGGAAGTTCGGCCTTCTCGGCCGCGATTTCGAGTACGCCCCCTTCCGGGCCTGGGCCTACCCGGACGGCTCCCGGCCCTGGCAGACCGTCCCGCCCGGGGAAGGAGAAGCCGGACACCCGGAGTTCGGCCGGGCGGCCCGGGTCTACAACGTCATCGACGTCCGCCAGTCCTACCTCCAGCGGGTCGTCGTGCAGGGCCTCGAGCGCCTCGGCCACGTCGAGCAAGCACGGCGATCGATCCATTTCTCCTACGAGATGGTCGCCCTCTCCCCCCGGACTGCCCTGATGCTCCAGCCCGGGCTCCGGCTCACCGAGGAGGAGCTCGCGCGCCCCTGGCTCGACATGAGCGGCCGGCGGGGTCTCGGGGTCAAGGCGGACGACCTTCTCGACATGCTGGAACGGAAGGCCCTCGAGGAGGTCCGGAACCGCGCCCCGGGGGCCCCCGCGGGGGAGGCGGAGCGAACTGCCCGCGAGATCGCGATCGGGGCCCTCCGTTACTACATGCTGCGGCACACGCGGAACAAGGTCGTCGCCTTCGACGTGGACCAGGCCCTCGCCTTCGAGGGAGAGACCGGTCCCTACTGCCAGTACGCGGCGGTGCGGATCTCGCGGATCCTCGACAAGCTCGAGGAGAGGGAGGGCCTCGACCGGGACGCGGCCCTCGGCCTCGCCCGGGCCGCGGACTTCGAGGCGATCCCGGAAGATGGTCGCCTGGACCACTGGGGCCTCGTCCTCGAGGCGGCCCGGCTCCCGGAGGTCGTCCCCGCCGCCATCGAGAGCCTCGAGTTCGCCACGATCGCGAAGTACGCCTTCGACCTCGCCCGGGCGATCAACGCGTTCTACCACCGCTGGCCGGTCCTGCGGGAACCGGACCCGGCCACCCGGGCCGCGCGCCTGGCGGTCCTGCTGGTCGCGGACCGCTCCCTGCGGGAGGCCCTGGGCCTGATGGGGATCCCGGTCCCCGCCCGCATGTGATCCCCCGGAGGTGCCCCTTGCGCATCGTCGCCCTCGGACCACTCCCCCCCAACGTCGAGGCCGCCCTCGGCCTCCTCGGAGAGTCCGGCTGGGAGGTCGTCTCCCGCGACGAGGTCCCGGAACCGGGCGACCTCGCCGGCGAGACGCTGCTGGTGCTGCCGGCCGACCGGGCCCCCGGGATCCTGGCGGGGACGCCGCGGGACGATCCGCCACCTCCCTCCGCCGCCTTCGGCGCGCTCCCGGAGGCGGGACTCGAAGCGCTCGCCGCCGGCGCCGACCTGTGGCTCGACCCGGAGGAGGCCCCGGAGCGACTGGCCGCCCGCGTGGAGGCGCTCGGACGCCGGGCCCTCCTCGGCGGCGCCCCCCGGGTCGACTCGGTCACCGGGCTCCTGGGCCGTCCCTGGTTCCGCGACCTGCTGCGGCACGAGTTCGACCGGGCCGTTCGCTACCGGCGGGCCCTGGCCGTTCTCGTGCTGGAACCGGACGCGGCCGACGGCCTGCCGCCCACCCGCGAGGAGCAGCTCGCCAGGGAGGTCGCCGGCCGGCTGCGGCGCCTGGTCCGCGACGTCGACCTGGTCGGCCGGATCGGACCCCGGCGTTTCGCCCTCGCCCTCCCCGAGACCGACGCCGGGGGCGGGCTGGCCGCCGCGGAACGCCTGCGGGAGGAGCTGGCCGACCTTCCCCTGCCCGGGCCACGCCGGGAGCGGCGGACAACGACCGTCAGCCTGGGCGTCGCCGCCTGGCCTTCCCGGGGAATGGAACGGGCCGACGACCTCCTCGGCCGGGCGGTGGAGGCGCTGGGCCAGGCCCGTCACCGGGGCGGGAACACGGTCCTGCCGTTCGGGGCCCCGGATGTCATCTGGTCCCGGACTCCCCCGGACCCGTGGGTGGGGGCTTCCTGAGGCATCCGGCCGGGACGGGGGGTAAACTCGCCCCATGATGCGGCGTCGATCGATCCGGTTTCCCGCGCGGTTCGCCGCGGTCCTCCTCCTTGGGTGCCTGCTCGGGGCCCTTCCGGCGCCCTCCGGCGTCTCGCTTCCCGCCACCCGCGAGGTCGATCTCCGTTTCGAGACGGAGGACGGGGTGTTCCTGGAGGGGATCCTCGAGCTTCCGGAGCACGTCCCGGAGGGAACCCGCCTTCCCCTCGTGGTGCTCGTCCACTCCCACGGGCGCGACCGGACCAGCCTGCTCCCCCTCGCCGACGCCCTGGCGACCCGCGGCTACGCGGTGGCCCTGATGGACCAGCGCGGGCACGGGGCCTCGCGCTCGACCCGGGACCACCGGATCTACGCCTTCCCGCTGCTCCCGGCCCGGGAACTCCGGAAGGCGCGGGAGGACCAGGTCCTGCTGCTGCGCGAGCTGGCCCGTCACCCGGAGGTCGACACCTCCCGGGTCGCCTTCGTCGGGGTCGGCTACGGGGCGCTGATCGCGGCCGCCGCCGCGGCCCGCCTGCCGGAGGTGCGCGCCCTGGTGATGGTCGACGTCTCCGACCCGGTCGCGGGGTACCGGCCGGACCGGGACCTCGGGCTGTTCGACCGCCGGCCGGTTCTCCTCGTCACCTCGGCCTTCCCCGAGTCCCGGGCCCGCGCCCGGCGTCTCGCCGAGTACGGGTCCGGGGAGCGCACGGTCGCTCCCCTCGAGGCGTACGAGGAACGTGACCGCCTGCTGCCGGCGGGGAGCCCGGGGATCGCGATCATCCTCGACTGGCTGGCCCGCCACCTCCCGGTGGCCGGGCGGGCAACGGGACCCGCCGGCCGATGACCCGGTGGCCTCGCCGGTGTCTCCTCGCCCTGGCCGTGCTCCTGGTGACGTTCGCCTGCGGGGGGCCCGGCAAGGGGGAGGAGACGCGGCGGGAGGTCCGCTTCCCGATCGCCTACGACATCACCTCCCTGGACTTCCCCCGGGCCACCGACACGACGACCCGCCAGGTCCACGGGCTGATCTGTGACTCCCTCGTGCGCCTCGACGCGCACCTCCGGTTCGTACCGCGGCTGGCACGCTCCTGGGAGTGGTCGGACGACCACCTGGTGCTGACGTTCCACCTGCGGGACGACGCCCGCTGGCAGGATGGCCGGCCGGTGACCGCGGCGGACGTCGCCCGGACGTTCGCGATCCTCCGGGACCCGGAACGGACCAGCGCCGACCAGGTCCAGGCCTGCTCGGCGATCCGGGAGGTGGACACGCCGGACGACCACACGGTCGTCGTCCGGTTCGCCGAGCCGAACGCCTCGGCCCTCTACCTGTTCCAGGCCCCGCTCCTCCCGCCCGGCCCCCCGCCCGGCCCCGGGGAGCTGCCGGTCGGGTGCGGTCCCTGGCGGCTCGTCCGCTGGGAGAAGGACCAGCGCCTCGTCCTGGACGCGTACCGGGACTACTGGGACGGCCCCCCCGGGGTCGATCGGCTGGTGATCGAGATCCTCGGGGACTACGGGACCCGCCTGCACGCCCTCGAGGCCGGACGGATCGACTGGACGGGGCTCTTCCCCGAGCAGTGGGAACGACTCCGGGACGATCCTTCCTTCCGGGAGCGGTTCGACGTCCTGGAGGGACGCATCCTGTTCTACTGGTACATCGCCTGGCGGATGGACGGGTCCAACCCGTTCTTCGCGGACACCCGCGTCCGGCGCGCGATGACCCTCGCGATCGACCGCGAGCGGTACGTCGAGACGATCGGTCGCGGCGACGCCGAGGTTGCCGTCACGTCGTTCCATCCCGAGATGGACTGCTTCGACCGGGAGCTCCGGCCGCTCCCGTTCGACCCGGCCCGCGCCCGGGAACTGCTCGCCGAGGCCGGCTGGGTCGACCGGGACGGCGACGGCGTCCGGGAGAAGAACGGCGTCCCGTTCCGCTTCCGGCTGCTCTACCCGGCAACCAGCCGCCAGAACGACCGGATCGGCGCCTTCGTCCAGGCGAACCTTCGCGACGTGGGCGTCGAGATGGAGCTCGACCCCCGCCCCTGGGCCACCTTCCTCGAGGAGGTCCACGGGCGGAGGTTCACGGCGGTGATGTCCGGCTACCGCCTCGATCCCGACCCGGACCCGTGGGCGCTGTGGCACTCGTCCCAGGCGGACGACGGCTACAACTACGCGGGGTTGCGGGACCCGGAAATCGACCGGTGGATCGAGGAGGCCCGGCGGACCTTCGACGAAGCCTCCCGCAGGGATCTCTACCGGAAGATCCAGCGCAGGCTCCACGAGTTGCAGCCCGACACCTTCTTCTTCTACCCGCTGACCCGCTACGCGGTCCGTCGGGGGCTCACCGGCTTCGTCCCCTCCCCCCTCGGTCCCGTCAGTACCTGGCCCGGCGCCTTCGCCTGGCGCTGGGAGTCCCCCGGGAAGCGCTGAGATCGCCGATGGCGCCCCGCGCTTCCCGCCTCCGCCCGACCCTGGCCCGGTTCTCCCGGGTCCTCGATCGCCTCGGCGCCCTCGTCGCCACCGCGGTCGGCGTCACGCTCCTCGCCTTCGTCGTCCTCTCCCTCGCCCCGGGGGACCCCCTCGCCGCCCGGGCGGACGCCGAGCGGGGGCTGGCGCTGGACGCCGCCCGGCGGGCCCGGCTGGAGCGGGAGCTCGGGCTGGACCGGCCCCTCCCGGTTCGTTACCTGCGGTGGCTCGCCGGGGCCTGTCGCGGGGACCTGGGCAGGTCGTGGCGAACCGGCCAGCCGGTGACGCGGGAGATCGCCGCCCGGCTCCCGGCCACCCTCGAGCTGAACCTGGCCGCCCTGCTGCTGGTCCTCGGGATCGGGGCGCCCCTCGGGTGGTGGATGGCGATCCGGGTGGGCAGCCGGGCCGAGCGGGCGGCCGGGCTCCTGGTGCTCGCGCTCTACGCGGTCCCCTCGTTCTGGCTGGCGCTCCTGCTCCAGCAGGTGCTCGCCGTCGAGTGGCGGATCCTCCCCCTGTACGGGCGCCCGTCGGTCGGGAGCGCGGGGATCGCCGGCCACCTCCGCCACCTGGTCCTGCCCGCCCTCGCCCTCGGCCTTCACCAGCTCGCCTTCTACGCCCGGTTCGCCCGGGACACGGCCCTCGCGGGACTGGGAGCGGGCCATGCGCGCCTGGCCCGGGCGCTCGGGGGGGCGCCGCTCCGGATCGCCCTGCTCCACGGGATCCGCCCCTCCCTCGTCCCCCTGGCAACCCTGCTCGGCCTCCTCGTCCCGGGCCTCGCCACCGGCTCGGTGCTGATCGAGAACATCTTCGGGTGGCCCGGCCTCTGGCGTCTCTTTCTCCAGGCGGTCCTCGACCGGGACCTGCCGCTGGTCCTGGGCCTGACCCTGATGGCCGGGCTGCTGACCGTCGCCGGCAACCTGGTGGCCGACCTCCTCGCCGCCCTCGCGGACCCCCGCCTCCGGGCGGGCGCCGGGGAAGCCCGATGAACGGCCGGGCCGCGCTCCGGTGGGGGGTGGCTCTCCTCGCGCTGCTCGCCCTCGCCTGCCTCGCGGCCCCCCGCTCCCTCGACCCGCTGGCGATCGACACGGCGAGAATCCTCCGGCCCCCCGGGCCGGGGCATCCCCTGGGCACGGACGGGCTCGGCCGGGACGTTCTTGCCCGGCTCCTCCACGGTGGCCGCCGGAGCCTGCTGGCCGGCGCCGTCGCCACCGCCGTCGCCCTGCTCGTCGGGGGATTCCTCGGGGGGCTGGCCGGCACGCTTCCCGGCTGGCCGGACCGGGTCCTCTCGCGCTTCGCGGAGATCGTGTACGCCTTCCCCGCCCTGGTCGCGGCGATGGCGATCCTCGGCCTCGCCCGCCCCGGGGGCGGGACGATCGGGGGCGCGGCGATCGGGCTCCTGGTCGGTCTCCTCGCGTGGCCGGCACTCTTCCGGTACGTGCGAGCCGAGGCCCGCAGGCTCCGGGAGGGAGACCGCCTCGCGGCAGCCCGGGCCGCGGGCGCCGGGCCGCTGCGGACGCTCCTCCTCCACGTGCTCCCGGGAGCGATCCTCCCCGCCCTCGTGCCGGCCGCGTTCCTGGCGGCCGGGGCGATCCTCGTGGAGGCGGGCCTGGGGTTCCTGGGAGTGGGGATCCACCCGCCCCATCCGTCCTGGGGGGGGCTCCTCCGGGAGGCGATGGAACACGTCGAGACCGCCTGGTGGCTCGTCCTCTTCCCGGGAGCGGCCCTCTTCCTCGTCGTCCTCGGGTGTCACCTGGTCGGGGAGGGCCTGCGAGCGCGGATCGGCGGCGGGGGGCCGTCCACCTGATCCGGCAGCGTCCCGCTTCGCTCGTCCCGGTTTGCCGGTCTCCCGGGCATCCGCCCGGCCCCCCCGGTCCCGGGGCGCGCCGCTACGCCCGGGGAAGGCCCGCCGGACGGTAACCCTCGAGGTCGAGGACGACCCGGTCCCACCCGAGCTCCCGGAGGCGGGCAACGACCCGGTCCCGCAGGGGCCCGCCGGCCAGGCGAGGGATGTCCGCGAGGGCCACCTCGATCCGGGCCAGGGCGCCGTGGTCCCGGACCCGGACCAGCCGGAACCCCAGCTTTCGCAGGAACTCCTCCGCCCGGCCGATCCGCGCGAGCCGGGCGGGCTCGATGGGGATCCCCCGGGCGACCCGGGACGAAAGACAGGCAGAAGCCGGTCGGTCCGGCTCCGGGACGCCGAGTTCGTCGGCAAGGGCGCGAACGTCGTCCTTGGTGAAACCCGCCTCGAGGAGCGGCGCGCGGAAGCCCGCCTCGCGGAGGGCGCGCATCCCGGGCCGGTCCTCGGCGAGGTCGTCCGCGATCGCCCCGTAAACCGGGACCTCCCCGGCCCGGGCCGCCAGGGGACGCAGGGCCGCGGCGAGGGATCGCCGGCACCAGTAGCAGCGATCGGCATCGTTCGCCAGGTAGCGGGGGTCGTCGAACTCCGCCGCCCGGATCTCCTCGAGGGGAACACCGGCACGGCCGGCCGCCTCCCGGGCAGCCACCAGGTCTCCGGCCGGGAGCGAGGGGCCGACGGCGATCGCGGCCCGCACCCGCCCCGGGCCGAGTTCGCGCACCGCGGCGGCCAGGAGGGTCGCCGAGTCGAGGCCCCCCGAAAGGGCGACGAGAACCCGGCCGAGCTCCCGCAGGACCCCGGCGAGGCGTGCCCGTCGCGCGGCGAAGGTATCGTCCACGAGGACCTCCCGGTGGGGCCCCGCGGGCCCCGTCCGGGAGCAGGATAACCGGCTTCGGGAAGCAGTTCATCCGCTTCCCGGGAGGCCGTCCGCGACCCCGCGCGGGACCCTCCGCGCGGGGCCCGCGCAGCGGGAACCTCGAACCCCTTGCGCCCCGGGGACTTGGCGGGACAGCTCCCCCGGAACCCCCCGGGTTTCCGAGGGTTTCCGCCCCTCCCGGACCGAGAATTCCTGTTGACTCCCCCGGGGGGTCGTCGTAGCTTTCCGGCGCCCCGTCGCCTGCCCGACGGCCGGTTTCCCGTGCCCCGCGGAGGAGCCTGCCACGGAACGGCGCACCGGATCCATCAACGGAGGTCGCTCGCTCCAGCGGGGAGCGGGCAGAGAGAAACGCAGCATCGTTCTCCTGGAGGAGGAGGTCATGCACGAACGGATCAACGCCCGGCGATGGCTCTTCGCCATCCTCATCGCCGGGGTCCTGGTGGCAACTCCCCTCCTCGCCCTCGCCTCGGAGACTCCGATCCGGATCGCACCCGGCGGTGCGGCCGGCCTGACGGTCTCCCAGGCAGGCAACGAGGAGGCCCAATCGCCTCCCACGTTCCAGCACGTGACGTACGCGCGGAGCGTGGCCTGGTGGCCCTACACGAAGGGCCCCTGGTACGGCACCACCCCGGGCGCGGAGCGCCGGGCCGACGACGTGATCGTGACGCCGGTCGGCCGGTTCCGCGTCGGGGAGAGCCTCGACATCCCGGCGGAGCTGACCGCCACCCTCGACCGGCTGGCGAACGGACAGCGGCAGTACTTCGTCGTCCAGCTCAAGCCGGCGGCGCTCGATCAGCCCGACTGGCGGGACTCGCTCACCTCGATGGGCGCGGAGATCGTCGCCTCGATCCCGGTGAACGCCGTGATCATGCGGCTGGACCGGGCGGCCTACGACATGGTCTCCGGTTCCCCGCTGGTCCAGTTCATCGAGCCCTGGCACCCGGCCTACCGGATCGACCCCTCCGTCGGCCGGATGCCCCAGGCGACTCCCGAGGCGGCCGCCTCGCCGATCTTCCAGCTGAAGATCAACCTCTTCCCCGGTGAGCCGGCCGGCCCGGTGGCCGAGGCGCTCAAGAAGATGGGCGCCGAGGTGCTCTCCGTCAGCGACCA
>Ga0256914_1004494_pt1 | contig 10454 bp, 7 predicted proteins | sample HulkmetaG_FD_191571 | JGI IMG/M metagenome (GOLD analysis project Ga0256914, IMG submission 191571) | Hydrothermal chimney microbial communities from Main Endeavour vent field at the Juan de Fuca Ridge, Pacific Ocean - Hulk | ecosystem: Environmental > Aquatic > Marine > Hydrothermal vents ...
TTTATATCAACAACACCCTCTTTAACTCCTTGTGAGATAATTCCCCATTCAAAAACTTCTTTGAACATGTTTGGAAATATAGTAATTATGTCTATTTGCATATTAAACAGATTGTAAAGTAATTTCTTATATAAATTAAGAACCAATTAAAGTATTATAGTTTTGTGAATAGGAGTTTCAAACTTACACAATCGAATAAGGTGGACGAATACAACCTTTATATTAGGATATATGAACATTTAAAAACAAAAGCAAAAGTTATCTATCTTATCGATAAGAATGAAAAAAACCTATCTTTTAGCATAGGATTTAAAACACCCCCAAGTAATTCAAAAGGTATCCCACACATACTTGAACATTCTGTTCTCTCTGGATCAAAACAATATCCATTAAAAGACCCATTTTTTGAATTGCTTAGAACTTCGCAAGCTACATATTTAAATGCATCAACATTTCCTGCAATAACTGTTTATCCTGTTTCAAGTAAGATTGAAAAAGATTTTTTTAATTTAATGGATGTATATTTAGACTCTGTATTTAACCCATTATTAACAAAAAACATTTTTAAAAGAGAAGGGTATGCTTATTTATATAATTCTGAAAGTAAAAAGGTTGAATTAACAGGTATTGTTTATAATGAAATGAAGGGTTTGATTGATTCAATAGATAGAGTTAAATATAGATCTGTATTTGAAAACCTATTACAAGACTCGCCTTTCTCCTACGATTCTGGTGGAAAACCAAAAGAAATTCTTAATTTATCATATCGTAAATTTAAAAACTTTTATAGGAAATATTATCATCCGTCAAATTCATTAACCGTATTTCATGGAAATATTAATATTACAAAAACTCAAAATGTGTTAAATAAATATTTTAATAACTACTTAGCCAAAAAACCTGTAAGAATTCCACATAATAAAAAAGCTAATAAAATTAGCCATAAAACAACAGTGAAATTTTCAAGTAACGACTTAAATACAGCACATATATCTTATATATACAAAGTGCCTTTAAGTAATCTTACTGTAAAGGATATATATGCATTTGATATTATAAGTACCTACATCAAAGCAGAATATTCTGAGTTCTACAAAAATTTAGTAAAAAAAGGTATCACAAAATCAATAGATTCTTGGACTGATATAAGCAATGGTAATCATTTTATCTTTGTAACTGAATTAAGTGGCATAAAAAATGACGAGAAAACTTTAAAAAAAGCAGAATTTGTATATAAAAACGCATTAGAATTAATGATAGCAAATAATAATAAAAGTAAATTGAAAGCAATTATGAACAGAATGTTTTATAAACTAGCGATATATGATTCTAATACTATTCCAAGAGGTATTTTGTTTGCCAGAGATATAACTTCGCAAATTTGGTCAACCAAATATGGATTAACAGATTTTGTAGGATTTTATAATATAAAAACCGAACTGGAAAATGATTTAGAGAATACTAATTATTTTGAAAATTTGTTTTCTAACGTTTTGATTAAGAAAAATGAGTTCAAATTAATATATATTCCAGACAATAAGATAATTTCTAAATATCAAAACTTTGAAAAACAAAAAATAAAAGAATTTTTTAAAAGTATTAATGATATAAAAAAGTTCGAAGTAGAAAGCGAAGATTTTATAAGGTGGAAAGAAAAACCTGATACACAAAAAATTATTCAAACTATTCCCAAACTCAAATTATCAGATTTACCAAATAACATCGATTTTCTACCTGTTAAAAATATTAACGATGAAATTTTATTTTCTGATATAAGTGCCAATAATATAATACAGCTAAATTTTGTTGTTGATATAAATAATGTTAAGTTAGAAGAACTATCTACTTTAGAATTGTTGCTGAATTATATTGGGTATGGGCCAACAAAAAAGAGAACTAGTTCATTAATGTCAAAAGATATAGATACTTATATTGGGAAATTGTCTTTAAATACAGAAAATTTATTACATTCCAATAAAAAAGACTTTGTAAATAAAATTATAATTTCTACCGAATTTCTTCCAGAAAATCTTGTTAATGTAATCGAAATTATTATTGATATGTATGCTAATACCAAGATTACAAAAAAAGACTTAACAACCTTAATAAATGAAGATTTGTTAGATTTAAAGAACTCTATAACTACTAATGGGCATACATACACTGGCATAAATAGCAAATCAGGAATGTTTTTTAATATGAATGCAATTGAAAGAAATAGCGGGCTTGAATACACAGAATTTTTAGAAAAATCGGTAAAAAAATCAAATGAATTAGACAAAACAATATTAAAATTAAAAGATTTGTATAAAAAAATAAGAGATGAAAACTCAATCAAAATACATATTGGAACTAGCGAAAAAACATTAAATTCTGTGTACGATATTTTATTAACTGAAATGAAAAAGCAATTTAAAGAAAATAACATTAAAACTTTAAATAAACCTAACAAAAAGTGTAAAGAAGAATTTACTCCATTTACTGTTAAAAATGCTTTTTACACAAACACAAGTGTAAATTATGTTGCTCAATCATATAAGTTAGAAACCAACAATGAAATAACTGAAGGAAATATATATATGATTACAAACCTTATAGACTCAAATTATATAAAACCAATGATTAGATACAAGGGTGGTGCATATGGGGGAATCATTAAGTATTCAATGCTAGAAAATGTACTAACATTTATGTCTTACCGAGATCCAAATTTAAGTGAAACCATAAAAATATATGAAAATGTACATGATTTTTTACAGAAAACCGATTTAACAAGAAAAGAATTAGAAGAATTTAAATTAGGTGCGTTGCAATATCAAAATTCGCATATGACAAAACCAACCAAATCCTATATCTCACTTATTAGATATTTAAAGGGTATTAAGAAAGAAATATTAGAAAAAGATAGAATAGACATTTTAACAACTGACACAAAAGATATTAATCAATTAGCCGATATATTAGGGGAACTTGTTAGAAATAAAAAAAACAACATATCAACATCTCTAATTGGTAACAAAAAACAAATAGAAGAGGAAAATCTACAAAAACATGGGTTTAAATTAAAAAAGTTATAATTCGTTATTTCTCAGTTAATGCATTTGGTGAGCGCGGGAGGACTCGAACCTCCAACCTACTGGTTAAGAGCCAGTTGCTCTGCCATTGAGCTACGCGCCCAAAATAATATTATGGCGCACCCGAGAGGACTCGAACCCCTAACACCTGGTTCCGAAGACCAGTGCTCTATCCAATTGAGCTACGGGTGCATAGGGAATGGTGGGCGAGGTGGGACTCGAACCCACACTCTCGTAAAGAGAACGAGATTTTAAGTCTCGCGCGTCTGCCAGTTCCGCCACTCGCCCACATATAAAATAGAAACCCTCGGATTTCCACATAAATTATAATAGAGCAAATCAGTTATTAAAACAACTAATTGTTGTGAATTTTAACATAAACCAAAAAAATAGTGTATAATATTAATATGGCTGATGGATACGACATGGACCAACAAGTTGATAAATACCAACGAACCGCAACATATTACCTCGCAAAAGTTTTGCAAGGTATTTTTTATATTGTTACGCTTTTGGCGAAGCTTGCTGTGGATGTTGTTAAAGGTGTTTTTAAAACTTTCGGTTTGTACCACGGAGGAAGTAGTTATTAAACCTTTCACTCAAATAATTTTTATAGTATTATCACATTGTCTAATTACTATTTCGGGGTGTGGCGCAGTTGGCTAGCGCGCATCGTTTGGGACGATGAGGTCACAGGTTCGAGTCCTGTCACCCCGACCAGATTCCCATTTATGAACCACAAGAAACATTTATGAAATAAACCGAAGTGAACAGAACAAAATCAACTCTTTTGCTAAATGTATAGCAAAATATATGCTATAATACTATCAGTACTTAATTAAGTTTGAATTGTGTAAATGATTACACAATTCTTTTTATTTATCTTATGGCATCAGAAAGATTATTAATTGGAGAACCTATTTATATTGTTGGACATATTAAACCCGATGTTGATGCTATTGTATCAGCATATTCATATCAAGTTTACAGACATGCAAAAGGAGATTTTAACTATTTGGCTGTGAGATGTGATGAACCGAACCACTTAACTGAATGGCTATTTAAATCAACAGGATTTGAAATGCCAAGATTAGTAAAAACAATAAAAGGTAGAAAGGTCGTCTTGGTTGATCACACAGATCCAGATCAAAGGGCAAAAGGTTGGGAAGAAGCAGATATTATTGAAGTCTTTGATCATCACAAATTAAAATTAGAAACAAGTGCCCCGCCAAAAATTACGGTTAAGCCTTATGGGTCAACCACAACGATTGTTGCTGATAAGTTATTTAATATTGGCTTTACGATAACGCCAGAATTTGCACAATTAATGTTATCTGCAATTATAGACGATACACTTGCATTAAGATCACCAATTACTACATATGTAGATAAAATTGTCGCCGGTAAACTTGCAGCTTTAACAGGTTTGGGAGATATAGATGCGTATGCAAGAAAAATGTTTAATAAAAAGGATATTTGGTATAAATTAGGTCCTGCAAAACTGGTTGGTACTGATACAAAAAGATATGAATTGGGAGATGTTAAGGTTGGCATTTCTCAAGTAGAAACACTTGATAATTCAAAATTGATAAAGAAAATTCCCGAAATACACAAATATTTAAAGAAATTAATCGAAAAAGAAGGTTTAGATTTATTTGTAGTTATGCTTACAGATGTTATTGAAAATGAAGCGTTAATTGTTGCCGAAGGTAAAAATGCCCCTGATTTAGAAAAAATATTTGGAAAACAATTTAAAGACGGTGCTATGAAAATTGAAGGTATGATGTCACGAAAAAAACAAATGGTACCACCACTAACTAAGTTTTATACAAAAAATAAAAAACAGTAATTTATAAGAAGTCGTTAATCTAATTACAATTTATAATGGGAATTTGCCATTTCTGTGATAAAATCAACCGATGAAAACACAAATACCAAAATGGGCTAGAAAAGCAATTGTTATTACGATGATATTTTTTGGCGTAATTATTACGCTTGGCATTTTACATCCAAAGGTGTTTTATATTGTAGCTAATATCTTATGGACAATAGGTTTTACACTTTCTATTTTATTCGTTATTGTTGGAATTCTAACAATTTTAGGTAGAAAAAAAGAAGCAAGTGCTGTAATTGATTTAGCATTGGAAGGTTCGCTTACCGCAATAAGCTTTATTGAATTTTTAAAAGAACTAAAAGAAACTTTTATTGATATTTCAAAAAGGGTGATATTAATAACTATCCCTTATGTAAGCTACATTATCGCTGCAATAACATATTTAATTGTTATTATTTTATACAAAGCATACGGAACCAATCATGATGTATTAGGAATGACAATAGCAGTTACAGTAATTTTAACCTTTTTAGCCGGACTAATGAATTTACCAAAAAAGAACGATGAAAATATGTTTGATAGTGCATTTTTAAATAAAATTCTAGATTTATTTAAAAGGCATTTCATAGATGGATTTGAAGTTGCACTTTTAGTATTGTTTTTAACAATTGACAGTACGCATTTAATATTTTTACCAGAAGCATTAAATGTTCCGATTGAAGCACAATTCGGAAATTACGATTTTATGGAACCTGGATTTTCTACATACCAAATTGATGTAACACTTAAGCTTGTAATGATTGGTTTGCTACTAGAATTTATACGAAACGTACTAAGATTGGTTGCTGAAGCAAAATATTACTATAAATTTCCTGAAAAGTATTTTGAAGGAATACATTTTGAAACTAAAACAGAATTGTTAAAAGCAACCATCAAAAAAACAATAAGTGAATCAAAAGATGAAATAATGCGATTTACGGCATTTACAAGTATTATGATATTTGCGTTTTTATTTTTCCCAAGGTTAAAGCTAGTTGCATTAATATTTGCTAGTGTAACCAACTTACTGTTAGATCTTATATTTCCAAAGCGACTTACTTATCGAAAGCAAGAAGATTTATTATCCAGAATCTTTAATAAAGTATTTAGAATTAAGTCAAAGGTTGATTATACAAAACCAATTGATGGTTAACTTACAAAAATCAATCTACTTTCTGCTTAAATATACGGTTGAATATCTGTCAAACATTACTGAAATTAAAGTTAGTAACGACAAGAAAAAAAGTAAGGTAACAAGGTTGGTTGAATTCCCAATATTAAATAAAATTCCGTAACCAATTGTAATAGCGAAATTAATTATCAACATAAAAATAAAGGTAACCGGCATTGATATGGTTTGAGATATTTTTATATATCTGCTTATCAAAATGGTTACAAAGGAACTTGTGACCAAAACTACTAACACGCCAATAAGTACTGAAACACTCTTGATATCTAATTCAAGCATTTGAACAAAAATTATTAGTACTAACGTTATTAATATTATTTTTTCTAATAATTGAGACGAAAAAATTGACTTGAAGTTTTGTTTGTCTACAAATTTAGTATTTCTAAAATTATCTATTGAATCTGATTTATATTTAAATGTCCAATCAGGTTTGGGTAATCTACCTTTGATATATTTAATTAAAACCACAGCACCTACTATTAAAACTACTACGGTTGGTATTAACCAATAATTAACATTTAATATTTCAGTAAGTCCAGCATCTGTTGGCACTCCAAATATTTTTTCTTTTAGAAAGTCAGTCACATCAAGTTGTGCTATATGAATCCAATATTCTTGTGGAAGTTTTATAAATATCCAAATGAAAGCAGCACTTAATAAAATAAATTTATTTGATAATTTACGAATATCCCATCTTAGTTTTATTGTTTCGTAAAATATAAAGAAATATTCAAATGTGTTTGGAAAAATAAATAATAACCATCTCGGGCCAACACCTGAATATGTTAATTCGAACAGTGCAATTCCAAATAATCTGTAATACCACAAAAATTTCGCAACTTTTACTGCATATTGATTTTTCCAGTTTCTTAATACAGAAAGGTAAGCGATAGTTAAATAATAAATATCTAAAGCTTTATCATATCCTTGATATCCGTCTAAATTTAAATTTGTGAATTTTTGAAAAACAGTTTGATCAACTGCATCTATAGTTAATGAAGCAATTATTGCCGGTAATGGATATCTAGGAATTAATAGGGGTACAAAAAATCTTAAGCCTACAACTAACCAAAATATAAAAATATCATTAAATTCTGTCATTCTTATTTTGATAACCGATTACATATGATTATGTCAATTCTAACGAATATTTTAGGTATCTCAAGTGGTTGAAGAGAAATGGTGGTACTGATAATATGAACATAGAATAAAAGGAGGTGAGAAAGTTATGTTTTTTGAAATATTATTATTTGCATTTTTAGCAATAGTAATCGGTTTAGCATTTACATTCATTGGTTATAGATTTTTTAAATTTTTACTACCAATCTGGGCGTTTTTTGTTGGGATATCAACAGGTATGACTGCAATGGACAACCTATTTAATTCTACATTTTTAGGTGTGTCTAGCGGTTTAATATTAGGATTAATTCTCGGAATTGTATTTGCTTTACTTGCTTATTTTGTTTACGCACTTGCAATTGTTTTATTCGGTGGGTATTTAGGATATATGTTACTACAAGGATTATTCTTAATGATTGGTTGGGAAAGTGGATTAATACCATTCATGGTAAGCATTGGAGCAGGTGTCGTTTTAGCTTTATTGTTCGCAAAATGGAGCGTTCCAAGATTAGTTATTGTAATAGGAACTGCTTTGGGTGGCTCTATGACAATTATTTCCGGAGTCTTAGCGTTATTTGGCAAGGTTAATCCAGACTACTCAGTATTAGCTCAAACTAATGCGGTCATGGATCAATCATGGTTCTGGCCTTTGGTTTGGCTAGTGGTGGCTGGCTTTGGTATAGCAGTTCAATACGCAATGGAAAAGGAAATAGATATGATGGACCCTTATGTAATAGAAACTGTATCTGTTAAATCAGACGATAGTTAATATTGATTAGGACGGGGGCAGATTTGATTGTACACAATCAAATCTGCCTTTTATTTTACTTTTACCCCTAAATCACTTAGACACAACCCAAATTTTTTATGATAAAATCTATATATGCAATTAAAATCATTGCAGAAAAAAACACTGCCAACCCCACCAAAATCAGTTAGATCATTAATCGGACCAAGTTTTATACTAATCGGGCTAGGACTTGGAACCGGTGAATTAATTTTATGGCCGTATCTTGTTGCTAACTGGGGATTAGGTATTATATGGGGTGCCGCATTAGGTATTACGCTACAATTTTTCTTAAATATGGAAATTGAAAGATATGCTTTGGCAAATGGTGAAAGTGTATTTGTTGGATTTGCGAGATTATTTAAATGGTTACCTTATTGGTTTGTTTTATCAACATTACTAGCTTGGTCTTGGCCAGGCTTTTCCGGTGCAGCTGCACAAGTTTTAAGTCCTATACTGGGTATGGAAGACACAAGATATATTGCAATATTAATGTTATTAATTGTTGGATTAACCTTAACCTTTGGCCCTGTATTGTATAAAACAGTAGAATCATTTCAAAAAATTTTGATATTAGTTGGAATTCCTATAATAGTTATAATTGTTGTTCTTGTTGCCGAACTTTCAGATTATGCCAAACTAATGGAAGGATTAGCTGGCATAGGTGAAGGGTACTATTTTATACCTAAAGGTTTACCTTTAATGGCTTTTCTAGCGGCATTTGCATATTCGGGTGCGGGCGGAAATCTTAATTTAGCACAATCTTTTTATATTAAAGAAAAGGGCTATGGAATGGGTAAGTACTCTGGGAAAATAACAAGTTTAGTGACTGGAAAATCAGAGAAAGTTGATATTGAAGGAACTACATTTGAACCAAACAAAAAAGAATTAGCAAAATTTAACAAGTGGTGGAAAATGATAAACATAGAACACTTATTGATATTTTGGGGGCTTGGTTTATTAACAATTTTATTACTGGCTGTTTTATCTTATGCAACAACTTATGGTCACGCGGGTAATGCAGAAGGACTTAATTTTGTTTTCACTCAAGCAAAAGTAGTTTCTAGTGAAATTGGTAAATTTTGGGGTGCTGCGTTACTAGTTATAACTTCATTGATGTTATTTTCAACACAATTGGCAGTTATTGATGCTAGCGGAAGAATTGTATCGGAAAATATTGCATTAATTAAACGAAAGAAAGTAAAAGGTAGTGATATCCCAAAGTTTTATTATGCTACCATTTGGGTGTTAATAGTATTTGGTGTATTAGTATTTTTGGTTGATTTAGCACAACCCGCAGCACTAATTATAACTGGTGCTGTATTGAATGCTTTTTGTATGTTTGTGTTTTCTGGGTTGTTAGTAAAATTAAATACTAAATTATTACCAAAACAAATACATCCATCATTAGTAAGAAAATTAATAATATATGCTACATTTGTATTCTTTGGTGTATTTAGTGCATTGGTATTTTTTGATAAGGTTATAAAATAAAAAAAGCAGTATTGCAATTTATCAATTGATAATATAAAATTTTTCTTGTTGATTTAAGATATCAGGAGGGTATCGTTGATTCGAGCAAAGCGAGAATCGCGAATACCCTTGTATGAAAAACAGAATACCTAACTTAAGATTACGATACTAAAAAGTAATATCTTTAAACTAAGCGGGTATCGTATAGTGGCTATTATATCGCCTTGCCATGGCGAAGACGCGGGTTCGATTCCCGCTACCCGCTCCAAGTTATTTAATTTCAGATAAAAATATCTAAAAAGCACTAATCGTGCTATTTAATCATGCATGAAATACCACTTGCTTTAACCTATGACGATGTACTTTTAGTTCCACAAAGATCAAAAGTATCATCAAGAAGTTTAGTTGATTTGTCTACAAAGGTAACCCCGAATATTACCTTAAAAACGCCATTAACAGCTGCAAATATGGATACAGTTGTAAATGTTGAGTTTGCTATTAAATTGTACGAATTGGGTGGCATCGCTTTTTATCCAAGATTCTTACAACCAAAAGAACAACTAGAAAAAATAAAAGCGGTATATGATGCTGGAGCAGAAACCATTCCTGCGGTCGGAATCACAAAAGGTGAATATGAAAGAGCAAAACTGTTACTAAATGAAGAAAAAAGGCTAAAAGCAGTTTTAGTAGATGTAGCACATGGCCATTTGGAAACTTCTCTAGACTTTGTGAAACAATTACGAAAAGAATTCCCAAAAATAGATATAGTAGCGGGCAATGTAGCTACTTATAGTGCTGCAAAAGATTTGTTTGGAGTAGGGGCAGATACCGTAAAAGTTGGTGTAGGACCTGGTGCGGCGTGCACTACTAGAGTTGTTACTGGAGCTGGAGTTCCACAAATTACTGCACTATTAGAAGCAGGTAGGGCTGCTAGGGAAT
>Ga0256914_1004495_pt1 | contig 10452 bp, 20 predicted proteins | sample HulkmetaG_FD_191571 | JGI IMG/M metagenome (GOLD analysis project Ga0256914, IMG submission 191571) | Hydrothermal chimney microbial communities from Main Endeavour vent field at the Juan de Fuca Ridge, Pacific Ocean - Hulk | ecosystem: Environmental > Aquatic > Marine > Hydrothermal vents ...
CAGTTTCTATAACCTGTTTTTTATTACTCATTTAATCACCTCTCTACTTTGTTAAAATCTCAGGTCCATTTCTCGTAATGGCAATAGTGTGCTCGAAGTGAGCGGCATTAGAATGATCCACTGTCTTTGCCGTCCACCCGTCGTCCGCAGTGTACAACCTGTAATCTCCCGCACAAACCATCGGTTCAATAGCTAAACACATTCCTTCTTTTAATATCATTCCCGTACCTTTTTTACCATAATTAGGCACAGAAGGGTCTTCATGTAAATGCCTTCCTATGCCATGTCCAGTGTACTCCCGCACAAGCGAGAATCCATTTTTTTCTACAAAATTCTGTATTGCAGCAGAAATATCTCCCACTCTTCCACCGACAACCGCTTTCTCTATTCCCACATACAATGCCTGCTCAGTAACTTCCACTAATTTTTTATCATTCTCAGTTAATGGTTCTCCAACAATTACCGTTATCGCAGAGTCGGAATACCATCCGTCAAGCAACACACAAGAATCAAAGGAGACTACATCTCCCACTTTCAGTTTTCGGTTCCCCGGAATTCCATGAACAACCTCATCGTTCACTGAAATACACATTGTCCCGGGAAAACCCTCATACCCTTTGCAAGCAGGAATAGCTCCTTTGCTCCTTATAAATCTTTCTGCAATTTTGTCAAGCTCCCCTGTTGTAATACCAGGTTTAACGTGGCTTCTTACAAGCTCCAAAGCTTGACGTAAAATTTTACCAGATTTTTTAATTTTTTCAATCTCTTGCGGAGTTTTTATTTCAACCATTCAAAACAGCCTCGATTCTATTTTGTACAGCATCAACACTTCCTAACGCATCGATCCTGTACAGCAACCCAAGATTCCCATAGTAATCAACCAAGGGGTGGGTTCTATCTTTATATACTTTTATTCTATTCTTCACTACCTCTTCTCTATCGTCATCTCTTTGAATAAGTTTCGTTCCACAAATATCGCACTTTTCGTCCTCTTTAGGGGGGTTAAAATAAATGTTATACACTGCGCCACACTTTGGGCAAATTCTTCTTCCACTAATCCTCTTTATAATTTCATCGTCAGGAGCAACAAGATACAAGACAGCATCAATTGCAGTCCCACGTGATGTAAGGTAACCATTAATAAAACCTGCCTGATGAACAGTTCGTGGAAATCCATCAAAAATAAAACCTTTTTCAAGGTTATACTTCGAAAGCATATCTGCAATAAATTCTTCCACAATGCTGTCAGGAACAAGCAAACCAGCGTTCATATACTTCTCAAACTCTTTTGCTATATTTGTCCCTCTGGTAAGTTCACTCCTCAAAGCATCTCCAGAGGAGATAAAAGGGATTCCCATTCTGGAACTCAACAACTGCCCTTGAGTTCCCTTTCCAACCCCCGGAAGACCTAAAAGTACGATATGGGTTTTCATTTCAAGAATCCCTTGTAGTGTCTCATAAGGAGATATGCCTCAATCTCCTGCATCGTTTCAAGCGCAACACCAATTATAATGAGGATTGAAGTGCCACCAAAAACAAATGCTGTAACTGCCATCTTCCTGAAGATTAAATTAGGTATTACCGCAACAAACCCAAGGAAAATTGATGTAGGCAGTACAATTTTGTTCAAAACGCTTGCTATGTACTCAGCAGTTGGCTTTCCAGGTCGAATACCGGGAATAAAGCCCCCATACTTCTTCAAATCATCACTGAGTTGTATTGGATCATATGTAAGTTCAGTATAGAAATACGTGAAGAACACGATAAGTAAGAAATAAATGATGTTATACCAAAGCCCTGTTGGAGTTCCAAAATACGGCTTTGCAATATGCACGTTGAACCAGGAATTGGGCCAGAATTGTCCAATTGTAACAGGGAACATCATCACAGAAACAGCAAAGATTATGGGAAGTACACCTGCCTGCACAAGTCTTAAAGGTATGTAAGTAGATTGCCCTCCGTAAACTTTTCTTCCAACAATTCTCTTCGCATACTGAACTGGTATTCTTCTTTCCGCCTGGTATGCATAGATAACACCAACTATGAGTACAAGCATTCCAAGGACTTCACCAACAATAGAAGCAATACTCAAAGAATGTGCAGAGTACAATTGTCTAATTTCAACAAAACCAACAGGCAGCCTGCTCACTATTCCAGCAAAGATTATAAGCGATACACCATTACCTATACCTTTATCCGTCATTATTTCTCCAAGCCACAAAACGATATAAGAGCCAGCAATTAAACTCATGATAATAACGAGTTTCAAAAGAATACTGTTACTAACAAGATAGTTTTTAAACATTATAAGAATAGATACAGCCTGTAATGCTGCAAGAAGCATTGTAAGTCGTCTCGTATAAGCAGCAATTTTCTTTTGGCCCTCTTCACCACCCTCTTTTGCAAGTTGCTCAAGTGAAGGAATAACAGCAGTAAGCAACTGCAAAATAATAGAAGCGTTAATGTACGGAATAACGCTCATTGCAAATATTGAAAAGTTTCCGAAACCGCCACCTGAGAAAAGGTCAAGTAATGCAAGGAAACCACCTTTTTGTAACAATCCTTGCAGAGCAGTTCTGTCAATACCCGGAACTGGAATATATGTTCCGAGCCTGAACAGAATAAACAGAATTAAAGTAACCCAGATTCTTTTTCTTAATTCTTTAAGTTTAAACGCTCTTTTTAGTGTTTCCCACATATTACACTACCTCTGCTTTTCCGTTTGCTTTCTCGATTTTTTCTTTTGCGGTTCCGGAAAATTTAGAAGCCTTAACAGTTATCGCTTTATTTATTTCACCTCTTCCAAGTACTTTAACTTCCCTGCCAAAGAATTCGTTTAAATTAACCTCACCTTTATCTCCTGCAAGTTTTTCTATAATCTCAACGTTAACTTCCACATATTCAGTTTTCTTTAATGGCTTGAATCCTCTCAACTTCGGAAGCCTTCTGTAAAGAGGCGTCTGGCCTCCTTCAAACCCTTTCTGCTTCGTGCCACCAGAACGCGCTTTCGCACCTTTGCACCCGTAAGTTGCGTACGTTCCTCTTCCGGAACCATCGCCTCTTCCAACAATTCTTTTACGCTTTCTGGAATGAGCCTTTGGTTTAAGTTCATTAAGCCTCATCTTTACCTCCGATTTTCGCTTTTTTTCTCGCTTCGTTCCTATTAATAACCGTGTTCATATCCTCAAATGCTTTAAGAGTTGCCCTGGCGATGTTCAAAGGATTTGAAGTACCAAGTGATTTAGAGAGAATATCCTGAATTCCAGCCTTTGTTGCAATTGCACGGATTACCCTACCTGCAACGATACCTGTTCCGGGAACTGCAGGAGCAAGAAATACATACGCAGCATCGAATTTTGCAGTGATACGAGTAGGTATTGTATTGTTCTTAATAGGAACATGAACGAGGTTCCTTTTTGCATCTGCAATACCTTTTGCTATTGCAGAAGGAATTTCCCTTGCTTTTCCAACACCAATTCCAACTCTGCCTTTTTTATCGCCAATAACCATAATAACTCTAAACTTTAAGATCTTTCCACCTTTTACTACTTTTGTTACCCTGTCTATTTGAAGAATTTCTTCTTCGAACTCTTTCTTTTCAACAGGTCTGCGCCTTCTTGTATTCACATTCACCTCCTAAAACTTGAGCCCTTTTTCTCTTGCAGCTTCCGCAAGGGCTTTAACCCTACCATGATAGAGGAAGCCACCCCTGTCAAAGGCAACATTCTTAATCCCTTTCCCAAGCGCTCTTTCTGCTATGAGTGCACCAACCAATTTTGCAGCCTCTACATTCTTTCCGCTTTTAACCTTATCACGAAGGTCTTTATCCAGAGTAGAAGCAGAAACAAGCGTGATTCCTTTTGTATCATCAATTATTTGCGCATAGATGTTCTTTAAACTTATAAAAACAGAGAGACGAGGACGTTCCGAAGTACCAGACAAACGTTTTCTTATTCTTAAATGCCTCATTCTTCTTAATTCTTTTCTGTTTTCCTTCTTAATCATATTCCACACTCCTTACTTTGCACCAGATGCAAGAGCCTTTCCGGCCTTTCTTCTGATCTTCTCGCCTTCATAAATAATTCCTTTAACCTTATACGGATCAACTTTCCTGAGGTGTCTGATCTTTTGAGAAAATTGTCCTACAAGTTCTTTATCTATTCCTGAAACCGTAATGAGTTGTTTTTCAATCGTTACAGTCAATCCATCAGGGATATCTACAATTACAGGATGGCTAAACCCAAGCGAAAATTCAATTTTATTGCCTTTAACAACACCTTTATAAGTTTTTTCGTTTATTACAAGCCTTTTAGAAAATCCTTTCGTTACACCTATTACCATGTTGTTAATTAAAGCCCTCGTTGTTCCATGAAGTGCCCTGTAAAAAGGCTTATCTGATGGCCTCTCTACTTTTATAACGTTTCCTTCCTGAACTATCTTTATCTCAGGGTGAAATGTTCTTTTTAATTCCCCTTTAGGGCCTTTCACGATAACAGTATTATCTTTTTCTATTTTTACAGTAACACCTGAAGGAATTTCAACCGGTTTTCTACCTATTCTCGACATAACCTACACCTCCGTTACCAGATAAAGCAAATTACTTCGCCGCCCTGTCCGGCTTTTCTTGCTTCCCTATCGGTCATAAGCCCTCTGGGCGTTGAAATAATTGCAGTTCCAAACCCATCAAGAACCCTTGGTAAATTGTCTTTTCCCACATAGATCCTTCTACCAGGCTTGCTTACTCTCTTAACACCCAGGATATAACTTTCCTTGTTTGGGCCATACCTCAGATAGATTCTTAACATCTTTTTGTTATCGATAAGTTGCTCTTCGAAATCCTCTATATACCCTTCTCTTTTCATAATGGAAAGTATTTCTTTTCCCATTTTACTGAAAGGTATAGTAAGGGATTTATGCCGCATATTACTTGCATTCTTAATTCTTATTAACATATCGGAAATTGGATCATTAACCATTTTCTTCTCCTCCTCACCAGCTTGCTTTCTTTACACCGGGCAATTTACCCTCGAGAGCAAGTTTTCTAAGGCAGTGCCTGCACAAGCCAAATTTACTATAAACAGCCCTTGGCCTGCCACATATCTTGCACCTGTTATGTTTTCTTACTTTGAATTTCGGCTCTTTTTTAGCCTTTTCAATCATTGCCTTTCTTGCCATATCACACCTACCTTTCTCTGAACGGGAAGCCCATAAACTCTAAAAGGGCTTTTGCTTCTTCATCCGTTTTGGCAGTTGTCGTGATCGTAATATTAAAACCACGGACTTTATCAATCATATCGTAATCAATTTCCGGGAATATAAGTTGTTCCCTGATTCCGAAAGTATAATTTCCCCTTCCGTCAAATGCATTTGGAGAAAGTCCTTTAAAGTCTCTTATTCTTGGAAGAGCAGTGTTAATAAGTTTTTCCATAAAAGCATACATATTGTTTCCACGCAAAGTTACTCTGCACCCAACAGGTGCGCCTTCCCTGATTTTAAAGGAAGCAATAGATCTCTTTGCACGGGTAACAACAGGTCTTTGATGCGTAATTAAAACAAATTCCTGAATTGTTTTTTCCATAGCCTTCGGATCATCATTTGCATCACCAACACCACGATTCACCGAAATTTTCACAATTTTGGGAACCTGCATAACGTTATCGTATCCAAATTTTTCCATCATCCTCTTTTTCACTTCGTTTTCATACTTATCTTTAAGAGGAGATGGTGGAAGTTTTTCTTTTAGTAAGTTTTCAAACTTTTTATCCAGTTTGAATACGCCTTTCTTACCAGTTGTTTTCTTAGCCATACTCACCTCACCTAAATTTTATCAATTACTTCGTGACAGTTCTTACACACCCGCACGCTTTTTCCGTTATCCAGAATTTTATGCGCAATACGAGTTCTCTCATGACAATGCGGGCATATAAGTTGCACTTTGCTTGCATATATCGGACCTTCCCTCCTGGTAATCTTTCCCTGAGGCATGTCCTGTGTAGGACGCAAAAAATGAGTTTGCATGTTTACACCTTCAACAACAACCATGCCTTTTTCAGGAATAGCCCTTATAACTTTTCCCTTTATTCCTTTATCTTTTCCGGAGATCACAATAACTGTGTCTCCCTTTTTAATTTCAAGCGGTTTAGCTTTTTTCTTCAAAACCTTCATCATTACCTCCTACAGGACTTCAGGAGCAAGGGAAACAATTTTAAGGTATCCCTTCTTTCGAAGTTCTCTTGATACAGGACCAAAAACTCTTGTTCCCTTTGGATTTCCCTCGTCATCAATAATCACGGCAGCATTATCGCTAAAACGAATGATGCTACCATCTTCTCTCTTAATCGGATACTTTGTTCTTACTATAACGGCTTTAACAACCGTTCCTTTTGGAATGGCACTATTCGGAGCCGCTTTCTTAACAGTTGCAACTATTCTGTCTCCAACGGTACCTGTATCCCTCTTTCCAACTCTAAGCACCGTAATGCAGGAAATTTCCTTTGCTCCAGTGTTATCAGCAACAACCAACCTGGAATACTGCCTAATCATTTCTGCTCACCTCCACCGAGAATCTCTACCACTCTCCATCTTTTAAGTTTACTCAGCGGGCGTGTTTCCTTTATGCGCACCATGTCGCCCACTTTTGCTTTCATCTCTTCATCATGAGCGTAAAACTTGGTGGATCTTTTAATTCTTTTAAGATAAAGCGGATGAGGAAGATTCCTGTCCACCTGAACAACAACAGTTTTTTGATAAGCACTTACCACTTTACCTATTAATTCTTTTTTCGCCATCCTACACCTCTCTGTTCAACTCACGTTCTCTTTTAATAGTAAGAAGTCTTGCAATGTCTTTTCTTACAAGTTTCATCCGAGCAGTGTTATGCAACTGGTGTGTTGCAAGTTGAAACCTCAAATTAAATAATTCTTTTCTGAGGTTTTTTAACTGCTGCTCGATCTCTTGATCAGTCATATCTCTAATCTTTTCAGCCTTCATAATTATATAACCTCCTCACGCTCCACAAGCCTGACTCTAATGGGGAGTTTAAACCCAACCTGTTTTGTAAGTTCTTCCGCCTTTTCCCTCGGTACACCGGATATTTCGAAAAGAATTCTACCGGGTTTAACAACTGCAACCCAGTGATCCACATCACCTTTTCCGCTTCCCATTCTTGTTTCTGCCGGTTTCTTAGTAACAGGTTTATCTGGAAATACTCTTATCCAGAGTTTTCCAACTTTTCTTACAGATTGAATAAGAACAAGCCTCGATGCCTCTATCTGCCTTGCAGTAATCCATGCAGGCTCAAGTGCTTGAATTCCATAGTCACCGAACGCAACGTATGTTCCGCCCTTAGCCTTACCCTTCATTCTACCTCTGTGCTGCTTTCTATGTTTAACTCTTTCGGGCATTAACATATTTATTCACCTCCACTATCTTTCGAGCGTAAAGAAAGTGCGCTTTTTGGCATCTCCCTTGTACACCCAAACTTTTACGCCAATTCTTCCAAACTTAATCAATGCTGGCTCTTCAGCGTAATCAATATCTGCATTAATGGTTTGGAGAGGAACTCTTCCGTCTCTGTACCATTCTGTTCTTGCAATTTCTGCACCATCAAGACGACCGGACACTTGAATTTTAATTCCCTTCGCACCTGCTCGCATTGCCCTCCCTATTGCCTGTTTTATTGCTCTCTTGTAAGAAATTTTCTGCTCTATTTTGCCAACAATATTCTGTGCAATGAGTTCAGCATCCAACTCAGGACGTTTCACTTCTTTAACTTCAACGCGAAGATTTTCTTCTGGATTTGAGAGTACCCGCTTCAACCTTTCCTGGAGTTTTGAAATCTCAGAACCCTTTTTACCAATAATCATTCCTGGGCGAGCACTGTGAATAATAACTCTTACTTCTCCAGCAGCAGGGTTTCCTTTTCTGATAATTTCCACATGGGAAACCGCAGCAGTAGGTCCAAGTGCTTTGATCTCTTTTCTTATTGCAAAATCTTCAAGCGCAAGACGTGAATAATTTTTCTTATCGGCATACCATTTGCTGAGCCAATCTTTGGTTATGCCAAGCCTAAATCCATAAGGATGTACTTTTTGTCCCACTCTATACCTCCTCTTTCTCTCTTACCACTATTGTAATTTGACTCACAGGTTTTCTCTGAATATCAGCCCTGCCCATTCCTCTAATATAGAGCCTTTTCAATGGGCCTTCTGCATCAATGAAAACTCTGTGCACATACAAAGAATCTTTATCCATTTCAAAATTATTCTCAGCATTCGCAACAGCAGATTTAAGCGTTTTTTCAAGAAAACGCGCTGCTTTCTGAGGCATCACTTTTAATATGGCAAATGCTTCGTCAACCTGCTTACCTTTTATAAGTTCTGCAACAAGCCTTGCTTTAGTTGCGGATAACCTGAGATGTTTGGATTTCGCATAAGCTTCCATAAACCGTTAGCCTCCTATGTCTTCGTAATAATTCTTGCGGTAGGTACCTTATGGCCGTGGAATGTTCTTGTTAAAGCAAATTCCCCAAGCCTGTGCCCTACCATATCCTTGGTTATATAAACAGGTATATGCGTTTTGCCATTGTGAATGGCAATAGTATGGCCTACCATTTCTTCAGTTATTGCAGATCTCCTGCACCATACTTTGATAACCTTTTTTTCACCCTTTTCATTCATTTTTCTTATTTTCGCCAAAAGCTTTGGGTCTACATACAGCCTTTTTTTACTCATTTATGATTCCTCCTTCTGATTATGTACTTGTCGGAAGGTTTATTCTTCTTTCTCGTCTTATAACCAAGCGTAGGTTTACCCCACGGAGTTAATGGCCCAGGATGTCCAACAGGTGCTTTTCCTTCACCACCACCATGCGGGTGATCAACAGGGTTCATAGCAGCACCTCTTACAGAAGGACGGAATCCCTTGTGCCTCTTAATTCCTGCTTTTCCCAGGTTCACATTTTCGTGATCCACGTTGCTCAACTGTCCAATCGTTGCCCTGCAATTCAAATGAATCATTCTCACTTCACCAGACGGCATTCTTATGTGTGCATAATTCCCTTCCTTTGCAAGAATCTGCGCAGATGCTCCTGCTGCTCTTACGAGTATCCCGCCTTTTCCAGGAATCAGTTCAATATTATGAATAAGCGTTCCGAGTGGAATGTTCTTTAAAGGCATTGCATTGCCAGGTTTAACTTCAGTAACCTCATCAGATATTACAGTATCACCAACCTTTATTCCAAGAGGGGCAAGAATGTACCGCTTCTCGCCATCTGCATAAGTGAGTAAGGCAATGTATGCAGATCTATTAGGATCATATTCAATTGCTTTAACTTTAGCAGGGACACCTAACTTATTCCTTTTAAAATCAATAATTCTATAAAGACGTTTGTTTCCGCCTCCTCTATGCCTTACTGTAATTTTACCTGTATTATTTCTTCCGCCCTTCTTCTTCAAGCCAACGGTAAGAGATTTTTCAGGTCTTTTCTTTGTTATAACCTCGGAATGCTTAACAACGGATCTTCCGCGCATTCCCGGAGTTGTAGGTTTATAAACTTTAATCGCCATCTTTTACCTCCATTACACGTGGTGCATCAGGTCAATTTTGTACCCGGGATAGAGCGTTACAATTGCTTTCTTGTATGTAGGAGTTTTCGTGTAGTTGTATCTCACTCTCTTTTTCTTCCCGAATACTTTGCCTATATTCACCTTCTTTACCTTTACGGAAAAGAATTCCTCAACTGCCTCTTTGATCATCTGAGCATTAGCCCTTTTGTCCACAAGAAAAACATACTTTCCTTGCTCTGCAAGGGCAGTAGATTTTTCAGTTACAATGGGTCTTACAAGAACCTCTATTCTACTCATTTTTCCACCATCCTTCCATTCCTTTAATCGCTTCCTCAGTAAAGAGAATAGAGTCATACACCACAAGGTCATATGCATTGAGGAAACGATAATCCAATGGTTTGCAGTATGGAATATTCCTTGAAGCACGTTCCACTTCTCCGTTTTCCTCAGAGTAAACAAGCAGAACTGTACCAAGTTCTTTTTCACTATTTAAACTATTAAGCATATCTGCAATTTCTTTTGTTTTACCACTTGCTTTAACACCTTTTAAGATGCGCACATCTCCATCTCTGAAACGCGAGGATAATGCAGAGAAAATAGCAGTTCTCAATTCTTTTTTGTTCATTTTTAAACTGTAATCCCTTGGATGTGGGCCAAAAACAACGGCTCCACCCTTCCAGATGTTAGAAGTCCGGGCACCCTGTCTTGAACGGCCAGAACCTTTCTGTGCTCTCATCTTCCGGGTACTATAACTAACATCCGCTCTTTCCTGCGTATCCGCTGTTCCTCTTCTTCTGTTATTTAAATATCTGCGAACAGCCATATAAACAAGGTGCTTTTTTTCCGGAACAGCAAAGAAACGATCCGGAAGTTCCATTTCACCTAAA
>Ga0256914_1004496_pt1 | contig 10451 bp, 8 predicted proteins | sample HulkmetaG_FD_191571 | JGI IMG/M metagenome (GOLD analysis project Ga0256914, IMG submission 191571) | Hydrothermal chimney microbial communities from Main Endeavour vent field at the Juan de Fuca Ridge, Pacific Ocean - Hulk | ecosystem: Environmental > Aquatic > Marine > Hydrothermal vents ...
TTTTTCCAAATCGTCGAGGGCGGGAGAGGAAGTAGTATTTACCGCTCTCTATCAACTTAAGTGCCTCTTTTGTTTTATCTATATAGATATAGTTATCACTTCTTATATCTTTGAATGTTGATATTCCTATTGGTAATTTTTTCATTTTTTACCTTCATGCTTTTTTTATTATTATACCTAAAAACAGAGATTCTGATCGATATCCGACAAAAAGGAGACTATCTCTCCTCCTTATCTTCAAAATACTCTATCAACTCCTCTTTGTCTATTTTGTTTTTATTTCCGTTATAGATGTTTTCTTCAAGCCTTTGCAGGGTTTTTGAGATAAATTCATCATCTTTTGCATAAGGAAGCAACACTTCAAAAAGCTTTTTATCATTTTTTGCTTTTTTGATTTTTTTGATGATATCAATCTCTTTTTTTGGAAGTTTGAGTGATCTTAGTTTCAAATATCCCAAAACAGAGAATATCCCGACTATGAAACCTGTAAACAAAAAGAGATATTTTATATAGGAATCTTCTGTTTTTACAACGGTTTTGATCTTCTCTTTTACAGAAGCAGTTGGTGTTATTTCTTTTTTGGTACTTTTTTGTTCCTCTATAACCGGTTTTTTATGCTCTTTTTTTACTCCTCCAATCACCTCTATTTTGATTGGTTTTGTCTTTTTTGTAACCGGTTTTTTTAAATTTTTATCAAAATATGTAAACTCCAAAGAGGGTATCGTAAATGAATTTTCAGCGATAACAGCTATCTTTTGGGTAAAAGTTCCCACATATTTGTTATTTTGTACTTTTGCCGAGATTTTGGGTTCATCAGCATAAACCACGGCATTATCGATATCGGGATCAAACTTTTTGATATCATCTATGTTTCCTTCTCCGGCTATCGTAACAGTCAGATTTACAGGTTTGTTTGCTTTTACTTTTGTTTTATCGACTTTGGCGGATATGATATAGTCGCCGTAAACTTCAAGATTGTCTGGAAGGGCTTTTACATGAAATGTCAAACTGTTTGAGAATATTTTTTTCCATTGTATCCTTGTATTGAAACTGTTGAAAAAGGGATCATGGAAAAAAGGATCATTAAACAAACCTCCCATATTCTGTCTTACCCGTACTGCTTTTCCGATCCTTGCAAAGATCGGATTTATCGTAAAATCTCCCGCTTTTTGCGGAAAGATGATATAACTGTAAGTTTGGGTGATATACTCTCCATCTACTCCTTTATCAACACCTTCAAGCTTTTTGACCCAGAAATCTTTAAATTTCGGTTCGCTTATCTCCATTTTATCGGCTCTGAAATCAGCTCTTTGCTTTAAAATGACATCCACTTTTACGGGCTCTCCGACATAAAGAGTCTCTTTTTGCGCCTTTATCTCTACCTGTACAGGTTCATTTGTACCGGTTGAGGCGGAAGGATGTAAAATCTTTATCTTCAGAGGTTTTGTTTCGTATGTTTTGTTGTCTATCTCTATCTTAAAAGAGGGTATCGTTACATCTTTTGTGGGAGCAAAAGTATATGTTTTTGAGATACTTTTATCTACTTTGCCGTTTATGATAACCGTACTTTGGGAATTTGAGGTTCCGATGATAGAAAAGCCATCTATATCGGTAATATCAGGAAATTTTACGCTTTCTCCTTTTGCTTTTATCGTAAAAGAGACGCTGTCTCCGGCATAAACTGCCGGTTTGTCAACTTCTATGCTTACAGATCCCGCCAAAAGAAGAAACGGAAACAGTAAAAGTATTGCTGTCTTACCAAGGTTTAATGTTTTCATTGTGTTTCTCTCCTTTTTTTGTTTCAAGTGGCAACATTAAAGTATTTATACCCCTTTTGTTTAACATTTTGTTGTATTTTCTTACTTCCATATCACTTATAGGCTCTTTTTTGGGTTTTGATTTTTGCTTTGCCATCTTTTTTCTCTCTTGTCTGTTTTCTCTTTTTTTGTTCTTTTTCTTTTTTGAATTTTGTCTGTTTTTACTCTCTTTGTTCTTTTTACTCTTTTTATCCTTTTTGTTTTTATCGCTCTTCTTTTTATTCTGTTTTTTATCGTCGCTGCTGTTTTGCCTGTTTTTCTTATCCTGTTTTTTATCTTTTTTGTTTTTATTCTGTTTATTTTGTTGCTTTTGCTTCTTTTTCATCTTCTTTAAAAGTTCAAGATTGTATCTTGTATCTTTGTCTTCTTTTATTTTAAGAGCTTTTTCATAGGCTTTTATACCTTCATCTATCTTTTTTAGATTGGCATAACAGTTTCCGAGATTGTGCAGTTTTTGAAATTGCAGCTTTTTATCTTCTATACTTTTATAAAGTTCTGCTGCTTTTTGATATTTCCCTTTTTTATAGTAACTGTCCGCAAGGTTAAATCTGACCTCGTCATTTGGCTTTTTTATTTTTTGATAAGAGGTTATTGCTTTATCAAAATCTCCTTTTTCATAGGCCTCTTTTGCCTTCTTCAAATAGGAAAAATCAAGCATAGAGGCATTAAGAGCAAAGATCATTATAAAAAATAAAAACAGTTTTTTCATGCTCTTCTCCTTGGTGAAATTTTCGGCAGTGAAGAAATAGCTGTCAAAAACAGTATAATGCCAAAAATCAAAGGATAGTAAAACATTTCGACTCTGTCTTTTATGGTCAGTTCGTTTTTGGTAACGGCTTTGAATTTTGATCGGATATCATCTACAAGATATTTTATATCACTGTTTGAGAGAGAGTATTTCATATATGCTCCACCGCTTTTTATCGCCAACTCTTTTATGTTTTCATTTAGTCTGGTTATCACGATATCACCGTTTTTGTCTTTTAAAACTCCGTTTTGCGTTTTGATAACACCTCCTTTTTTGGTTGCTATTGCATAAACAAATACCTTTATATGATGTTTTTTGGCATATTCTATCTCTTTTTTGAAACTGTTTTGATCTCCTCCGTCAGTAAATATCACAAGAGCCTTTTTGTCACTGTTTTTTAAAAGTTCGTTTGTGATCTCAAGAGGAGTCATCAGATCGGTACCTTTTAAAGTTACATAATCCAAACTCATATTTTTGACCAGATATTTCAAACTGTTAAAATCATCCGTCAAAGGAGCTATCAAAAAAGCCTTTGAACTAAAACCTATAACACCGATTTTGCCATCTTGAAAATAATCAAGCATACTGTAAAATTTTCTCTTTGCAAATTCAAATCTGTCCGGATAGACATCATCTGAAAACATCGATTTTGAGATGTCAAATGCCGTTATTACATCTATAAAACTTGATTTTACTTTGATCTCTCCCTTGTCAATCACAGGACGGGAAAGTGCCAGTATCGCAAAAATCAAAGAGAATATCAATAAAATATTTCTTGTTTTTCTACTCATACCTCCCTTTTTTTGTTGCATCTTTTTAAGCAGTTTGGGTTCAAAATATTTCTCAAATCCCTCATTTTTACCAAAAAGAATAAAAAGCAACCCCAAAGGAACCAAAAGTAAAATTAAAAATTGCGGATCCAATAGTCTCATTTTCTACTTCCTGTTTAAAAATATAAAAATAATTAAAAATAAAACTCCGAGTAAAAGAGTGTATTGAAAGAAATATCTTTTTTTGACATATTTGTCTGTTTTTATCTCACTCTTTTCGAGTTTGTCTATTTGGGCATAGATCCTCTCTAGCTTTTGGGAACTGTCTGCCTCAAAAAACTCTCCTCCTGTCTCTTTTGCTATCTTTTTAAGAACATAAGGATTATAGTCTCCTCTTCCTCCCACACCTATTGTATAGACTTTGATACCGTATTTTTTGGCAGTATTGACAGCCACATCCAGAGGAATGGTATTGACATTGTCCATACCGTCTGTCAGAAGGATGGCTATCTTGTTTTTTGATTTTGAATTTTTAAAAAGTTTGGTACTCATAAACAAAGCTTCATAAAGAGCGGTTCTGTGTGTTCCGGCTATGCCGACATCAACTCTTTCAAGAAGTCTTTGCAGACTCTTTTTGTCATAGGTCAGAGGTACTGCCACATAGGCAAAATCAGCAAAAATCGTCAAAGCGAGTTTGTCACTTTTCCTCTTTTTTATAAAATCAGAAACGATACCTTTTACAATAGAAAATTTGTTATTTTGCGCCATTGAACCACTTGCATCAAGTATCAAAGATATCTCATATCCTTTGTTGTTTTGAACAACTGTCTCATTTTTTGCGATAGGAGAGGCAAGAGAGACGACAAAAAACAGCATAGTTAAAAATTTACTGAGATCAAGCAGAAAATTTTTCTTTGCCGTTACTTTTTTCAAAAGAGATACATTTGGAAAAAAGATACTGACATATCTTGGTTTGCAAAATTTGATACAGACAAAAAAAAGCAAAAGCAGTAAAAATGCAACAGGATATTCAAAAGTTATATGTTCCATCACAACGCCTTTATAAATCGTTTCATTTTATTTATCACCTCTTTGGAAAGAGGAGGAATGTCTCTTTTGTATTTGTATATCTCGATCTCTTTTAAAATATTTTCCAGATTTTCTCTTTGTTGCTCTTTGTTTTGAGTGATGATGTTTGCATATTCGCTGAATGTATAAACCGCCTCTTTTGGATTGTCAAATCTTAGATTTTTCAATTTCTCTCTTGCAATTTGCATCTTCGTTTTTCTCTTTCTTCTTCTTTTCTTTTTAAGATATCTGTACCCTACAAATACAAAAGCCGTAACGATCAGACAAATAATAAAAATAGTTACAATCAAATATATACTGCTGTATCCGTGTACTTCAACAATTCCTTTTATATCTTTCAAACCCTGCATTTTATTTCCTAAACATATTTGATAATTTTATAAACGGATCCTCATCCGTATAGATTTTTGTGTATGCAATACGGTTTTTTAAAAAATGTTCATAGAGTTTTTTATCTCTTTTTTGAATCTCTTTTTTAAATTCTATCGATATTTTTTTATCAGGATAGAAAAGCTCCTCTTTTAAAGTTTTGGGATCTTTTAAAATGGTATTTGAATCAAATTTCGGCTCTTCTTCAAATCTGTCTCTTATAATGATTGCATAGATTTCATATTTTGCTGCCAGTAAAGAGAGATCAATCTCTTCATAAAAATCTCCTATGATGAAAAGAAGAGATTTCCTTTTTACGGTTTTTACAAAGTATTCACAAAATTTTTTGTAATCTGTCTCTTTTGAGAGGGGATTTAGATTTAAAGCATACTCCAAAACAGGATAGATCGAATTTAGCTTTTTTGTCGGTTTGAAAAATCTCTCCTCTTTGTTGCTGTAAAAAAGAGCTGTAAATCTGTCGCTGTTTTTGATCGTAGAATAACCAAGTATCGTTAAAACTTCGCTCATAACCTCCTGTTTCTGCCTGAAAGAGCCAAAATAGATATTACCGCTTATCATAAAAGCTGTGATGATATCAAGTTCCCTCTCTTCGTTGAAAATATTTATATAAGGTTCCTGTTTTCTTGCTGTTACCTTCCAGTTTATCTTTTTGACATCATCACCGTGGGAATACTCTTTGAGTTCGCTGAAATCAAGACCGTTTCCCTGAAATACAGAGACATTGTTTCCGATGTTTTGACCAAACAGTCGCCGTCTGGTTTTTATCAATATCTCTTTTGCTTTTTGCTGCATCGAATATCCTTTAAGGTAAAGGGATGATTTTTAAAATCTTTTTGATAATCTCATCTGCCGTAATGCCGTTTGCTTCGGCTTTATAGTTCAAAATGATTCTGTGTCTTAAGACATTTGGCGCTATTTTGGCTATATCATAGGGAGTTACATAATCTTTCCCTCTTATCAAAGCTATGGATTTGGCGGCTTTATACAGATCTATAGAGCCTCTTGGACTTGCGCCAAATTCTATATACTCTTCAAGCTCTTTTAGATTGTACTCTTTTGGTGTTCTTGTGGCAAAAACTATTTTAAGCATATACTTCAATACCGCATCATCAACATTCACCTTTGCGGCTTCTTCGTGCAGTATTTTCAGATCGTTTTTATCGGCAACCTGCACGATATCATCAAAACGGTGGTTTGCTATTCTCTGAACGATCTCAAATTCCTCTTCGATAGTGTTATAATCCACAACCGTTTTTAACATAAATCTGTCAAGCTGGGCTTCGGGAAGCTGATAGGTACCCTCCTGCTCTACCGGATTTTGGGTAGCAAGAACAAAAAACGGTTTTTCTATCTTGAAAGTCTGATCTCCTATCGTTACCTGCTTTTCCTGCATCACTTCCAAAAGTGCGCTTTGGACTTTTGCCGGAGCCCTGTTTATCTCGTCAGCCAAAAGAAGATTTGTAAAAATGGGACCGTATTTTATCTTGAACTCTCCCGTTTTTTGATCATAAATCTCCGTTCCGGTTATATCGCTTGGCAAAAGATCCGGTGTAAACTGAACTCTGTTAAATTTAAGACCAAGTGCCTTTGCAAGAGAGTTTATAGCCGTAGTTTTGGCAAGTCCCGGCACTCCCTCCACAAGTATATGTCCGTCACTGATAAGAGCTATAAGCATCGAATCGATAAGTTCATCCTGACCTACGATAACTTTTTTGATTTCTCTTTTTATCTCTTCTGTTTTTGCATTCATCCGTAAAATCCTTTTTGGTGTTATTTTAATATTTCAATGTTTTCTGATAAAGATTATAAATAAAGTTGATTAATATTGAATAAATAGAAAGTTAATAGATGATTAACAAGATTATGGATTGCATAGTATTTGAAAATTCATACAAAAATATTTATATGAAATTTAGTGCCGTTAAGGTAGAATTATTAAATAGTTTAAAATTTCAACATGGAGAATTTACGATGAAAAAGTTTGATAATTTATTTGTAACATTTTTTACAGTACTGTTTTTGGTATCATTTTTGCCAAAACAGATAAAAGCCGATGATGCTAAAATAGATGCGTTCGTACAGCGGCTTTATACAAATATTTTGGGAAGAGATGCCGATAACAGTGGTCTTGAGGTTTGGCGAAACAAATTTAAAAATGAGGGATGGACAGCTACCGAGGTTGCAAAGTTTTTTTATGACAGTAGTGAATTTAAGGCTTTAAATGTAAGTAACGGTGATTTTTTGGACAGATCCTACAAAACCTTTTTTGACAGAGCAGCAGATCCGGGAGGCAAATCATTTTGGCTCAACGAGATGGAAAATTCCGGTAAAAAAAGAGAATCTATCTTTTATAATTTTGCTCTTTCTGATGAATTTAAAGGAGTGAGTAAAAGTTATGGCATTAAAGCATATAATTCCAAAGACGGCATCAAAGCTTTTACGATAAGATTTTACAATATCATCTTAGACAGAGAGTCAGATCCTGGTGGACTTGATTATTGGGTTAAACAGCTTCAGGGGAAAAATGCCACCGGTGCAGATATAGCAAAATTTTTCTTCGGTTCAAAAGAATATACCGATAAAAATCCTTCCAATGATGATTTTATCAATGCGGTTTATAAAACCATGTTTGACAGAGTTGCCGATACGGGAGGTTTTAACTATTGGAAAGGAGTGATGGATCAAGGAGCATCCAAAAATGACATTATAGATAAAATGGCTGCTACAACAGAGTTTAAATCTATAGAAAAAAAATATCTTGAAATTTTGGATGATGAAGTCGATATAGACAGTGAAGAAAAAGCTTTGAATGCCTTAGTTACGGTAAATGAGGTTATTGGAGATTCAGATACAGTTGAACAAAATCTTGATTATGAAAGTTTAATAGACAATAAAATAAACAGATATATCAGTTATCGACAAGCTCAGGAATTTGATAAAAATAAAGAGTGTGTTATATCCGGCTATGTTAAGTTATTAGGTACGGTGGAAACCAAACTCCAATCAAAAAATGTAAATTTGGATGCGATATTTGAGAGCTGTAAAAATACTCAAACAAATAATCTAAACGGTAAAATCACTTTTCAAGGCAGCAAGACACAATTAGAAGCTACTTTTAGCGATTTTAGACACTCTGTGGAGGCGGAAACCATAAATTTGGATAAAGTTCTTAATCTCAGTGTCAATTTTACAAAAGAGAAGATAAGTGACAGTGCATATATCATGACGATAAACGGTAAAATAGAAAGTGAAAAAGAGAGTAATACTACAACAAAAAGGGAGATAACATATAAAAATCTAATCATAAAAGATAGATATGACAAAAATGAAGATCTTATTGTTATGGATATAGATGGTACAGTTACTTTAAAAAATACTCCTGAAAATTGTGCCGATGGAAGTTATGTGATAGAAACTGTCAATTCTCTTTTGATAGATCCCCAAACCGGATTGATAGTTGGAGGAGAGATTAAAATCAACTCCATAACCTATACTTTTAACACTCAGGGAATGGTATCGGTATCGATGGAAAGTGGAAAACTTACCCTTCCTCAAGACAGTCTGATAATAAAATGCAAAGGAAGTATTAAATAAAATTACAGGATATACATCGTTTTTGCGTTATGCAAAAACGATGTATAAAAATCAAATAGCATTCACTGCCGCAGGTGTGCCGTGTGTGGTAGTGTTGGATTCTCTCCAGTTGTCTTTTATCGAGTTGTCGCTGTCTGGATCAACAAGTTCAAGTGTAGCTCCGTTTCCGGCAGCATCAGGCCAACTCTCATCATAGCTTAGAGAATCTATCAAAATACCGTCTTGATTATAAAGTCTTATACTGTCGCTTTTTTTACCGAATCCAAAAGAGATATCTCCGACATAATCACTTACCTGAGGAAATTTGGCTGAAAAATCATCCGAATTTTCACACACAACCAAAAATCCTCTTGCAGGTATAACGGTGTTGCTTTCAAAAACAAACTGATGTTCATCGTCATCATCTTTTAGTATCCAGTTTTCTATATTTACATCTTCATCGGAGTTGTTATAAAGCTCCACCCAGTCTCCGGTATCAAAATCTTTGGCAGATTTGTAGTTAAATTCATTTATAACGATTTTGGGAGGGTTTGCAAGAGTAAAAATCGGCTCTAGTGAGATATTTTGATCCAAAGTGATCTCTATTTTGCTCTCATTTGAATCATATCCGTTCCATGAGTTTAGTTTGTAACCCTCATCTCCTGTTGCTTCTATCGTTACTTTTTGACCGCTGAAATAGGTACCGTTAAAATCTTCGCCAAGTTTTATACCGTCAATTTTAACAGTTCCGAGTGTTGATGTTTTGATCTTCAGATTGACTTCACTGCTGTTTAAATCAAATTTCTCTTTTATATGTTTACGAACAATAGAAGGTCTTTCTTCTGCAAAAAGAATCATTTTATCTATTTCATCATTCCACTCTTCAATTGTAGTTATATTTGAATAATAATCATTCACATCACCGTCAAAATGTACTTTTTGTGACCATCTTTGTAAATGTCTGTATATTTCTGGTTCTATTTTAGATTTTATTTGATTTAGTATATTTTTAACCCTTTTTGATTGAAATGTAATATTTAAATGAGTCATGTATTTTTTAATAAATTTTTCTTTAAATTTATTATTTTTTAAAAGATTTCTAAATAGAAAAGTTGACCATGTTGGATTGGGCCAAGAATTACCATCTATTTTTGTAGCAAAATTAAACATATTATAATTTTGGTCTATTATAGTAGATCTAAGTGCAAAACCAAAATCAGTATCAAAAAGAATCCATTTCCATAAAGAATTATTTTTCTTTTCTCTCCAATATCTTATATTACTACCCGGCCAATCCCAATTTGCTACAAACATTTCAGTAATTTGATAATCTATATATTCATTAATATCTATCTTTGAAATTACATATTCATAATCTTCATTATTTGAAAGATCATGATTTTCAATATAATTCATTAATGAGTCATATTCTTCTTTATCTCCTTCAATAACTTGTCTATTGTTTTCTAACAAATCGAATTTTTTAATATTATGATTTGCTTTCAAATAATCTTTATTTATTTTTTCTCTAATGTTATATATTCCCCAATATTTACCATTTAAAAATAAAATACATGGTTTATATTCTTGGTAATCAATTTCAGTAGTATCTTTGATAAGAGATTGAATAAAACCGTCTCTTAACATACTTTTGCCCCATTCACTACCAGAATTCCTCAATATAAAACTTTTAAATTTTTTTATATTTTTATCATTGAAAATTTTATATTTTATTTCATCTTCTCCATATTTATCTTTTACTTTTATTGAAAAAGATTTTCTGGGAACTATTCTAGAACAATGTCCATGTATTTCTACACCTACATCTAATTTAAATCCTTTACTTCTATTTTCATCATAAAATTCAATAGATGCGGCTCTTTCCCAATCTTGAAAATAATTTGCTTTAATTTTAGTGAAACAAATGTCTTCTTTACCGTTTGTTCCAACAGTGTAGATTCCTATCTCATCATCGTTTAAAAATTTCGGATCCATTGTCAAAGATACGACAGGCAATGAACTGTTTTCGTCAATAAGATATGTTTTTGTAACTGTCTTGCTTGG
>Ga0256914_1004497_pt1 | contig 10448 bp, 11 predicted proteins | sample HulkmetaG_FD_191571 | JGI IMG/M metagenome (GOLD analysis project Ga0256914, IMG submission 191571) | Hydrothermal chimney microbial communities from Main Endeavour vent field at the Juan de Fuca Ridge, Pacific Ocean - Hulk | ecosystem: Environmental > Aquatic > Marine > Hydrothermal vents ...
ACCTGGTACCGCTGGTTCAACGAAGCGCCGGTTCTCCTCCTCCTGGCCATCGTCCTGCTGGCCTCGCTCAAGCCGTTTTGACCCCCAAAAACGAAAACGGCGCCGAAGCGCCGCTTTCGTGCCGTTCCCGACGCGCGTTCGACTCAACCACATCCGCCGCCGGTGTTGGAGCCACAGGTGCTGCAACCGGCCATGGGCTGGAGGTTGTTGAAAACGAACCGGGCTTCGCCGCCTTCACCGACGAAGTCGATCTCCACGCCCTTGAGATACTGCAGGGTGCCGCTGTCCACGATCAGCTTGAAGCCTTCGTACTCTCGCACGTTGTCATCCTCGGAGAGCTGATCGGTAAAGGTCATGCCGAAATTGATGCCACTGCACCCTCCAGGAGTGGCGAAGACGCGCACACCTTCGATGGGCTCTTCCACCTGGCCGGCCAATTCCTGCATCTTGGCCTGGGCGGAGTCGGTCAAGGTCAGATCCTCGTCACTGAGGGGTTTCACGTTCACGCTCATAATCGAATACCGGATTTGGGTCGTTCATCAGAATCGACGGCATTCTAGCATGGCGAAACCGAAGGCAACCATGACGCCTCTGGCTTTATCAGCATTTCATTAAATAAAACCTTGCTTGACGTAGGTCAATGTGCGCCGCCTCGTCTGGCGCCACATTATCCTTCGGCGCGGGGTCATCAGGCTCGCCGCCGATCACCGAAGTTTCAAAACAGGAACTGAAGGGAGGGCCTTCGGTTTCGATCATCAGCAACTGTGGGGTAACCTGAGATGCGAAAGACCAAATTGAAGATGTCCGCGCTGAGCGTGGCGGTGGGCATGGCCGTTTCCGGCACTGCCGTCACCGCTTCGGCAGCCGATGTTCCCAAGCTCACCGAAGCCGAATTCGAGAAAGCGAAGACCATCTACTTCCAACGCTGCGCCGGCTGCCACGGCACCTTGCGCAAAGGGGCCACCGGTAAGAACCTGGAGCCCAAGAACACGCGCAAGTTGGGACAAAAGCGGCTGGAGAAAATCATCACCTACGGCACGGAAGGGGGGATGAACAACTTCGACGACATCCTGTCGAAGGAAGAGATCACCCTGATGGCCAAATACATCCAGCTCGAGCCGCCCATCCCGCCCGAGATGCCGCTCTCGCTGATGAAAGAGCGGCACAAGGTCTATGTAGACCCCAAAGACTATCCGTCCAAGCCGCTGCACGGGCGCAACTGGGAGAACTTCTTCCTGGTCATCGAGCGTGACGTGGGCAAGGTGGCCGTGGTCGACGGCGACAAGCACGAAATCGTGGCCCACATCCCCACCGGTTACGCGGTACACGTGCTCAAGGCGGCCGAGCACCACGAAGGGATGAAGCCGGTGGGCGGCCCTCCCGGCCGGTTCTGGTACACCATGGGCCGTGACGGCAAGCTGACCAAGATCGATCTGTGGCAGACCCCCGACAAGATGAAGGTGGCGGAAGTGCAGATCGCCTACGACGCCCGCGACGTGGCGGTTTCCGGCGACGGCAAGTACGTCATCGGCGGGGGCTACTGGCCGCCTCATTTCGTCATCGTGGACGCCGTCACCATGGAACCGCTCAAGGTGGTCTCCTCCCGCGGCGTGAACATCGACGGCGAGTACGTGAACGAGTCCCGTGTGGCCGCCGTATACGACACGCCGCACGCGCCGACCTGGCTGGTCTCCATGAAGGAGCTGGGTCAGATGTGGCAGGTGGATTACTCCGACCTGGACAACCTGCAGGTGACCATGATCGACTCGGCCAAGTACCTGCACGACGGCTTCTTCGATCCCACCGGCCGGTACTTCCAGATCGCGGCCAACGCTTCCGACAAGATGGTGGTCATCGACACCGTCGAGCGTAAGCTCGAGGCCATGATCGACACCGACAAGAAGCCGCACCCCGGCCCGGGCGCCAACTGGATCGACCCCAAGTGCGGCCCCGTGGGCGGAACCACCCACCTGGGCGTGGGTAAAGTCACCGTCTGGGGCAATGACCCGGCCGGCCATCCGGAGTACGCCTGGAAGATCTGCTACGAGGTGGAGACCGATGGTCCGGGCGTGTTCATCCGCACCCATCCCAAGAGTGATTACGTCTGGGCGGACCAGACCAAGCACCCGGATCCCGAGGTGCAGCAGTCCATCCAGGTCATCTCCAAGAAGACCCGCGAGATCGTCAAGACCATCCGCCTGACCGAAAAGCCCGGCTATGCCGCCGTGCACATCGAGTTCAACGCGGACGGCTCCGAAGTGTGGGTCTCCGTCTGGAACCGCAAGGATTCCAAGGAGCCCAACGGCGAGATCGTGGTGTTCGACGCCAAGACGCTCAAGGAGAAGACCCGGATCAAGGGCTTCTATGCGCCCACGGGCAAATTCAACGTCCACAACCGCGTGCACCACGTGACCTGATCCTTCCATCGGTTGCGTGAAACCGGAAGGCGGGCACGGGCTGCGGTCCTGCCCGCCTTTTTCGTCCCCCGCAAGGGGCCGATCAGCCGTTCATCCGAGGCACGGAGCCGTCGCGGCTCCCATAGCGGAGTAGATCGTCATGACCGAAAAAACCAAACGCAGGCTCAGTTTCGGCGCCGCCTTCTTCTTCTTCGTCCTGGGCATCATTTTCTGGGGTGGCTTCAACTGGGCCATGGAGAAGACCAATACCCTGGAGTTCTGCATCAGCTGCCACGAGATGCGGGACAACGTGTACAAGGAATACGTGCCCACCATCCACTACTCCAACCGCACCGGCGTGCGGGCCACCTGCCCCGACTGTCACGTGCCCAAGGAATGGATCCACAAGGTGGTCCGCAAGATTCAGGCCACCAACGAGCTGTATCACCACTTCATCGTCAGGGACGTGGATACGCCGGAGAAGTTCGACGCCAAGCGGCTGGAGCTGGCCAAGCACGTCTGGAAGGCGATGAAGGAGACCGACTCGAGAGAGTGCCGCAACTGCCACAATTTCGAGTCCATGAACCCCGCTTTCCAGCGGCCGCGGGCGCGCAAGCAGCACTTGAACGCTTTCAAGACCGGCCAGACCTGCATCGACTGCCACAAGGGCATCGCACACAAGAACGTGCGCGACCTGCTCAGCGACGAGGAGCTCGAGGCCCTGGAGGCGCCCAATCCCGACTACATCCGCGAAGTGCCCGAAATGTTCAAAAAAGGGCTGGAAGTGGTGGCCGCCCGCGAGGCGGAACAGGCCGCCAAGGAGAAGGCGGAAAAGGAACGGGCGCGCAAGGCCGCCATCGCCGCCAAGAAGGCGGAAGAAGAGCGCATCCGCAAGGCGGTCGAAGAGGCCGTCGCCCGGGTGCGCGCCGAAATGGCTGCCGCACAACAGGCCCAAAGCGGCGAAGCCGAAGCGGCGGCCACAGCGGGCGCGGCGGTTGCAACGGTCGCCGAGGCAGCCGACGACGGAGCGGCCGGTTTCGGCATCGACTGGACGGCGGTGCCCGAACGGGAGATCACCATCTTCTACCCCGGCCAAACCTCCATCGAGTGGGTGCTCAACGGTCGTGACCACGGCGGCGCACGTCCTTTCGACAAAGGGGGCGACCGCTGCGTCACCTGCCACGACAAGGAGACCGCCGACATGGGCAAGAAGATGGTGACCGGCGAAAAGGCCGAGCCCACGCCCATCCCCGGCAAGCGCCCGGCCATCGCGGTCAAGGTCCAGGCCGCCCACGACGCCGAGAACCTCTATCTCCGCTTCGAGTGGGAGGACACCGACCACGTGCCCGTGCCCTTCGTCGAAGGCGGCAAGATGGATCCCGAAAATCCCATGAAGATCGCCTTCATGCTGGCCACCGACGAGGTGGAGTACGCCGACCGGGCCGGCTGCTGGGGCACCTGCCACCACGATCTGCGTTCCATGCCCCACGCACCCGACCAAGCCGCCATGGAGGGCAGCGAAGCGGCCAAGGTGTTGGATCTCTCCAACGGCGTCACCAAGTACATCAAGGAGAGCCGCACCAAGATCGAGGTGAAGGGACGCCGCGGCAAGAAGCGGGGCGGCTGGGACAAGCTCAAGTCGCCCGAAGAGATCCAGGCCGAGCTCGACGCAGGCCACTTCATGGACCTGTACCGCTACAAGTCCGGCGACAAGGCCCAGGAGAACGGCTATGTGCTGGAACAGCGGCACATGAGCGGCGGCGGGGCGTTCGAAGTGGCGGCCCGCAAGGAGGCCGGTTACTGGATCGTCGAGATGAAGCGCAAACTCGATACCGGCAAACCGGGTGATCTCGCCATCGAGCCGGGCAAGCTGTACAACTTCGGTTTCGCCATCCACGACGACTACAGCGACGCCCGTTTCCACCACGTCTCTCTCGGCTACAAGTTGGGGCTGGACAACGAAGAGGCCGAGATCAACGCCGTTGGACTTTGAAACTTCGAGGCCCCATCGGAACGGCCGGCATTCGCCGGCCGTTTTTTTACCCGGCAAAAACGGCCCCAATTGACCTCCATCAAGGTGCCCCACCACCCCCGGGGCTACCCTGAAATTCGGCCCAATCAACCCCCCGGGCGCACCCGAACATGGCCAGGATCTTTTTGATTCTTTTGCCCTTTTTTATGACCGCCGCCGGCCTGACCCAGGCCGCGGCAACAGAGCCCACCCCGAAGCGGCAGGTGGAGCTTCTCCACCTTTTGCGCCACGACTGCGGTTCCTGTCACGGGATGCGCCTGGAAGGGGGGCTTGGCCCGGCGCTCACCCCCGCCCGGCTGGCTTCGTCGAGCCGGGAGCAGTTGGCCGCCACCATCCTTCACGGCCGTCCGGGCACGCCCATGCCGCCATGGCGTCCCTTCCTCACCGAAGACGAAGCCCTGTGGCTGGCCGGTCGACTGAAGGAGGGGTTGAAATGAGCGCTGCAGTGAAGAAGGGATTGTGGGCGCTGTGGTTGTTCTGGCTGGCAAGCGGCGTCGCCGTCGCCGAATGTCGGCTGCGCGGCACCGGGGACCTCGGCATCGTGGTGGAAAGGGCCGCCGGCGCCCTGTTGGTGGTGGACACCACCGCCAACCGCGCCCTCTTCCGGGTGACGGGCCTTGGAGACCTCTCCCACGCCTCGGCGGTCTTCTCGCGGGACGCCCGCTACGCTTTCGTCTTCGGACGCGACGGCGGTCTCACCAAAGTGGACCTGCTCTGCGGCAAGGTGGCCAAACGCATCGTCCAGGGAGGCAACAGCATCGGCGGCGCCATCTCCCAGGACGGCCGCCTGGTGGCCGTCTCCAACTATGAGCCCGGCGGCGTCAAGGTCTTCTCGGCCGATGACCTCACCTTGGTCGCCGACATCCCCGCCACCTCCCTGGGCCAAGGCAAAGGCTCCAAAACCGTGGGGCTGGTGGACGCGCCCGGCCAAAGGTTCGTCTTCAGCCTCTACGACAGCGGCGAAATCTGGATCCTCGACATGAAGGATCCCGCCCACCCGAAGCTGACGAAGTTCACCGGCATCGGCCGCCAGCCCTACGACGGTCTCATCACGCCCGACGGGCGCCACTATATCGCCGGCCTGTTCGGAGAAGACGGCCTGGCGTTGCTCGATCTGTGGCACCCCGAAAAAGGGGTGCGCCGCATCCTCGACCACTACGGCAAAGGAGAGCAAAAACTGCCGGTGTACAAGATGCCGCACCTCGAAGGTTGGGCCGTCGCCGGGAACCGCGCCTTCTTTCCCGCCGTGGGGCACCACGAAGTGCTGGTGATGGATATGGACACTTGGCGTGAGGTGGGCCGCATCCCGGTCCACGGGCAGCCCGTGTTCGTCATGGCCCGGCCCGACGGCCGTCATCTGTGGGTCAATTTCGCGTTTCCGCACAACGACACCGTGCAGGTCATCGACAGCGAAACGCTGCAGATCATCAAAACTTTGAAACCGGGCAAGGGCACCTTGCACATGGAGTTCACCCCCCGCGGCGAGGCGGTGTGGGTCTCGGTGCGGGACGCGGATGAAGTGCAGATCTACGACACCGAAACCTTTGCATTGAAAGGGCGTATTCCGGCGGACAAGCCCAGCGGCATCTTCTTCACCGCCCGCGCCCACCGGACGGGACTCTAGTCATGGCCAAGCCCCAACCCGTACGCAAACGCTATCTACGCCGGTCGGCGGTCGAGACGCCGAGGCTGACTGCTCTCGAAAAGCGGCTTCTGGACACTTGGCAAAAAGGCTTTCCGCTGGTACCCAGACCCTATGCCGAAATCGCCCGCAAATTGGGCGTGAGCGAAGCTTTGGTGTTGACCGTCCTCGAACGACTCGTGTCACAAGGGCTCATCAGTCGGGTGGGGCCGGTGTTCGCCCCGCGCAAGGTGGGCGTGAGCACCCTGGCCGCCATGGCGGTTCCATCCGATGAGCTGGAGCGAGTGGCCGCCCTGGTGAGCAGCTATGAAGAGGTGAACCACAATTACGAGCGCGAACACCGTTACAATCTCTGGTTCGTGGTCACCGCCGCCGACGAAGGGGCGCTGAAAGAGGTTCTGGAATCCATCGAAGCGCGCACCGGCCATCCAGTGCTGGACCTGCCCCTGGAGGCCCAATATCACATCGATCTGGGATTTCCCTTGTGGTGTTGAACGATTCGGACAACCGCCTCATCGCCGCCATCCAGGACGGCCTGCCATTGAGCCCGCGCCCCTGGGCCGAAGTGGGCGAGCGCATCGGCTTGAGCGAACGGGAGGTGATCGAACGGGTGCGCGCCCTGCAGGAGGCCGGCTACATCAAACGTTTCGGCATCGTCGTGAGACACCACGAGCTGGGCTATCAAGCCAACGCCATGGTGGTGTGGGACGTGCCGGACGAGCGGGTGGACGAGGTGGGCGACGCCCTCGGGCGCCAGCGCTGTGTCACCCTCTGCTACCGCCGGCCCCGTCGCCCGCCCCACTGGCCCTACAACCTCTTCAGCATGATCCATGGCAAGGACCGCCGACGGGTGCTGGACTACATCGACCAGATCACCGAAGAGCTCGGGCTCCAGGAGATCCGCAAGGCGGTGCTCTTCAGCGGTCGCCGGTTCAAGCAAAGAGGCGCCCGATACCGTTGAACAGGCACGGTCCCGTCATGAACCGCCCGCTCGACGACATCGACCGGCGGATCATCAACCGCCTTCAAAAGGGGTTTCCCGTCTGCGACCGCCCCTACCGGGAGGCCGCCGAGGCGTTGGGCATCGACGAATCCGACCTCATCGAGCGCCTGCGGCGGCTGCTGGACGAAGGCGTCCTCTCCCGCTTCGGCCCCATGTACCACGCCGAAAAGCTCGGTGGCGGCCTGAGCCTGTGCGCCATGGCGGTACCCGAAACGGAACTCGACGAGGTGGCCGAACGGGTGAACGCCTTTCCCGAAGTAGCCCACAACTACGCCCGGGACCACAAGCTCAACATGTGGTTCGTATTGGCCACCGAAACGCCGGAGCGCATCGACGAGGTGCTGGCGGAGATCGAGGCGGCCACCGGCTACAAGGTGTACAACATGCCGAAACAAGAGGAGTTTTATGTGGGCCTCCACTTCCAGCTCTAGCCGATCCCGCCCGTCGTCGCCGGGATTGGCCCCGCCACCCCGCCGTGCTAGCCTGAACCCATGATCGACGCCCTCGACCGCGCCATCATCGAAGCCACCCAGGCGGGGCTGCCCCTGGTCCCCGAGCCTTACCACGAGGTGGCCCGCCGCGTGGGCGCCACCGCAGAGGAGGTGCAGACGCGGCTGCGTCGCATGCTCGATGCGGGGATCATCCGCCGTATCGGCGCGGTGCCCAACCACTATGCCCTGGGCTTTCGCGGCAACGGCATGAGCGTTTGGGACGTGCCCGACCGGAAGATCCGCCACTACGGGCGCCTCATCGGCGAACTGGACTTCGTCAGCCACGCCTACCACCGCCCCCGCCACCTCCCCCACTGGCCCTACAACCTCTTCGCCATGGTGCACGGCCGCGACCGGGAGGAGGTGATGGAGAAGGTGGAACGGATCGCCGACCTGCTGGGCGAGGACGACCGGGGGCACGAGGTACTCTTCAGCACCCGGATCCTGAAAAAGACCGGCTTTCGGTTGGGAGGCAATTCCTGAAATGCACGGACCGGAGGCAAAGCAGGGAGCCAAGGGCGCTGGCGGGACCGCCGTGAACCCATCCATGGGGGCTTCACGGCGGCATCCCTGCCGCCGAGATCCCGCCAGCGCCCTTGGCTCCCTGCCCCCAACCACTACAGCGAGATTCTGATGTTCCGCATCTCCCAGTACATGCGCGAGATCGTCGATCCGAAACCCCTCGGGCCGAAGCGCAACCCGCCCGGCCCGGTGGTGATCTGGAACCTCATTCGCCGCTGCAACCTCACCTGCAAACACTGTTACTCCATCTCCGCCGACACCGATTTCCCCAACGAGCTCACCACAGCGCAGGTGTTCAATGTGATGGAGGATCTCAAGGCCTTCGGCGTGCCCGTGCTCATCCTCTCCGGCGGCGAGCCCCTGCTGCGCCCGGACCTTTTCGAGATCGCCCACCGTGCCAAGGCCATGGGCTTCTACACGGCGCTCTCCACCAACGGCACCCTCATCGACGACGCCAACATCGGAAAGATCGCCGAGGTGGGATTCGACTACCTCGGCATCTCCATCGACGGCATCCGGGAGACCCACGACAAGTTCCGCCGCAAGGAGGGCGCCTTCGACGCCTCCATGGCCGCCCTGCGCCGCTGCCGGGAACTGGGCATCAAGGTGGGGCTGCGCTTCACCATGACCCAGGACAACGCCGCCGAGCTGCCCCAACTGTTGCAGCTCATGGACGACGAGGGCATCGACAAGTTCTACTTCTCCCACCTCAACTACGCGGGAAGAGGCAACAAGAACCGCAAGGACGACACCCACTTCCAGACCACCCGCTGGGCCATGGAGCTGCTCTTCGAGCGCGCCATGGCCGACGTGGAGGCGGGACGCGACACCGAGTTTGTCACCGGCAACAACGACGCCGACGGCGTCTTCCTGCTCCACTGGGTGCGCCGCCGTCACCCGGAACAGGCCGACCACATCGAAGCCAAACTGCGCCGGTGGGGCGGCAACAGCTCCGGAGTGAACGTAGCCAACATCGACAACCTGGGCCGGGTCCATCCCGACACCATGTGGTGGCACCACAACCTGGGCAACGTGAAGGAACGCCCTTTCTCCGAGATCTGGCAGGACACCTCCGACCCCATCATGGCCGGCCTCAAACAGTCGCCCCGGCCGGTGAAGGGCCGCTGCGCCACCTGCGCCTATCTGGAGATCTGCAACGGCAACACCCGCGTGCGCGCCCAACAGCTCACCGGCGACCCCTGGGCGGAGGACCCCGGCTGTTACCTCACCGACGAGGAGATCCGATGACCCTCGACCGCAAGGCCCACTGGGAACGGGTCTATCGAGAAAAAACGGACACCGACACCAGTTGGTTCCAGCCCCGCCCGGAAACGTCCCTGGCGCTGATCGAAGCCACCGGGGCGCCGCCACGGACACCCCTCATCGACGTGGGCGGCGGCACCTCCCGGCTGGTGGACCACCTGCTGGAGCGGGGCTGGAAAGACCTGTGTGTGCTCGACATCTCGGGCACGGCCCTGGAGCGGTCACGACAACGGTTGGGGCCCGCGGCCGCCGCGGTGCGATGGCTGGAGGCCGACCTGCTCGAAACCGAACTGCCCGATGTTTGGGGCATCTGGCACGACCGTGCCGTGTTCCATTTTCTCACCAACGAAACCGACCGGCGCCGCTACCTGGAGCGGTTACACCGCCACCTGGAACCCGGAGGACACCTCATCATCGCCACTTTCGGCCCCGAGGGTCCGAAGGCGTGCAGCGGCTTGCCGGTGCGGCGCTACAGCCCCGAGCAGCTCGCCGAGGTGCTGGGCGAAGGGTTCGAGCTGGAAGAGACCCGCGAGGAACTGCACCGCACACCGGCGGGAAAGGAGCAGTCGTTCGTCTATTGCCGATTCCGTTACCGACCATGAAGTCACTCATCCCTGTTCCAGCCGAACTGAAATCCTTTTCGGGTTGGTTCGCCCTTCTGCTTCTGCTTGGAGCGGTACCGGCCACGGCTGCGGACGCCCCCGCCCTTTACCGGCAGCACTGCGCCCAGTGCCACAACCCCGACCGCCTGGGCGCCACGGGGCCGGCGCTCATCCCCCAGAACCTGCACCGGCTGAGAAAGAAGAAGGCGATCCAGGTGATCACCCACGGCCGCCCGGCCACCCAGATGCCCGCTTTCGGCGACAAGCTGAAACCGGAGGAGATCACCGCCCTGGCCGACTACATCTACACCCCGCTGGAGAAAACGCCCCGGTGGGGCCTGAAGGAGATGCAGGCCAACCACCTGGTGCTCCATCCACCCGGCAGCCTGCCCGACGAGCCGAAGTTCCAGGCCGACCTGGACAACCTCTTCGTGGTGGTGGAACTGGGCGACCACCACTTCACGCTCCTCGACGGCGACACCTTCGAACCCATCGGC
>Ga0256914_1004498_pt1 | contig 10446 bp, 6 predicted proteins | sample HulkmetaG_FD_191571 | JGI IMG/M metagenome (GOLD analysis project Ga0256914, IMG submission 191571) | Hydrothermal chimney microbial communities from Main Endeavour vent field at the Juan de Fuca Ridge, Pacific Ocean - Hulk | ecosystem: Environmental > Aquatic > Marine > Hydrothermal vents ...
CCCTTTTTTACATCTAATCAACCGCTATTACTTCTCAGATACAACACCTTCCGCAAAACTCACTATCGGTTGCAAAGATGCCCTGACTAACTTCCTAAGGCCTTCTCTCTTCTCTATAAAATCGGCAATAGGAGGCGAAACCTTGTAATAGAACCTTACCAAACCACGTCCGATAGGGTTCTTCAAAAGAACCTTATCCCTGTATTGTCTAAGAACCGCAACCTCATGAGAATCTGAACCACAAGACGCTGTCACGATAAAGCATCCTCCACCGCTACTGCTGGTACCTGTTCCTCCGCCTGTTTCACTCACTGCTTCTCCCTCACCAAGGCCAAAGTCAGTCAAGTGGTTCGTATAAAGAACCACTAAATTATCTGTCATATTGATGAAGAAAGAATTGATGTCTTTCCATTCACCAGCAGTATCATCGTAATAACAAGGCACCAGATTTGTCTCAGGCACTGTTGTGCCGTCCACATATCCATCGCCATTGTCATCTGGATAAGGAATGACTATCTTGATCTGCTTTGTAAACTCCGCATGATCTGCAGAAGAAAGCTTTATCCTGCGATATACGCCTATTGGCCTTATGCGCCTGCTAGCCGAGCGTATGTCTAATGGCCTGGAAACGTCATCACCAGTTAACTGGCGCAATTCCAGATAATCCTCATCATTGCTAATCAATCCAGAAGGTATCTCAACTTCGGTCCTATCCTGCAGGCGAACTTTATTCAACTGACGCTTCCTGATAAGCTCCTTCTTATACAACCTATTATTCGTCCTGCTTTCCTGAATATCCGGAGAATCGGCATTCTTCTGCAGGGTTATTTCTATTGCATTAGACGTATAATCCGTTCCATTAATTGTCAGAACAACCCTTACATCATACGTCCCATCCTTTATCTCAGAAACATCCCACTGCACATAGTGATTTGCCAAGGAGACTGTCAAGCCTTCTGCTTCGGCGTAATCTTCCGCAGAGGAGAGTTTATATTCCAGCGAGGCATTTGTTGCATTTGCTAAAGCGGCCATCTTAGGAACAGCAAACAGGATAGTAAAAACATCGCCGCTAAAGGTAAGCCCTGTCTTTGGGGCTATAATAAACGGCACTAAAACAGATGAAGTAGAGGGTTTAATCAACAACTGTTTGGCAATACTGTCATGTTCACCATCTGCATTGAATATGTCCATAGCAACTAAATAGTTTCCGGGAGCATCGAAGGTATGGGAAATGCCGTTTGTTACAAAGTCAGTATATGCATCAGTCCCTCTTATAAAAAGCTCATCAACTATACCGTCGCCGTTAAAATCCCATTGATATGACAGTATATTGCTGGACGATGTGGAATTATCTTGGAACAAAACAGTTGCAGGGACTCCCTCAACCTGAGTTACAGCACTTCCGTTGGCCGACATATTGAAATCAGCCGTTGGATATGTCTCTGTTGTCTCTTGATAGATGTTAACAGACGTTGTCCTCTTTATAGCATATCCATTTCTGGTAACACCTACAACAGATACCGTGTATTCATCTGGATTATAATAGGTATGCGTCACACTAGCTGATGCATTTCTCGTAACATAATCTATTACACCATCACTGTCAAAATCCCACTTAAACACACGGAAGGAACTTGGTGTCTCAGTTGAAATACTAAAGGTTGCCGTGGCAAGCCCTGCAGACGTCTCATAAGAAATCACAGGTTCTGAGAGAGAAAAACCGGGCAAACTGCCTGATGGTGTGCTAACGGTAATAGTATTACCCTCTATGCCTGCGGAGACAGAAACTTCATCAAAAAACACCTTTACCTGCGGCCTGTAAACACCCGGCGTTAGGTATATGTATTTCATTTGCCGCGCAGTCCCATCCGTTGTTGCATCTACAATGCGATCCCCGTCGAAATCCCATTCAATAGATATAGCATCATCTTCATAATCATCTTCTATGTCCAATGAAAAGACCACACCTAAAGGAGCCGTGCCAGTCGTTGTATTTGAGCTGAGTTCTATCGTGGGGACATCCTCACTGGAAGGTTTAGAAACCGTTAACGTAAGCATATAACTAGAACGCAAACCATCATTGTCCCTGACAATAACCGTTGGATAATACGTGCCCGGTTCTGTGTATGTATAGCTGCAATTACCCGTTGTGTGTGAGGCCCAATCGATAGAACCCTGTCCGTCAAAATCCCATGCATATCCAACAATACTTCCATCATCACTGGCAGTAACAGTAAAAGAAACTGTAAGCTCCGCCTCGCCGCTTGATGGGTTAGCCGCAGCGGAAACCGTTGGACGGGCGCTTCTCAAAGTAAATGCCGCAACAATATTGCTCAGCCCGGAGATATTGCCTTCTTCATCTTCTGCCCTGACAGCAAAGAAATAACGCCTATTTTTCTGCAGGCCTGTTATTGTTATTGTTTCATCTCCTCCTGCCTCTTTCGGCGTAATATTCTGGCTTACTGTTGTTGCCGAAGCCCATGTTGCTAATGTTATAGGCGATGTTGAATACTTCACTGTATAGGAATCGGCCTGACCCATATTGCCATCATCACCAGGCGCTGTCCAAGATAAGGTAATGGATGTAGGGCCTCTTGAGTCAACAGCTAAATCAGTAATCCTTGCAGGTGGCGTCTGATCCACTGCAGTGATACTTATAGTGCAAGAACCGGTATCTGACCCGCCATTACCATCACTAACAACCACTGTAATGGTTGCAGTTGTATCCTCCTCTATATTGGCAGGTGTAAATGTTACACTCGCCCCTGTTCCTGATATCGTTCCATTTGTCGCAGTCCACGTATACGTCAACGTGTCGCTATCCGCGTCCGTTGCCGTCACACTTACTGTTGTTGTCTCTGTTTCATCAATTGAGCTGTCTGCCGGCGTTGGCCCGGAACTTATTACAGGAGCGTGGTTCTCCTGTTCAACCGCTGTTATGGAAAGAGTGCCCGAACTTGTTGTTGCGCTAACCGAACTTGCATCGGCATCAGTACAAGCAACCTGACTTAACGATATTGTCACATTTTGAGTATCTGCATCACTATCTATACTAAATGTAAAAATTGCCACTTGGCCATCTTGGATGCCCGTTGTATTTAATCCGAAAACAACTGCGGAAACATATCCGTTATGATCCTGCGCGCTCACACTCTTACTAGCGGCCTGCGCTGCCGAACCTATAGCCACACTTTCATAACTCATAACAGAGGAATTATATACCAATCTAAAATTTACGCCTGTAACAACACCATCCGGCGTGCTGTCTATAGACACCGGTATCTGGACCTCGCTGCCGGCATTCGCGCTCACATTGCCAACAGATAAAACCGCTGAACTTGCCTGCTCCGGCGCCTCTATCGTGATCTGACAAGTATCGCTATCTGTGCCGCCGTTGCCATCGCTTACCGTCACTGTTATCGTTGCTGTTGTGTCTGACGAGACCTCCGGCGCTGTATATGTCACGCTCGCACCTGATCCTGTTATCGTCCCTGTTGTCGCAGTCCACGTATATGTCAATGGGTCATTATCCGCGTCCGTTGCCGTTACGCTTACCGTTGTTGAACCTTCGCTGTCTATGGAGCTGTCTGCCGGTGTTGGCCCTGAACTTATTACAGGAGCGTGATTAGCAGCCGGCGCTTCTATTGTAATCTGACAAGTATCGCTATCTGTGCCGCCGTTGCCATCGCTTACCGTCACTGTTATCGTGGCCGTTGTGTCTGATGAGACCTCCGGCGCTGTATATGTCACGCTCGCACCTGATCCTGTTATCGTCCCTGTTGTCGCAGTCCACGTATATGTCAATGGGTCGTTATCCGCGTCCGTTGCCGTTACGCTTACCGTTGTTGAACCTTCGCTGTCTATGGAGCTGTCTGCCGGCGTTGGCCCGGAACTTATCACAGGAGCGTGATTGGAAGATGCGCCTGATATAGTAATGGTTCCATTAGAGCCTGTTGCGCTAACCGAATCTGCATCTGCATCAGTACAAGATATTCCTGAAATCGTTATGGCCTTATCTCCATTAGTGGCATCATCATTAACACTAAAAGTAACCGTGGCTATAACACCATCTGCAATCGCATTGGTATTCAATCCAAAGATAACGATTTTAACGGTGCCATCTGAAGGTTCATTAGCTGAAAGCATCTTGCCTGCGCTAGTGGCAACCGCTCCAGCGGCCGCGCTCTGGAAATTCAATGCATTTGTATCATAGGTCAGTGTGAAATTAACACCTGTCACATTCTGCGGGGAAGAAGAGATATTTATATTTATGGTAACTGTATCTCCCGGCTCTCCGGAACCGTCCCCAACAGAAATTGTAGCATTCGCCCATACCATTGAGGCCATCAAACTAAATGCTCCAACCAACAAGAATTGACGCAATGTTCGGAACATATCATCTCCTCCTCTTTGCCCACGTACAATATATTACATCATATTACATCTATCCCACTACTTTAAACTATAACAAGTTTTTCCATTTTTGCAAAATTTTTCTTTCAAAAAAACAAAAAAATCAGCCTATACTGTAAACAGCGCCTTTTGACGCGGAACTTACTATTCTACAATATCTTGCAAGATAGCCCTTGGTAATTTTCGGGCCTAATATGGTTATCTCCTTCTTCCGTTTCTCCAATTCCTCATCAGATACCTTCAAATTCAACTTATTATTGGAAATATCTATCTCTATTTCATCCCCATCCTTTATATACGCAATAGGCCCGCCTTCCGCAGCCTCTGGAGAGATATGTCCAATACATGGGCCTCGCGTCCCACCTGAAAATCTACCATCTGTAATCAAGGCAACGGACTCTCCCAATCCCATTCCAATTACAGCTGATGTAGGGGCAAGCATCTCTCTCATCCCCGGCCCGCCTTTAGGGCCTTCATAGCGTATAACAATAACCGTCCCGGGTTTGATATTTCCACCTAAGATCTCCTTCATTGCATCTTCTTCTCTATTGAAACACCTGGCCTTGCCTGTAAACTTCATCATCTTTTCACTTACAGCCGACTGTTTTACCACAGCGCCTTCAGGCGCAAGGTTGCCAAATAGCACAGCCAATCCTCCCTGCGAATGATAGGCATCCTCCACCTTTCTTAACACATCGGAATAAAACACCTCAGCCTTATTAGCTATCTCTAATGTGGAACGGCCACTTACCGTTTGCGTGTCATTTAACTTGTCCTTTAACGTTTTTAACACAGCAGGAATCCCTCCAACCCAATGCAAATCCTCCATAAAATATTCACCACCCGGACGCAATGAAGCAATGTGAGGAGTATCTTTGCTAATCTTATCAAAGAGTTCCAAAGGCAGATCCACATCCGCTGAATGGGCTATTGCAAGCAGGTGCAAAACCGTATTGGTTGACCCGCCTAATGCCATATCAACACGTATGGCATTTTCAAATGCCTCTCTGGTCATTATACTGCGGGGCCGAACGTCTTGTTTCACAAGTTCAACTATCTTCTCTCCGCTATATGTGGCAATCCTCTTTTTCTCTGCCAAAACCGCAGGCGCGGTGCCACATCCGGGCAGGCTCATTCCAAGGGCTTCTGTCAAACACGCCATCGTATTGGCAGTATAAAGGCCCTGACAAGACCCTGCGCTCGGACAAGCGCATACCTCCAGATGATCCAGAGTATCCTTGTCCATTTGGCCACTCTTGTACATAGCCAATGCCTCAAACGTATCCCTGACAAGGGACAAGCGCCTGCCGGCATAATTCCCGGAAAGCATAGGGCCTGCTGTCACAACAATAGCAGGAATATTCAACCTGGCAATACCCATCAACATACCCGGAGTTATCTTATCGCAATTAGTCAAACAAACAATCCCGTCTAACGCATGGGCCTCTGCCACCGTCTCTATCGCGTCTGCTATCAATTCTCTGGAAGGCAGGGAATAGAACATCCCTTTATGCCCCATAGCAATCCCATCACAGAGGCCAGGTATCCCAAATATAAACGGCGCACCTCCGGCATACGCGATGCCTCTTTCAATAAACCTCTCTAAAGAACGCATATCCGTGTGCCCTGGTATCAAATCGGAAAATGCGCTGGCTATACCAATAAATGGCCTTGAAAAATCTCTCTTATTCACCCCTGTTGCATACATCAACGCCCTATGAGGAACTCGTTCTAACCCCTTTTTGACTTCATCGCTTCGCATAAACAAAACCTTTCTCTCAAATGGCCTTAATTAGATAATAAACACACTTTGATTTTATCATCTTAACCTTGGAAATAGAAGCAAAAAATCCAATGCTTCGTCGGCAGAAAGTCCCTGAAATTTTGATTTTCTGTCTATCTCCAACAAAATAGCGCTCCATCTGTTTTTATCAGCAAAAGACAACCGCCTATCTCTCTCTATCACCGCCCTCATACTGCCCAAAAATTGAGGAAACGTCCTGTAATCTATATTTAACGCCTTGAACTTTCTATGGGCATTTTCTATCTTCCCATAAACTATCTGCCTGCACAGGTCAAAGATATTTTCCGGCTCTCTTATCTCTCCAAACCGCAAGGATTCTTCAACCAGTGGTATTACTTTGGCTGAGAAACTCCCATAACTGCCAGACCCTTCTATTATATAATCAATATCATATAGGCCCTCTTCCAAATCCTTTATGGCCTTAAGCTCATTTTCAAATGCCTTCGCAACCTTGCTCTTCAAATTATCTATATCCTGAAAGACAACCAAACCCCTGCCGGACATAGGCAAAGAACGAAAGGCCTTCTTAACGTCTTTCTCGTCTTTAAGATCAATGGGATAAAAGGATTGAAAGTTCAGTCCCCACAATCCAGACTCCAACAGGCCCTTCTTCTCCTCAATAAACGCCTGTTTTTTCGCTATATCAGATCCGGTGAGCAGAATTACCATACCTCAACCACATACTCCACTATACGCTTCACAAGATCATCTATGGCTGATAAAACGGCATCAGACTCTGAAACCGCATTACTGCCCGTTAATATATAGTCAGCCACTCCTGTAAGGCGTTTGGGCGCATATACCTGTTTACCATCTCTATCTTCGCCATAGACATTGGCAATAACGCTTATGCGATATCCTTCCACCTCGTTTTGCTCTGAAAAACGCATTGGTGTTTTATAATACGAAAGCAGTTCCACATGCAAAATCAAGTCGGCCTTATCCTTATTTACCGTCTTGACATTGCCGTCAAAGACAAATCTGCCAGACAACTTGCTCCTTATCTGCGCATCTATATCCGGGAAATATTTTTGCAGTTCAGATATGGATGAGTAATCAACAGCAACGTCTATCTTGTTTTTTACAGGCGCAATATATACAGACGAAAAATTAACCCCTTTTCCAACAGGCCGATAAGCGCATCCCTGAAAAAACAGCACGACCAAGATTAATAAAGAAAATATCCTCATTGTCCCCTCAAATGAGAAACCAAGGCAAACAGCCCCAACACATAACTATCAACAGAAAAACCCGTGATCTGGCCCAGACAAACAGGGGCAATAACGGAATTGTGCCTAAACGGCTCCCTGTTGTAAATATTGCTTATGTGCACCTCAACCGCAGGCAGGCCAACACCAGCAATACAGTCCCTTAAAGCTATACTATAATGCGTAAAAGCGCCCGGATTGATAACAATCCCGGAAACTTTATTCCTATTTTCTATAATTTTATCTATCAATTCGGATTCGCTGTTGGATTGAAAGATATGGACGTTTATAGATAAATCGCGAGCAGTTTCCTGTATCCTCTCATTTACCTTATCAAGAGAAATATCGCCATAAACATCTGGCTCTCTTTCTCCCAACAGATTTAGATTTGGCCCATGCAAGACTAAAATCTCCACACATACCTCCCGCTTTTAAGGCATTATATACCAGATTGGGCCATTTACAAAACCTTAAATAGCAAATTTGTTTATCAAGACATTCAACTCTTCAACCGCTTGAGAAAGGCCTTCCATATCACCTGCAATAACCTTTATGGATTCAAAGTGCTCGCTCAACGCGCCTGATATCTGCGTAATGCTCTTTGAGATCTCCTCTGTGGCAATAGATTGCTCGTCGGTTGCTGTGACGACCTGATTCATAAAGTCATTCAATTCGTTGATAACAGAACGTATATCGCGCACAACATCGCCAACCTCTTTGGCCTTTTCCGCTGTCTGCTGTATAATGCCGACGTTTCTAGTAACGTCCTCGCTCATATTGGAGATATCCCTTTGTATGCTTGTAATAACAGACTTGATTTCCTGTGTTGAATCCTTCGTCTTTTCCGCTAACTTACGCACTTCTTCAGCAACAACGGAAAACCCTCTTCCCGCTTCTCCTGCGCGCGCCGCCTCAATAGCTGCGTTCAACGCAAGCAAATTAATTTTATCCGCGATATCATTAATAACCACGATAACACTTGAAACCTGAGACGAATCCTCATTAAGCCTGTTAAACTGGTCAGCAAAGGCCTGCTCAACGCGCACCACATTATCCATTTCAACCAATAAGGCATCCACGTTTCTCTCACCGACAATAGCCTTGTCCGTAGCCTCATCAGACTTGCCTTTTGCCTCGCGGGTCGCCCCTGCTATCTCCTTCACCGTTGCGTTCATCTGTTCCGTTGCAGAGGCGATATTATTGGCTTGCCCTGTCTGGGATTTTATAGAAGAAGACAATTGATCAACCATAGATGAAAGCGTGTTCGCGAAAGAAATAACAGAACCAGCGCTATCCTTTGCCGTCTGTATCAACCTACTTATATCCTCCATAAAGGAATTAAATGCCCTAACCATATCCCCTATCTCGTCATTTGAATCAATATTCGTAATCCTTTGGCTTAAATCGCCCTTAGCGCTAATAACCAACTTATCCCTGACCTCATTAATAGGCCGTACAATAGAAGAGGATATCGCAAAAGAAACACCGAATATAAGTATACTTATAACAAATGAAACCAGCATAAAAACACGGAGCATATCTATTTTTTTATTGGAAGCAGCCTGAATAAGGCCAACGGCCTTGTTCATCTCTTTCAACAACCTCATATTATGGCCCCTGATAAAGGATAAATCCACATCGGCCTCATCATCTTGCAACATATCTATATGCGACTTAAAACCCACCCAGAGTTTTTCTACCACCTTAAGCTGTTTATATATCTTTTTATCCGTACAAGGAGGAAGCATGGTAAATTTGGTCATTTTCAGGTCCTTGGCAGCCTTGCCGCCGTATATAAGGGCCTTTAGCGTCGTGTCAAACAGTTTTACTGTTTTATTCAATCCCTGTTGCTGATTTTGATAATCCTGAGAAGACTTCTCCATGTCCTTTGCATCGCTTACCAATTTTTCTGCCTCTTTCATCATCTTCTGAGTCAGCATCCTCTGCCTGCCTGCAAGATTAATTTTTACCGCGTCAAACTTTTGCATCTGTAGGACAATAAACGTGCCGCCGACAACAACGATAATGTTAAAAAACAACAATCCATTGGCAAGCAATATCTTGTGGGATATCTTAAGATTTGAAAACAGTTTTAACACGTGCCACCTCCTTATAATAAAACGCCCCTTTTAGAATTATATCAAAATAAAATATCATAAACAAGAGAGAAAGACGTTTTCCATTACGGCACAGGCAATTCCGCCAAGAGTTTGTCTATAACAGCATCGCTGTCCATTCCCTCTGCCTCGGCCTCATAGGTCAAAAGCAGCCTATGCCTTAACACGTCCTTTGCAATAGCCTTGACATCGTCGGGCAAAACAAAAGCGCGTTGTTTTAAAAAAGCATAGGCCTTTGCTCCTATAGCCAAGTTTAACGTCCCGCGAGGAGACGCGCCATATCCAATCAAAGGAGAGATTTCCTCTAATTTATAGGCATCAGGATGACGCGTTGCATCAATAATAGAAACAATATAATGTTTTATCTTTTCGTCCATATATATACTGAAAACCGTTTTCTTAAGCCCCAATATTTGACCCGGATTTAAAACAACAGAGGCCTTTGGCTGTTCAATAGCGGCCATTCTTTCTATGATGCGAATCTCCTCAGCCTTATTCGGATAACCAACCCTTAATTTCAACATAAAACGGTCAACCTGCGCCTCCGGCAATGGATAGGTGCCTTCCTGTTCTATTGGATTTTGCGTTGCAATAACCATAAACAAATCAGGCAAGTTATACGTCTCATCTCCAATGGTAACCTGCTTTTCCTGCATGGCCTCAAGCAGAGCGCTCTGCACCTTAGCTGGCGCCCTGTTTATCTCATCTGCCAGAAGCAGATTAGTAAACACCGGCCCTTTTTTGGTAATAAAATCCGAATCCTTTGGATTATATATAAGCGTGCCTATGACATCTGCAGGCAAAAGGTCTGGCGTAAACTGTATACGGCTAAAATCACAATCAACGGCATCTGAAAGAGTGCGGACAGCCAAGGTTTTCGCTAATCCCGGCACGCCTTCTATCA
>Ga0256914_1004499_pt1 | contig 10441 bp, 12 predicted proteins | sample HulkmetaG_FD_191571 | JGI IMG/M metagenome (GOLD analysis project Ga0256914, IMG submission 191571) | Hydrothermal chimney microbial communities from Main Endeavour vent field at the Juan de Fuca Ridge, Pacific Ocean - Hulk | ecosystem: Environmental > Aquatic > Marine > Hydrothermal vents ...
ACAGCGTAAATTTGTGATAGTTCGACTCTTTTTTATTGAGCAGAAAGCACCTTCCCAGCCTCGTAAAACCTTTAAAAGAAAGATATTAAAACTCTTCTAAAAGGGATGATGATTTTTTTAGAAAAAATTTCTGAAAATTCTAAAAGGTTAACAATAGTTAACATCAAAATTAGAAATTTCTAAAAAATATATTTCTCATGGGTAAATATTAAAAAATGCACCTAAATTCATAAGTAATCGGCAAAATTTGGCGTTTTATATTCTTTCTGGTGTTTTGCGTCGCTAGAAAATTAAAATCGCTTAAAACGGCAAAAATGAGCAAACTCTTTTATATTTCAAATTTATCAATAAAATTTGTTATTATTTTTTTTATATTATTAAAAACAGGTTTGAGTTGAAGTAATTTAACGGGTTCATTTTTTAATGAAATAAGTTCTTTTTGAAGTGGAAACTTTTGAGTATAAACATATTCAGAAATTACTTTTTCAAATTTTTCTGTATCTAAATTTTCTTTTTGAGCAATTCTTTCTAATTCGTTTTGTTTTTCTATATCCCAAAACATAGAAAATTCTTTTTTAATATCTGTGTTCTTGTCAAAATGCGGAAGATTTTCTTCTATAAATTTTTGAACTAAATCTTTTTTCTTTCTCCATCTGACATCACTTTCGAGTTGTTTCAGGATTTTTTTAATTTTTAATTTTCTTGATTCACTATTCTCAGAATTTTTATCATCATTTTTGTTTTTACTTTCTTGAGTATCTACATTCAGAGAAAATAAAAGAGAAATTATATAGTCAAAATTTATTATGTCTTGCACAACTAATTCCAATTCAAAATCGAGTTCGTCTAATATAGAGGTTTTATCTCCTGAAATATCTTTATTTTTTCTTTCTTCATATAAATCCAAATATTTTGATTTATAATCTTCAAATTCTTGAGCAGTAATTGGCAAATCTTCAAAAGAAAATTCTCCACACATTTTGAGCGACGCCATCACTCTTAAAAAATCTCTAAACGATTTTATAAAATCAGCCTTTTCTTCTTCACTTTGTAAATCACTTACTTTTTCTGGAGATTCACAAATGTTTTTTACTTCTTCTAATGATTTTTCTGCATCTTTTTTTTGTTTTTCGTATGGTTTTTTAAAGACAATTTCTTTAGCATTTTCATCTCCGTAAAGCTCTAGAGCTTTATCTGTATTTTCTTTTAAATTTCTAAAAGAAACAATATTTCCGTGGGGCTTTTCTTTCCCAAAAAGTCTATTGGTTCGAGAATATGCTTGAATAAGCCCGTGATATCGGAGGTTTTTATCAACATATAAAGTATTCATTGTTTTAGCGTCAAACCCTGTGAGCATCATATTTACAATTATGACAAGATCTATTCTTTCTCCTCTTGCTTTATATTGATTGTTTTTATCTTTTACTCGTGCTTGTACATCTTTATAATATCCATCAAATGTATCTGTTGAAAAATTTGTTCCAAAATCTTTATTATACTCTGAAATACAATTCTCTAAAAAATCTCGAGAATGTTGATTTATTTTTTTTGTTGGATCAATAGAAACATCTTGTTCGTCAAAATTATCTTCTGTTGTTTTATCTTCTTCGTTGGCTTGATAGGTAAAAATAGTAGCTATTTTAAAGTTATCAGGCTTTTTTTCCTGAAAAAGAGAATAATATTTTTTTGCCATTTCTTGAGAACTGGTTGCAAACATTGCATTAAATTTTCCGTTTTTTGTTGCCAGTCTTTTAAAATGTAGTCGGTAATTTTTTCTGCTCGCTCTGTAGATTCAAAAACTTCTTGCGTGTCTATTGCTTGCACTTCTATATCGTCTTGATAATTGATGATTTTTGACTCTTTTTGTTTGTAAGTCTGTACATATTCAACACTAAATCCCAAAACATTTTCATCAGAAATGGCGTTGGTGATTATATATTCGTGTAATTTTTCGTCAAAAACATCTTTAGTGGTTACCCCTTTATTATTATTTTCTGCAAAAATAGGAGTTCCTGTAAATCCAAACAATTGTGCTTTTTTAAAATGCTGAGTGATAGCTTTGTGTGTTTTTCCAAATTGTGAACGGTGGCATTCGTCAAAAATAATCACTATTTTTTTGTCTTGTAAGTCTTCAAATTGTTTTGAGTGATGGTTTGTAGAAATTGCCCTATCAAGCTTTTGAATAGTAGTAACAATAAGTTTTCTTGTGGGGTCTTTGAGCTGTTTAACTAAATTTTTTGTATTATCTGTTCCGTCTACTGCTCCGTCAGAAAAACTATTAAATTCTTTTACGGTCTGAATATCCAAATCTTTTCTATCCACCACAAAAAGGATTTTTTTTATATCAGGATTTTTTTGTAATATTTGAGCTGTTTTAAACGAAGTAAGGGTTTTTCCAGAACCTGTAGTATGCCAAATATAGCCATTTTTTACAAAATCTTTTACTCGTTTTTCTATCCGTTTAACCGCATAATACTGATACGGTCTCAAAATCATTGGGATTTTATCCGACTGAGAAAGCACAATATATTCCGCTATCATTTGTGAAACCTGGCATTTTTCCAGAAAAATATCCGAAAAATCTTGGAGTTTGGTGATTTTGTTATTTTTTTCGTCTGTCCAATAAAAAGTTTGAGCAAAACTTTGCTTTGGGTTATTTGCAAAATATTTTGTATTTACTCCGTTTGAAATAACAAAAATTTGCAAATAATCAAAAAGAGTTCCAGCAAAAGAATGTTTGTGGTATCTATTGATTTGATTAAACGCTTCTTTCATTTCTATTCCTCGGCGTTTGAGTTCGATTTGTACGAGAGGAAGTCTATTTATTAAAAGGGTTACATCATATCGGTTTTCATATTTTCCCGTTTGAGTGATTTGATTCGTCACTTGATATTCATTTTTGCACCATTTTTGACTATCAAAAAACTTGATAGAAATATCTTCTAAATCACTTTCTTCATCTCTCACAACAACAAATCTATCCCGCAAAATTTCTGATTTTTTAAAACTATTTCCTTTTTGCAAGTGGTTCAAAATCCTCTCAAATTCTGTATCAGAAAAGGTTGTTTTATTAAATTTTTCTAGCTGTGATTTTAGATTTTTTTCTAAATCTTTAGAGTCTTTTATTTGCACCCCTGCAAATCCCAAAGTTTTGAGTTGAGCGATTAAGTCATTTTCTAGCTGTTGTTCTGATTGGCACATGAGAGCTTTTAATTAAATTTTTCTTCCCAAATTTCTTCTACCCGTTTCTTATCTTCATTTTCTTTGTTTCCCTTGAAATAAATTTCTATAAATTCAAGTTCAATATTTTTTCCGTCATAAAAATAAATAATTCTAAATGATGAAGACCCTACTGATCGACACAAAAGACGAATTTTAAAAATATATTTATCTCCTTCTTTTTTTAAGCAATTCCAATGTTTTGATTTATTTCCTTCTGGGGAATTTATTATAACGGGAAGAAGTGTTTGTAAATCTTCTTCAATAGATTTATATTTTTTTGATAATTTTTTTAATTCTTTTTCAAACTTTTCCCTTTTTATGATATTCATTTTTAAAGGGATTACAGTTCTTCGTATTCTCGAACAGAAAATTCATCAGGGCGATAAAAAGCATGTTCATATTCGAGATTTTTTTTCATTTCTGCAGATTTCCAAGGAGTATCTCGATGTGACATATCAGAAATTTCTGTGGCAGTTTTATTTCCATATCTTTTAATTACCGATTCAATCATTTCCAGTTCTTGACCGTTTAAAAGTGTAAGTTTTGGCTCTATTATAGGTAAATATTTTGTTTGTTGAAAAGAAAAATAAGTACTTTTTACTTCTTCTAATTCTTTATCTTCTATCATTTTATCAATCGTTTTTTTGAATTCTCGTGGAACAGGCCCATGAGTATTTTTGAAATAAGTGAGTCCCATCAGTTGAGTTTCATATTTTTCGTAATAATCAAAATCGATAAAATACAACAATTTATACAAAACAGTTTGCCCAATATTTGGTCTTGCTCCCACTTTCTCCAAAAGATACAAAAAAACCTGTTTAAATTTTTCTATATTTTTCTGAGGAATGTTAATTCTCATTTGAGGCTCTGGATCTTCAAATGATTCCAGAAATTTCTGAAATTTATCTTTTTCTTCTGGCTTCATTTCCCTTTCCCCTTTTTCAATTTTTATCAAAGTAGGACGAGAAATTTCTAAAATCTCCGCCATTTCCGTCTGAGAAATACCAAGTTTTTTTCGTGTTTCAAGCATATTTTAAATAAATAAAATTTATAATTTTTTAGTAATTTCAAAGTGATCAATGTCATCATTTAAAGATATAGCGTGATTAATGTAGTGTTCTTTATTTCCAATGAAGTCATTCCATTTTATTGGAAATATATATGAGTGATCTTTTCCAATATGATGAACTCCATCACAATCATTACAAGTTTTTGTATTTTCATTCTTTCTATTAAACATATTAATATTTAATATTTGAAATAACTCATTTGTCTTCCATACGGTAACGCAATCATAATGATTGACAATGTATGAATAAGAATCATTTTCATCAGGTAAAGCAATTGCAATCATTGAATTTGTTTTACTTGTCCGATCATTTTTTGTCATTTCCTTTAATGAATATGAAATTTCCCAAGGTATCCACTGATTAGATTCCTTTTCTCCAAGATTCTTCATACCCTTTGAAATAAGAACTATTGTTATGGAGCTATCAAATATTTTATCTCTTAATTTTGATGCAATAGTCTCATCCTTCAGATGATCCAATGGTTCATCGTCTTTTTCACCTTTGTAAATATGCCCAAGATCTTTCAATTCTTCTTCGAGACATGAAACATAATGCCTTCCTTGTGTGTCCTCATCCTTATCGGTTGCTATCTCCAATGGAGCAACACTTGAATCCGCATATTTATAACTAATAAAAATTTTCTTAGACATTAAAACAAATTAAAAAAAGAGTAATTACTAACAGCGAAATATAGAAAATATTTAGTGTTTCTGAAAACATAGAAGATAGTTTGTTATTCTTAATATCATCAACAAATATGTATGCATTCATAGAAAAATCTATATCAACTTCTTCTGTTTTTGATACCTTGCTATACAAAGACCTATAAAGCCTTTCTTGAAATAAAAAATATCCATCTAAAACCCAAAAAACGATAATAGGGAGAATTGTAATGAAGATATTAAAAGAATTAATAAATGATTCTTTTGATAATGCAAAAACCCCAATAATAATACTTATTGTCCAGCCTTTTAATAAAAAAGAATTATTTGCCATTCTAATTATTGTGCTTTGAATAAATTCAAGGTGCTTTATTTTATTTTCAGCCATAGTTTTTTGTAAAAAATATATCTATTTTACAAAAAAAAAGTAAAAGTTGTCAATCTTTATTTCCTCCTAAACAAAAACCCCCTGCATAACCCCCCGTTTCCACTCCTCCATTTTCTCAATTTATTTATTTTTCTCCCCAATTTTCCCATCCACCCCACCCAAAAACCCAGCAATTTTTTCTTGTTCGGGAAAAGACGGAAGAGAAAACTTGAATTTTTCAATGTCTTTTGAACTTAAATTTGGCTGAGCTCCTGAAGCTAAAACTCTTTTTATTTGAGCAAAAAACAATATTGATAAAACAAACTGTGTTAAAAAAGTATAATTTAGAGCTTTAGAGTTTAAGTTATAAGTTTTGATGTTCCAATATCTCCAATTCTAGTCATTAAAATATCTTCTTTTTCTAGCTTTACCCGTTTATTTTCTTTATTAAAAACGGATTCAGATATAAATTTTGTTTTTGTGAAATTATCAGAGGTTAAATGCTCAACACTAAAAAAAGGAATTCCACTTTTTACATATTTTGGTGTTTGATGAGTTCCATCATAATACTTGCAAACCTCCCCCAATCTCTTCTCCTCCCACTCCGCAAATTTTTCTCCGTTTTCATCTTGAAACCGAATTTTTCCAGAAAATATTTTTTGCATCACACCTTTTTTGTATTTTTCCAGATTTTTCTTCTGACTTTTCAAATTCTCAATTTTTTTATCCGCAGAAGAAAGAAACGAGGCGATTTTTTCTTGTTCTGGAAGTTTTGGAATTATAAGATTTATATCAGAAAAAAAATCTCCAACTGCCATATTTAGTAATCCGTGATTTCTAGCTCCTTCTTGAGCAATTTTTGATATTTATTTATTTTTATTCAAATTTCTCTTAAAAACCTCCCCCAATTTTTTTTCTTCCCACTCGCCCATCTCCAAAAACTCCACAAACCTCAAGCTTGGAATGTTTTTTTGGTGGTTTTGAAATAGTGTTTTGCATACTTATTGAAGAAAATTTATTTGATTTTGACAGGGGGGGGATTTTTTAGTAAAATTTAGGTAATTTTGACGAAAGTCCGCTCCCCTTTAGTTCTGCTAGAGGGGTAATTTTTTATGTTTCAAAAAAAGAAATAAAACTTGTTTTGATAGTAGAAAACTCTTTTTTAGAAACAGTTTCAACATAATATTTAAGCCTTTTTGAATCTATTGATCTCATTTGACTGAAAATATATCGTCCCTCTGTTTCGCCTACATTACTAGGAAAGTACCAAGTTCCATTTTTCTTTTTAGAAGTAAGAGGAATTACATATAAAGTTTCGTTACTTAGTTTTTTTATTACCAAGCAGGGTCTTAAAAATTCTTCTTTTCCATCAAGTTCAAATCCAATATTTGTTCCAAAATGAATATACCAAACTTCTCGTTCCTTAAAACGAAGTCTATCTTCTTTGTTGTCAATAATTGGTTTTTTCTGAAACCACTCAACAAAGTTTTTAATAAATGAGTTATTGATTTTCTCGTCCTCCTGAATAGGTTTTTTATTTTTTGACATATTCATAATTTTTAATTAAGATGTTTGCACTGTTCGTGCCAAGTTATGCCTCTTTACAATGCACAATTAACCTGGTCAAAAAAAGAGTTGTTTGTATCTTACAAAGGACTCTTTTTTATTTTCTAAAGCATTAAAAGGGCGTTTTTATTCTTAACTCTGCACAAAATCCAGAAATTTCTGCATTTATGTTTTTTTCGTCGCTTTGCAGTTTTTGCAGTTCTTCTTCTTCCTCAAAAGTATCTACATATCGAGGAATATTTAAATTAAAATCATTTTCTTGTATCTCTTCTAAACTCGCTTTGTGAGAATATTTTTCGAGGTCTTCTCTGTTTTTGTAGGTATCAAAAATTTTCTGAATATTGTCATCAGTCAAAATATTCTGATTTTTCCCTTTTTCAAACTCTTTTGAAGCATCAATAAATAAAATATCAGTATTGGTTCGGCATTTTTTAAACACTAAAACTGTTGCAGGAATAGAAGTTCCAAAAAATAAATTACTCGGTAATCCAATCACTGCATCAAGAACATTATCTTGCTCAATGATGTATTTCCTAATCACTCCTTCCGCCGCTCCACGAAACAAAACCCCGTGAGGAAGCACTACCGCCATTGTTCCTTTTTCGTCGAGATGAGAAAGCATATGCGTTACAAATCCATAATCAGCAGCAGACTTTGGGGCAAGTTTTCCGTATTTTACAAATCTCTCATCACTCGCCAAAACAGGGTCGGCGTCACTTTTCCATTTCGCAGAAAAAGGAGGATTGGCAACAATTACTTCAAAGGTTTTTTCTGGAAATCGGTCTTCTGTCAAAGTATCTCCGTGTTGAATATCAAATTGAGAAAAATGTACACCGTGCAGAATCATATTCATTCGTGCGAGGTTGTAAGTAGTGGGGTTTAACTCTTGCCCAAAATAATCAGTTATTTGTGCATTTTGCCTGAGTTTTAACAGCAGAGATCCCGATCCACAAGTGGGGTCATAGGCTGATTTAATTCTGGTTTTTTCGTTACAAACAATTTTGGCAAGCAAGTTAGAAACTTGAGAAGGAGTATAAAATTCTCCTCCTTTTTTCCCTGCTCCACTGGCAAATTCTCCGATTAAATATTCATACGCATCTCCCAAAATATCCGAACTATTATCATCGAGCTTAAAATCAATTTCTTGTAATTTTGCTAAAATAAGAGCGACAATTTCATCTTTTTGTGCTTCACTTTTTCCCAATTTTACCGAAGTCAAATCAACATCAGAAAAGAGCCCAGAAAAATCTTCTTCACTTTCTGTTCCTTGTGAAGTTTGTTCGATATGATTTAAAACTTTTTTGAGATCTTCTAAAATAAAAGTATCTTCATCACCTGTTTCTCCTTTTGATTTTTTTACGAGGTAGAAAAATAATTCAGAAGGTTTTAAGAAAAACCCAAGCTCATCAAGAGATGCACCTTTTAGGGCTTCAATCTCTTCATCAGAAAAATGATTTTCTATAAATTTTCTGTTTTCTCCTGAATCTTGTAAAACTTTATCTCCAAATTTTTCTTGTATTTCTGATAAATATTTATAAAAAATAAACCCGAGAATATAGTTTTTATATTCATCAGCATTCATTTTTCCTCGTAAAATATCAGCAATCGCCCATAGTTGTTTTTCTAGGTTGTTTTTTTGTTCTGGAGACATAAAGAGGGAGAAAATGAAAAGTGAAAATATTTTTATAATTTTTCTTCATCTTTACTTATTTTTTAGGAATTTACAATAAAAATAATATCTAAAACAAATAAAACCTTTTCTTTTATGCTATTATTTTTATATTCTTGTTTACAGAATCAGCTGATTAAATTTCTGTATAATTCTTTCCGCAGAAAATAAAAAATTTTCCAGAAATTTCTGATATTTTCCTCTCTATTTTGCAAAAAATGAATACGAGAAATATGTATTTACTTTATTTTTAGATATATAGTAGGTTTTTAGAGATTTTTTTATGTAAAATATATGGCTTTTATATCAATAAAACAAGAAAAATATATGCATTTATAATTTTCATTTTTGACTTTTTGAATACAATGAACTACAATGTATTTAAGTAATAACAATTTAAATATAAAAATATGCCTGCTGTATTAGAAAAAGAAAGCCCTGTTTCTGTTCGATTTCCTCAAGTAAGAAAGAAAAAAGTATCATCGTTATCTCAACGAATGAATATAACTCAATCAAGTTTTATAAATGAAGCGGTACAAAATTATATAGAGCTTCAAGAATGGAAAGTTGAAAAAATAAAAAAAGCAATGACTTCACTTCAATCAGGAAAGAGAATTGATGGAGACGTTGCTATGAAATGGTTTAATTCTCTTGGAAGTACTAAAGAGCTTTCTATTCCAACTCTTTCATAAAATATATAATGAAAAAACTTCCATATTTTTTCTCTCCAGAATCTCTTGAAGATTTACAATCATTATATATTTTCCTCTGTAAAAATAATGATGAAGAAATTTTAGATGAAATTCGAGAAAAAATAAATATAGCTATTCAATTACTGCGAGAATTTCCTGAAATTGGCGTTAAAAAACAGTCAGGAGTTCGAACATATCCAGTTTTACAAACACGATATGTTATTATTTTTCAAGTAAAAAATAATGAATTAGAAATTATTAGAATTTTTCATACATCTCAAAAATGGGAAGATTAAAAGAAAAACAACTAAAGGCTATAGGATACGCGCGAATTAGCACAACAGATGAAAAACAAAAGCACTCACTCGACTACCAAAAAGAAAAAATAAGAGCGTATTCAGGGCTTATTTCTGCCAAAGTGCAGAAAATCGAAACAGAACGAGCCACAGGGCGGAAAATTTCCAAGCGTCCAAAACTTCAAGAGATTTTAGAAAAAGCAGAAAATAAGAAATTTAATATTTTGATTTGTACAAAAATTGACCGCTTAGCGAGAAACATTTTTGAACTGAAACAGATTATCCAAGAACTGGAAACAAACGGCGTAGCCGTTGTTTTTGTAGAAAATCAGATAGACACCAGCACCGCCAACGGAAAACTTTTCTTGAATATTCTCGGCTCATTTGCAGAGTTCGAGGGAGAAATAATTTCTGAACGGATAAAAGCAGGATTAGAAACTGCCAGAAAAAAAGGAATTCAACTTGGGCGACCAAAAAATAAAAAGACGATTACAGGCGAGCAAGTAGACAAAATCAGAAGCTTGAGAAAAGGGAGAAAATCATGGGAAGAAATTTCTGAAATCCTAAAATATAAAAATAGATCTGGAGCTTTTAATTTTTGGCGGAGGAATAAATAAATTTTTCCTGTGTTTGTTCTTGGAGGGGTTTTTTCTGTTTTTTTCTCACATTAAAAGGAGCGTGTGCCACCGTGATTTTTAGAATTACCAAAGCCAAAACTTGGCAAGGTTGCAGACGGTTTTTGTGTGAAGTTTTTGGAAAAAAATGGAATGCAAAAAAGGAGTATGCAACCCTACGAGTAAGTAAAATCGTGGCACGTTACACAATGTTAACTTGTGTAAAAACGCCGAGTTCACACACAAAAAAACAACCTTTGCCAAGTAAAAACACTAACACTCC
>Ga0256914_1004500_pt1 | contig 10439 bp, 8 predicted proteins | sample HulkmetaG_FD_191571 | JGI IMG/M metagenome (GOLD analysis project Ga0256914, IMG submission 191571) | Hydrothermal chimney microbial communities from Main Endeavour vent field at the Juan de Fuca Ridge, Pacific Ocean - Hulk | ecosystem: Environmental > Aquatic > Marine > Hydrothermal vents ...
AAATGGGTAAAAGGTTTTGTTTTAGTACTTATCTTTCTCTCGCTTGTGGGGTTTGTTTATGCGGGAGGCCAAAAAGAAACCAAAGGTGTAAAGATTACACTTTGGAGTGGGTATCCCGACTTACAGAAATTTTATGAGAGTGTAGTAAGGCAGTTTGAGGAAAAAAATCCTTCTATAACAGTCGAGGTACAAACTTTTGCACTTAATGATTTGAATCAGAAACTTGGTGTCGCAATCCCCTCTAAAACGGCGGCAGATGTTTTGGAGTTGATAAGTGTACATTCGTTCCCTTACGCACAAAAATATTTTACGGAAGTCCCTAAAGAGGTGCAGAGAGATGTTAATAGTGGGATTAATAAAAATTATCTACACGATGTGATGTATAACGGTAAAATGTTAGGGGTACCATTCTGCTTTTACAGTGAGGTATTGTACTACAATAAAGATTACTTTGCAGAGGCGGGGCTCCCTGGGGCACCTGACACAATGGATCAGTTGAAGGTGTATGCTAAGAAGCTGACCAAGTACGATGCAGATGGTAATGTGACTCGCTCTGGTATTTCTCTTAGATTTGCTGGCCACCCTTCTGGTACTTGTGAGAAATTTTGGGCACTGGGTCTTTTACCGTATGGTGGAGATATTTTAGCACCAGCAGGTAATGGAAAGTATCATAATGGATTCAATAATGAATCGGGCTATCAAGCTTTAAAACTCTATATAGATTTATTGTACAAGTATAAGGTGACAGATTTCAAGATTAAACAAGATGCAGAGGCTTTTGCAGAGGGGAAAGCAGCTATGTTTGAGAGGGAGCAGTGGGTTGTTTCCTATCTAAAGCAACATGCTCCTAATTTAAATTATGATGCCTCTGTGTTACCAAAGGCTACCAGAAGGGCTACCTTCGCGATAACAAGGAATATGTTTGTGCCGAAATTCTCAAAGCATCAAGCGGCAGCGTGGAAATTTATAGATTTCTTCTATCAGAAACCTATAATGGAGAGGATGGTAAAGGAGACAGGATGGCTCTCCACGAGGAAAGATTTGGATTATAAGGACCTTCTGAAAGACAAGGCGCAGCTTTTGGCGGGTGTGCAGTACCCTTCCGATTTGCAGTTTGTGTGGCAGAAGAGACTTCGTGTTGAGAATGAGATTATGAGTAGAATGGGAGAACGTTTGCCGACTCTCTATAGGGATAAATCTCTGCTAAACAATGACACAAAGATTAGAGTGGCGATTAAGAATCTTGCTGATATGGTTGATGGTATCCTTAAAGAGGCTAATTTGTATGGTGAATAGTATGTAAAATCAATCAGGGATAAGGGGAGGAAGATTATCTTTCCTCCTCCCCTGTGTTGTTTGGATGGGGCGGTGAGAGATTATTGATGGTTGAGGAAGGGAAAGTGGAAAGTTATGGTAAAAGAAAGATATTTGCTCTGAAAGAGGAAACATTTTTCATTCTTAGTGTATTAATACCTACATTAATAGCCTTTTTTATAATTAGGGTTGTACCAATTACCAAGACATTTATCTTTAGTTTTTTTCAATGGAGTCTTATCGATGGTGTGGGTTCATTTATCGGATTAGATAACTATTTTACTTTGTTCAAAGATAGGATATTCTATGAAGCGTTTTTTAATACTATATTTTTTACCATTTTTACCACTATTTTTTCTGTTGTATTGGGTTTGCTATTTGCTCAGTTGATTAATCAGAAGATAAAATTTAAATCTGTTTATGAAACAATAATTTTTATCCCCGTTGTTTTAACATTTGTTCCTGTTAGTTTGATATGGATGTGGCTTTTCGATTGGGATAATGGTTTCATAAACATAACTCTGCAATCTTTGAAACTTCCCCGTGTTGCGTGGTTGGCTACACCAAGGATGTCTTTAGTCTCGGTTACTATTGTCAGTATATGGAAAGTTATTGGCTATAATATGGTTATCTATTCGGTAGGGTTAAAGAATATTCCCTCGATTTATTATGAGGCGGCACGAATTGACGGGGCTTCGGGTTTTACACTATTTAGAAAAATCACCCTTCCGCTATTGAAACCCATAACTTTGTTTGTATTGGTTATGGCTGTTATAAATAACCTTAAGGTTTTTACCCAGGTGTATGTGATGACCCATGGGCCCCAGGGGGGAGGTGCACAGGTTGAAGTGCTTGTCTCCGACATTTATGCACGGGGGTTTGTGTATTTCAAGATGGGAACTGCAGCGGCTGAGTCGATGGTTCTATTAGTGGTAGTTTTACTAATGACACTTCTTCAGTTCAGGTTAGCGAGGGAAATGTAAAATGAGAAGTTATCGAATCAAACTTGTTGTTTCGCGTGTGGTAACGCATATTATTCTGTTTTTGTCATCTGTAGCAATTATTTTCCCGTTTTTTTGGATGGTAAGTACCTCATTGAAACTTAATTCTGAAATTCTTCGTGTGCCACCTACTATTTTCCCTCATGTTTTGAATTGGGGTTTCTATAATAAATTGATTCATGATTCCATTTTTTGGAGGTATTTTTTAAATAGTATTATTGTCGCTTCTACGGGGACTATTATAAGTACCTTTGATTCTTTAATTGTTGGTTTTATATTTGCGAAATTTAGCTTTAGAGGAAAGAATGCGGTGTTCATCTTAATTTTGGCAACGATCATGATACCTTTTCAGTGCTATATGATTCCCCTTTATGTACTTAGTGTGCGTTATAACCTTGTGAATACCTATCCGGGACTTATTTTCCCTATCATTATTAGCAGTTTTGGGATATTTTTTATGCGACAGAATATCCAGAGTATACCCGACACCCTTTTGGAAGCAGCCAAGATCGATGGGGCAAGTATATGGAATATTTTTTTTCGAGTTGTTACACCTTTAAGTGTTTCCGCTATAGTTACTCTGGGAATTTTCCAGTTTATGACTGCCTGGGGTAATTTCATCTGGCCATTGATTATTACGAATTCCAGAGAAATGTTTGTGTTAGAATTAGGACTTTCAAAGTTTATTGGGGAATTTTCCGTAGATTACGGGTTCATAATGGCAGGTGCAACTCTTGCAATTATGCCTGTGATTATAGTATTTTTGATATTTAAAAGATATGTAGTTGAAGGAATCACGCTGTCGGGTCTCAAGGCGTGAGTTATTTTGGAGTTAACTATGACACGACGTGAATGGATAATAAGTGTTGTTAGTGGCACGAGGGGATTACCCACCCCCCAGCATTGGATGAGTTTTTTTAACAGTGATACGGCAAAGCGATTGACTCCCGGTTATTGCCATTACGATAAGATGTGGTGGTACGATGTTTCGGAAGACTACGATACGTCGGCCATGGGACCGGAACAGCTGGATAGAATGATTAAGTTTAATGAGTATACCGGGCGTTGTTTTGCGTGTTTGGGTAAAGGAGCAAATATTTCTTTTGGGCATGGTGGACCTGGAGAGTTTTTCGTTCGGTTGAAGGAACGAATTGACAATGGCATTATTGTAGAGTTTGAGACAGGGGTTCTTGCTAAGATTCAGTTTAATCCGTTCTTCTATCATAGTTACAATCACCCTGTGAAATCGATGGACGATCTAAAGAGGTTGAAACTGCCCGATCCAGACGATCCTGCGAGGTATGAAGGCTTTAGAGAGGATGCTGAATACCTTAAGAGTAGGGGCGAGTATGTGCTGGGATCCCTTAACGGTTTTTTTTCCGGGCTTCACTACTTTTTTATGGAGTATCAAGATGTGTTGATGTCGTTTATAACCGATCCAGAGTTGATAAACTCACTTCTGGAGGTGTTGGGTAACTGGAACTTAGTAGCGGCGGAGAATATGATTAAGGCAGGAGCGGATTGTGTGGTTTTGTGCGACGATTTGGGGTCTAAGGATAGTCTTCTAATTTCCCCGGATTATTATAGGAATTTTGTAAAGCCATGGCATAAGAGGCTCTGTGAGCGGGTTCATGATTTGGGCGGTTTGGTTCATCTTCACACACATGGTGCGAACCGACCAATTCTGGACGACCTTGTTGAATGTGGCTTTGATTTTATCAACCCCTTTGATCCAGAGGAAAAGTGGGATATAGAAGAGGTATTAAGGGATTACAGTGACAAGTTCGTGGTTGTGGGAGGGTTTCCTACTAAATTCTGGTATTGGAGTGCTGAGGAACAGGAGCGGTATCTTTTTAAAATGGGTGAGCTTGGAAAGAGATATCCCCGCTATATATTTATGGATTCTGGTGGTGTGCCTGAGGATGTAACGCGGGAGGATTTTGAAAGGATTACAGAAGTTAGTAGAAAGGCAAGAAGAGTAGAAGAGATTCCTGGATGTATCTAATTTGAGAGTTTTGCCTTTATTGCCATTTTCATTGCTTCCATTCTGTCGTGTGCCCCCAGTTTGGAATATATTGAGCTTACATAATTTTTGACTGTTTGCTCTGCAAGAAATAATTGTTCCGCTATCTTTTTATTATCGTAACCCTTAGCTATTAGTTTTAGTATTTCGATCTCTCGTCTATTTAGATTTTTTAACCATGGGGCGGTGTTTGTGCTCTCCATTGATTGGACAAGAGTTTCTTTTGTTAATTTGAGGGATTGAACGATCCTTTGAGCGACGGTGGGAGCAATAATGAATATTCCTTCTTTTATTACGTGAATTGCCGTTATTAATTCTTTAGGAGAGATGTCTTTGAGAAGGTAACCTGCTGCCCCGTAGCGAAGAGCCTCGTATACATATTCGTCATCATCAAAGGTGGTTAGCATAATTACCTGAGTCTGTGGATAATTTGAATGAATGATTCTCGTAGCCTCAACCCCATCTATTTCTGGCATTCTTACATCCATTAACACGATGTCAGGCCTGTTTTTTTCTACATATTCAATTGTTTCTCTACCATTGTGGGCAATTCCAACTACTTTTATGTCTTTCGCTCTGGTCTCTAGTACGGAGCGTAGGCTTTCTACAAATAGTATTTGATCATCAGCAAGGACTATTTTTATCAATTTTGTTTTCCTCTCTGTTTAGATAGGGGATTATTACGAATAGCTTAAAACCGTTAGTGACATTATGAGCTGTTAACGTCCCGCCTAGCTTTGCTATGCGTTCTTTCATACCTAAGAGTCCAATACCCTCTATTACTTTTTCGCAACCAAGACCGTTGTCTTGAATATTAATGTATATAGCCTTCTCATCTTTCCAGAAGTGAATCCATACTTTCGTTGCCTTACCGTGTCTAAATGCGTTTGTAAGTCCTTCTTGAACAATTCTAAAGATAATTTGGTCAAGTTGTTCTCCTAAAGCCCATGGGATGTTACCTGATTCGAGAAAGACATTTACCCCCGTTGCTTTTTCAAAGTATTTTATTAGTTTATATATCGCTTCCAGGCCGTATTCTTTTAATTCCAAAGAGCGAAGCAATCTTAAAGAATATCTTGTTTCATTTAATCCCTCTTTTGCGTGATCTCTCGTGCTCTCTATGAGGTGTTTTAGCTCTTCGGAGCAGTTTGCTGCTAGGTCGTAAGCTGATTCCATCATCATGATTATGTTGGTTAAAGTATGTCCTATTGTATCATGAATATCCCTTGTAATTCTATTCCTTTCTTCTATAACAGATTGCTCTCCTATTGTCTTGGCATAATTCTGAAATCCAATATTTGCAGAGATCAACTGGTCAATTGTAAGATTTTGGCGCTCAATTATCTGGTGTTTGTTCTTTAATTGAAAGAAGTAATGTTTGAGAATTAGGGCTATTATTAAAGTAAGTATTGAATATAGAATAAGAGAGATCTGATCGGATATTGGTGGATGAGAAGGGATTTTATTCCAAACTGTGACCTTGCTATTGAATATAAAAAGTAATGCCAGAATAAGGGAACTGGAAAATAGAAGATTGGTGTAGAGTTCCGTATACAGTGTAATTTCTAATATTAAGATTAGTAGAAGGGTTAATGTCACATAGAGGTAGCTGTGAATAGGATAGGATATTAAGAGGATAATGCACATTCGAAGTATGAGTAATATGTAATTTTGAGATTTGCTTTGGGTGAAAATCGGCAGGGTGGATAAAATCAATGATAGACTTAGTAGGATTATAAATTGGCAAAACCATTTCTGGGGTAATTCTAACCTTGAAAAGATAAGGTTAAATTGTATGAATGCAGCTATATGAAATATCCAAGAGGATATAACTATGACCCAGGAGGGAGGGATCTTCCTCCACATTAGGAAGCTCCTTTCTGAAAAAGAGTATTGATTGTAATTTTAATTGTCAAGTGGGGTTTTTGTTACCATTTCTAAGTTCTGTCAGTTTCTGTCCGTGGGATGACAATAGGTAGAGTGTCTATCTTGTACTCCATTGCTAGACGCATAGCTTGAAAACGATTCTTTACCTCCATTTTCTCGTATATGGAGCTTAGATAATTTTTTACTGTCTGGATGCTTAGGTACAACTGTTCTGCAATCTCATCGTTGCTATAGCCTTTTTGTGCGAGGATTAAAACCTCTTTCTCTCTGGGTGTCAATTGAAAGTACCACTCTGGAAGAGACTTTTGATTTTCAACATTAGAGGGTGTTCTGTAGGTTTTGTCAATTATTTTTGGTGATATAATCTTTAAACCCTTATTGGCGCCCTGAATTGAAGCAACTAATTCATCGGAAGATATGTCTTTTAATAAAAACCCCACGGCTCCGTTTTTCATCGCCTCTTTGACGTACTCATCGTATCCAAAGGCTGTTAGGATTAGTATCTTTGTCTCTGGATACTTTTGGTGAATAATTTTTGTTGTTTCGATTCCGTTCATTACAGGCATATGAATGTCCATTAGGATAATGTCGACGTGGTGGTTTTTAAGAATGTCCAGTGTTTCTTCACCATTTAGAGCGATAAAAACCTCTCCTATTATTTCGCTATATCCCAACAACACCGTTTTTAAACTATCGACGAATAATTTTTGATCATCCACGATGAGTATTCTTAATTTCCCCATTAGTTTAACCCTCTGTTCCATTATTATCGTTTGTTGTTACTCTTTCTCTGGGAATGGTAAGACATACCCGATAACCCTCGCTGTTACTAAAAAAATTGATTTTCCCACCGAGTTTTTTTACGTGTTCCTCCATGCTAGATTGACCGATTCCCTTTTTCCCTGTTTCTCCACCTCGGCCATTGTCCTGTATGTTTAGAATTAGGTTTTTTTCGTCTATCCAGAATTGTATATCAATATTTGTAGCTTTGCCATGTCGAAACGCATTTACCAGTGATTCTTGAATTACCTGTTGAACCACAGTGTCTGCCTCCGGAAGTATTGTCCATGGAAAGTTTCCCCATGAGACTTTAACGATAGTTTGGGTTGCCTTGGTAAATGTATTTATTATATGCTGAAGGGCATTTATTCCTTGAAGTTCTGGTTCTCTAATTTCTCTAAGCTTATAGAGAGCCGATCTTGTTTCTGTTAATCCGATTTGAGCTTGTTCTTTTACCCACGAGTGTATCATTGTATATTCTTCGACATCCTCTGGGGGATGTTTGAGTGAGGCGTCCATCATCGCGTGAATATTGGTAAAGGCTTTCCCAACGATATCGTGTAAGTCTTGGATAATTCTTTTTCTTTCCTTTTCGGTGGTTTCTTTTTCGATTTTCGTAGCGTATTCAAGGTATCCTTTGTTTGTTTTGATTAGGCGTGAGATAACTTCATTTAGATTAATGATTTGTTTTTCAGAGTTATCTATATGTTCCCACGAGCTTTTAAGAAGGGTGCAAATAGTCGTGAGTGCGATGTTGATGAATATATAGACGAGTAATTTTGTGAGGCCGACACCTGCTCTGGGGATTCCATATATTTTCATAGGGAATTGGAAGACAGCGGAGAGTGCTAGTATTAAGAGTGAAAAAATTGTCCCGAAGGGGGAGACAAATAGTAGGGTATAATCCATTATTAGGGAGAATAGAAGTATATACTCTATCTCGAGGGAATCTCCAAAGGGAATTCCAATTATGAGAAATGCGATCCCTCTGAGTGCGCCAAGAAATAGTCTTAATTGTTTAAATTTTAGACTATACATGAGTAGCATACCGATAAAGGAGAGGAGTAACAGAATGGTAAAATTTAATGTCCATTCGGCAGGCAATGAGAATTTCTCTTTCTCATTGAAGTAGTAAATAGAGGCCAAGAGATGGAGTAGTATTGATATTATTAGAAAAATTGCTATTCTGGTTTTTTTGATATTGAAATTCATTCTCTGTATTGGATTACCTGTTCTGTTTAGCGTATTTTACCATAAACTCCCTAATTTTATAATAGCAGTAACAAGTGTTAATGCGCTGAATGGGAGCGTTTAGTACTTTAGTACCGTATTTTTTTACTTTGGTAACTGGCACGAGGAAAAGGAATGTTTAACAATTAAAACGAATTACTCATGATGTATGGGCAGACATGGTGATTGTCAAATAATTTATTAAGGAGGTAACAATGAAGAAGTATTTTTTGTTACTGACAATTTTTGTGATTTCCACCTTCCTCATTTTTGCAGGGGGTCAAAAAGAGAAGGTTCCTTCAGGGGGTAAAAAACCAGTTGAAATTACCTTTATGACATGGAACTCTGGATATCATCTTAAGGAAGAGCAGGAATTGGCTAACCAATTTATGAAGGCTCATCCTGGGATTAAGGTCTCGCTTATAAGCGTTCCTCAAGGGTACGATAAAAAGGTGCTAACCGCTACTGCTGCGGGGAATACACCTGACGGGCTTTTGATGTGGAATACTCCTATGTATGTTGAAGCTGGTGTTTGTGAGGATCTTACGACGTATATAAAACGAGATCATTGGGATATGAATCAGTATCATCCTGTTTTAAAGGCTTGGGCTGAGTACAAAGGTGGAATTTACGGGCTTCCCAGGGATTACACACCCAGGGTGATTTATTACAATAAAAATGTTTTCGATGAGGCTGGAGTGCCCTATCCAAAATTTACCGGTTGGACGTTTGATGATTTTCTTAAGATTGTAGAGAAGCTTACCAACCACAAGAAAGGTGCGGCAGCCAGGTATGGATTTGTAGCAGTTCCGGGAGATACGTATGCTCTTCAAGGTTACATTTGGGCTAATGGAGGAGATTTGTGTAGTCCCGATGGTATGAAGGCCAGTGGGTATATTAATTCACCTCAAGTTGTAGAGGTTGTGAAGTGGTATAAGAAAATTTTCGACATATCTATTCAGACTACTACCCCCGATGCTTATCAGAATCTGGGACAGAACGAGTTTCAGTCGGGAATAGTTGGTATGATGGATAACGGTTCTTGGCCGATTAACATCTATAGAAAAGATAAGTCTCTTCGGTTTGGAATTGTTGCTCCGCCTGTGCCAAGAAAAGGTTTAAAGCCGTCCCCGGTAATTCATTCTTCTACTCTCTCTATGTTTAAAGCTGGCAAGAAAGAGAATAAGGATGCTGTATGGGAGTATATTAAGTATGTTTCCAGTCCTGCTGGTGCGCGGTTTTTTGAGAAAGCTCGCTACAGTATAGGTCCCATTCCAAGGGTTACGGCTCAGGATAAGGATTTCCTTGCTGATCCGTACTTTGGTCCCATCGTAAAGGTAGGAAATATGGCGGATCATGTGCCTGTTTTTACACGAAATCCGAGATGGTTTAAGGCTGATTCGGAGTTCAGAACGGCCCTGGAAAAGATATTTATTTCAAATGCCGATATACAAAGTACTTTAGATAAAGCAGCGAAAAAGATGGATAAGATTCTTCAGGGTAAAGAATGATTAATTAAATGAAAGGGGAGAGGGTAATTCTTTCTTTTCCCTTTCCCCTCTCTCGGTTGAAGCTCTAAGAACAAAGAGGTAATGGCTGTTTATGAAGCGTATGGGCATAGCTCTTAGAGAAAAGATAGATGGGTATCTCTTTATTTCTCCATGGATTGTCGGTTTTTTGCTTTTTTATTTGATTCCTATGACCTTTTCTTTTGTGGTTAGCTTTTGTAACTGGGATTACTTTAGAAATATGACATTCGTGGGTTTACGAAATTATTTTAGGATATTTTCAAGTGATGAATATGCACTCGCTGGTCTCCAGAAAACAGCCATATTTGTTGGTTTGGAAGTACCATTACAGTTGTTTGCTTCTTTGTTTATTGCATTTCTATTAACTCAAAAGATAAAAGGTGTGAATCTGGTAAGGAGTATAGTATATCTACCTGCTGTTATCTCCGGTGCGGTGGGTGGGGTACTCTGGCGTTACATGCTTGGAAAACAGACCGGTGTGATCAACTATTTTCTGTCACTTGTTGGAATAAGCCCGATTCCGTGGATAGAAGATCCTAAGATCGCGCTTTATACGATTGTTGGAACAGGTATATGGGCTATAGGGCAACCAATGATTCTATTTCTCGCTGCAATGGAGGGGGTTCCCAAAACTCTGTACGAGGTGGCAGATGTAAACGGAGCAGGTAGTTTTAG
>Ga0256914_1004501_pt1 | contig 10435 bp, 10 predicted proteins | sample HulkmetaG_FD_191571 | JGI IMG/M metagenome (GOLD analysis project Ga0256914, IMG submission 191571) | Hydrothermal chimney microbial communities from Main Endeavour vent field at the Juan de Fuca Ridge, Pacific Ocean - Hulk | ecosystem: Environmental > Aquatic > Marine > Hydrothermal vents ...
CGTGTGGGTGGCGGACGCGGACAATGCTCGCGTGATGAAGTTCGAGCCGATTCAGTAGAGGTCGCGAGATATGTCATTTTGGCGAACGTATTATCATCTGGTTTGGGCGACCAAGGATGAAGAGCCTATCATCCATCCCGCCAGAGAGAGTCAACTGGTAGCCTTGCTGATTCGCAAAGCCAATGAGCTGGGCGTGCGGATTTACGCCGTGGGCGTGATGCCAGATCATGTGCATCTCATCGCCGCGATTCCGCCTCGCATGGCTGTGGCCGATGTAATCAAGCATCTCAAAGGATTCGCTTCTTTTGCCTTCGGCAAAGGTTTTGCCTGGCAACGCGGTTATGGCGCGATGACTTTTGGCGAAGGGCAGCGGCCCCAGGCCGTGGCGTATGTGCAAAATCAGCAACAGTTGCACGCTCAAGGCGCGACCAATCGCTGGCTGGAGCGCTACAATGAATACGACGACGGGCCTCCCGATAGCGGCCTGGTGGTGGATGATTTGGCTTCGCCGCTGCGGGAATCTGGTCCGACTTACAATGTTTTAGGAGAAGCGCCTTTCTAACGCACTTGAAGTGCGTTTCCAAACCCGTTTCAAACGGGTTTTCTTACAGAACATCCCATGATCAACTTCCTCAAATTCTGGCTCACCCTCGAACTCCTGGGCCTGGCCGCCCTGCCCCTGGCCTGGCGGCTATTCCACGCCCTGCCCGGCCGCGGATTGGCCTTTGCAAAAGCCCTGGGCCTGCTGCTGGCGGGGTACACATTGTGGCTGGGCGCCAGCTTCGGGCTGTTGCGCAACGACCTGGGCGGCGCCATCATCGCCTTGCTCGCGGTGCTGGGCATAAGCCTGTGGTTGGCCCGCGCAGGCTTGCAGCGAGACGACGAGGGCCAGCGCCCGCTACTGGCCGACCTGCGGGCCCACTGGCGCTACTGGCTGGGCGTGGAGCTGCTCTTCCTGATTGCATTGGCGGGCTGGGCCGCCTTCCGCGCCTACAACCCCGACATCGCCGGCACCGAAAAGCCCATGGAGATCGCGTTCATCAATGGCGCATTCAACTCCAGCCTATTCCCTCCGCAAGACCCCTGGCTGGCGGGCTATGGCATCAGCTACTACTACTTCGGCTATGTCATGCTAAACATGCTGGCCCGGCTCTCGGGCGTGGCCACCACCGTGGTCTTCAACCTGGGCCTGGCCGCGATCTTCGCCTTCGCCGTCACCGAACCCTTCGCGTTGGCGTACGCCCTGGTGCGGGGCGATGCAAAACAACCCGGATCCCGACTTGCTGGCTGGATTTATGGCCTGCTCGCGGGCCTCTTCGTGGCCCTGATGGGCAACCTGGAAGTGCTGCTGGAAGCACTGCACGCCAAGGGCCTGCTCCCCCAGACTGCGCTCAACCTTTTCGACATCAAAGACCTGGCCTCAGCGCCCGTCACCGGCAGCTTCAACCCCAACGCGGGCGGCTGGTGGTGGTGGCGGGCCTCGCGCGTCATCCACGACTACAACCTGCCCCACACCTCCTCCCAGGAAGTCATCGACGAATTTCCCCAATTCAGCTTCATCCTGGGCGACATGCACCCCCACGTGCTGGCCATCCCCTTCGCATTTTTACTCATGGCCCTGGCCCTGACCCTGATTTTCGAACTCAAGCACAGACCTCAAGACGCCAGAGAGAAAGAGGAGCCAGGAGGCTGGCAAAGCGCTTGGAACGAAGTGCGAAGCGCGTTCGGGCTGAATGGCTGGGGTCTGCCCCTGGCCGGGATCATGGTGGGCGCGATGGGCTTCCTCAACACCTGGGACTTCCCCATCTACGTCTTCCTCCTCACCACGGCCTACGCCATCCGTCGCGGCTACCAGGGCCTGCGTTGGAGCGCCCCCTTCTGGCAAGAAATCGTCACGGCATTCCTCTCCCTCACCGGCCTGGGCATCCTCTTCTACCTGCCCTTCTACCTCAGCTTCAGCTCCCAGGCGGGCGGCCCCTTGCCCAATGTGGTCAACCCCACCCGCTTTGTGCAATTCTTCCTCATGTTCGGCGTGTTCCTCACAGCCCTATTCTTCCTCCTGCTGGCGGCCTGGCGCAGGCGAAAGGTTCCTCTGCGCACATTTCTGAACTGGCTTTTGGCCATCTGGCTGCTCCCCGCCCTCTTCCTCACCCTCTCCATCCTGCTGGTGCTCCTCGCTCCTGGCCTGCGGAACCGGGTGGCGGGCCTGCTGGGAGGAACGCCCGCCTCATTGCTCCCCGACATCCTGCGCCTGCGCCTGACCACACCCTTCACCTGGCTCATCGCCGGAGCACTGCTGGCCGCCACCCTGGCCCTGCTCACCCAGGCATGGTCAAATCTCACGCCCAAAAAACAGGATGCAAAGGACGAAGAACTCACAGAGAGCTTGCCATCCCCCAGCCTCAGCTTCACTTTGATTTTGTTCGGCACAGGCCTGCTGCTGACCTATGCCGTGGAATTCATCTACCTGCGGGACACCTTCGGCACCCGCATGAACACCGTCTTCAAATTCTACTACCAGGCCTGGCTGCTGATGAGTGTGGCCAGCGCCTATGCGCTCTACTACATCCAGACCCGAAGCGGACGAGCGTTGAAGACGCTTGGGATCGGCAGCGTCTTGCTCCTGACAGCCATTGGCCTGCTCTATCCTGCATTCGCCATCCCCAGCAAGGCGGGCAATTTCCAGGGCGACCCCACCCTGGATGGCGCCGCCTTCATCCAGCGCTACCAGCCCGAGCTCTACCAGGTGATGCAATGGTTGAATGAAAACACCGCCCCCGATACGGTCATCCTGGAAGCGCCCGGGCGCTCCTACACCGACGACAACTTCATCTCCGCATTCACTGGCCGCCCCACCCTACTGGGCTGGAGCGGGCACGAACTGCAATGGCGGGGCAGTTATGACGAACCAGGACGCCGCGAGCCCCTCATCGGCGCAGTGTACAAAAACCAGGCCCCGGAACTCGTGCGGGAAACCGTACAGGAATTCGGCATTCAATACCTCATCGTCGGCCCCAAAGAACGAGAGAAGTACAAGATCGCTCCCTTTGTCGAAAACAGCTACCTGCAACTGTGGGAGCCGGTATTCAACGCAGGCCCCTACACCATCTACCGCTGGCAAGGCGGCGCGACCGATAGCCCGTAACCCGTTCACGATCTGCCCTGCTACTGAATCCCCTTCCCACCATGACAGCAACCTCAGCACCAACCCCTTCCCTCCCCAAACCCCACAGCATCCTGGCCTGGCTTACCATGGAGCGGCTGGGCTACGTCCTGCTCACCCTCATCCCGATCATTTTACGTCTGGTGAACCTGGGACAACGCTCGCTGGCCCCTGCTGAGGCCAGCGCCGCACTCCGGGCCTGGCAGCAGGCCCAGGGCATGCACCCGGCGTTGGACGCGGGGCAGCCTCTGCTCTTCACGCTGCAAAGCCTGACGTTCTTCGTGACCGGAGCCACCGACGCCACGGCCCGCATCTGGCCCCTGCTGGCGGCCGCGGCTCTGCCCCTGGCGCTATACGGCGCCCGCGGCTGGCTGGGCCGCTGGACCGCACTCATCGCCGCAACGTTGATCACCCTCTCCCCCCTGATCAACGCATTCGCGCGGCGGGGCGACGGCGTCAGCTTCGCTCTGCTGGCCGCGGGCGTCGCCCTGGCCGGCTGGGCGCGGATGCAGGAGGGCAAAGCGCATGGTTGGCTGTGGACCCTGGCGGGCCTGGCGCTGGCCCTCATCAGCGGGCCCGCAGGATTCACCGTGATCCTGGCCCTGGGCCTCCTCTTCGCCCTGACCTACGCCTCCTTGCCCCGGCCCACCGCGCCCGCCGCGGGGGATTGGGGCGTGGCCGCGGCCATCCTCTTCCTGGGCGGAACCGCGTTTTTCGTCCGCTTCGACGCGCTGGGCCTCATGGCCGTCAATCTCACCCAATGGCTGCACAACTTCACCCTGGCCCCGCGGGCCTTACTCACGGGGATGGTGCGTTTGGCCGCAGACGAACCCTTGCTTTCCCTGTTCGGGACATTCGCCGTCACCTGGGGCTTGTTGCAGGGAGGGAAAATCCGGGCGTGGAGCCTGGCCGCGGCGCTCGCCGCACTCATTGCCATCGCCCAGGGTCCCGATGTGGCGTACAGCCGCGCTGCCGCTGCATTCTTCCTGGCTTTACCCACAGCCGCGTGGCTCGTACACCTGGCCCGCCAGGACGCATTTCACATCCACAGCCTGGAGGAGACCCTGTTCATCATCGTCCTCATCCTGCTGGCCTTCCTCTCTGCCTACGCCCTGATCTCCTTTGCCCGAAGCGGCAGTTTCGATCAGCTATTCTTGTTCCTCATCACCCTGTTGATGGGGATCCTGTCAATAGGTGTGTTTATCTGGTTTATGGGATGGCGGGAAGTGCGAGGTGGGCTTCTTATTGCCGGGGGTATTCTCACCTTACTCTTTAGCGTCAGCATGATGTGGCAACTGGCCTTCAACGCCACTTTACCCACCCTGGCCCGGGTCTATCCTCTTGAAACGCTGCCCGACGCCAAAGATTTGGTACGCACTTACGGTGATATCAGCCAACATGTTACTGGAGACCGCTGGGCTGAGGAGATTGTTCTCATCCCAGGCAGCCAGTCTGATGCTATCATCCAGTGGTATTTGCGCCGGGCGGAGCAATTTCGCATGACCGATGGCGTAAATTTGCAATCGCCATCTTCTGTGATTATTGCTCCCTCCGATTTGGAATTAGTCTTGGGAGAAGATTACGCCGGGCAGACTTTTGCTCCACTCTCCAGCTGGGGCGTAACGCATCTGGCATCCACCAATGACGCCATTCGTTGGCTCTTCTTCCGTCAGGCTCCTTTTCCTCCTCCTTCAGCCGAAACGATTAACCTATGGATCAACCTTGATTTGATGAATCTAGATCAGGATGAATAGCTGATGTTTCTGTATCCATTCACGCATCTTTATCCAATCATGAGAGATGTGTGGCCAATACAGACATGAAGAAATAATGCAAACCCTGTTGGTTGATCTACAATCCTGTTTAATCTCTCTCCTACGGAGTTATTTATGCCACGCGATCTCTTCAAGTTAATCGAAACCAATCCCTTTGTCGTTGGTGACGGAGCGATGGGCACCATGCTGCAACAGATGGGGCTGACCACCGGCGGCGCGCCCGAGTTGTGGAATGTCGAACGTCCAGACATCATCCGCCAAATTTACCAGAGCTATGTAGATGCAGGCTCGCAGATCATCGAGACCAACACCTTTGGCGGCACGCGCTATCGTCTGATATTGCACCACCTGCAGGATCGAGTGCATGAATTGAACAAAGCAGGGGCTCTCTTGGCCCGCGAGGTAGCGGGTGATGCAGTGCTGGTGGCAGGTTCCATGGGACCAACGGGTGAACTTATGCACCCCCTGGGGGAACTAACCTATGAGGCCGCGGTGGAAGCCTTTGCCGAGCAGGCCGCGGCTCTGGCCGAGGGCGGCGTAGATTTTTTTCTCATCGAGACCATGAGCGATCTGCAAGAAGTGAAGGCCGCGGTGGAGGGCTGCCGCCAGGTCTGCAACTTGCCTATCGCCACCACGCTCACCTTCGATACCAATTATCGCACTATGATGGGCGTGAGTCCGGCGCAGGCAGTGCAAGAATTGGCTGCATTTGGCGTGAAGATCATCGGCGCCAATTGTGGCAACGGCCCCGACGAAACCCGCCGCGCTATCCAGGAGATGGTGGCGGTGCGACCCGAGGGCGTTTATATCATGGCGCAAAGCAATGCAGGTCTGCCCCATTATGATCACGGCCATATTCACTACGACGGTACGCCTGAGGTGATGGCGGAATTGGCATTGGATCTGGCGGGCATGGGCGTGGATATCATTGGGGCATGCTGCGGCAGTACCCCCGAACATATCAAGGCAATGCGTGAGGCCCTGCTTACCCAGCCAATCCCCGAATTCAAGTTCGAACTACCCCAACCCCCTGCATCGCCTACCCAAAGCGAACGCCGGGAACGCCGTCGGGGACGCCGACGCCGCGGGAGAGAGTAATTGCCTATCAGAAAATTCGCTCTGACATCGTCATACTCATTCATCATGCCAGAGGGCATTCGATCTTTCCCACAAAAAAACTCCCCGCCGGATGCCCGGAACGAGGAGTTTTTCGATACAAGATTTTGGGGCCTTACTTGATCTCGACGACTGCGCCTTCGCCTTCCAGCTTGGCCTTGGCTTCCTCGGCCACCTCTTTGCTAACAGCTTCGAGGATGGTGGAGGGGGTGTCTTCGACCACTGCCTTGGCTTCCTTGAGGCCCAGGTTGGTGAGTGCGCGCACGGCCTTGATGACCTGAATCTTCTTGGGGCCGTGATCTTTCAGCACCACATCGAATTCCGTCTTTTCTTCTTCGGCCTCTTCGGCTCCACCAGCAGCACCAGGCATCATGCCGGCAACAGCGACAGGGGCGGCTGCAGTGACGCCCCAGCGGTCTTCGAGCATCTTTTTCAGCTCAGCGGCCTCCAGTAAGGTCAGTGCGCTGAGTTCTTCGTACAGTTTTTCTAGATCTGCCATGGGTACATTCTCCTTGTTTTTATAGTTGATTGGTTGATGTTGAATGAACGAGATAGGGGATCAAGCAGCCTCGGCGGCTTCGCCGCCTTCTTTGTCAATGCGGGCCTGCAAAATTCCAACGATGTCGCGCTGAGGCGCGGAGATCGCGGCCAGCAAAGAGGTCATCGGAGCCACAATGGCGCTGATGAGGGAAGCGCGCATGACATCCTTGGTGGGCAGGTCGGCCAGCGATGTGGCTGCCGCGGCGTCCAGGATGGTCTCACCCAGGATGCCGCCGGTGACGATGAATCGTTCTTTGCCTACTTCCTTGGTGAAGGTCTTGAGCGCCTTGGCCCCGGCGCCGATGTCTTCGCCCAGGAATACGAATCCCACCGGGCCGATGAACGCGTCTTCGGGAATGGGACGGTCGAGCTCATTCATGGCTCGCTTCATCAGAGTCTTCTTGGCCACCACGATGCGGGCGCCAGCTTCTCGCAAACCGCGGCGCAGGCTTTCCATCTCCTGCACGCTGATGCCGAGATACTGGGCCAGCACCACCGCGTGGCTTTCGTTGATCATTTCTTTGTAAGAATCGATCAGTTCCTGTTTACGTGCTCTTGTGATTGGCAAGTGATATCACCTCCTTTGCCTGAATTTTATATAAAAAAGCCTTCGCATCGGGCCGACGCGAAGGCGCATTGCAGTCAGAGGAATTTCAGACTGGTTTGGCTTCGCCTCGGCAGGAAATTAAGTCAGGAAAGACGCCTGCTGTCATCGACGTAAGGCTATTTGATTAGTATGACGTGAATTGGGGGTGAAGATGTTATGCCACAATCGTGCGCAGGGCGGTGAGGGCGGGGATATCGATCTTTGCGCCCGGCCCCATGGTGGGGGCGATCACCGCCTTGCGGATGTATGCGCCTTTGGCGGAGGCAGGCTTGGCGCGAACAACCGAATCGATGACGGCGCCCAGGTTTTCCAGCAGAGCCTCCACCTCGAAGCTGCGTTTGCCAAAGGGGATGTGGAGATTGCCGGTGCGATCGACGCGGTAGCTTACGCGACCTTTGCGGGCCTCGTCGATGACGCGCTTCAACTCGCCGGGCTGGACGATGGTGCCCGCTTTGGGGCTGGGCATGAGCCCTCGCGGCCCCAACACCCGACCCAAGCGTCCTACTTTGCTCATCACCTGGGGAATCGCAATGGCCATGTCAAAATCGAGCCAGCCCCCCTGGATTTTTTGCACCAATTCATCCAATCCCACATAATCAGCGCCCGCCTCCTCTGCAATCTGTGCGGCTTCGCCATCGGCAAAGACCAGGATGCGGGTTTGTTTGCCTGTGCCCCGTGGCAGCACCACCACGCCGCGCACCATCTGGTCGGCATGACGGGGATCAACGCCCAGACGCATGTGCACTTCCATGGTCTCGTCGAACTTGGCGGTGGGATGTTTTTTGAAGAAGGTTAAGGCTTCTTCTGGGGTATAAAGTTTGTCCTCCAGTTGGGACGCGACGATTTTGTAATTCTTACCGTGTTTTGGCATTTGAAACCTCCGTGGTCATAACGAACGTATTTTCCAACGTCCTGCCACAAATGAATAAAAAAGATTGAAGATTAATGACTAAGGATTGAAGAAGGTGTGTTTTGGCGTATGCTTATTGGAAGTCGCACCGTCTTTTTTTCTTTAATCATTGAGTAATCTGACACAAATTGGCTTTGTCCGCCGTCATTGTCCGAATGAATTCGGTTTTCAGCGCAGGCTGACAGACGGCCGGTGGCCCTCAGTCCTGACTTCAATTGGTGGGAAACTGGGCATAAAATTTGTGTCAGGTTGCAAGTTTAATCATCAGTCATGGATTGATTAACCTTCAACGACCTCGATGCCCATGCTGCGAGCAGTGCCTTCGATTTGACGCATAGCGCCTTCGATGTCCACTGCATTCAAATCCTTCATCTTGGTCTCGGCAATCTCTTTGACCTGGGCCCGAGTCACCTTACCCACGCGGTCCGTCAGTGGATTACCCGCGCCTTTAGATACGCCCGCGGCCTTTTTCAGTAAGTCGGACGCTGGTGGCGTCTTGGTGATGAAGGTGAAGGAACCGTCGGAATAGACGGTGATTTGTGCAGGCACGATATTGCCAATCATCGTGCTGGTGCGGGCATTGTATTCCTTACAAAAGCCCACAATATTGATTCCATGCTGCCCCAGGGCTGGGCCGACAGGAGGGGCAGGGGTGGCCTTGCCAGCGGGGAGTTGTAGAGTTATGACTGCTTTGACTTTCTTAGCCATGAGTGCTCCAAGAATAAAAGATGCATGATTGAAGATATATGGTGAACTAGAATCGTTATGACGACGCCGCTCATCAATCTTCAATCTTCGATGTTATGATTTTTCAACTTGCAGGAAGTCCACCTCAACGGGGGTTTCGCGGCCGAAGATGGAAACCAGAATGCGAACCTTGCCTCGCTCGATATCGATATCCTCAACCGTGCCATGAAAGTCGGCAAAAGCGCCTTCGGTGATACGCACTTTGTCGCCGGGCTTGAAATCAACCTGAACCCGAGGCTGACTGGCCTCGATGCGGCTCATAATATGATCAACTTCGGCGGAGCTGAGGGGAGTTGGGCGGTTACCAATCCCGACAAATCCAGTGACGCCAGGCGTATTCCGCACCACCGACCAGCTATCGTCATCCAGGATCATTTGCACCAGAATGTAGCCGGGGAAAACACGACGTTCTACAACGCGGCGCTCGCCATCCTTGAGCTCGATTTGTTCTTCTGTGGGAACAACAACGGCGAATATGCGGTCTCCCATGCTCATGGATTCAATCCGGTGCTCAAGATTTCTCTTGACGCGTGATTCCATGCCCGAGTAGCAATGCACGACATACCACTCGCGTCCATCCTGCACAGCTCCCATATCCCCAGCATCCGATGGATCATCTGTCCATACATCGTCCGGGGGGGAAGCATCTGCCATATCAAATTCTTTTTCGGGCTCTTGGTTTTGCCGGGATTGGTCAGTCACGAGTTTATCTGGGGAATAATGGGGAGGTCGCCAAAAATCAACGATATAGAATCAGATTCATGAATTGCGCGGCCACAGCGTCTGTAATGCCCAAGATCAGCGCCATAGCTACCGTAACGGCCAGAACAATGCCGCTTAGGCGAATCCATTCCTCCCGGGTGGGCCAGGTGACCTTGGTGATTTCCGCACGGGTTTCGCGCAGATATTTGACGACCGGGTTAACGCTTTTGGCAGAAGCCTCATTTTTCGATTTTGCCATGAACGGCTGGCTCCTTATAAAGAAAGATGACCGATGCTGAAACTCCCTGACGGTTTAAGACACCGCCCGGATTCCCAAGCGGTGTCTTAGCCATCAAGAACAGGCGAGGCAGGACTTGAACCCGCAACCTGCGGTTTTGGAGACCGCCGCTCTGCCAAGTTGAGCTACTCGCCTTTGATGATCAGGCCGAGACTGTTCATCGCAGCCCGATTTTATAGGATACCTTATTTTGTCTCGCGATGCAAGGTGTGACGACGACAACGCGGGCAGTATTTTTTCATTTCCAATCGCCCGGTTTGATTGCGCCGATTTTTGCTTGTGAGATAATTCCGTTCTTTGCATTCGGTGCAGGCCAATGTGACAAGCACGCGATTTCCTTTTTTAGCCACAGTGTGACTTACCTCTTTTTAGGGATAAAAGCCTGAATGGGGAGCAAGGCGCTATTCCTTGCTCCCCGGCAGAAGTGATTGAGCAAATGAAAGAAACGTCTTACTCGATGATCTCGGTGATGACGCCAGCGCCCACGGTACGGCCGCCTTCACGGATGGCGAAGCGGGAGCCCACTTCTAACGCCACAGGCGAAATCAGTTCCACTTCCATGTTCACGTTGTCGCCA
>Ga0256914_1004502_pt1 | contig 10431 bp, 3 predicted proteins | sample HulkmetaG_FD_191571 | JGI IMG/M metagenome (GOLD analysis project Ga0256914, IMG submission 191571) | Hydrothermal chimney microbial communities from Main Endeavour vent field at the Juan de Fuca Ridge, Pacific Ocean - Hulk | ecosystem: Environmental > Aquatic > Marine > Hydrothermal vents ...
TTATATACACCAACAACCTCTCTGTAATCAATTGGGGGCAAATATGCTAAGGGAAGGAAGTATCATAAAAGGTCCGTTTTGGAGTGAACCCGTTAAAATTGAAAAATCGGAAGAAATAGGTGATTATATAAGGATCGTTGGGTACACCATTAATTCAAAACAATCCGTTAATCAGCTAATAAACAAGGAAGAATTAAACAAGTTAGAGCAGCTAGACTCTCAAATCAGTTTCTCTTCCGATCCAGAAAACACATTCCTTTTTATAGAGGCAACCAGATTCAAATATGCCTCCTTATTTGACCCACTTCTTGCAATGAATGTCTCCAAAGTAGATCCCCTACCCTTTCAGATAGAAGCTGTCTATGGATACGTTTTGAAACAGCCACGCATAAGATTTTTAATAGCAGATGATCCAGGAGCCGGCAAAACAATTATGTCAGGCCTGATCATTAAAGAATTGAAGTTAAGAAGGCTCGCTCAAAGAATCCTAATAGTTGCACCGGGACACCTAAAGGACCAATGGAGAAGAGAACTCAAAGAGAAATTTAGTGAAACGTTTATGGTTTTAGATAGAAGCACATTTAACGCTCATTATGGTGAAAACCCATGGGAAACAAAAGATCAAATTATCACTTCGCTTGATTTTATCAAGCAGGAGGAGATCTTGAGCACTCTAAGTTCTGCACATTGGGATCTGGTAATTGTAGATGAAGCCCATAAAATGGCTGCATATAAGTATGGAGATAAAATTAAAAGAACACAACGATATAAAGTTGGCGATGTTTTATCAAAAACATCCAACCACTTACTTTTCTTAACGGCAACTCCGCACAAAGGAGATCCTGAAAATTTCAGATTGTTTTTAGACCTGCTTCTACCTGGATTCTTTGCTACATCCGAAATGGTAGAAGAATCTTTAAGAAACAAAGATAATCCACTATTCATCAGACGCTTAAAAGAGGATCTTAGAAACTTTGAGGGAAAGCCCATTTTTACCAGAAGATTTCCAAGAACGGTAAAATTTAAGCTATCCAATCAAGAAAAAGATCTTTACAACGAAGTATCCAGATATGTCATTGAGCAGTACAACAAAGCAATTCAATCAAACAAAAAAAGAAATATAGCCTTCGCCTTAATGATACTGCAACGAAGAATGGCATCAAGCACCTATGCTCTTTTAAAATCCCTTCAAAGGAGAAAACAACGGCTTGAAAAAATACTGAACAGCAGCGATGAAGATTTCACCAAGAAAATATCCCTTGATTTCGAAGAGATAGAAGATGCTGAAGAGAGTGAAAGATGGAAAAAGGAAGAGGAGTGGGAAACTCTCAGCGTTGCCGAAAATCCTGAAGAGCTAAAAAAAGAGATTAATACATTAAGTACTCTCATTAAGAAAGCTCAGCAAGTAATAAGCAAAGAACAAGAAACAAAAATAAGAGAACTAAAAAGAGCCATTGAAAACGCTTTTTTAAAGATAAAAGAGATGAACGGCTTTGCAAAGGTGCTCATATTCACCGAATCAAAAGACACCCTTAACTATCTGGTAGAAAAAATCAGATTGTGGGGATATAAGGTAAATGCAATACACGGTGGAATGAAGATAGAAGAAAGAATAGAAGCAGAAAAGATCTTTAGAGATGACACCCAAGTAATGGTTGCCACTGAAGCTGCAGGCGAAGGAATAAACCTTCAGTTCTGCCACATCATGATAAACTACGACATACCTTGGAATCCCAATAGGCTTGAACAAAGAATGGGAAGAATACACAGATACGGACAACAGAAAGATGTTTATATCTTTAATTTCGTAGCAGAAGACACAATGGAAGGAAAGGTATTGGCAAAACTATTTGATAAGCTTGAAGAGATAAGAACGAAACTTGGAAGCGATAGAGTGTTTGACATTATTGGCGAGATATTTGAGAGTAGAAATCTTAAACAGCTAATTTTAGACGCCATAACAAAAGCAAAAAGCATGGACGAAATCCTGAAAGAATTAAACATCAAGGTGGACGAAAAATACATCTCTAAGGTAAAAGAGGTCTTAGGAGAAAGCCTTGCAACAAAATTTATTGATTACACTCGCATCAAAGAGATGTCCGAAAAAGCAAAGGAATACAAACTGATACCGGAATATGTGGAAGAATTCTTTAAAAAAGCATTCAAAAAGGCTGGCGGTAAATTCAGAACACTCAAATCGGGTTTTTTAGCTATTGATTCTATTCCTTATGAGATTAAAAGCATTGCTCAAGAAAACAAATTCAAAAATAGATACGGAATTATAAAAACGCGCGGTTATCCTAAAGCGACCTTTGACAAAGAGATAGCTTTCAAAAATCCGCAGGTAGAATTTATCTCATTCGGCCATCCGCTACTTGAGGCTCTTCTAAAGTGGTGCGATGAAAGGTTTAAAGACAAGATTAAAAAGGGCGCAGTTTTTAAGGATCCATCGGGGAAATTGGATGGATATATCTGGTTTTATATAGGTGAGGTCAAAGACGGCAAAGGTGATGTGGCAGGAAGAAAAATTCTTGCAATTTACGAAAAAAACGGTGAGCAAAAAGGAATTCCCCCTTCTATTTTATGGGATCTCATCCCCTGCAAAGAACCTATTGAACACGAAAACAAATTACCAGATCAAGACAAGCTCCTACCCTTCATAATCAAACTCGTTGAGGAATACAAACAGGAAATCCTGAAAGAGAGGATTAGACAGGCCGACATCAAGAAAAAGTATGGCATAAAATCCCTGGACTATCTGATAGGAAAGCTGGATGAGGAACTTTCCTTGTTATATGAAAGAGAGGCCAACGAAGAAAAGGTAAAACTGCCTATTCGCAACAAGGAGGAGCTCAAAAAAAGGTACGAAGAAGCCAAAAAGACTTTAGAGCAAGAGATAGAGAAAGAACAGAGCTTATCCATAAGTATGCCAGAGCTAATCACCATTGTCAGGGTAATTCCCGAAAAAAGCGAAATGGTAGAGAACGAAGAGATTGAAAAGATAGGAATGGAAGTAGCTATGGCATACGAAAAACGCAACGGAAGAGAACCCACGGATGTATCAGCAGAAAATCTTGGCTTCGACATACGCTCAAAAGGTGATAACGAGACAAGATACATAGAAGTCAAAGCAAGAGCCAATGAGGGGGATGTGGCTTTAACACCCAACGAGTGGTTTAAGGCAAAAATGCTTAAAGAACAGTATTGGTTGTACATCGTTGCTAACGCTTCATCAAATCCAACACTTTATCTCATAAATAATCCTGCAGAAAATTTAGCTCCACAAGAGAAGGTAGAAGTTGTAAGATTTATCGTACCAAAAAACCAATGGAAAACAAAGAAAGTGGAAGCATGGGGGCATGATGAACGATGAATTAAAGAGATATAAACCCTAAAAAAGGAGCAAATTCTATGAACAAGGATGATAAAAGATTTATTGAAGAAAGTTTCCCAGTAAAAGAGATAAGTGAAATTTCAGCAAAAGAAAAAAACATAAGACACGGGCACATATCAACACTTCACATCTGGTGGGCTCGTCGTCCACTTGCAAGCTCAAGAACAACAGCTTATGCCGCATTAATTCCATCTTGTAAAGATGCTGCTGAGTGGGATAAAACGAGGCAGTTTATAATAGATCTTGGCAAATGGGAAAACTCCCTAAACAAACAGATAATAGAAGAAGCAAGAAAACAGATAAAAGAAGCAAATGATGGAAAACCACCAAGGGTGCTTGATCCTTTTTCCGGAGGTGGCTCAATTCCTCTGGAGGCTTTAAGGCTTGGATGTGAGGCTCATGCGGTTGAGTACAACCCGGTTGCAAATCTTATTTTAAAATGCACTCTTGAGTTTCCTCAAAAGTACGGCAAAAAGAAAAAGGTTAAAGAGAAAGATACCTTCGGTTTAGAGATAGAAAAGGATACGATTCCTCTGCTTGAAGATGTAAAAAAATGGGGAAAATGGGTATTAAATGAAGCAAAAAAGGAAATAGGGAATTTTTATCCTCAAGATAAAGATGGTTTTGTTCCTGTTGGCTATATCTGGGCACGAACAATCCCCTGCCAGAACCCCACCTGCAACGCTAAAATCCCCTTAATGCGCCAGTTCTGGCTTGCAAAAAAGAAGAATAAAAAAGTTGCCCTTTATCCATACACGGAAGACGGCGAGGTAAAGTTTAAAATCGTTGGCGATGGCTATGAAAAAATGCCAGATGGTTTTGACCCATCAAAGGGAACAGTCTCAAGGGCAATAGCAACATGCCCTGTTTGTGGATATACGGTTGAGGCAAATACAACAAGAAAACTTTTTCAAGAGAAAAAAGCAAGCCAAAGGCTTATTGCAGTAGTGCTTCATAAGCAAGGGAGATCTGGCAAAACATACAGACTCGCAACAGAAAAAGACACAGAGATTTTTAAAAAAGCAGAGGAGTATTTAAAAGAAAAAAGAGAAAAATTAATGCAAGAATGGGGAATAGATCCTGTGCCGGATGAGGAAGTCTTAAACAAATGTCATGAAGTTGATAGATTGCCAATGTATGGAATGAAAAAATGGGGAGACATTTTTAACTCCCGCCAAAAACTCGCGCTTATAACCTTTACAGAAAAAGTAAGACTTGCTTATGAAAAGATGATTAAAGAAGGCGTAGAAGAAGATTATGCAAAGGCTGTTGTGGGGTATTTGGGTTTGGGAGTTAATAGGTTGGCTACGTATTTAGCTAACTTAGTTCGTTGGCGAGGAGATGCTCTTTCTTTTGAGAGAATTTTTGACAGACAAGCATTGGGAATGGTTTGGGATTATGGAGAGGTAAATCCTTTTAGTCATTCGAGAGGCTGTTGGGATTTAAATCCAATGATAGAAACTATCTCCCACCTCACCCAAATCCCATCTTCCCCAATTCCCAAAGTCACCCAATCATCAGCAACAGAGCTTCCTTATCCTGACAATTTTTTTGATGCGGTTTTTACTGATCCGCCATACTACGATAATGTAAATTATTCAGTACTATCTGATTTTTTTTATGTATGGTTAAGGAGGAGTGTTGGAGATTTTTTCCCTGAGCTTTTTATGACTCTGCTTGTCCCAAAAACAAAGGAGATTGTGGCAGATCCTATAAGACATAGAAATAAAAAAGAAGCAGCAGTTTTTTTTGAATCCATGCTTAAAAAAGCATTTAAAGAGATTGCAAGGGTATTAAAACCACAGGGGATTGTTACAATAGTCTATACTCACAAATCAACCTCAGGCTGGGAGACACTTATAAACTCACTCTTAGATTCAGGGCTTGTTCCAACAGCATCCTGGCCTATAGACACAGAGATGAAGTCCCGTTTGCTTGCAAAAGGAAATGCCGCTTTAGCATCATCAATTTACTTTGTGTGCAGAAAAATGGAGAGAAAAGAGACTGGATGGCTCAACGATGTAAAAGATGAGATAAAAACCCACATCCATGATAAATTAAAAAACCTCTGGGAGGAGGGTGTTAGCGGGGCTGATTACTTTATTTCTGCAATTGGATCTGCAATTGAGATCTTCGGCAAATACAAAAAGGTAATGGATTTTGAAGGAAACGAGATAGGTGCAGACAAGCTTCTTGAATATGTGCGTGAAATTGTAACGGATTACGCAGTTAAACAGATACTTCACAACGGAATTTCGGCAGAGCTTTCCTCTCTTACAAGATTTTATCTTCTGTTTCGCTGGGCATACAAAGACGCAAAGGTTCCCTTTGACGACGCAAGAAAACTTGCCCAAAGCTCAGGCGTTGATCTTGAATCAGAATGGAACAAAGGCTTTATAAAAAAAGAAAAAAATATGATAGTGGTTTTGAGCCCTTTGAATAGAACACTAGATGAGCTAAAAGACTCCAACGAAATGATTGATGTACTGCACGAGATGCTTCTTTTGTGGAAGGCTGGCAGAAGAGACACAATCATTGAGGAGCTTACAAAAACAGGATACGGAGAGAAGGAATCCTTTTATAAGGTCGCCCAGGCAATATCTGAAACGCTCCCCAAAGACAATCAAGAAAAGAGACTGCTGGATGGGTTTTTAAGCGAAAAAGAGAGGATAAAAAATAATATTAAAAAGATTCCCAAGCAAGGGAGGCTATTTCCATGAAACCCTTTACTCAGATAGCGATACCGCATGAAGATATCCTAAGAGGCAATCTCACAATGGATATCTTTGCCGCCAACCTGTGGCAGGTAAAGAAAGGGGAGGCACCTCTTGATTATCAGGATAGTGATCTGTTTTTCAAAAAAACATATAAAACAAAAGGGCTTGAAACTATTCTTCAGGTTGTTGAAAGCAGACTTAAAGGAAAAAGCGGAGATTCTATCATACAGCTTCAAACCCCCTTTGGCGGCGGGAAAACCCACACACTTATAGCTTTATATCACAAAGCAAAACAGTGGAATGCAACTGTGGCAGTATTCGTTGGTACGACGTTCAGTCCGCAGGATGCAACTCCGTGGGAAGAGCTGGAAAAACAGCTTACTGGTAGAGTTGAGATAACAAAAGGCAAAGTTTCACCAGGTGAAGATAAACTTATAAAGATTTTAAAGAATCGTGCTCCCGTTTTGATACTTATGGATGAGCTTCTTGAGTATATTACAAAAGCTGCCGGTATAAAGATTGGGGATTCAAATCTTGCCTCTCAAACTCTGGCTTTTATTCAGGAATTAACAGGTACTGTCTCAAGCGTTGGGAATTGTGCTTTAGTTCTTACTATGCCATCAAGCGTGTTGGAGCACTATGATGAAAATGCAGAAAGGATGTTTGGACAGCTTCAAAAGATATCGGGTAGAACAGAAAGAATATATGCCCCTGTTGCAGATGATGAGATAGAACATGTGATAAGAAAAAGACTTTTCAGTATGATTGACGAAACACAGGCAAAAGAGATAGTGGATGAGTTTATAGAACATGCCAAAAATCAGGAACTTTTATCTGGTGATGAAGCGATAATCTACAGGGAAAAATTTATGGCAAGCTATCCTTTTAAACCTGAAGTTATAGATGTGCTTTACAAAAAATGGGGGTCATTTCCAACCTTTCAAAGAACAAGAGGGGTATTAAGGCTTCTTTCACTGGTAGTAAACGAACTTATGGATAAACCAATACCTTACATTCGCATTGGAGATTTCAATCTTGAAAATGATGAAATTAAAAGAGAACTCACAAAGCACATAGGAATAGAGTGGGACAGCATTATTGCACAAGATATAACGGCAAAGGACTCCGGAGCAAAAAAGGTAGATAGCGAAATTCCCAGCTCATATAGGGCATATAAACTTGGCACTGTAGTTGCCACAACTATTTTTATGAACTCTTTTTCAGGAAAAGGTAAGTCAGAGATAACTAAGAATGAGATAAAATTAAACACAGTTTATCCTGATCTCCAAAGCAGTATTATAGACACTGCAATAAGCAATTTAAAAGAAAAACTATTCTACTTAGCAGAGGATGGGCTTTATTTCAGAACCCAGCCTAACTTAAACAAAATAATCATATCGAGAGAGGAAAACATTGCCCAAAACGAGATAGAAGAAGAGCAGGAAAGAATAATAAGAAGACACATACATACTCCATCAAAACTCAAGGTTTATCTTTATCCAAAATTCTCGCGAGATATACCAGATGACCAAAGCTTAAAGCTCGTAATTCTAAAAACAGATACTCCCAACCCAGAGCTTTTTGAAAAATACGGTGAATCTCCAAGAATATACAAAAACGCCCTGTTTTTCTTGTGTATAACTACGGAGTATACAGAACCTTTTAACAGATTTTTAAGAAAACTTCTGGCTTTGCGTTCTTTGGAAAAAGAGAAAGACCTTCAGCTAACAGACCAACAAAGGGAAAAAGTAAAAAGTGAGCTTAAAAATTATTCCCAGAGAGAATACGAAGAGCTTAGAAAGTTGTATAGCAAAATTTTTATACCATCCAAAAATGGCTTGAAAGAAATTGACCTTGGTATTCCAACCTTCAAGGAAACATGGCTTGACAACGAAATCTACGAACTATTAAGAAGCCAAAGCGAAATACTTGAAAGGCTCTCTCCAAAGGTTATTTTAAACAAATATCTTCAGGGTAAGGAATATCTGGGATCACAAGCCTTATACGATACATTTTTGAAAACCCCTGGGGAAATCAGATTAACTTCAAAGGAGGCACTCATAGAGAGCATAAAACAGGGTGTAAAAGAAAAGCTCTTCGGATATGGAGATTTAGAAAATGAAGTAGTTGTATGCAAGTATCTTGGCGAAGAACCTGATGTATATCTGACCGAGAATGAAATTATCATACCAACTAATACATGCGAAAAACAAATGCAAGAGGAGCAAGCTCAAAACTCAACAGACTTCCATCTTGAAGAGATAAAACACCCTACAAGCACAGAGGAGCATAAAGCAGAAGAGGATTATAGTGCACCTTACGAACAAGAGATTTCAAGGATAAATCTAAAGCTAAATGTGCCAGCTGGGCAAATGTCAACCGTTGTTAGAGTAGCAAATTACCTAAAAACACAATTTGAAAATTGCAGTATAGAGATAACCATCACGGCAACCAATGGCAAGCTAAAGCAAACAGAATACGAAGACAAAATCATGGAAGCCCTAAAACAGGCCGAGATTGAGATAAGGGAGGAAGAGAAAAAATGATCTTTTGACTTCTTGAGAGTAAAAGGAGTTGAGCTTATGAAATTCGTAAAAGTAACTTTTAATACTCTTACCCCTCTCTGGACATGTAAGGCGTGGAATAGTATAGGGTATATGTCTAAAGCCTAACTAAAAGGAATTGAAACCTGTTAAGAGGAGTGTTTGTGAAAATCGAAGGACTAGTCTAAAGCCTAACTAAAAGGAATTGAAACTCCTGTTCTCTTTCCTGTATGGTAAGAGATATAAGGGTCTAAAGCCTAACTAAAAGGAATTGAAACAGGTCTGTTACAGCCTCTAGACTATAAGAATTGTGTATAGTCTAAAGCCTAACTAAAAGGAATTGAAACAAATTAGTGGCGTGTTCCCTTGTTCGCCTTACGACAAGTCTAAAGCCTAACTAAAAGGAATTGAAACCAGCCCTGTTGCCAGAGTAAATTCTCCACACCCCTAGGTCTAAAGCCTAACTAAAAGGAATTGAAACAATAACAAAAATCTTTGACCTTGCAGAAAGCAACAAGGTCTAAAGCCTAACTAAAAGGAATTGAAACAATAGAGTTGTTGGCCGATTATTTGGCCAACGAGAAAGTCTAAAGCCTAACTAAAAGGAATTGAAACAAATATCCCCTTGGATGCGATTTAGTTGCACTAAAAGTCTAAAGCCTAACTAAAAGGAATTGAAACTATTACCCGCATCTATTCTCAGCGGAGCATCGAGGTGTGTCTAAAGCCTAACTAAAAGGAATTGAAACACTGACATATACGGGTATGAACTTCTATACTTTCGTTGTGTCTAAAGCCTAACTAAAAGGAATTGAAACTCTCCAGTGAAGAGATAGACAATGTGCTAGCCAAAGGTCTAAAGCCTAACTAAAAGGAATTGAAACTTACACAAAGCATCGTAACACTTCTTTACGAGCTTGTCTAAAGCCTAACTAAAAGGAATTGAAACGATATACCTAATCAGGAATAACCATAAAATAACATTAGTCTAAAGCCTAACTAAAAGGAATTGAAACTATTACCCGCATCTATTCTCAGCGGAGCATCGAGGTGTGTCTAAAGCCTAACTAAAAGGAATTGAAACACATTAAAAACTTTTTTAGCCATTAGGCACCTCCTAGTCTAAAGCCTAACTAAAAGGAATTGAAACGGCTTTACTGCGACAAAATCCCCGACTAAGAGCTTGTCTAAAGCCTAACTAAAAGGAATTGAAACCAACGGCTTGCTTGCTACGCCCTAGCCTAAAGGATATGTCTAAAGCCTAACTAAAAGGAATTGAAACAAATCCCACGTTCTGGATCTACATGTGCCATGTTTACGTCTAAAGCCTAACTAAAAGGAATTGAAACCAATCTCCTATGTCCAGGAATCCGTTTTCCTGGACGTGTCTAAAGCCTAACTAAAAGGAATTGAAACTCGTTTAGTCGCCACATTGTCATCTTAGTCGCAGATTGTCTAAAGCCTAACTAAAAGGAATTGAAACCTCGACGTGCTTGGGCCTTTCAAGATCGCCCATTTCGTCTAAAGCCTAACTAAAAGGAATTGAAACCCGTCTTCTAAATCAAACACCATAATATTGCTCAAGTGTCTAAAGCCTAACTAAAAGGAATTGAAACCTGTTAAGAGGAGTGTTTGTGAAAATCGAAGGACTAGTCTAAAGCCTAACTAAAAGGAATTGAAACAGTACTTCTCATCTTGTAAAATTATTCAAGTTAACTGTATAATTCTTAACTAAAGAATCTAGCATTATATAGACTAAATATAAATATAGATTATC
>Ga0256914_1004503_pt1 | contig 10431 bp, 5 predicted proteins | sample HulkmetaG_FD_191571 | JGI IMG/M metagenome (GOLD analysis project Ga0256914, IMG submission 191571) | Hydrothermal chimney microbial communities from Main Endeavour vent field at the Juan de Fuca Ridge, Pacific Ocean - Hulk | ecosystem: Environmental > Aquatic > Marine > Hydrothermal vents ...
GATCTTGATAAGATAAAAAATTTAAGTGGGAAAGAGTTTATAAAACTGCTTGAGACGGAATTTACAAATCTTAAAAAGATAATCGTAGGGTATGATTTTAGATTTGGTAAAAACAGATCATGCAAAGCAGAAGATCTGACAAGACTTTTCAAAGGCAGTGTGGAGATCGTTGATGAGATCAAGTCGGAGGGAATTTCCGTTCATTCAAAAGTCATCAGAGAGTATATCAAAAAAGCAGATTTGAAAAGGGTTAAAAAGCTTTTAGGGAGAGATTACTCCATCTTTGGAGAAGTTGTCAGCGGTCTTGGTATCGGCAAAAAGAGACTCGTGGCTACGCTGAATCTTGACAATGACGGTTTTTTACTGCCCAAGGAGGGAGTTTATGCCTCTTTTACCAAAATATCATCCTGTTTATATCCATCTGTTACATTTATAGGAAAAAGAGAGAGTATAGACGGGAGTTTTTCTGTTGAAACACATTTGATAGATGAGTTTGTCAAGGATGTTGAGGAAGTGGAGATTGTTTTTATAAAATATCTAAGAGAGAACAGAAAATTTGATGATTTGGGTGAGTTGAAAAAACAGATACTTACAGATATAAAAACGGCAAAAAAGGTTTTGGGTCTGTAAAATCCTCTTTTACCTTCTTAGGAAGAGAGGATTTCTCTGTGACCTTTGTTGTTCGGCGGTGATAAAACACCCATCATTTCAAGTTGCTCTATTATCCTTGCCGCTCTGTTGTATCCTATCTGGAGTCTTCTTTGGATATAGCTGATAGAGGTTTTTTTCTCTGTCAGGACTATATTTTTAGCCTCATCGTAAAGCTCGTCAAAATCATCATTTTGCATAGAGTGTTCACTCTCTTTTGAAGAGGTTTTTCCCTCTTCCATCAAAAACTGTTCGTCATATTGTGGTTCTCTTTGACTTTTTAAAAACTCTACTATTCTTTCTATCTCACTTTCCGCGACAAAAGGAGCGTGCAGACGAATCAGCCCGTTTATACCCGGAGGTGTAAAAAGCATATCGCCTCTTCCAAGAAGAGATTCTGCACCCAATGAATCCAAAATAACTTTGCTGTCTATTTTTTGTCCCACTTTGAAACTTATTCTTGAAGGGAGATTTGCCTTTATAAGTCCTGTTACGACATCAACGGAAGGTCTTTGTGTGGCAACGATGAGATGGATACCACTTGCTCTTGCCATTTGTGCTAGTCTTGCTATATAAAATTCCGCCTCTTTTCCGCTTGTCATCATCAGATCTGCAAGTTCGTCTATAATGATCACTATATAGGGAAACTCTTCTTTTCCTTCTCTTTTTGCTTTTATGTTATAGCTTTCTATATTTTTGGTTTTTGTTTTACTCATTATTTTGTATCGTCTCTCCATCTCTACAACCATATTTGAAAGAGCGATAATTGCCTGTTTTGGCTGGGTGATAACGGGTGTTAGAAGATGAGGAATATCGTTATATACGGAAAACTCCAGCATTTTGGGATCTATCATCAAAAATTTCACACGATCGGGAGAATTTTTGTATAAAAGTGATAAAAGCATAGAGTTTATACCCACACTTTTTCCGCTTCCTGTGGTTCCTGCTATCAAAAGGTGGGGGAGTTTTTTCAGATCGGTAACAAAAGGATTGCCTACTATGTCTTTTCCCAAAACTATGGTAAGGGGTGAAGCGGCTTTTTGAAATATTTTGCTTTGAATAATCTCTTTTAGGTAAATAGTTTCTATTTCGTTGTTTGGTATCTCTATCCCTACGACATCTTTTCCCGGAACCGGTGCCTGAATACGGATCGTTGTGGCTTTTAAAGCCATTGCAAGATCATCTTGAAGAGTTAAAATTTTGGATACTTTTATATGGGCAGCGGGTCTGAACTCAAAAGTTGTTACAACAGGACCCGAATATGTTCTGATCACATCTCCTTCAATCTTGAATTTTTGTAATTTTTCAAGCAGATCTGCTATCTTTTGATCGATTTCCGCTTCATTGATATGATGTTTTTTTATTTTTACCTCTTGGAGAAGATTCAAAGAGGGAAGGGTGAAATTTTTCGGTTTTTCGCTTTCTCCCTTTTCTATCTGATCGAGCAGTTTTTTGTTTTGGGATATTTCGTTTAAAATCTCCGTTTTTGATGTCTGTTTTGGTGATAAATCCTTTTTGGTATTTGTCTCTTCCTGCTGTTTTGGAATGTCAAGTTGCAGTATCTGTTGCTCTTTTAGAGGAGGTATCTCAAGATCCTCTTGCAGTTGCACAAAAAGTTCTTTTTCATTGTCTTTTGTCTCTTCCTGAAATTCAGGTTCGTCATCTATGATGATCTCCTCCAACGGTTCATCTATCTTTGCGGGAAATCTCTCTTTTAAAGAGGATATTAGATCATGGTATCTGTTTTTTATGGAGATAAAGACCTCATTGAAATTCAGATTAAACAGGATGGTCAAAGACAACAGGGCATTCATAAGTATAAATATCCATATTCCGATAGTTCCTATATATCCGTAGAAAAAATTGACGATGGAAAATCCTATCTCCCCTTTTAAAAAAGATGAAGACAAAGCAGCCTGCATGATCAAAAAGGTAAAAAACAAAAGTGCGGATGATAGAACAACTTCCAGCTTTTTTTGGTTTATGACGGGATTTTTGTAAAAAAAGTATATCGGAACCGGCATTAAAAAGGGATATATAAATGATATATAACCAAAAAGCTCACGGTTGTAAAGACCGAGAGTTTTTCCGTAACTGCCTACAACACCCAAATCAGGCCAAACGGTGGAAAGTCCTAAGAAAAAAAAGAGTGAAACTGCAATGATAAATAAAATTTCTCTTAAAATAGCTTTTCCTTTACACAATTTATTACCGCCAAAAAAGCGTAGTTGAACTAAAAGTTTATTGATATTATAACAAAAATCCAGAGTTTAAATATAGTTTACCAAAGAAAGAGAGTTTATTTTGGATATCGATGAAAGCATTGCCTGAAAGTTGATATTTAATTGATTGAATTTCATCAATGTTTCTGCAATATCTGCATCTTCTATCTCCGATCTGATTTTTGTAACATTTAGATTCAGATATGTACTTCTGTCCTGAACATTTTGCAATGAGTTTGATATGGAACCGATTTTTGTATGTTTTCTTATTATATGGGTACTTATATGATCAAGTCTTTCTATTGCCGCATCTATTCCCGACAGTCTTGGATTTTCTTTGTCTCCGTCTGCTTCAAATCTTCCCTCTCTTACACTCTCTATCATCTGTTGCATATCTTTGAAGATATCAAGAGAGGGTTTGTCTATCGTTAGAGCATTGTTTGAGTTAAAAGTCAAAACAGGTGTATCGCTTTTGGTAAAATCATCACTCTCTTTATCATATATGGAAAATTCCATATCGGAATTTTGGGAACTTTTGTCTTTTATATACAATCTCCCCTCATCATCAAGATTGGATTCTACAAGTTTTCTTGCCTCTGTGATCGCATTGTCATAGTCTGCTTTTGTGTTTGAAGAGGGGAGTTTGTTTGCCATTGTCATTGAGATAATGTCGGTAAGCTGACGGTATGTAAATTCATCCGCTTTTGTCAAAGTTCCGTCGGCATTGTATATATTGTATGTTGTAGAATCAACCGTAAAAGAGGAGTTGTTTTTCAGATCCAAAGTGATCGTATGAGAGTTTGAGTTGATATCTTTTAGGGATATGTTAAAGGTTTTGTTATCAAGTGTTGAAACTCCGGCAGTCTGCACAAGTTTTGTGCTGACTGTTGCAAAATCTCCCTCTTTTGTTACCTGAGATACATTTGATGTCAAAGTGTCTTGATTTTTTTGAAAATTGTTGCGATCATAGGCAACTCTTTCATCAACTCCGCTTATCGGATTGAAACCGCTTTTTATAAATTCAGTGATTTTGACATTGTTATTGGTCGTCAAATCGTCTATATCATTTACATCCGCACCGTTTCCGCCGCTTTGATCGATAGCGCCCAAAATAAAAAAATCTATTTGATCATTGCCGTTTTTCAAATCTTTTATCTCAATCTGTCCGCTTTTGTTAAGCTCTACGCTGACAAGTTTGTTATCTGTCGTATTTCCGTAGGAAAAGGCTATTTTATCGAGCAGATCGCCTACACTTTTATCAGTTGAGAGTTCAATTTTCGTTTTGAATGAATCTCCGTTTGGTTTTTTGCCGTAAATATAGAAAAAAGCGTTTGAGTTGTTTGTATCGTCATCGTCATTATCTCCGACAAGATCTCTTATAGTGTCATTTTGTGTTATATAGATCTCTTTTGAAGAGGCATTTGTTCCCCCCTCTTTCATGATATCGGGGTGAAGTTCTGATTGGTTATACAGTTTTACATTTGTAGTTATTTTTTTGTTATAATCATTGTCTTTTCCGAAAAAAAGCTCTTTTCCTGTTATGTTATAGGCTTCCTCGACTCCTGCGGATATAACCGCTGTGAGATGTTTGTCATTGCCCTGATAATTTCCCTGGGAATCTATGGGTTTGTTTTTCATCGCCGTTCCTGAAAAGAGAAACTGTCCGTTTATGGAGGTATTGGCAAGAGCCATCATGTGTTCTCTCAGTTTGTCAAGATCGTTTGCTATCGCATTTATGCTTGTTTCATCCTGGGTGGAGTTGTTTGCCTGTAAAAGTTTGCTTTTGAAACTGTCCATAGATTTTGTAAACTGGTTGAGGATTTGATCACTGTTGTCTGCAAAAGATTTTGCCTGTGTGGAGACATCTTTTATCTGTAACAAAGATGACTGTTCTTTGGTCAGTCTCATCGTATCTACATATACGGAGCTGTCTTCAAAACTGTTATCTATCTTTTTGCCCGATGAAAGCTGGGATGTAAGTTTTGATAACGAACTGCTGCTTTTTCTGTAATCGTTCAAAAATCCGGCATAAATGAGTGAGTTTGTAACTCTCATACGCTTTCCTATAAAATTAAATTATCATAATAATTAGTTGTATCTGATGGGAAAATGGTTCTGTTTTATACTATAAGATCGGAAAATTTGGGATTTTATTGAGATTTTTTCAAAAAATTATTGTTATTTTTTTTAAAACATTGTACAATTACTCTGTATATCACCAAAACAAGGGATAGATTAAGATTTTTATATAGAAGGATTGATATGAAAAAAGCAGAATTTATTCAAGCAGTATCGGAAAAAGCCGGTTTATCCAAAAAAGACACTCAATTGGTTATAGATGCGGCGCTTGATACTATTACGGAGGCTTTAAAAGAGGGTAAACAGGTGAGTTTTATCGGATTTGGTACTTTCTCCACTACCCAAAGAGCTCCAAGAAGAGCCAAAGTTCCCGGAACTGATAAAATAGTTGATATTCCGGCATCTATCGGAGTGAAATTTAAAGTCGGTAAAAAATTGAAAGAAGCGGTAGGAAGTTAGTATTTATTTGGCTTAAGAGTTCGTTTAACGAGCTTTTAAGCTTTTTGATATTAAAATTCTCTCTCTTAAATATTTACTGCATTTGCCGGGGTGGTGAAACTGGTAGACACGCGAGACTCAAAATCTCGTGGGCTTTAGCCCGTGTCGGTTCGAGTCCGACCCTCGGTACCATTTTTAATCCTGTTTAATCCTAAATTTTTTTCTGTTTTTCTTCTCGAAATTTTGTCAATATCTTCAAAAAATCCGGTGCTTTTCTAAAAAAATTATCTTTTAAAAATCTGTAAATAAAATCTTAAAAAAAAAATCAAATTAATTCAATAAATTAATAAAATTTTATATTAATATAATAATTAAAATGGTAAAATAATCTAAAGTTTGTAATGAATAGAGTCTTTTTTTTAAAAAAAGTTAACATAAAAGGGCTTTAAGTCAATTAATTATATTTTTATCAGTTAACTAAAAAGATTTAAAAATTATTTATACATATTAAAAATAAAATAAATTCAAGGAGAAAAGGATGAAACAGGCTGTTTTTAGAGTCTTTTTGTTATTTACAGTTTTTGCCGCCGTAAACTTATCGGCCAACTCTCAAATCTTATATAATAAGATATCGACATTTGGAGGTGTCTATTATGATGCTGTTGCAGACAGTAATCATACCTATACCGCAACCAAAAACGGATTGATGGTATTTGATACATCTGATGTTTCCGATCCCAAACTAGTAACCAAAATGGATACCGACAAAGAACTTACAAATATTGATATTAAAGATGATTATATCTTTATCTCTGATGAGGATAAATCTCTCAAAATGATAAACAAAAGTGATCCTGCTTCACTGAGTGTTTATGCCTCTATAAATACCAGCGGAAAGATTGAGGATTTTACGATAGATGCAGGATATCTTTATATCGCTATTTCCGAATACGGAGTAGAGATCGTGGATATGACAAATATGAATATGATATCCGTAAGCGGTGTTGTGGATACAAACGGAACTGCAAGTGCTGTAGCTGCAAGTGGGGATTATATCTATGTTATAGATAAATTTAAAGGTATGCAGATAGTAAATGCCACAAGCAAGATAAATCCGTCATTGGCAGGTTTTTACAGTTATACCTCTCCTGTAAGCAATTTGGCCGTAGGCGGTAACTATGTCTATTTTGCAGACGGTTATAACGGAGTGGAAGTTGTTGATGTTACGGATAAAAATGCTCCTGTCCATTATAACAAGATAGATCTTGGAAGTTATGTATATGATGTAAAGGTAGAAGGGAACTATCTTTATGCCTCATGCGGGACGGGAGGAGTCAAGATCGTAAATATCAGTGATCCCTCTTCTCCCTATTCGACAGGTTCCATTGATACCGACGGAAGCTCAAGAGGACTCTTCGTAAACGGAAGCTATATTCATCTTGCCGATTATGACGGAGGACTTAAAATCATCGATATAGGTTCAAGCGGTTCTATTTACGGTCCTTTGCTCAGTGGTGAATACAATGAAGGCGCAGCAATCAGAAGTGTTATGATAGATGGAAATTATCTATATATAACCGACAAAAAACTGGGTTTTACCGCTTTGGATGTTTCCAATCCAAACAGTATAAAAAAACTTGGAAGTTACAATACCGACGGCAGTGCCGAAGATGCTTTTGTCGATGGCAGTTATGCCTATGTGGCAGACGGAGACAAAGGTCTTGTTGTACTTGATATTTCCGATAAATCAAATCCGACTTTAAAAGGGAAAGTTGATTTTGGCGATGCCGTGGCATACGCTGTAAAAGAGAAAAACGGTATGGCTTATGTGGCTGCGGGAGAGAGTGGTGTTCAGATAGTCGATGTTTCTGTCCCTACCTATCCCACAATCAAAAGTGTATATGATACGGAAGGTACTGCAAGAGATATTTTTATATCGGGCAATTATGCCTATATAGCCGACGGAATGAGTGGAGTTAAAATCATCGATATATCCAATGCAAGTTATCCTCTTGTAGGAAGTATCGATACGGACGGTTATGCAATGGGTATAGTTGTTGTAGGTGATTATGCCTATGTGGCTGACGGAGGTTCCGGTCTGGAGGTAATCGATATAAAAGATCCTGCAAATCCTGTTGTTATCGGAAACAATGACACGGATGCAAATTCATACAAAAAAATCTCTATAAGCGGTAACAATGTATTTGCCGCCGATGACAGTGACGGTGTGGATGTCCTTGATATTTCTGATCCTATGCATCCTTTATATCTTGGTACCTATCCGTCAAAAAATACGACATATGATACTGCCGTAAGCGGTTCGACAGTCTATATAGCAAACAGTACTCAGGGATTACAGGTCGTTACGATGACGGTTATGCCTGCAAGTCCAACCAATCTGAAATTGAGTGTAAAAGACAGTCGGACGATTGAACTTACATGGAGTGACAATTCAAATAATGAGACGGGATTTAAGATTTTTAGAAACGGAACGCTTATCACTACAACAGCGGCAAATGTAACTACTTTTACCGATACCGGTCTGATTCCGGGAATGACATATACCTATGAGGTAAAATCCACAAACAATATAGGAGATTCTCTTCCTGCAACCGCAACTGCAACTACCGAAGGAGAGCCACCTGCCGCTCCGACAAACTTCAATGCCGTATCTGTGGGAAGTAAAAGTATCAAACTTACATGGAGTGATAATTCAAATAACGAAACAGGTTTTAAAATCTACAGAGACAGTGTTTTGATATATACAGCCGGTGCAAACAGTACATCATATACGGATACGGGTTTGACCAAAGGTAAAAAATACTCTTATGAACTAAGATCAACCAACAGCAAAGGAGATTCCGATCCGGTAGCTGCCGAGGCTATTCCTGTTGATCCGAAGATTGAACTTTATGTAAACAGACTTTATGAAAAGATATTAAATCGTGCAAATCCCGATTTGGACGGTAAAAAGTATTGGACTGAAATTTTGCAAAACGGTGCAACCGCCACTTTCGTTGCCAAAAATTTCTTTAACAGTGCCGAGTTTGTAGAGGCAAATCTCAGTGATACGGAATTTGTAACAAGAGCCTATCAAACACTTTTAAACAGAGAACCAGAACCGGAAGGTTTGGTTTACTGGTTGAGACAGATGCAGGTTTCAGGGCTTTTGAGAAATCAGATATTTTACGGTATGGCTTTGTCGCAGGAGTTTACCGATCTCTGTCAGCAGTCTTACGGAATAGAAGCTTATGATGCGGCTGATTTGAGAGAAGCTTTTGTAGATAGATTTTACAATCTTGTGCTTCAAAGGGTATCGGACAAAGGTGGAGTCAAGTACTGGACGGGTGAATTAAAATCCAAAAGAAAAACGGCGGCGGATATTGCAAACGGATTTTTCTCTTCGGATGAGTTTGTTGCAAAAGCGGTAAGCAATGAAGATTTTATCAAAATAGCATACAGAACTCTCTTGGGAAGAGAAGCCGATACCAACGGAAAGAATTTCTGGGTAGGAAAATTGAATAACGGATATGCAAGAAGTGCCGTTATATTGGATTTTGTATATACTCCGGAATTTGAAGGGTTGGCAAAAAAATATGATATAAAAGCTCACGGTGATTAAAAGTGATATTTGAAGATATCTCGTTTTTGGAAGGTTTGAAAAACGAAGAGATTATCAGGCACTTTTCAACGAAGCGAAAGAGCAGGAGTGATAAAAAGCTCTTTCGCTCCAATATGATGTTAAATCCCCTGAAATTGAAACATTTAAACAGGATAGATGATTTACCGGCAGATATGATAACTCTGAATCTTGAAGACGGTATATCAAAAGAGAGAAAAAAAGAGGCGCTTTACAAAACAGCTCTCTTTTTATCTCATCTAAAATCATCAAAATCCTTTATCATAGTGCGTGTAAATCCCATAGATGAAGGGGGAATTGAGGAGATAGAGTTTTTAAATGATTTCTCTTTTGATGCGATAAGAGTCTCAAAAGTCAAAACTCCAAAAGATATGGAGAGAGTTTTGAAAATTTTGGATAAAGACAAAGAGTTTCACATCTCTTTGGAAACAAAGGAGGCATTTGGTGATATCAAATCTCTAAAAACAGACAAGAGATTTACAACTGCCAATCTTGGAATTTTGGATCTTCTAAATTCTCTGAATCTCCCTCAGTCTCTTTTGTATTTCGATAATCCGACAATCGATTATATTCTCAGTAAATTTTTGATTGATTGTAAAAGCAGTGATATTTTACCAATATCCTTTATGTATCAGGATTATAAAAATATCGATGAATTTACTAAATGGTGTGAAAAAGAGAAAAAAATGGGGTTTGAGTGTAAAGCCTGTCTGGGACCGGCTCAGGTAGAGATCGCAAACAGGATATTTTCCCTAACCGACACACAGATAGAAAGAGCAGAGCATATCGTAAAACTGTTTGAAACAAACTCAAAAAGGGGTATAAACGGTTTCATGGATGAAAGGTACGGTTTTATCGATGAGCCGATCTATAAAGATGCACTTTTGATATTGAAAAATGCCCTGAAACTGTAGTGCCTTTTTTTGGAAGCAGGGCTTCAGTCGCGCTTCCAAAAAGCCCTAAATTTAGGCTGTTTACAACATATATTTTGCTTAAGGAAATGGCAGTAATTTTAAATCCCAAGTTCCTTTTCAAAAACTTTCAAATACTTTTCATCAAGATACAAAAGAAAGTTTATTGACAAATATAGATAAAATCATTATAATATCATTATGGAAAATATAAAGTTTAGTTGGGATGAGAAGAAAGCTAAAAAAAATCTTCTAAAACATAAAGTTTCATTTGAGGAAGCTAAAACTGTTTTTGGTGATGAAAATGCGAGATTGATTGATGATCCTGACCATAGTGAAGATGAGGATAGATTTATCTTGATAGGGTTAAGTTTCTCATTGAAAATGTTGACAGTTGTTCATTGCTATAGGGATGATGAAAACAGTATTAGAATCATAAGTGCTAGGAAATCAACAAAAAATGAAGAAAAACAATATAAGGAGTTTTTATCAT
>Ga0256914_1004504_pt1 | contig 10428 bp, 7 predicted proteins | sample HulkmetaG_FD_191571 | JGI IMG/M metagenome (GOLD analysis project Ga0256914, IMG submission 191571) | Hydrothermal chimney microbial communities from Main Endeavour vent field at the Juan de Fuca Ridge, Pacific Ocean - Hulk | ecosystem: Environmental > Aquatic > Marine > Hydrothermal vents ...
ACCATTAATCATTAATCATTAACCCTCACCTTCACTTACCACCAACTCTTAGATCTATATTTATATCTTACCATAAATTTTATCATTTTACACTTAAGGGGGTTTTTATTATTACATTTTATTCCTAAGGTTTAGAAAATTTGCTAAAGCAATGTAAATATTTTATAATAAAGAACAGACTGTTTTACCACTACAAAACTACAAATCAACTACAAATTTACAAATTTTCAATTATGCTCTTTGTTTTTATGTTTGTAAATTCTTGACCGACGAATGTCTGGTCGTAGTAGATTTGCAAATTTGCGGTAGAAACAACTATTACATTTAAGTTTATTTTCAATGAATAAAAAACCCTTCACCCATTTACATGTCCATACTCATTACAGCCTACTTGATGGACTTGGGAAAATTGATGATATTATAAATCGCGTTAAGGAATTGGGGATGGACTCCATTGCCATTACCGACCACGGCACGATGTACGGTGTGCCGGAATTTTATGATAAAGCCACCCGAGCGGGACTAAAACCAATCTTGGGAATGGAATCTTATTTTGCTCCCAACGGACGAAAGAATAAACAGGCCGGCGTTGACGAAATTCGTTACCACCTAACCCTTTTGGCGCGAAACAATACCGGATATAAAAATTTAATGAAATTGGCCACTATCGGTCATTTGGAGGGTTTTTATTACAAACCCCGAATTGATATGGAAGTTTTAAAAAAATATTCGGAAGGTTTAATTGGAATGAGCGGTTGCGTTCAGGGAGAAATCGCCCAATTGGTTATTGGGGGAAAATATGATACCGCCAAAAAAAAGGCCTTGGAATATCAAGACATTTTCGGCAAGGGAAATTATTATTTGGAATTACAACACTTGCCCAACTTGGAAAAACAAAAACTGGCCAATGATGGTTTAATGAAAATCTCTCAAGAAACGGGCGTACCGGTGGTGGCGACGGCCGATTTACACTATATTTACCCCGAAGACAAAACCGTGCAAGATATTTTGGTTTGCATTCAAACGGGGAGAAAAATTGATGATACGGATCGTATGTCTATGACCGAACACGATCTTTACCTGAAAAGTCCGGAGGAAATGTGGGAAAGTTTTTCCCACATCCCCGAAGCTTTGGAAAATACTCAAAAGATTGCGGAAAAATGTAATGTCACCATTGAATTTGGGCAAACTAAATTGCCAAAATTCGCCGTACCGAAAGGACACACCGCTTCCAGTTACTTGCGCAAATTGTGTGATGAGGGAATCAAAGAGCGTTACACCAATCAGGGAATTGAATACACCTCAAAACACGAAGAAAGATTGAAGTATGAATTGGATATTATTAAAAAAATGGGCTTTGATGCTTACTTTTTAATTGTGGCGGATTTCATCAACTGGGCGAAAAATAAAGGCATCGCTGTCGGACCGGGAAGAGGCAGTGCCGCCGGAAGTTTTGTTTCCTACTTAACTAAAATTACTGACATTGACCCCATTAAATATGATTTATTATTTGAAAGATTTTTAAATCCCGATCGTATCTCCATGCCCGATGTTGATGTGGATTTTTCCGATCATCGTCGTGATGAAGTTTTGGCTTATGTACGAAAAAAATACGGTGATGATCATGTGGCGCAAATTATCACTTTTGGAACTATGGCGGCCAAAGCGGCAATTAGAGATGCCGGACGAGTATTGGGCGTGGAATACACCTATTGTGACAAATTGTCCAAAATGGTACCGGACTTTACCAAGTTGGCGGACGCCTTGGAAACCAGCAAAGAACTGGCACAAGAATATAAAAACAACGCCGACGCCAAAAAAATAATTGACTCCGCTTTAAGATTGGAAGGTGTAGCCAGGCACGCTTCCGTTCACGCTTGCGGGGTGGTAATTACCGCCAAGCCGGTAGTGGAATACTCCCCTATGCAATTTATGGCCGGTAAGGGCAAGAATGAAAATGCCATCGTTACTCAATACGCCGCTTCTTCCAAGGCTTCTTATGTGGAAAAAATCGGTCTGTTAAAAATGGACTTTCTGGGCTTGAAGAATTTAACTATCATTGAAAATGCCATTGAAATTATTCGAGCCACCACCGGTGATATTATTGAAGTTGATAAAATTCCCTTAGATGACGAAATAACTTATCGCCTGTTTCAACGAGGAGACACCACCGGAATTTTTCAATTAGAATCCGCCGGAATGAAACGCTACTTGAAGCAACTTAAGCCAACCACTTTTGAGGATATCATTGCAATGGTGGCACTTTATCGTCCGGGACCGATGGAATGGATTCCCGATTTTATCGCCGGTAAGCACGGGACCAAACAAATCACTTATTTGCACCCGAAACTAAAACCAATTTTGGAAAAAACTTACGGAGTGGCTGTTTATCAAGAGCAGGTTATGCAAATGGCTCAGGCTATTGCCGGTTTCAGTGGCGGTGAGGCGGATGTTCTGCGTAAAGCGATGGGTAAAAAAATTCCGGAAATGATTGCCGAACAAAAAACAAAATTTATCGCCGGTGCGGAAAAAAACGGAGTTGATAAAAAATTGGCGGAGAAAATTTTCGCCTTTATTGAACCGTTTGCCGGTTATGGTTTCAACCGTTCCCACGCCGCTTGTTACGCTCTAATCGGTTATCAAACCGCTTATTTGAAAGCGCGTTATCCGGTACAATTTATGGCCGCCCTGCTTAATTCCGATCGAGGAGATATTGATCGTATTGCCATTGAAGTGGAAGAAACTCGCTCAATGGGAATTCAAGTTTTGCCCCCGGATATTAATGAAAGTTTTAAAGATTTTGCCGTAGTTAAAAATCCGTCAAAACAAAATAAAGTACTGCGAACAAAAAATGGAAAGCTGTTGTCCAAAAAAGAAATTGCCGAGGAAGAAGAACGCTTGCAAGAAATTGAAAAAGAAAAAGAAGGAGTGACGGAAGAACTAAAAACAATTCGTTTTGGACTGGAAGCCATTAAAGGAGTTGGTTCTCATATTGTTGATAAAATTATTGAAGAAAGAAAATTAAACGGTCATTTTAAGGATATTATTGATTTGGTGGAAAGAGTGCAAGACAAAGATTTAAACAAAAAATCTTTGGAGGCACTGGCTAAGTCCGGAGCATTAGATAGTATTACCGACGGTAATAGAAATAAAATTTTGGATAACATTCAGTTACTGTTGGATTATGCCAAAACCCAACAAAAAAATACCGCTAACGGACAATCTTCTTTATTTGCTACCGGAGATGATAATAAAAGTATTGAAGCACCAAAGTTGGTTTTACAGGAAGCCACTCCCGCCTCCAAAAAAGAACGGCTTTCTTGGGAAAAAGAATTATTGGGTTTGTATGTTTCCGATCACCCTCTTCGCAATTTTCAAGATTTTTTTACCAAAAATGCTGTTCCGATTAAAGATTTGGGGCGACAACATTTGGATCAACAAATTACCGTTGGAGGCATTATCACTAAAATACATAAAATTTATACTCGGCGAAATCAATTAATGTATTTCGCCACCATTGAGGACAGTTTGGGAAAAATGGAGGTTTTGGTTTTTCCTAAAGTATTGGAAAGGGATTTTGATTTATGGAAGGAAGAAAACATTGTTTTGTTAAAAGGAAAATATTCGGAAAAGGACGGGGAGGCCAAGCTGCTTTGCGAAAGCGGTAGTATTGTGGATGAAAAACAGATGAAAAAATACGAAACCACTTCACCGTCCTCCTTTAATTCCCCCAAAGAAATAAAGAATAAAAAAAATCAACCTTCTCCCCAAACCATAACCATTGAAATCAATTCTCAAACCCTTCAGCAAGTTACCGCTTTAATTTCTCAAAGCCCGCGAGGAGACAGTAAAATTTTTTTAACAACGGAAAATTCCCCCAAGCGATTGGAAACCAGTTATCTGATAGACTCTTCTTCCGGTTTTTTGCAAAAAGTTAAAAGCATTGTTGGCAGTGATAAGGTAACTGTTACCGAAGGTTAATAAATTTAATAAATGTTTTATTATTAAATCATTTTAAATTTTAAGTTTCTTGCAGTTTGCCCTCTCCATTCATTCCACTGTGAATTCAATTATTCTTTACAATTTACTTTTTTAATGTACAATTATAGATATTCAGGCATTGAAGTGGTCTAACCAACCATAGAGTCTGCGGAGTAATTTTGGAGAAAAGAAATTGCTGAAATTTCCGTGATAATTTCAAAGAGAGCTCAATATTTTTGAGAAACTAAGTGGAACCGCCCGACAGGGTCTTAGTAGATTTAACAATTTGTTATTTTAAGACATCTTGTTAAAACGGTGATTAACTAGTTTCTAGAAGATATTGGGTTTTTTGGGCCACGAATCTACAAATCTACTACGAATTTACGAATATTAAAATTTATAAACTCGTAATGTTTTTATAAGCCTGTGCTTGATTTTGTAGTTAGTGCAATTTAAAAACTTTATTCAAATTAAATTAAATTAAATTAAAATATTAATAATAAATCTTAAATCTCCTACATTTGTAAATTTGTAGTAGATTTGTAGATTCGCGGTAATATGAAAGAAAAACAAGCGAAAAAATTGGAAATCAAGCGTCATTCAATGGCACATATTTTGGCAACAGCCGTTTTAGAAATGTTTCCGGAGGCCAAACTGGGAATTGGTCCGGCAACGGAAAACGGGTTTTATTATGATTTTGATTTGCCAAGAACACTAATCCCGGAAGATTTGGAAATCATAGAAGAAAAAATGAAAAAAGTAATCGAAGAAAATTATGAGTTTGTGATGAAAGAAATGGAAATCAATGAGGCCATTGAACATTTCAAAAAAGCGAACCAACCACTCAAAGTAGAGTTGTTGGAAAATTTAAAAAACGACGGAGAAAAAATGGTTAGTATCTATAAATCCGGACCATTGGTTGATTTGTGCAAAGGACCACATATTCAATCTACCGGCGAAATTGATTCTTCCGCTTTTAAACTGACTAAAATTTCCGGTGCTTACTGGCTGGGCGATGAAAACAAGCAACAACTACAACGAATTTACGGAGTGGTGTTTAATAACAAGAAAGAATTAAAACAATACTTATTTCAACAGGAAGAAGCAAAAAAAAGAGATCATCGAAAGTTGGGGAAGGAATTGGATTTATTTACCATTGACCAAAATGTCGGTTCCGGACTTCCACTCTGGAAACCAAAGGGAGCGATTATTTTAAACACCTTAAAAAGGTGGTTTGAAGACGAACAATTAAAGCGGGGGTACATTCCGGTTATCACTCCACATATTGGCAAAAAAACTCTTTGGGAGACTTCCGGACACTGGGGATTCTACAATGACTCTATGTTTCCTCCCTTAGAACTGGGACAAACTTTGGAAGATTACCAAGATAATCGTCCGACAAAGGAAAGTGAAATTTATTTACTAAAACCAATGAACTGTCCTTTTCATGTTTCCATTTACAACGACGATAAACATTCTTATCGAGATCTGCCGATTAAATACTATGAATTTGGAACAGTGTATCGTTATGAAAAAAAAGGGGAACTGGGCGGACTAACCAGAGTGCGTGGTTTTACGCAAGATGATGCCCATTTAATTTGTACTCGGGAACAATTATCTGAAGAGATGGGTAAGATTATTGATTTTGTACAATTCGTTTTGGAAAAAACTTTCGGTTTTGAATTAAAAATTTATGCCTCTTTTCGAGACAAAAAAAGTGATAAATACCTGGGGGGAGATGAGAAATGGGAAGTAGCGGAACAAACCATTGAAAATATTCTACAAGAACGAAAGTTAAACTATGTATCCGAAACCGGCGAAGCGGCTTTTTACGGACCGAAAATTGATTTCAAGGTTAAAGACGCCATTGGTCGTTACTGGCAACTGTCCACTATTCAATTTGACTTCAATTTACCGGAACGATTTAAAATGACTTATACCGATAACAAGGGATTGGAACAACAACCTTTTATTATTCATCGCGCCCTTCTCGGTTCTTTGGAAAGATTTATGGGGGTTTTAATTGAACATTATGCCGGAGCTTTTCCAACTTGGTTGGCACCGGTACAGGTTGGAATTTTGCCGGTTTCGGAAAAATTCACCACTTACGCCCAAAAAATAAATTCTCTTTTACAAGAGAATGATATTCGGACGGAAATACATAATCAAGACGAGGGGTTGGGCAAAAGAATTGCATTAGCCACTAAACAAAAAATTCCTTATCTTTTAATTTTGGGAGAAAAAGAGGAACAAGAAAAGACCGTGACTATTCGTCAGCGAGGAATAAGGAAGCAAAAAACCGTTGGGGTAAATGAGTTAGTGGAATTGCTTGAAGGTGAAATAAGAAAAAAGAAGTAGGAAAAATAAAAACAGTGGACTATCTACTACATTACCGGAAGCAATTTTTTAATTATTATTGTGATTTCATAAGTTTAATATAAGCGATATCCTTTATATCAACAGAAATAATATTCCTCGAATTATTTGTTGGTGACGCTTCCTGTAAAGGACGACTCAACATTATAGCATCTTGAGATAAATTTTCTTGTACCCCTTCTCCCTTGTGCAATGTGGCATAATGTGTTGTAGTCGGATCCTTTCCTTCTTCAAATAAATCCCCCTTTTCTTTTAAACCTATTTGTACTACATATTCTTCTCCGGTCTCCAAGGCGTATTTAATTCCCTCTGTTACAATTTTTTTAAAATTAGACGCATCAGCACCAATTCCTTCTTTCAAATTGAAATAACACTGTTCCGGAGATGACAATTGCTCTCCTTGTTTTTTGCCACTCAAGGGCACACTTTCTTTTGTCTCGCTCATAGTAACTATATTAATATTTAAATGACATTTTCTTTACTTTTGATAAATTTCTGTCATACTTCTTAGTATCAGTATACTTAAATTTAACAAAAAAGTAAAGTTATGGCAACTTATGTAATCAAAACTTTTGGTTGTCAAATGAATTTTTCCGACAGTGAACGGATTATGACTTTTATGAAAGAAAACGGATTTACTCCATTGGATAATTCAAATGACTCCAAACTAAAAACTGAAGAAATCATCAAAGCGGATTTGATAATTTTCAACACTTGCGGTGTTCGGGCCAGTGCGGAAAATCGTGTTTTCGGACAAATTAATAACATCCTTAAACTAAAGAAAGAAAAGAAATTCAAGCCAAAAATAATTGTTACCGGTTGTTCCGCTCACCGAGATGACTTTCAAAAAACCTTACGAGGAAAAGTTGATCTATTCACTTCCATTAAAGATTTTCCCGACGCTTTAAAAAAATTAAACCTGCTTCAAGAAGAAGAACAAGAATATAAAGATTATTTGTCAATCCAACCAAATTATAAATATCAAGATATGGCGGTAGTACCGATTATGACCGGTTGTAATAATTTTTGTACTTATTGCGTTGTGCCTTACGCTCGTGGACGAGAATGGTCACGAGCGTTAACGGAAATTGTTAAAGAAATTTCCAGACTTAATGATAAAAAGTATAAAGAGGTAACTTTATTGGGGCAAAATGTAAACAGCTACAATACCAATTTTCAATTTTCAATTTCTAATTTTCAAACAATTTTCAATGATGAAATTTTAAATGATTTAAAAAAATCATCTGATGACAGTTCTGTTGTTAACATAAACTTTCCAGTGCTTTTAAATATTTTAGCGAGGCAATTTCCGAAAATTGTTTTTAAATTTTTAACTTCACACCCGAAAGACTGTTCTGTGGAATTGATACAAGTAATTAAAAAAAACAAAAACATCCCAAAAGAAATACATCTTCCCATTCAAGCGGGAAGTGATAAAGTTTTAAAAGATATGAATCGTCCCTATACCCAAAAACAATATCTTTCTTTAATTAAAAAAATTCGCCAAGAAATTCCGGAAATTAAAATTACCACCGATGTTATCATCGGTTTTCCCACAGAAACGGATGTTGATTTTCTGGAAACGGTAAAAGTTTTTGAAGAGGTTGGTTTTACGGATGCTTTTTTAAACAAGTACTCCCCTCGCCCGGGAACTAAAGCTTTTGATTTGGGCGATCCGATTGACTGGAAGGTGAAAAAAAAGAGAGAGCGAAGATTGTTGGATGTTTTAAAAAAATAAACTCTAATTTTATTGAAAATAAAATTCTTAAGTTATTAAAATAAAAATTGAAAAAATAAAAGCGGGCAAAAGCCCGCTTTTATTTTAGATATTTTTTGACTTATGACAAAAGTTTACCGGCGATTTCCCTAACGGTATTTCCGTCAGCTTCCGCTCCCAACTCTCCCATTACCGCTCCCATAACCTTCCCCAAATCACCGGCACCGGTAGCACCAACTTTTTCAATAACCTCCTTAACTTTAGCTTCAATTTCCTCCGCACTCATTTGTTCCGGTAAATATTTTTCCAAAACAACCAATTCCGCTTTTTCATTTTCCGCCATTTCACTGTTGCCGCCTTTTTCAAACTGCTCAATAGAATCTTTTCGTTGTTTGACCAATTTTTTAATTACCTTAACTACTTCATCATCCGGCAATCCTTCATCCCTATGACCCAAATCTATTTCCGCATTGGCTATTTCCGACTTTAACATAGACAAAGTATTTTTGGCCACCAAGTCTTTGTTTTTAAAGGCCTCTTTAAAATCGTTTAAAATTTCTTCTTTTAGTGACATAATTTTGTTATTTAATTTTTTAATATTTTCTCAGCCCGACAATTTAGAAATGAAAGAACAAATTGCCGGAAGAAAAAATATTAAATATCTATGTTTTTCTTGATATCCTTAAGTTTTTCATCGGTAAAAATACCCATTCGTTTCAGTTTGTTAGCGATTTGACCAACTTTTACTCTGTAAATAGCGTCTTTCTTAATTCTATTTTTATTCTTTTTCTTAACATAAAACCGTTGCCCTCTAACTTTGGGCAAAACTTTACTTTGTTGCATCGCTCGGGTAAATCTTCTCATAACACTTTCCGATGTTTCACCGTCTCGTCTTTTTACTTCAACCATAAAATACCTCCTTTCTTTGTTTTAATAATTAAATTAATTCCTAAATTTTTTTATCAACCGCTTAATTCTACCCTATCATTAAATATTTGTCAATATCATTCAATTACCCTTTCAATATTTGCTTGATTTTTTCTTTAATTTCCTTCATCTCTTCCGGCTGAATATCTTTGGTGTTACTCAAGTCAATTGCTCCGCCATGTCCATCGTCCTTGAATCGTGGAACCAACCAAACATGGGCGTGAGGAACCTCTTCTCCAAAAACCAGTGAAACAACCTGTTCTGTTTGCAGAGATTTTTTTAAAGCTGAGGCAATCTTTCTCACCACTTCGTAATACTCTCCGATATTAGGTACATCCCAAACCCAACGATAATGTTTTTTAGGAATAACCAGAGTGTGCCCGGGGTTCAAAGGTCGGATATCCAAAAAGGCCAAAAAATTGTCGTCTTCATAAACAATTTCCGCCGGTAATTTTTTATCTACTATTTTACAAAAAATACACTCTGTCATAATTTGTTTTGAATTATAAACATCGTTCTAAATAAACTAATTGATTTATTTTTATTCTTATTTTTTCTTTTTCCTGTTACCGGATTTCTTTCTTTGCTTATCCTTTTTCTTGGCTTGTTGCAAGGCCAACTTTTTAGCCATTTCCGCATTCTTTTTTAATCTCTTTTTAACCTCCTTAATCGTTTTATTAAAAGGCATTGTTTCTTGTCCGCCACTATTCATATCTTTCAAGATAACTGTTCCATCCAAAGCTTCTCTTTGTCCGATAATCAAAACTATTTCCGCCTTCAATCTGTTAGCTTGACTAAGTTGAGTTCTTAAATTTCCTCGCCCAAAACTTTCCGCCACCATAATACCGGATTTTTCCAACTCTTCAAAAATTTTTAAACTCTTTTTCTTGGCTGTATCTCCCAATTGGGCCAAATAAATTTTCGGTTTAGGTGGATAATAGGGATTAACATCATTTTTCTTCATCACATTAATCAATCTATCCATCCCACAGGCGAAACCGACGGCCGGTGTATTTGGTCCTCCCAATTTTTCCACCAAATAATCATACCTTCCACCGCCACCAAGAGCCGCTTGAGTACCTTCATCATCTTCGGCAAAAAATTCAAATACCGTTTTAGTATAATAATCCAGACCTCTAACCAGCTGAGGGCGTAAAGAATAGGGAATTTCAATTTCATCCAAATATTCTAACAAGGAAGTAAAGTGTGTTTTGCACTCTTCACACAAATGATCGACCGTTTGAGGCGCTTGACTAACCACTTGGGTACATTTTTCTTCTTTGCAATCCAAAACTCGCAAAGGATTTGTTTTCAATCTCCTTTTGCAATCCATGCATAAAGATTTTTTCCTGTTATTCAAATAACTAATCAACAATTTGTTATAACTGGGACGACATTCATTGCAACCAATACTGTTCAGATGCAAA
>Ga0256914_1004505_pt1 | contig 10426 bp, 9 predicted proteins | sample HulkmetaG_FD_191571 | JGI IMG/M metagenome (GOLD analysis project Ga0256914, IMG submission 191571) | Hydrothermal chimney microbial communities from Main Endeavour vent field at the Juan de Fuca Ridge, Pacific Ocean - Hulk | ecosystem: Environmental > Aquatic > Marine > Hydrothermal vents ...
TGTTCCCCTCCCTTGAAGGTCTTGGCTACCTTCTTGAACGCTACCCATTGATTCAAGGCGGCAGTTCCGGGGGATAGAGGGTAGAACACGATATTTTTTATGATAAATTCACACTATACGCTTGACATCTCGGGAGCTACCCTTTATTCTTGCTCCCGTTCTTTCGATATACACGGTCCCATCGTCTAGCGGCCTAGGACGTCGGCCTCTCACGCCGAAAACAGGGGTTCGATTCCCCTTGGGACCGCCAAAATATTTTAAGGGAAATCAGGCAGTTATGTTTGATTTCCCTTTTTGTTTTCAGACACAAGTCAGCTGCAGGCCCAGGCCATCCACGTCCAGGGCAAAATCCAGATCACCGGAACACGCGTTTGTATCATCCCTGATCCGTATCACTGTAATCACTGTCACGAAAACCATTGTAAGCCCTGATACTAATAACATCTCGTGTCAAGATTCGCCGTGGTATCATTAGTAACTGTTCGGAATCCGTCTGACATATTTCACTTTTGGGATTTTTTCATTAGACTTACCTGTTTTTTTGCGTGATATCCATGACACCGCCGCGAACCAGAATCGACGAGCCATATCTCTTCCTCAGCATGTTCACAGCACTGTCAAGGGCCATCTCTTTTACTTTCTCGCCCTGATCCTGGGAGACAATACCGATTCGTTCAGCCAGGTCAGCTGGTTCTCCTGTTTTTTGATAAAATCCTGCATGGCCATGACAAACAGCCTGCTCCTTGATACGTTCAGTTCTTTAAAACATCACATATTGTTACGTGCGGGGCATGACCAGGGCCTGCCCCGCCTAATCTCTTATCCGATTTTCAACATTTGCCGAGGCCAATACTACAGTAAGTGTATCGCCTCCTGCAGGGTTACTTGTACATACCCGCATCATGCTGTTGCATGGTAATGCCCTTTGCCCGTTCGAGCAGCTCAAGCATCCTGTTAAACTGTGGCCTTAGCTGTTCCTTGAACAGACTGCGTGCCTGATCCTGTTTGCCTGAACGGAGCATCTCCATTGCCTGTTGACCAAGCTGGTGCAGGTGTCCATGTCTTTCCTCAATCTCTTGCATGAGACTGAGTTCTTCAGTATCTGCCACAGATAAGCGCTCTGCCACAAACTTGCCAACCACACACTGTTCAGGGTCAAGTTCTATGTCAACGGGTGTGCCTGACAGTATGGCAAGCGTCAATGCCTGCTTCCATATAAAATGCTGTAAAGTGACGCTCAGCAGCTTTACCTTTTCATCAACGTCCTCGCTGACAGCATGTATAGCCTTATCGGATACACTGAAATAACGCGCGACAATCTGAAGCTCGTCTGCCAGCTCTCCTATTGCCTCCTGAGAACCTGTTGTGCGAACGACATTTTCAGAAAAACGCAGTGTCGCCGTCTTCAGGGACTCGGCCATGTCAGCAAGGCTCATAACATCCTGCATACCTGCTTCGAGAGTAGTGCTTATCTCGGATATGGTAGCAGTCTGTTCCTCTGTGGCGCTGGCTATGGTGTTGGTCATGTCTGTCACGTTCTGGATCTTGTCCCCTATATCCCTTACGGCACTCACAGCCCTTGAGGTATCCGCCTGAATGGCCTCAATCATCCTGGCTATCTCTTCTGTTGCCTCACCAGTCTGTTTTGCCAGTTCTTTTACCTCGTTTGCCACCACGGCAAAGCCCTTACCTGCCTCACCGGCTCTCGCTGCCTCAATGGTGGCATTGAGGGCAAGGAGGTTGGTCTGTCTGGCAACTGCGTCGATCACCTGGACGATCTCTCCTATCTTGTTGGAGTTTTCCCCCAGGCTTTTTATGACATCGTTGGCCACCATGGCCACTTCCAGTGTCTCCGAAGCGCTTGCAGCGCTGTTTGCAACGCTTGCAGCTATTTCAGAACTGGCGGTAGAGAGGTCATCCATAGCACGAGATGTGTCCTGAAAACGTTGGGATACCTGTTCCGACCTTGTTGCCAGTCTGTCAGACTCCTTGTCAAGCTCCGTTATGTCCTGCCTGAACTTTGTTCCCGCCGCCTTTATTACACCTGCCGCCGTAGTGAGATTTTCTGCATCATGCTGGATGGTCTTTATCAGATGACCGAAACTGAACAGAATATTGTTGCTGAGACGGGCCAAGGCACCGAACTCATTACACGTCATGCGAGGAACTGGTTCTGTAAACTGTCCCCTTGACAGGGCCTTCATGCCAGTCACCAGATAGTGAACAGGGGAGATAATACGTGAAAGAAACAGGATCATGAGCACACTGATGACAAGGGTACTCACGCCAAGGATGATCCATAGTCTTTTCAGGGCATCAGAAACAGCCTGCATCCTTGCCTTGCTATCATAAGCCAGCACACCGGTTACTGACTGGGTGGTGCCTGCAAGTTTCACAGGGAAAAAATGAAATATGACAGTGCCACTTTTCAAGTCTGAAGGGTTGAGGTCATCAGGCTTCAGGACTGATTTCATGGCCTCAAACATGTCAGCGCCTGTATGATAGGCCACAGCCATGTCTCCTATTTTCTGCGCTGTGTCACTGTCATGCCTTGCGGAAAGCATATCCACAGGCACCAGAAGAGCTATTTCAAGGTTGGCGGAACGGCCGGTGACCTTGCGAAATATACTCTCAAGAGAGACATTGAACCCAATGGCACCTGCGAACTGACCGTTGTACATCACAGGTGAAATGGCCCTTACATAAAGACCATCAGGGCCTGCCTCAAGACCTGAGACCTTTTTATGTTCCTCCATGACTTTTTTCAAAAGAGGACGTGATGAGGCGATATGTTTGGATATGAGCCAGTCATGGGAACTGGCATATATGACCGTGCCATTGGGATCTGTAAAGTCAAAGTAACCGCTTAAGAACGAATCATTCTTTAAGCTTTTTATTATAGGTGCTACATTTTGTCCGAGAAGGCCCTTGTCCTTCAGGGCTATACTGAACTGGACGTCATTGTTGTTTGCCAAGTTGTCTGTCAACATACCGGCAGCCGTTTCCGCCTCGGCCATTCTTTGAACAGCGACAAGCTGAATATTGTCGAGAGTCTTTCTTATCTCCTGCTCATCAGAAACGGTTATGCTCTTATATACAGAAAGCCCGGCCACGACACAGGAGAGCATTAGCATTATCACTACCGGTACGATAACCTTGTACTTTATGGAGAGTGAAGCGAGCCTGGTACATTTTTTCATCTTTATGTTGACCTTTTTGCGTGAAGTGTATGACCCTCACGAAGACGCTTTCATGCCCAGGGAGTAATACTTATGGTGTCAGAATGACATGAAAGTCATAGAAAAAGTGGTATTGTCCAGGCAGGCACATGGCCTGCCTGGATATGTTTTTTTGTTTGAAATCCTGCGTTCAATACCACAATACTTTGATGGGAAATCTGCAGGATATGATTTTGCAAGCTGTCTTACTTCACAGGGAACCGGACACTGATGGCACCACGCAGGTCTCCAACCTTATAACCTTCCCGTTTCCTGCCAGCAGGATCAATGCTGCCCTTCGGCTCTCCATGACATTTCAGACACGCCTTCTTGATGTATATGGGCTGGAGATAGCGATAATCATTGTTTACAAACTCTCCATAACCCTTGCCTTTTGGGTAGTCCGCCTGTTCAAACCTTTTCAGCACTGTCTTTTCAAACGGGTCGGGCTGATTGTATGCGTTGCGGTATTTGAACGTGGTCTGCTTGATGAAGATGTTGCATTTTCCCTTCAGTATCTGTCCTGTTTCCCTGCCAAATACCGCGGGTATGTACCCTTTGAACCCCTTGCCCTTCTGGTTGATCCTGGGCTGATTCATCTGTACGCTCATCTTGGCGGCACTTATGACCTGTTCCACTATTTCGTGGATATCAGGCGGCAGATCATTTACATCTGTACCTGTCATCTCCTTGAACTTGGCCCTTATCTGTTCTGCCACCTTGTCAGGAGTAAAACCCTTGTCGCCCTTTTGGGGATCGTTGATCAACCCCTGATTCGCAGCGACAATGCCCCTGCCGGCCACAATCACATCAGCAATGTACCTTGCCGTAGCCTCTGCCTTGTCCTTGGTTACAGAACCGCATCCGGCATTAACCTGTTCTGCAAAGAAAGAAAGACCGCTCAAAAACAACAATACAAATAAAACAGTCGATATCCTGTACGATAGCTTCATAAAATCCCCCTTTTTGGAATGTTTTAATACCCGTTTCATCGTGTAACATACGAGTGGTTTGTCTCTTCATCGGCACATTGCGATGAAAATAAAAGGGGGAAAATAAAAGGATTTATTTACACAACAATTGACTAAAATATCGAGATATCTTTCAAGGGCAAGATTGAGGAAAGCATTCATGCTGACAAGTCTTGGGCTTGGGACTTGTTGACCGGGGTGATGATCAGCAATATTGTTTAGCTTAAGACTATTTGGAATATAATGTACTATAATTCGGAATCATCATAGATATCTTGTAACCATTTCACATCTAACCCAAATTTGAAATCGTACTGATAGTAGGCGTCCTGTAGCATGAAAGGAGCATATACACCATGAAATTCATTCATCTTGATTCCATTTCAGGTCCTACCCCTTTGAAGCAGTTATCCAGTGAACAGTTGATGGAGGTACAGAGAGGACTTAAACTGCTTGGGTACCCTGTGGGTGACATTGATGGGCTCATAGGACCCAAGACACGAAATGCATGGGCTGAGTTCAAGGCGGACATCTATCCTGGCAATCCAAAGCTTATAGGCAGGGAATCCATCGCTGTCCTGAGACAGAAGATAAGTGCGGTTGACACCCTGGATCCCGGAAAAGAGTTTGATTTTTCCACTACTGACGGGACATTGACTGCGATCATGGAGGAGTGCAGGGCCTTTGGGCTGGAACTGAATACCCAGGTTGCCTACGTGCTTGCCACTACCCAGTGGGAGACAAATCAGACATTCAAGCCGGTAAGAGAGGCTTACTGGATGGATGAAGGGTGGCGTCGGGAACATTTCACCTACTATCCCTACTACGGCAGGGGGTATGTCCAGTTGACATGGAAGAAAAATTATGAGAGATATACCGAGATTCTGGAAGTAGATATGGTAAATGAACCAGACAGGGCCATGGATCCAAGGATAGCACTGTTCGTCCTGGTGCACGGGTTCAAAACCGGAACCTTTACCGGTCGAAAAATAACAGATTATATAAATGAGGTCACTACGGATTTCATCAGGGCCAGGAGGTGCATAAACGGCACGGACAGGGCGCATGAGATCGCTGAGATAGCAGAAAAATTTCTTGCTCAGTTATAACAGCTATCTGAATTGAGCGATTCCCAAGTTTGCGTAAGGTGCAAGGCTGCATTTGGAACGCTCAATTCAGGAGACAAAGATACATACCAACCGTTCACAGTATGCCTTCACGGTTGGCCAGCAATAGAATTTCTCATTGCCAGCATGATGTGCAGATGGTCTATGCCTCTGCCATGCTGCACGTAAAGAGTGACAGCGTGGTCTCCTGCGAAAATACTCAAGATTCAATCGTCCTGAGGTTGGACCCAAAACTCAGACGCCTTCTAACGCGTAAAAACAGATATTCATCAGAGATAATCTTTCCTCTAAGACGACGTGCCTCCATTAAGGATATCCTCGAATCCATTGGGATTCCACACACTGAAATCCACCGTATCCTTACGGCAGGACAGGAGCTTTCGTTTTCGTACATACCAGAGGGGGGTGAAATATTAGATATACATTCGCCTGACGCCCCCATAGATGTCACACTGCCCTCTGTGTTACGTCCTGAGTCACTTCCTGCCCCTGCCTTCATAGTGGATGTTAGTGCAGGAAAGCTTGCCCGCATGCTTCGCATGGCAGGTATTGATACCTGGTATGATTCAAGTAGCAGCCATGCTGAACTGGGCAGAAAGGCAAGAGAGGCAAGACGCATAGTGTTAAGCCGCAGCCGCGGCCTGCTCATGCGAAAAGAGATCATGTGGGGTCATCTGGTGCGCTCTCAGAGACCCGCAGATCAGTTCAAGGAGGTCTGGAGGCTATTTGGGCTCCACAGCCATGCAAGGCCCTTCAGTCGTTGCATGGAATGTAATTCACTGATAGACAGGGTGGACAAGGCCCTGATCATGCACAGGCTCAAGCCCCTAACCAGGCGATACTATGACCTATTTTACATATGTCCTACCTGTAAGCGGATATACTGGCAGGGATCTCATTTCAACAGGATGAGCAGGTTTTTTCAGGAAGTGACAGGTTCATGAGGAAATTTTTATGCCTCTTGCCCCAGCAGACCCACGCACCGTTCAACAAAATCTCTTTGAATCTGATTTTCAGGCCCTGCCCCTGCCTGTGCAGTCCGTGCCAGTGCCTCCTTCAGACCCACACCAAGTGCTGCCAGCACGCAGACCACGAATACACCCGTTCGCCCTATACCAGCAAAACAGTGCACCAAGACCCTGCCTCCCTGTTTGAGAATACGGGCTGTTTTCTGTACAAGATTCAGAAAGTCTTTGAGGAGGGGCTCTTCAGGAATATAATGGTCCTCAACGGGCAACCGGCATACTGGTATGGGAAAGTTACCTTCTGTGACTGCCTCTGCGTACTCAGGAGATATTACCCACAGGTCATCATCAGGGACCAGACAGATCACATGGCCGATCTCCCTTATCTGGACTTCTTCAAGAAACTCCCTCAGGTCTTCAAAACAACCCGGGGTGCTGTGCAGGTACAGCCTGCCTGTTATCCATGCATCATGCGGGAAAACAATTTTTCTGAACATTAAGGGATATTGCATCATGATAAAATTATTATCTACAGATATGCAACAGCAATAATCTATTGTAATTAAATACAAAACAAAATTCTATATGATTTGAAACCTTCAAGTTAGGATAAAAGGTTTGGGATGCAGTATCTATCAGGTACTGTATCATAACAGGGGAACAGATTACTCTGTTTACTATATAATTATGAGCAAGGGGCTGAAAAATGAATACAAAACAGATCGCTATAATATTCTTCTTGACGGCACTGGCATGCATGCCGGCACGGGTTCAGGTAACTCAGGCAGCGGACCTAAGTTTCAGTGCCGGCGGCGGGATCTGGTACAATGGAGTTGACGGTCACATACGCTACAAGGATAACCCCTCCATTGATGTGGACTATCTAAACTATGACGATGAAATAAGGGGCTATATGTGGGGTGAATTACGACATCCAGTGCCCATAATCCCGAATATCAGGGTAGAGTATGCTGATGTGAAGTTTTCGGATCAGTCCAGTGCCTCATTTACGTGGGAAGACATAGTCTATGAAGCCAATACGTGGAGTATGACAAAACTCAAACAGCTTGACCTCATTGCCTTTTATAATCTTCTGGATACCTCATGGTTTTCCATGGATCTGGGGGTGGATGCAAAATACATAGATTTCAAATTCGAAGCCCAAGGAATGGGAACTGTAGCCGGAATAAAAAAGGTCCTGTACGACGAATATGAAAAAGAGAATATTTGGGTGCCTCTGGCATATGGCAATGCAAGATTCAATGTACCTGGAACTAACCTGGGGCTGGGAGCTTGCATAAAGTACATTGCATACAAGAATTCCCAGGCCATGGATATGGAAGTAACGGTTGATTATCTGTACAGTTTTTCACATTTTCAGGCTGGTGTGGAGGCAGGTTACAGGTTTGAAAACATTGACCTTGACCAAGACGACATCAGCGGCCTGAATTTTGATGCTGACATCAATATCAAGGGGCCGTTTACAGGTATAGTCCTGCGGTTTTGACCTGTATCCATTGAAAATTCAACAAGATGGCCTTGCTGTGCTGACAACATAGTACATTCCGATCATGAAGCAGACTGAGCCATTCTTTCAGTCTCTATACCTGCTGCTCCTGTGCTTTGGAGTACGCCGCTTTTTAACTGCCATGAGATCAGGCACCTCATCAAATACCTGGCCTGTAACCGTGATAAATTTCAGGGAAATCCTCCTTTGATTTGCGTCTATCAGCACATATCCCTGTTGTGACGTAAGCACATCAGGTGACCACGGAGTCTGCTGTCTCGAATAAAACGGGGCCCCTGCAGTACCGGCAGTGATGAAGTAGGTGGGATAGGCAAAATCATGATCCGGAGAATACCTGTCCAGGATACCGTCACCGTCCAGGTCATCTGAAGGTACACCAACAGGGGTTTGATCTGATATCAGCACCCTGTAATATTCATGTTCATCAGAAGAGAGTACTGCGGCAACCTTTGGATTGGATGATATGGCCTTCCAGAGCCTGTTTCTCACCTCTATGATACCCGGACCAGCCGGTTCCACCTGCCCGTCTGCTCCAAGGGTGTAAGCCCTTATGTTGTTGTTTCCATTCCACCACATGGCGTCTTTGATATGTCCCCCGCATGGCCATACCGGTTCCTGGGCATAGAGAATAATATATTTTACAGTGGGATCCGATTCTGCCTTGTTGAGCTGCTGCTCTATCCACGTCATCTGGTCAGGCATGATGTATCCCTCAGGGGAACCACCGTAAACAGATACCTGATCATTGGTGGTCCACCAGTAGTTATTGTTGAATGCAATGAAAAAAACCGGGCCATACTGAAATGAATAAACGTTTTCAAGGTAAGGGGGTCTTCGAGGATCAGAGGGTAACGGTCCATTTTGAGGGTTGTAAAAGATGTTGGCAAATATTGCCTCAGCGCTCGATGTTGAATAGGGCCATTTGTCCATACAAAGCCCTCTTTTGCTGCCATCATCAAACGTATTCAGTACTGCCTCGTGGTTGCCCATGCATGGGTACACCGGATGGGAACGGCTGAAACCTGCCACTGCCTGTTTCCATGCCCCGAGCTGAAGCTCAAAATCTTCCGGGTCAGAGGTGTATCCGTTTACAAGATCACCTCCAAACAGGAGGATGTCAGCATTGTCTCTGTATGCATTTTCCGCAATCCAGTTAAGGGCCTTGAAGTTCACACCCATATAATTCCTTTCTCCTCCGCCCACTCCCTCACGACTGTCTCCTGCATAGGCAATTCTCACACTGCCCTGACCAGGCTCCGGGGCAGTCCTGAACCTGTACCTGCTGGATACGGTCTGGTCGCCAGAATCTGAAACACAGGTTATGTGATATGAATAGGCTGTATCAGGTTTTAGGCTATCCACCCCTATGGCATGCCTTACGCCCTCCGAGTCTTTCTGCCTGATCATACTCCCGTCCCCACCCTGTACCACAGCGGTGCACACACATGGCTCACTGGTCCTGAAGGTGAGCAGGATGTGCGATGGATCATTGCTGTTCACCATGGAGACAGACGGTCCTTCCTTGATGGTGACAACCGGCCTGTATCCTGTATCAGTAGGCTCAAAACTTACAACACTGTCGTAAAAACCGAGATGATCCACATTGCCCCCCTCTATTCTGTACAGGTCGAGGCGGTAGCCAATGGTAGGCGTCATTTCCCAGCCCTGACCTTCAGGCCAGTTATTGGCATTATACCTGTCCCTGAAGAAATCAGATATCTCCAGCGTACCCATTCCATTGGTTATAATGCTGCCCTTTCTGAACCTGAAATAGTCAATATCTGCCTGACCTGCCTCAAAAGGGTAGGGTCCTGTATATACCTTGCCCATGAGTGAGGAGTCCTGAAGGTCAATGACAAGCCCTTTGCCCTCACTATCCGGGCCAATGATATTGTTGATCTGGTCATATGTCATCTTGTTGCGAACAGAGAAATCCCTGAACGCAAGATCTGGAATCTTCACCGGAAGCGGCTGCCCATCACTGTGGGATACTGTGTGAGTCACTGTGCATCCTGTGAGAAAACAGAAACACCAGCAGACCAGCATACAGTACAGGCTGCCCAACTTTTTTTGTACCGGCATCAAAAACCTCCTCAACCGCTGTTATCAATGGACTATGACAAACTGGAAATACTTCTCCCAGGCATCCCTTTCAGTTAGGACATAGCACGAAACTGGAAAGTTTGAAACAGTTGTTTTTCAAACAAGCACTATGTGACTTGGTGGGTATTTATACAGGACGATCAGAATATTCATGTTGCCACCCTATATATGGATAACACCTATGGGACGTGAAAAGCCAACACTACGGCGTTGATTTTAAAAAAGAGTGTTCAAAGGTCTGGAGCACACGGCAGATTCACGATGCAGTTCTATCCAGTTTATCTAATTTATCTAACCTCCTGATGTGCCGATTACTATATTGGAGCGGATTTTTTTTGTGTTTTTTTCACGGGAAATCTCCCGGGCTTTCCACGATTTTTCCCCGTTATCCGCTCTGATATCGTAATATTTCTATAAAATTAACATAAAGGAGATCTGTATGAAATTTAGCGTAAAATTAAACCTGCGTCAGAGATTGATGGCTGCCATAGGTATCGTAGGAATTGCCGCCACT
>Ga0256914_1004506_pt1 | contig 10426 bp, 5 predicted proteins | sample HulkmetaG_FD_191571 | JGI IMG/M metagenome (GOLD analysis project Ga0256914, IMG submission 191571) | Hydrothermal chimney microbial communities from Main Endeavour vent field at the Juan de Fuca Ridge, Pacific Ocean - Hulk | ecosystem: Environmental > Aquatic > Marine > Hydrothermal vents ...
GTGCCATATGCCTCAAGCAGCCCTGAGATATTCTTGCGCCTGTCAGGCCTGCACAGGGCGAGGATGAATGGCTTTTCCGGATCAGACCAGAAACGATGAAGCTCGTTGAACAGCCCGAAACGGGTCTGCTTGACCTCCTCACTGAAAAGATCACTGTCAAGCTGGAGATCATAGAAGGGATAAAAGGTCTGCAAATCTATGCCAGGCGGTATAACGGCAAATCGCGGCTTCCGGCCATTGTCATACAGACCGTATTGGAGTTCGATTTCCTGCTTAGTGGAGGTAATGACAAGATCGGCCCGCCTCATGATCTCCTCCTCTATCTGAATACGGGTCTCCATCCTGTACTGTCTGTTGATACGCTCTATGGCAAGGCCGTCTGATAGCAGCTTGGCCCTCTTGTTCCTTCCAAGGGAGTGGCCGGTGAACACAAACGGGGCATCAAACGCCGCAGCAAGCTCCATGGCCACATAACCTCCATCTGCATAGTGACCATGGAACAGATCAGGTGAACGCCCCTGTGACTTGATGAACCGAATGGTCTTGTCAATAAACTCCTCAAGATGGGGCCAGAGGAGTTCCTTGCGGATATACTTTTTACCACCACACTGGATCCTTACGATCTGAACATTATCCGATAGTTGCTCCACTGGACGGGCATAGGACGGATCCAACGCACTGTCATCTATTAGACGGGTAACCAGATCGACTCTTGCCACATCTGGATGCTCTCCAAGGGCCTTGGCCAATTCAAGCACGTACTTTACCTGGCCACCTGTATCTGCATCACGGCCAAGTTCAGGATTACCGCGAATCAGGCCGTGCACACTGAAAAGCTGTATGTACAGGCCCTGCGAATCTTTTAAATCCATCATAACAAATCTCCAAAATCATTAAAAAAGCCGGGAATCATGGCCACAGAAAGAAATCCACCATTTGCGGCGAGAAAACTTTACAACCAGACGGGATATAAGATCATCCTGATCAGCAGCGGAAAACGGAAACAGTATGTGACAATATATTATTGTTAAATACTATATTGTACAATACAATACATATGCCTTCTGGAATGTCAAGCAAACATATGGAATGCAGCCTATAGAGGAAAAATAATGCATAAAAAAATAGTTATCTTTGGAGAAGTGCTTTTTGACTGTTTTACAGATGGAACAGAAATCCTTGGGGGAGCGCCGTTCAATGTGGCCTGGCATCTTCAGGCATTTGGTCTGAATCCTATACTTATCACCAGGGTAGGAGAGGATAGCCGCGGAGACAAGATAATAGATGCAATGAACAGATGGGGCATGAACTGTGACTACGTCCAGACAGACTCCAAAAGGCCAACAGGCACGGTGTCCATAACGGTCAAGGATGGAGAGCCCGAATATTCCATCTCACCAGAGCATGCCTGGGGCCACATACAGCCTATAGAAGAGAAACCGGCTGATAATGCGCTCCTGTACCACGGCACTTTGGCCCTTTGGTCAGCAGATGCCAGAGACGCACTCCACAAACTCAAAGGTGAAACACAGGCTCAGGTCTTTGTTGACGTCAACCTCCGCTCTCCCTGGTGGGATCATGGCACAGTGTTGTCCCTGATAAGGGATGCCTCATGGGTCAAACTGAATGAGGAAGAGTTCTCCCTGCTCTTCAGCGGCCCTGAAACCGAACAGAAACGGGTGGAGTCAGCACTTGATATGCTGAAGGCAGGGGCATTTTTATTAACCCGGGGTGAAAGAGGTGCCACGTTCTACCAGGCTGGAAAAACTGCTCAAAGTGTCTCTCCATCCCCGGTATCTGGTATTGTTGACACTGTAGGGGCAGGTGATGCCTTTAGCGCAGCATTCATCATAGGGGTGCATAAGGGATGGCCCATAAAAACCACTCTGACACGGGCGCAGGATTTTGCATCTGCCATCATAATGCATCCAGGGGCAACGGTGCAGGACAGGGAATTTTATCAAAAGTTTCGGGACAGGTGGTCTATTACGTAAAATAATACAAAAAAAGGGGCCTACAGACCGATCCATATCTGCAGGCCCCCAACATGACTGTTACTCAGGAAGAACTGTACCGAAGACCATGGATAGATACCTTATCCTGTTCTCTGTAAGTGCAGCAGCCTCCTGTTGAGCAGCCGCCAAATCCATACCATCCACATCATTATCATCGTTATAGTCAAAATCATATGGCCGTGGCACACCATGAACTGTTGCCACACTATCGACTCTGGCCTTGAGATATCCCTGGCCACCTGTATCTGCTACGACGCCGTATTTTATCCCCTTTATAGAGTAATAAGGCGGATATACATTCCCGTCGATATCATGCAGGATCACCTCATTATTACACTGGAACCGCACCGTACCATCTACAAGCTCGACAGAAATTACATTTGGCTTATCAAAGGCAGGAGCTGTCTCAAAAGGTTGGCTAAACAACTCTCTAAACACTGGCCGGTATGGAGATTCTATCCTCTTGAGATAGGCTACGGCCTTGAGCGAATGGGCATCATCATAGCTCAGATACACAGAAGCGGAGACATCCCCCTCCAGTCCATTATAATTACCAGTGTTGTATGTATCATTGTAAATAATCGCCCCTACCCCAACGGTGCCTGTTCCCATGGTAGCGTAACTTCCGTCTTCCACACTAATATCTGCCCTGATGTATTTGGAAGCGTCATCCACGAATTTAATCAGACGCAACTTGGTGTTATCTATGGTTCTTCTCTCTACATAAAGTGATTGACCCCGAGTTGTTGTACGAACAGTTTCCAAAGTTTTCCATCGAGAAAAATCAATAAAATCTGTATCAAAACCTTCATACACCTCCTGCTCCCCGTTTATTCTGACATTGTCAAACAGAGCGGAACATGAACCGATGCCCGCATCTTCATCTCCCCACACACCTGTGGTCAATGCCTTAAAATCTGTCCCGGCATTACTCACCCATGAAGAAGAGTAAAAGGTCTCCTCAACACCATCAACACTAAAGGTAAATCGGCTAATACCCTGATCATATGCAATCCCTACTCTGTACTCCACGCCTTTCTCTATAACAACCGGCATACTATGCTCATGCCATGTTCCAGAACCGTCCATTACAAACCACCACGCCTCTGGTCCTGCCCCCCTGTCACCGATGGTAATACTGGCCCACACTCCACCAGCAGCATCAGAATAAAAATTACCTTCAAGCTGCGCCCCGATCATAAAAGTATCCTCATTGAGCATCCGCCCGCCCAGAAATGTGATATCTGCCTCAATCGCATTTATGCCCTCAGCATTCCTGAAAATGGTCTGGTTCAAGAGCAAACCATCCGTGTGGGTCCTGCCCCCAATAGTTGATAACAGCTTACCGTCCCTGATCTCCCTAACCTTGTCACTCCTGTCCCACTTGTCAGGATCAAGCATGGAAGACGTAAAACCATCATACAGATAACTGTCACTTACCAGGGGGTCATGTTCCCCTGACAGGCCATCCAGCCTTCCATTAAAGTTGGAATCTTCCTCTCCATCAGTAAGACCATCAAAATCGGTATCCACAGACAGAGGATCTGTAACACTATCCGGATCCTGGTCCGGAACAAAAACCGTCAAATCAGTATCAGGGCCTACAGAACCCAAAGTCAAACCGATTTCTGTTCCATCCTGCACTCCGTCTCCATCTGTGTCTGTTGAGCAAGGATCTGTCTCGTTGATATCCACCACACCATTATGATTGGCATCCTCGTCCATATCTGCTATGCCGTCATCGTCTGCATCTATATCATCGGATACCATGCATGTAATCGTCCCGTCCCAGAACATATCCTGCTCACCTGCCGTGTCTGCCACCGCCGAGGCAACCACAAATGGCAGAATAAACAAAAGATTCAGAAATAAGGTAAACATAAGTGCCCTGTTACTCCTCTCCATAATAACCCCTCCTAACTTTCACAAATACGTATGGTTTGAACCTACTGGCCAACACCAGATATCACCTGGGACGCCAATTTCACTAACCCAATGTTTGGGCTACGCCACAATTTCTTTATTCCACAACCCCACGCAAATTTTATTCCAGCACACCTAAAACCATCATGCCATAGCCCTTTTACAAGACCACATATTGATCCTGGCCTTTCAAACAGGGAGGATATAGCAGTTTACCTATTGAAAATACACATCAATTACGATTACTCCACCATAAGTGATTATTGGCAAGGAACAAAAAGGCAAAGACTGTCCAGCAATGTTGGCATGTATATACCAAAATGGCTGTTCCAAAAATTTTCCTACTTACTAATTCACAAGCCGGTAAGCACTAAATCATCTATGGGCATTTACCAAAACATCCAACAATTTCCACTAACAAAAAAAAATAAAGCACGACGGGCCAACCCGCGGAAACCTTTTTCCATTCCTGAAAAATTTTTCCGCCAAATCAGGGAGTGACAATCCAACAGACTTGCTGGCATAGCCAATATCAGTCCTGCAGCATCCGGCAGCACACCCAAAATCATTCCGTTTTCAGATCATTTTATCATAAAAAACTGAAGATAACGGACAACTTGCCCGATATATATCTCAAAACAACTTTTCCAGGAGGGCTTAAATGGATTCGCGGTCTTCACCAAGAGGTATAAACAGGGGATTACAGTCAATTTCAATAAAGACAAAAATTATCACATCAGTGCTGGCTGTAATAGCCGGCACCATCCTTGTATCCACCTACATCACTATAGTCATGATAAAGAACCAGGAAGCTGACGTCATCAAACAGGCAGATGAACGTCAGGCCTTCCTTTCAGAAGAGGCTGACAGGGTGGCAGGATTCTTTCTGACCCAGGCCATATCCATAGCCAGGAACCCTGACATCATAGATGCGGTAAAGACAAGGGACAGGGATGCACTCAAGGCTATAACCATACCCTATATAAAAACCCTAAACCAGGCCAACGCCGGATTCCCCATAAAGGTACATTTTCACATACCACCTGCCACATCTTTTCTCAGGGTCTTCAAGCCTGAAAAATTCGGTGATGACCTGTCATCATTCAGAAAAACAGTAGTTGACACCATCCGGACAGGTATATGGAGAAAAGGCATTGAACCCGGCAGGGCCGGGCTTGCCGTCAGGGGTATCACCCCCATATATGACAAAAGCGGGCAGATAACCGGCAGTGTGGAGGTATTCTGCTCATTGAGCCAGATTGCCAAAGAACTCACCCAAAAGTATCAGAACAAGGCAGTGCTCTTCCGCATAGATAAAAACAACGTTACAAGTTTCAACTCTGGTTCAGGAAATCACAAACTGAGTAATAACACCGTTGTCTTTAAGTCAGCCAAGGTAGACCTTGAAAAGTTTATCACCCCAGACCTGCTTGAACAGGGATCAAGCAAGACCACAGAGACCATCAAAGATGACACGCTTATAGTGATTTCTCCTGTAAAGAGCTATACAGGAAAGACAGTGGGCTTGTATGCCACATTCACTGACCTGACACCATTTAGACAAGGCCAGATATCCGCCATGAAAGAGGCGGGTCTGACCGGTCTCATGGCCTTTTCCTGTGCCGCTGTCATAATATTCTTGGTGCTTCAGTTCAGTCTTGTCAAACCCCTGAACCGTACACTTAATACCCTGTCCCTGGTAGCCCAGGGAGACCTCAGGGCAAGGGTTCCACTGTATGGCAAGGACGAGATGGGCAAACTTGCCTACAGGCTGAATGACACTCTTGAGCACCTCTCCTCCATGGTCCAGCAGATGAAGCTGAACTCATCAGTGTTGGACAAGGCCAGCGAAGAACTCTTTGAAAGCTCACAACAGGCAGCAGCAAGCGCAACAGAGACCAGCGCCCAGGCAGATGAAATCTCTGAGGCGACCAAAAACAATGAAAAAAACATCTCTGCACTGGCTGCAGCCAACGAACAGGTTACTGCGACTGTACGTGAAATTGCTCAGAGTTCTGTACTGACTGTGAACATGGTGGGAGACATCAGCAAGCAGATAGAGCAGGCCAGTAACATAGTGGCCCTACTTCACGACCACTTCAAACGGATAGAAGAGGTAATCGGCTTTATTCGTAACATTGCGGAACAGACGAATCTGCTGGCCCTTAACGCCACCATAGAGGCGGCAAGGGCCGGAGAGGCAGGCAAGGGTTTTGCCGTGGTGGCAGGCGAGGTAAAGGAACTGGCCCATCAGACAGCAGATGCCACCAACCAGATCGTTACGAACATTCAAAAACTGAGAGAGATGGTAAACGACTCGGTGGACGCCATCAATGAAGTCCACAATATGGCCAAACCCATTCAGAACATCTCCAAGGATGTGTCTGAGGGGATGTACCAGAGCGCTGAGGGGGCCACAGAAATCAGCAATCGCGCCTCAGAGGTGGCACTATCCACCTCGGATGCATCAAGACAGGTTCATGGCCTGAGGGAATCGGTGGAGATCACTGCCCGCACCGCAGAAAACGTATCGCAGACTGCCGGAAAGTTGAAAAAACTCTCCCAGGAGATGGGGAGCCTTATCTCCAGGTTCACGGTCTGAAACATTTGCATTCAAGCCCAGTGACATTACCAACTTTTCAGAGTGTTTAAGGTTATACCATGAAAACCATATTCATATTGGAAGACAGTATAATAATATCCAAACTCCTGGAAACCATCCTCATTGGCAAAGGTTACGACGTTATAACCTGTGCCTCTGTAAACTGTGCACATAGCATAAAGAAACCGATTGATTTTGCTATACTTGACTACCAGCTTCCAGATGGCACAGGCCTTGAGGTGGCTGAAGCGCTCAGGAACAAAATGCCATCTTTGCCCATGATACTTCTCACGGCAAGGGGCAGCCAGGTCCCAACCGACCAGTTGGAGACCTCAGGCATATCACAGGTCGTTGAAAAACCTGTGGACTCTTCGGCCATAGTGGACATTATCACAAACTCCTTAGGCACCTCGTGATGGACATACCAACGACGGAATGGATACTCTGGCCATGCCACATAAACGAGAGATCACCATTGAGCAGGAGCTGCAGATTGTCTCCGCATCAAGACAACGCTACAGGGACCTTGTGGACTCACTGCCAGTAGGAATTGCCCTGCTCAGCCCATCTTTTGCCATACTATCTGCAAACAAGTTCTTTGCCAGTATCTTTCAGCAGGATGTTCGCGACATAGTTGGAAAAAATTTCTCAATCGTCACTGGTATAGACAGTGAAAAACTATCACCCATCAACTCTCTCACTGCCAAGGAAAACTTCGGTGTCTCCATAAAGATGCCGGATGAAGAGGGAAAGGACCGCTGTCTTGACCTGATATTCACCAGCAGCAATACAGGAAACAACGCCTACTCGGTATTTATTCAGGATGTCACAGAAAGGGTAAGGCTTGAATTAGAAAACGAGGAGGTCCTGAAAAATATTCCGGTAGGCGTATTCCGTGCCACTCCAAGTGGCAGACTGACAGTGCTCAATCCTGCAGGGCAGTACATTCTCAGGGCAAAAACCCCTCCAAAATCCATTGAGGAGTGCATTGGCAAGGAATACTGGAAAAAGGTCCAGGAGTTGCTGGAGAGACAGGGGGGCAAGACCCGGCTTCTGATTGAGAAAAAGGACCCAGATGGAAGCCACCAGGTTATTGAGATGGGGGCAGTAAAAACCAGATGTCTCGATGTTGAGAGGATAACCGGCACACTGGAAGACATTACCGGTACCATCGAGATGGAACACCGCCTCAACTCCTCGCTTGAACAGGCCAGGGCTGCCAGCAAGGCCAAGGGCAGATTCCTGGCCAATATGAGCCACGAGCTTCGCACTCCTCTGAACGTGGTCTGTGGAATTGGGGAAATACTCTCGGACTATGTCACCAATGATGAGGGCAGGGAACTACTGGACGATCTCGTAAGTGCAGCGCGTCACCTTTCCTCTCTGATTGGTGATGTCCTTGACTTTTCCAAGATTGAAACCGGCAAAATGGTCCTGGAAGCCAAACCCTTTGACCTGCATGAACTCCTCAGAGAGTTCGAAGGGACCTTTTCTGCCCAGGCACACCTGAAAGGACTCTATTTTCATCTGAATATTGACAGTGAGGTACAAAGTGCATTCAAGGGGGATCCCCTGCGTATCAAACAGATACTGTACAATCTTGCCGGAAATGCCTTCAAATTCGTTGATAGCGGAGGGATCACAGTATCAGTAAAGCAGAAAGGGGTAGCCCATGAACCTGACAAACGTCTGCTATACATATCTGTTGCAGATACAGGCATAGGAATTCCGGAAGACAAGCTTGAATCCATATTTCATGTCTTTGAGCAGACGGCTGCAGGCACCAATGCCGGGGGTACAGGGCTTGGTCTCTCCATATCAAGAGAATTTGCCAGGCTCATGGGAGGGGATATCACTGTGAAAAGCACGCCAAACAGAGGTACCACATTTACTGTCATACTCATGCTGGAAGTGGCAACGCCTGAAGATATAGCCAGGGTAACTGAAAACATCAGTGCTATTGATGGGGGCCGTGCCCTTATTGTGGATGACGTAAGGCTCAACCGAAAGGTCCTCAGGCTCATGCTACAAAAAGATGGCTGGACCACCACAGAGGCTGGAAGCGGCCATGACGCCCTGGCCATACTGTCCAACGACTGTTCATATGATGTCATCTTCATGGATATCTCCATGCCTGGCATGGATGGCATTGAATGCACCAGAAGGCTTCGCTCCCTTCCCATGTACAAACACATTCCAATAATTGCAGTCACAGCCCACGCACTGGCAGGAGACAGAGAGAGATTCCTCAAGGCCGGGATGGATGGATACGTTGTAAAGCCTGTAAAACAGAATCATATAAGGCGTGAACTTGCCCGACTTGTCCACATCAGCCCGAAACAAGATATCCAAGATCATGACCGACCGCAAACCTCTGAGCGACCTACACCTGACACAAACTGTGCCAGTACTTCCCCTGTTGATCTTGCAGCCCTGATCAGTACATGCCAGGGGAACCAGGCCCTGGCAATAGAGCTTATAGATGAACTTGTGAAAGAGTCGGCAAACTGGCTCAGGGAAACCGAAACCGCTGTACGTACCAAGGATGCAGACACCATAAGAAGTATGTGCCACCTCATAAGGGGGACGGCGTCCACGGTCTCTGCCCATAGACTGGAGGCAGCGGCAAAAAAACTTGGAAAGATGGCGCGGGAAGGCCAGATGGACAAAGTGGACCAGACATTTTCAGAACTCAAACAGGCCATAGAGGAGATCAGGGCCGAACCAATAGCCCTGCTACTTCAACAAACACAACACCCAAACCAACGACAAGAGACCATTCCAGGTTAATCCTGCCCACAGCACCATCCCCACTTGACATTTTTTGTCACTTTCTCCTTGACTTCCTCCGTATCTCCTTACATAATTGTAATGAGGGGGAATCTTAAAGTGGCTTTCATATTATTTTCAGCACACGATCTCATCTTTTCATAACATCCTATTGTTTCAGGGATACTAAATTGAGCGATTCCCAAGTTTGCATAAGGTGCAAGGCGGAAGATACGCAAAGGCAAAACAAAATTTCACATGATTTGAAACGCTCAATTTAGGAGGATGTCAGCATCATGAACATGCAATTTCTGTCAGACAGTGCCACAGGCTGACATTGCAGACTTTCCACCCGGAGAAAAGGGGCAGGCAGCACAGACGCCTTTCAAGAGAGGTTGCCAGAGGACCATGGAACCTTTTACCACTTCATTGCAGCATGTTCTCGCCGAACTGGAACGCCTTGACCTGCTAATCAGGCTCGCGGTGGATCAAGCGCGGCAGATGCAAGCGGAAGATGCGGAGTTCCAGGGCCTTTACATACCTGAACACGAGGTGGATGCCCTGCTCGCGCGGCCTGCAGGATTACCGTACTGGGCCAGCGTCTCCACCCTCATGCCACCGGCCATAAAGGCGGCCCTTGACAGGATGGCTAAAGATATCCATGAGAGGTGTCATGAGAGCGCAAACCAGGGTATTACGCTGCGCCTTGAGAGACTTACCCACCTGTTCGAACTCAACCACCTTGATACTGACATACTGATGGTCTGTATGGCCCCGGAGCTTGACCTGCGTTACGAACGTCTCTATGCCTATCTCCAGGATGACGTAACCAAAAGACGGCCCAGTGTGGACCTCGTACTGAATCTGCTCTGCGCCTCTTTTGAAGAAAAGATCAATGCACGCCCCAGACTCCAGAGAGAGGCCCCACTGCTCAAACATGACCTGATCCACCTGTTTGACGACCCCAACCACATCAGCCCCCCCCTGTTGAGCCAGTACATAAAGGTGGACCAGCGGGTGGTGAACTACCTACTGGACCAGGACTCCATTGACTCTCATTTGATACCTGTATGCCAATGTACTGTTCCCCATACCGATTATGATTCCCTCTGTATGG
>Ga0256914_1004507_pt1 | contig 10425 bp, 7 predicted proteins | sample HulkmetaG_FD_191571 | JGI IMG/M metagenome (GOLD analysis project Ga0256914, IMG submission 191571) | Hydrothermal chimney microbial communities from Main Endeavour vent field at the Juan de Fuca Ridge, Pacific Ocean - Hulk | ecosystem: Environmental > Aquatic > Marine > Hydrothermal vents ...
CCCCCGGGCGGTTCTTGCGACCGGGTGCCTGCCTGACGTCTTACCTGCCTGGCCTGGACCTGTCGATAGCGGGTGAAGAAAAAGCTCATGTGAAGCCGTCGAAGTGCCGATAACCTTGCGACGCGACCGGCGACTGTCAGAAACGGCAGATTGTGGAGGTTGGGGATATGGAACGGTTTCAGTCAGGCTATCCGTGCTGAAACATTTTTGAACCTGTACGACGGAGCATGCAAAAGACGTTTGCATTTTCGGGCATGGTTGGGAAAAGTGGTAAGAAGCCGGCCATTGTGGCTGAGCAGCTTGGGAGGAAGACCGATGAGCAAGACCGTCGACAAGGTGAAACGATCTTCTGATGGGCGCGGTTGGGTGGGACGATTTCTGGTTTTGTGTGCCCTGGTGACGGCGAACTGGGCCATGGCGGGTCAAAAGACCGGCGTCGAGGCCGGTCCTGCCGGGGAGGACGGGTGCTGGTACCAGGTGGAGTACTACTCGAGTGGACAGGTGAAGAGTCGTGTGGGCTTCATGACCGGGCAGACCGGCGAGCCGGTCCTGGGGTGCAAGACCACCGTGTACTACGAGAGTGGGAAGGTGGCCATGGAGCAGGAATTCAAGAACGGGTTGCCCCATGGAATCTACCGGACGTTTTATGAAAACGGTCAAAGGGAGATGGAGTACGCCTACGATATGGGGACGCCCGACGGACCGGTCACCTACTGGTACGAGAACGGGAAGATGAAGGCGCAAGGGACGTTGCACGAGGGATTGAAGGAGGGGGCGTGGACCACGTGGCATGAAGATGGGTCCATCGAGTCTCAGGGCGAGTATGCCCAGGATCGGAAAGTCGGTACCTGGTTTTATCAGAAGGCCGATGGGGTGACGACGCGGGTGATGGACTACACCTGCGGGACCGAGACGCAGTAGCCGTCGGGCCGTGATGTGGTCGATGTCCCCAACCGAGGTACCAGGAGGAGATCATGACCGTTCGAGAGACCAAGCGTGGAAAAAGGCAGAGCGTGAGTATCCGGCGTCGTCCTGTGGTGATGGCCGGGAGTGCCCTGGTCGCCCTGGTGGCCACCGCCACAGCGTGGGCGTTTTTCGAGGAGCCTGAACTGCCCGACGACCGCAACGAGTCCACGATTCACTATTCTCTGTTGGGTGCGCTTGCCACCTGTGCCGGGTACGAGGACCTGGCCTGGGAGCTTGCCACCTACGACCAGCTCACGGATCTGGGCACGGATCCCGCTTACGACGGGACCCTGTGTGAGGGGTGGGTGCCTGCGCCGCCTCCCAATCCGGTCGCCGCTGCCGCCGACGGCGCCGTTCTGACAGACCTCGTGGAGGGCGTGGTCAATGGGTGTGCCAGCTACGTGCCCCTGACGTTCCCGAATGACGAAAAAGGGCATGACCCCGCCTGTTTCACGAATCGGTTCCGGGGGACGGCTCACTTCTTCCATTTCCCCAACGAGGATCGGCTCGAGCGGATTCGTGACTGGGCGTTCACCCCCGGCGCCCTCCTCTACGGGGACATCTATGCGGCCTACGGTGGATTCACGGCACTGCCTCTCACCTGGCGTTGTGTGGCCGAGTGGCGGGAACAGGTCATCGATACCGGCCCGATTGAAGGGGGAACCATCGAGGCATTCGGGATCTATCTCCACTCCCTGGCGGACCACGCTTCACACTTCGATTGCATCGCTCATACAGAAAGCGACGAGATCGCATTGAACATCCCCACGCACTATGGGCAGTGGGGCTCGAGCTACTGCTCCTTCTTCGAGCACTACCAGGAACTGGAGACGGACGAATCCGAACTCGAGGAGGCACCCCTGTCGCGAACTCTGGAATCGGCCGTGGGGCACGAGGTGATGGAGTGGTTGTACGATGGCGAGGTGCCGCACGATTATCCTTACGATTTCAAGGGGATCTATGGCGAACTTCTCGAATGGCGCGATGCGCATCCCGAGCTGTTCGTGGGGAAGCCTGCTCCGATCCCGGCGGACCTGGACAACCTGGACTACCAGGAAATCATGGAAATGGTCCAGGGCATGATCGTGGGCAACGCGGGTGAGGGGGGACGCTACAACGGCATGTACCGCATCGAGGATGCCAACGACATTGCGGCCTTCTGCCATGCCATTCAGTCCACTCCGTGACGCTCGTCACGGTGGCCCAGCCGGAGTGGGGCGGCCTTCTCTTCACGAACGTTTCCAGGGATTCCTCTCCCTCGCTGTTCTGCGTGCACGCTTGTGACCCGTTCGTTGCATTCTGCGAGTGCTGGTTTGTTTGCACGGATCACCAGGAATCTCCGGCGGATCGAAAAGCCGGGACGAACAGGTCACCTCCGGCCTCCGGTGTCGTACGGTCGGAATCCAGGGCGAGGTAGGCATACACTCCGACGCAGGCGCACGGGGAAGGTTGGTAACGGAGTTCGAGGCGGCGGGTCAAGGGCCGTGGTGTGTCGGTCAGGCTGAAGCTGGTGTGGGCCGCAATCGAGAGTCCATCCGGGATCGGTTTGGCGACCAGGCCGGGGAGAAGAGCAAGATCCAGAGAAGCCTGGAGGTCGACGAACGCTCCCCGGTGTTCAGGGGTGGGATAGTGCCCGGCCGGCGGAACTGGAGTCCTGTCCGGGTTCAACCAGCCGACCCCATACTGGAAGTCGAAGCCCTGGAACCTGATCCCACCTTGCGCGAAGGCCCAGGAGGCGGTGTGGAGATCCGGGGCCAGGAGCAAGGAAAGAGAGAACCGGGTGGGTTGCTGGGCTTCGAGATGTATTTCCCAGTCGGACCACTGTCCAGCGGCCTCCACATTCTTGCCCAGGGCCACCTCGAGGGTTCCTATCTCGAGCACGCGCATGGCTCCATGTGGGTCGGTCCGGGCACCGAACAGGTGTTGTGACAGGTTGAGGACCATGCGGCGTGTGGTGGTTCCCGGGTCACCCAGTGGGGGGAGGAATCCGGGGTCGGTTCGGGTCCAGGCGTCGTAGAGGAGACGGATGTGCGGGGTCACTTCGTGGTCGAGCAGGGACCAGGTGTGCCCGGGACGCTCGAACGTGCGGCCCATGATAGTCCCCATTTCGGCCGAGAGCGGTATGCGATGGCGGACCGGGAAGAGGGGGTGGGCCGAGTCCGAAGGTGCGGACGGATAGGACACCTGGATCGCGTAGGCGGCTTCTCCTGTCAGGAACGCGGCGTGTCCGATCTGGCCTGTCCATTCCAGGCGGGTGGTGGAAGCGGCGTGAACACGCGCCTCCTCGTTGGGGGCTCCAGGGACAGGGAATCTGGTATCGTTGCCCAGGGCCTGGCGGAATGCGGACCAGTCGAGGCGCAATCGGGCGGTTCCCCCGGCCATCCGGCGGGGGGGGCTGGAGTATGCGCCGAGCACCTCCGGAACCCTGCCAGCGTGTGAGAAGGTGCCCTCCCGGGTGGAGATCTGTTCCCGAAGCCCTGTCGAGAGGAACCAGGGACCCGGTGCCGTTTCCACTGCCAGCCTGGAAAGGTGGCGGGCGTCCACGCGGGCCGACACGGAATTCCCAAAGTCGGCGAGGAAATTCGGGTCTCCGGGAAGGTCGAGGTCGAGGTGCATTCCCAGGAGGCGACCCGCCGGACGGTCGTGACGCCAGGTGAGTGCCCACCGGGCGGGTGGTGTGTCCGGCATGCGGTCCCCGTGGACGACCAGCCGGGCCTCGCCCTCACCGTCCCCCCCCCGGTAGTCGGCCCCGCCATTCACCCACGGCCCTCGGCGCTGGAGCCACCCGACCTCCAGGGCCAGTTTCTGTTCACCGTGGGTGCGCCAGACCCAGGGGAACGCGATGTCGACCCCATCCTGGTTACGGGAGACTCGAGGTGCTCGGGGCCCGGAGTAGCTTCCCGGCTCGAGGGGGACGTGCCAGCCGGGGAGGTAGAGAACTGGAACACCCAGGACCCGAACCACGCTCGATTTGAGCCGGAGGCGGGGGGAAGCCGCCGCTTCTTTGTGCTCCCCTGGACTCGCGTCGAGGGGAGAAAGCAGGGCGCTTCGTGCGGTGACGGAGAGGAACGGCCGGCGTACCCGTCCCCCGCCTTTCTCGGGGCTGGAACGGCTTGAGGGAAGGCAGCCGCAGGGAACAAGGCGAATGTCGGACAGGCACAGACCGGTCCCGGGTGCCCAGCGTCCCCCGGCGGCTCCGAGGCGTATCCCGGCTCGAGGCCACTCCAGGCGACAGGATGTGAGGGAAATCTGGCCGACCTCGAGGTCAAGGGTGGCACCCGAGGCTTGGACCAGGAGCGCTCCCGAGTCCCATCGGACAGGTCCCTGGAGTCTTGCGAGGCCTCTGTCCAGATCGATGACGGCGGAAGAGGCGCTCAGCGCGTGGTCCCCCCACTCGATCCAGGTCCCTGCGTGACTCTCGACGCGATGGGACGCTGGGTCCAAGGTGATGGTGCCGGCCCGAAGCTCGAAACAGGAAGGCGACGTGTTCCGGGCCGTGCTGACCGAAGTCGGGTCGGCGTGCTGAGAGCCAGCCGGGTTCTGCGCATGGACCGGGAAGTACAAGAGCGTGCTGAGGACCGCCAGGAACGAGGCGATCCCGGGCGGGCAAGAGTGCAACAATCGGCCGGGACCTCGAGTCGGGTCGTGCTGCCGCGGGTCGCTGCACGGGCAGTCCTTCCGGACGTGGAGCACGGCCGGCCGGCGGTCAGGAGGGGGGGCAAGGGTCATCACAACAGCCGCGTTTTCGGTAGGGTCCGCTCCACCGCCTGTTCTGCTTCCTGGACCACCGAGAGGGAACCGCACAGGAGGTTTACCCCGGCAGGGTTGTATCCGAATTCCGACACCGCGTCCGCGATGGTGGGCATGGTGCGAATCTGCGGTTTTTCTGCACCGGGAGGGATCACTTCTTGAGCCACCTCGTGCGCCAGGCGGGCGAGGGCTTCCGGTGGGACGCACCGAGGGGCCGAACTCCGGGTGCACAGGATCCGGTCCGTACCGGGGAGCAGCGCTTCGAGGAATCCCTTGATATCCTTGTCCGAATAGATGGCAATGGCCACCCAGCGAGGACCGGATTGCCAGTGCGTTTTCAGCGTCCGGGCCAGGGCCGATGCCGCGTCCGGGTTGTGTCCCCCGTCCACAAGGAAACGGTATCCTTCCGGGTGCACGAACCATTCGAGTCGACCACGGACCGCAGCCGCGCGGAGACCTTCCCGGACGGCCTCGGGGGAGATGGCGAAGCCCATGTGATTGAGGCGTGATGTCGCCTGTACAGCGAGCGCGGCGTTGTGCCGCTGGTGCACACCGAGGAGTCCGATACGCAGTCCCTCGATCCGGATTTCCCGGTTGGTGAAGACGAGGTTGTCGTCGGCGCCCTGAAGATGGAAGTCCTCGTCGAGGACATCGAGCGGGGATGCCCGGTTGGTAATTTCCGGACAAAGCAGCCGTCTCGCAGCTCCGTCGGCGCCGGTGATCAGGGGACGCCCCGGGCGGCCGATGGCGGCTTTCTCGAGGGTAATGGATGCCACGCTCCCCCCCAATTCCTGCACGTGGTCCATGGACACGCTGGTGAGGATGGAGAGTATGGGCTCACACACATTGGTGGCGTCGTGGCGTCCGCCCATTCCCACTTCGACGATGGCGATGTCCGGGCGCTCATGGGCGAAGGAGAGGAACGCCATGGCAGCGGCGCTTTCGAACAGGGTAAGGGGCTCCCGGGCGGCCTGTTTGATTTTTTTTGCCCATGCCTCACTGTCCCGGGCGGTGATGGGCCGGCCCTGGAGGCGGATCTGTTCGTTGAAGTGGGACAGCGCAGGTGAGGTAAACGTCCCGGTTCGGTAGCCGGCGGCCCGGAAGATGGTCTCGAGGAAGGCCACGGTGGACCCTTTTCCGTTGGTGCCGCCCACCAGGATGGTGGGCACGGCCCGTTCGGGGTGGCCCATCCGGTCGAGCGCGCGGCGGAATGGTCCGGTCGTCTGACGTTGTCCAGGAGTTATCCAGTTGGCGAGGTAGTCGGGAGTCTGCATGGTCTGCCACCCTGTATCGAGTCAGTGATACAACATGGCATAGATATTGGCAACCACTCGACGCATCTCCTTGCGTTCCACGATCATGTCCACCATGCCGTGCTCGAGCAGATATTCGGCCCGCTGAAACCCTTCTGGTAGTTTCTGGCGGATGGTCTGCTCGATCACGCGGGGACCGGCGAACCCGATGAGTGCGCCTGGCTCGGCGATGTTGACATCACCGAGCATGGAGAAGCTTGCGGCCACGCCGCCGGTGGTGGGATGACAGAGGAGGGAGATATACGGGAGGCGTGCGTCCTTGAGCCTGGCCAGGGCGGCGCAGGATTTGGCCATCTGCATGAGCGAGAGGACGCCTTCCTGCATGCGAGCGCCTCCTGAGGCGGCGATGAGGATGGCGCCTGTTCCAGCTTCCCGGGCGCGTTCGAACATGCGGGTGACCTTTTCTCCCACGACCGATCCCATGGAGCCGCCCAGGAATGTGAAGTCGAACACGCCGATATGGACCGGCAGGTCATCGATTCGGGCGGAGCCATAGAGGAATGCGTCCCGGACGCCCAACTTTTTCTGAACCGCCTGAAGCCGCTCCCGGTAGGTTTTCGAGTCCTTGAACTCGAGGGGGTCGTCGGGGACGATGTTGGCGTCCAGTTCGACGAAGGTGCCGGGGTCCACCATCATTTCGACGCGGCGAGGCGCCGGCAGGTAGTGGTGGAAGCCGCAGCGGGTGCACACGTTGAGGTTTTGTTCGAAGTCGGGGCGGTAGATGATTTCCCGGCAGCTCTTGCACTTGAACCAGATGGCCTCGAGGGGCCTGCTGGCCTGGGGCGGCACGTTGTCGAGGGACTCGCCTTGCGTGTCCGTGGCCGGGACCCATTGAGGCACCACCCCCTGTTGTCCGGGTACGGCGGTGGGGCCGGCGTTGCTGACCAGTTCTTCGAACAGGCGGCTTCCCGGTGGGGCATGGCGTTCTGGGACGAGTTGTTCCATCACCAGGTCGTGGAGGATGGGTCGGAACTGTGCGATTTTTTCGTTGTCGCGTGAGGGATGGACCCGGTTGGTCAGCAAGATGACGATGATTTCCCGGGCCACGTCGATCCACAGGGAAGTGCCCGTGAATCCGAGGTGGCCGACACTCAGGCCGCTGAAATGCTTGCCGGCGGCGGAGCCTTCTCGAGCAGGGACATCCCAGCCGTAGGCGCGCATGGTGCCGTTGGGAAACACGCGCCGACGCCAGAATTCCCGGACCACGTCGGGGCCGAAGACGAGCCCCCGTTCGCCGTGATAGGCCCTGAGCATGGTGACCGCGAGTGCGTGGATCTCCTCGGCGCAGGAGAACAGGCCTGCGTGTCCGGACACGCCGCCCATCGCGTGTGCATTGTCGTCGTGGACTTCTCCGGTCAGGTACCGGTCCAGGCGCTTGTTGTACTCGGTGGTGGCGAAGGCCTCGAGGGGGAGTCCACGCCGAGGTGGGCGTTCATCCAGGGGGAGGAAGAATGTACGAGTCAGGCCGAGGTGGCGGTAGATGTGTTCTTCGCAGAACCGGTCGAGCCGTTCCCCGGTGTTTCGTTCGATGGCCTCGGTCAGGAGGATGAAGCCGAGGTCGCTGTAGATGGCCGTCTCACCCCTGGGTTTCGCCTGGGGGGAATTCATCACCTCGGCGATGATGGCCGCGCGCGCTTCCGGCGTTCCGGGTTCGAGTCGGCCGTGGGCCGGGTTGTGGACGATCTCCTCGTGAAAGGGGCGCCAGGCAGGCAACCCGGCCCCGTGCACCAGGAGGTCCGAAATGAGGATGCGGTCCTTCCAACCTCCGCGATATTCCGGGATGTGCCGTGACACCGGATCTTCGAGCGACATGCGGCCGCGTTCGGTCAGGCTCATCACGGCCGGGGTGGTGGCCAACACCTTGGTCAGTGACGCCAGGTCGAAGATGGTGTCCGGGGCCATCTCCCGCGTCTCCGGCAATCGTTGAGCGAGGCCGTATGCCTTGAAGTGGCGAATCACGCCACCCGCAGAGACCAGCACGACCGCTCCAGGGAATACTCCATCGCCCACCGCGTCTTCGACGCACCGATCCACCCGGGGCGACAGGCTCTTCTCACCACTCTCCATCGGGCTCTCCCCTCTGTTCCGCTATGTGACGGCAGGCTGAACGAGTTCCAGCTTGCCCGTATCCCCATCCAGCACCGCACGGGCACCAATGGGCAAGGTCAGGTTGTCCTCACCATGGCCGAAAGGAAACCCGGCCACCACCGGTCCCGGCACCTCACCGGCGTATTCCGCCACGATGTCCAGAATCGGTCGGCCTCCCCCGCCGGGTTCCCGGCAGTCCTTGAACTCTCCAATCACCAGCCCGGCGGCTTCCTGGAGTTTGCCTGCAAGGTGGAGCTGGGCCAGGAGCCGATCCACACGGTAGGGCCGCTCCCCCACCTCCTCCAGGAGCAGAAGCTTGCTCCGGGTATCGATCTCGAAAGGCGTTCCCAGAGTCGCTGCCACCAGGGACAGATTGCCACCGCAAAGACGCCCGGCGGCTCGCCCCCCTCTCAGGCGCACCTGCGGTCCTCCTGACGAGACCAGGGGGTCCGGAATTCGCCCCGGCTGGGACAACAGACCGATCATCTGGTCCAGACTCCTCCTTCCCGTCTTGCCCAGACCGGCCACAAGCGGTCCGTGAAAAGTGATGAGTCCCGCCTCCTGGGTGATCCAGTTGAGCAAGGGGGTCAGGTCCGAATGGCCGAGCACAACCCTTGGCCTCGAGACAAGGCCGTCGAGCCTGACCCTGCCCAGCAGGTGCATCAGTCCGAACCCGCCGCGCGCGAAGAGAATTGCTGCCAGATCCGGGGAATCCAACATCTCCTGCAACTCGGCCTCGCGCCGCGCCCGGGAACCTGCCAGGTAGTGATACCTCTCGTGAATGTCCTCCCGGTAACGAACCTCGAACCCTTGCGCCCGCAGCCAGGCCACACCGGCCTCGAATGCCCTGCGATCGAATCCGCTCGAAGGGGCGGCGATGCCGATGACGTCACCCTGGTTCAAGGCTGGTGGAGCAATCATGCTGGCATGATGCGTGAACCTGGATCGCGATTCAACGAAATTCCATCCTGGTCATCCGATTCCCAGATGTGACCCAGGGCCGGATGGCCTTCTCGAGCCGAGGAGAGTCCTCATGAGGTGCAGAACGAGGTGTCGGAAGGGGGCCGGACCATTTCACACGCTTCCAGGTGAAGCCGCTCGAACGGGCAAGACGGGCAGTCCAGCTTCTCAACCCTTCCTGTCGGAGCACAGAGGGCCGTCGGCATGCCCCGGACAGGGTCGAGGAATCCTGCAGCAAGGCGGAGGAGCACATCGAGAGGAATCGCCGAGGGGGGCACGGTCGGGTTCTTGGGGCTTCCCTTGGACAGAATCTTGCCCGAGTCATGAAGGTACCACCCCGCAACAGTCCCCACGTCGCGGAGACCCTCCTCTGGGACGGACTGGCCTCGTACCACGCATTCGGCGATTCGAACGGCTTCTGCCAGGGCGCCGAGATGGAGTCGGCCGAGTTGCCCGTTGCTTCTCACCGTGATCCCGGTGTGCCCGCGGGAGTTGCGGTGCACGATGAGATCGGCCCGGTGCAGGCGGGCCACCTTGAGGGCTGCGGTGCTGTCCGACACCAGGGACACCACCCGGCTGCCGTCCGACAGTCGGAGGATCGTGGCGGTCTTCTTGAAATCGGTCCGTGCCCGGGTCCAGTCGCGCTCCGTCGCATAGGCCGCGTCATACAGGTCCATCATGATGTCCGTGACACGGTCAGGGCTGTCCGGGTGCACGATGTTGAGCCCCCGGATGAGATTCGGGAGACACACAAGGTGATCCATGGGATTCCGAGACGCGATCGACCGCGCCCGGGTCTCCTGGAGGCGAACGAACTCGAGAAGCTTGGTGAGTTCCGGTTCCTCGTTCACGCCCAGGTCCTTGGCCACGAGCCAGGACGCGGACTTGTCTTGCTTCGAACTGTCTCGAGCCCCCTGGTGTGCGTGGGTGTCGAGTCGCCCACCGCCTGTGTCGACGGCGAGAATGCCCCGATCTCGTTCCAGGGTGTCCGGGTCCAGGCCGTCAGGGAGTTGCCCGGCCGGTACGTAAAGGACCGGAACCTGGTCGATGCCCGGATACCGATCCCGTCCGAATCGGCGCAGGAGCCAGATACAGAGCGTGTTGTCCAGGTCAGGATTCTCGTGGGTCAAGATCGCTTTCACGGATTGTTTCCTGTCGGTTGCCATGGGCGATTTCTGGCGGTCGGTGCCGGTGACCACGATGACAACCTCCATGCCCCGGCTCCGGCACGGAGGCGCGCACTCCGCCCGGGTGCACGAGCGCGCTACTCTAGTCGATGTTTAGGGAAACTGTCAAGGAGCTTTTCCGCCGACACATGGGGTCAGGCAAGGGTCCGCGCACACCGGAA
>Ga0256914_1004508_pt1 | contig 10424 bp, 18 predicted proteins | sample HulkmetaG_FD_191571 | JGI IMG/M metagenome (GOLD analysis project Ga0256914, IMG submission 191571) | Hydrothermal chimney microbial communities from Main Endeavour vent field at the Juan de Fuca Ridge, Pacific Ocean - Hulk | ecosystem: Environmental > Aquatic > Marine > Hydrothermal vents ...
AAAGGTAGTACAAATCTTCGAAATCTTCCGAAACATCCTTCAGCGTACCGAAGTCGTAGGAGAGGTTGAAACCGATAAGAGTGGCTGGTTTCAATCGCTCCCAGACTTTCTCGTACGGCACGAAATAACTGTCGTAGATATCTACTTCATCCCAACCTTCCTGATAGACCTGAATCAATCTCGGAAAGCCGTAAAGGCCTATGGTTTCGATATCGAAGAAGACTGGCTCCGTGTAGTCTATTTCCTTACCATCTTCGAGTTTATGTATCAAGCGATACATTTCAGACTCCTTTGTAATGTGTGCATAAAGGCGGCCCCGTTTAGAAGGGGCCTACTGCTAATGCAGTACAATACTTGGATTTTTCACCACCATCGAATCCCAATCAGGAAACCAACCAGCAAGCTCTTCTATAGAGACGGCTCCGATTCAGATTCAGTCACCGAGGTTTCGTTTCGAACCATAGAGCCGTCGCCTTCGAGAAGCTCGCGGTACCGCTTGATTAGAGCCCGGCGATCAGGCTCGGCCAGTACCAGATGCTTGATGTCGTAGCCATAGCTCTTTGCGATGCGGCCATCGGCGAACTTCTCGCCCCTGTCCCAAGCCCGGGTGATGCGGTACAGCTCCTCTTTCACCATCGTACCATCCTCGATGCGATTCCGGATAATGGTATGCGGGATAAGGGACATGAGCTCGGCACTCTTGACCGCAGCATCGACGGAGCTGAGGTCGTTGAGCTTCAGCCCTAAAAGGACTTCGAAGGAACCATATTGCTGGCTGACCCGTTCAGCGGTGTCGACCCAGAAGAAGTCGATGGTGTCACCCTTCTTTTCGAACTCGAAATTTCCGAACTTGTTCTCGCTTTTGACGGTCTCTTCCGCCTGAATGAATCCTTTAGCCATTGTTCACCTCCACTTTGGCTTCTACCTCGCCGTTTCTTTTACGAGTGAATACGACTTTCGTCACCTTCAGTCCTTCGAACTTCTGAGCGATGTAATTCTCCACAGCTTTTTTCATTTCATTGGGTGTGATTTTGATTTCCATTTGTCTCTCCTTAAAAAATTAGACGATACAGCTCCATTTTCCCATCCCTCCTCGCGCGGCAGAGATAGGTTGGAGCGATTTTCGAAAGTTCGTGCATCACCTTGACCTGCGAAGGTCGTAAGGCGTTATCCTCGAACTTCACCTCGACGAATCCAGGATCGAGACCTTCGATCTCGAACTCGGAAACTATGTAATCAGGGAAACCTCTCAAAACCTGAGAATAGACTTTAAATCCCCGCTTTTTGAAATACCTGTCGAAGTACCGATACGAGTCTTTCTCGGACTCGAACTTTCTCGGTGCTTCAACCGTCAAAGCAAGTACTTCTGTCATGTCATGTTTACTCCTTTCAGTGTGATTTACGATTTCGCACATACTCGTGTAGTTCCATCTTCTTCGACACCAGTCTTTCTACCTCGTAATCAATTCTCTGTTGCCGTAGCTGATGGATGACCACCTTATACTTCTGGCCGGAGCGGTATATCCGTCCACGGCTTTGATAATAGTCACGGAAAGCGAGGGGGAGGGAAAGGTATACGATATTTCGATACCCTTGGAGATTCGCCCCTTCTTTCAGTGCGTAGGTCGCTATGAGCGGCCTGTCTGAATGAATTATAGCATCTTGGAGGTCTTTTTTGTCGTTCCCAAGCACATAATACGCCTTCTTTTTCAGGATGTTACGAAGCGTAACAACAGGAGTCCTGAAGTAGCTGAAAACGATGGTCTTTGGATTGTCTTCGATAAAGTCCAACACCCAATCCAGCTTCGTCCTGTCGAACATTTCCTTCGACTCCGGGTCGATTCCCTGCCCTATGGCGTACTCCTGAATGAAGGAAGTCACGGGACTGAGAATATCGGCCTCGAACTCTCTCCACTTTTTTGTGATGACCTTGCTCTTCGGCAAAGTGTGGCCAATCGTCGTCATCCCCGGCAACTCCATAACCTCGTCGATGGAGACACGAAAAGTATGAGCATCCACCGCATCGAGGATGACGTCCTTGTAGGAAGGCATCTTCAATTCTTTCGGTTTGTAATGGCTTTCAAGATGGAAATAGTGTTTTTTCCACCTAGTCCAACTCCACCCATCCCAGATGTCCGGTTCTACGAGCTTGTATTGACTATAGAGTTCATGAAGCCTGTCCTGTGGCGTTCCAGACAGCAAGAGCTTCGGCTGATGCAGATAGTACTTGATAAGCCTCTTCGTCACCTTTGCCGACGGATTCTTCGCCCTGTGCGCCTCGTCGAGGATGAGGAAATCGGTTACCGGGATTCTGGGCATCCTCGTGAACTTCTCGTAGGTGAAGATGTCCTTGCCTACCTTCAGATCGAAGCCCATTTTCTTCCCGTCCGTCAGCCACGAATCGTGAGCCGACAGAGGAGCGATGACCGTCACATCCTCGAAACCGTTGGCCTTGGCCGAAGCGAGGGCGGCGATGGTCTTTCCCGTGCCGACATCGGCTGCTAGGTAGGAACCGATACGCCCCTCCATACGCCTCTGAACATCCCAGTCTACGAACCGCCTCTGCCAATCGTAGAGATTCACTCCTCCGGCCATACGAAACTCACTTTCACTTCACTACCGAATCTCGCTTTCTTCTTCTTCAGATTCGGATTGAGCATCACCAGCTTCTTACTAAGCAGAATCTTCGACACTCTGCCGTGACGGAAACCCATGAAGGCTTTGTATAGCTCATAGAGCTTGTCGACCCGTATCGCCCTCTTCGATTCGAAGGCAATGCGAATCTCATTCAGCAAAGATACCGAATGCTCGTCAAGCTCTTCCTCGATGTAATCGAAATTAGGGTCATCTTCTTTCGCTATAGCGTAAAGGAAAGCGTCTGTCGGGCTGGTGCTGTCGGTGATGATGGCCTCCTTTGCCCGAGTATTGAACACCTTGTTGTACGCATCGAAATCCCGCTTCCGCTGGGACAGCTTACGAACGAAATCAGGCAGTTCCTCCGTGATTTTATCGACGATGACCCCGTCGGCTATGAGCTTCTCCATCTCTGGGATTTCCTTCAAAGAGCATTTAGCCCTCGACACGACGAAGCGCCGATCCGACACACCGATGTCGATCGGGGTCAGGTGGTTGGAAGTGAATATCATATTGGCCCAATTCCTGACCTCGTAGGCATCCCTGCGCATCCGCCGGATGGACACCACATCGTCGGTCACGAAGGCCTTGATTTTGTTCTGGATCCTCTCCCGGTCACGATACGAGGTACTGACCTCGTTGAAATTGATGAAGAGCTTGTCCTCGTACCAGCCGTTGAAGTCTTCCTGTAGCTGGGACTGACCAGCCGTGAAACAAAACCTAGGGCCGACGATGGGCCGGATGATGTGGTCTGTCAGCAGGCCTTTCCCTGCCCCTTCCTCCGAAGTGATGACCCACGCCACCTTGCTCTTATGCAGAGTAGCGAACCAGCACGAAAGCCAGTTCAGGAATCGATCGAGGACTTTGTCCTCAGGGAATAGGTTTTCCAGAATCGTATCGATGACAGGGGTTTCCTTCTTCGGTGCTTCTTTCCTGCGGAACATCTCTATGAATGGAGTCGGCCGCCACTTGTTGATGATGTAGATGCCCTGCTCCTCGTCGAGATAGAGGGGAGGTTTGAAGGGATAGAAGCTTTCCTTGCACAGCGGCAATTGTTCCCACTCACGGAAATTCTGTTTCGTCCGTAGCTTCGACTTCACGAACTGTACGAAGCCGGATTTGGCCAGCCTCGATACTTCCCCCGTTTTAAGGTCGTAAACCAGATAGTCACCTTGGGAATTGTCGCTCGAAAAGAAAGCATGGATATTTTCCACTTCGAGCTGGGCGATGAGGCTCTTCTCTTCATAGGCCTCTTTCCACTCAGGATTGTAGGCCCAGATGCTCTTCCCTCCCTGAAAGAAGTTGGGATGCAGAAGCGTCCTCTCCAACTCATCCGAGGGGATCGGTTTCTCCCATACGTTGTTCAGGAATTTCAAGGTCTGCTGGAATAGGGAAGTGCCGACCGACTCGTCCCGGGCTAGTATGCCTCGAATTCTCACGAGATATTCGTGGCCATCCCCCATCTGGATGTCCGAGGGTTCGAGGTAGCCTTTCGACTCGAAGAGCTCCCTGTAGTTCTCTCCCATCTCTCCCGTGCGGAAAATGGAAGGAGTCAGTCGGCGAAGAGCGGCCTTGGCCTGCTCTGCCTTACCCTTGGCCGGGACGATCCGGTTATGTTCCACCGTCGATTCGAGCAGGGACTCCAGCAGAACAGCCAGAGGTACGCCGCTCTTTCTGGCGACCTCCTCCTCGGCCTGCACGATGGAGTCGATAGGCGGGCCCCCTTCGATATTCAGCAGGATTTCAGCCGGAAACGGCGATAATTCGTCGCTGTTTTTCAGAAGGCTGTAACTCGCACAGCTCAGACTCTCATCCGCATACACGACGACGTTACCGCCGTCGTTGCGGATGTCGACTCCCTGCACCCCAAGAAATCTCGCCGTAGTTCTGACAGTCGGTTCGTACTGGAAATAGAAATGCCAGCCCTTTTTCGTCTTCACCACGACGGACGCTTTCTCGAACAGGTTTACCCCCGCCTTCTGCGCAAACGAATCCAGCGCCTCTTCGCTATCGATGTCGACGACCGTTACGCCGCTCCTCGCCCCGGTGACCAGTGCCGCTCCGTTGTATTCTCCGCTATCGAAGAGGGCCTCGGCCTCGGCTCGGGGGAGTGTCGACCATCCTTGCGGGTAGTGTAGAAGCTTTTTCCCTCCCTCCGTGCAGGAGATATACACAGGGACGAAAACGACGGTCTCAGTCCACTTCCTCCCCTGTAGATGCCTCTTCACCTTGTTCAGGCTCAACGTCATCGTAAAGCTCCTTCAAAAATCTTTTCTTGCTCTCTCCCAGAGCCTTCAGGGCCGCCAGCGGATTCAGATGAAGTACGACATTCAGGAGGAGCCCCTGATATGCGAATGGATATTTTTTCCTCAGATACGCATAGGCAGTGTGCTGCATCCCGGCCAACTTCGAAAGCTGGCTCACCGAAACCTGCTTTTCGAGAAAATTGGTCAGCTCCGGATCGTAATGATAGCTAATTTCAGGTTCAGCCATTCTTTACCTCCTTTCTGTCTTCGGAATAACCGACTCTTTTGCCATACCAGTACGAAACCTCACCCAGAAGCTTGTGAAGCTGCTCAGGGGTGTAATTTGGAAGGTTGTTAAATACTAGGTCAAACAGTGTATCGAAATCCACGTCTCCGGTTTCCCGGATGTCCTGTAATACATCCTCGCGCAGATACGCTTTTGTAATCTCAGACAATTCCATTCGTCGTCTCCTTGATGATTTCATCGAGTTTCTGGCCGAGCCCTCCATCTTTCGTGACGTTCATGAATATCGCTAGAGGAGCGATGTGCTTCATATCGAGCATCTCCAATGCTTCGACGATTTTGGAACCGCGATCGATCGAATCGCGGATAGCGTCACCAAACCCCGCGATGAGTAATGCTTCGATATAAGACCTGAGATTTTCGGCAAACTGTCCTTCTCCATCATCGGCGCTCGTATAGACGACGAAGAGAAGCAGAGCCCGATACTCTTCGGCCGACAGATCAGGCTTCTCGCAATTGCGGACAGTCTTCATGATTTTGCTGAACGCTCCGAAAGCTTTCTCACTTACAGTATCGACATCGTCGAAACCGCACGCCTTGAAAATGTCACCTTCTTCGTGATTGTATTCGATTCTCATCTCATCCCTCCTTTATAAGTTCTTCGAGAATGTTGATCAGTTCTCCATCTTCGATACTCTTCTTCTCTCCCGTTTCCGGGTCGATTATGTACGCTTGTACTCTGACATCACTGGACAGAGCTGTAGAAATTTCTTCTGCCAAATCTTTCTCTTCCTCTTTGGAGACGAAAAAGGCCTTGATAGCGAAGCTCGCCAGTACATCGATGTCGAATTCGTCGAAAGCCGTTTCGAGTATTTCGATATATTCGCTACTCTTACCACTGCGCGGAACAGGAACCTGGCCCTCTTTGCTCAGTCTACACAACTCTTCGCTGCAGAAGGAACGAGCTGTCACAATCGACAAAAAAGCGTCGAGAGCTCTGCTCTTCACGAAGAAATACCCGCCAGAGATCGCCTCTTTCAGTCCTTTACCATCGGCATAAGCCTTCAGAGTCGCAAAGACCAGTTGGGCGTAGAACGTTATGATAGCGCGTTTCACATCATCCGGATAGGCTGGGATATCGTAGCGAACGGGTGACGAAACTCGTTTTTTCAGTATATCCGTCGCCTTCGTCACCAGTGACGACAGCTCATCGTTGTCCTTGAAGCCTACAGCTTCGATCAGATCGGTTTTTTCGTGGTCGTATTCTTTTCTCATGATTTTTCTCCTTGTTTTATCGTTTCTAGCCTACGGAATCACTGGGATTCCTCGGCCTCCAGATATTCCATCTCCGCAGTCTCCAAACACCACTCCCAAAAATCCTCCCTGAGAGGATCCCCTTCGCGGTCGTGTTTGTCTGCATACCATTTGACGGCGCGATCCCAATTCGCGGTATCGTTATACCACGTTTCCGGGAGCGGCTCATCCAACTCAGGGAATTCAGCCTCTTCGAACTCGGAGAGACGGTCAGGCTGCTCGATGAGTTTCCCCTCGATAAAATCGATCCACGAAGAGTCTGAATCGTACATTTTCTCCGCATATTCGATGACTTTACGTTTCATAGTTCCTCCTTTTAAAATACCAGTGGCATGGTAATGAATTTTGCCCTTAATCCGAGTGGCTTATACAGACCCGTTACCATAATGGGCGTTCGATCGTCGTCTTTTCGTACATAGACTTCGAACGGTTTGAGCACTTTGTCGAGCGCTTTGTAAAGATTCGCATCACGGACATAATCCGGAAGTAGACCAGTTTCTCTGGTAACTCGATACAGAGTCGAAATCAAATCTGTGTTCGACTCGAAAAGAAGATTATCGGGCTCTTCTTTTATGAGCACTCTTTCATAATCCGGATAGCCTGAAATTGCAGTCGACGTATTAGCTGACTGGCCGAGTATCAGCATATCCGTTTTGAAAAAGTAATAGTCTGTATCTCGAAGGATAAGAGCTTTTGCATATGGATGCTCTCCAGCAAGTTTGACTGAGTTTTCGATCAGAAGCATCCGATAGGCATTCGTAGCGACCAAGTATTTTCCGTCGGCAAATATATGATTCAGCTCTTCCTTCGCCGCATTCTTATCCGCCACGCGGAAAAGCGTAGCCAGTAATTTCGAAGCTTCTTTGCTCGTGATCTCTCTTTTGTTCATTGTCTATCTCCTTTCTTCGTTTCGTTGTATTTTGCCCATACGACGGCAGCCAGCAGGCCGATGACGAGGGCGTTCAGGGCCTTCTCCCAGAAAAGGGAGCTGCCCAGAATATCGGTGGCGTTGAGCCACTCTGCTGTGAATGTATTCATTTTCGATCCTTTTATGCTATAATGCTATCGGGCTTTATGCCCAGCGACTTCTTTCAGTGTGTGCAGTCGTAGTGCGGTGCCGGTGGCTCTCGCCCCGGGCCGTTTTTTTTTCATTGACACGAAGAGTCATGCGCATCAAAGAGCTTCTCCCGTAATTGTGCCAACCTCTCCCGCAACGATCGGATCGAACGCAGAGCCGAATCACCTTTGCCGTCCTTGATGGACTCTTCTGCATAGTAGGCATCCATGTCTATCCATTCGAGCAGCTCCTCCGCTTCTTGCAATTCTTTCGTTAGCGACAGAAGAAGATCTGGTCGCCATCTAGCTACGGCTTCATTGAAAAGTTCGTACGATAGCCTTTCCCTCGTATGGGAATCGACCAGCACATAACGCTCCCCGGGCAGCTCGACGACATCGTTCAATTCCACCTTATGATAGATGTGGTCATATAGGCGATTCGATCCGTTTGCTCGACACTTGAAGGCCTTCTCAGTAGAAGAGTCCAATATTTTATGTACCAGATAGTCCTTCACCTCTTCGTACAACTCTTCCGTAATCGTTTTAATTATCGTCATGAATTCTCCTTCCCTTTGTATTCTTCTTCCCATATCTCATCGGCATACTGACATGGTTCATATTTGATTACATTGTAGGTGTCGGCGATGTCGTGGGTGACGATGATCTTATAGCCATCTCCATTGTTATAAATGGCGTAGTCACCGTAGCTGTCTTCCAGCTCCCAGAACTCTTCCACGTCGTCTCTGGATGCGTCAAGATCGACGTTTCTAAGCCCTTTGATCGTTTCGTCGACATAGTCCCAGTCGTATCTACGAGTTTCGTTTCCCCATGTATCGGGGACGGTATAGAGTTTTTCCGGAAATTTCATTGTATCTCCTTTCAGTGTGTGTATCAGTCTGTTTCATACTGCGGATAGACAGTGAACTCTTCTATATCGTGTAAGGTTACTTTGTTGATGTACTGGCCGGAGAGTGTGACCTCCAGCACCCCTTTCCTATACTTAACTGCTATGGCGTAGGGGAAGACCGCTCTTCCTCCGTCAGCGAAGAGTATGGACACCTCCATCATCTTACACTCCCTCGTAGCGGAAGGTCAGGAGGCCGTCTTCGGGATCTCCGACGAGAGTGTAGGTGTCGGTGTCATAGACGTTTCGGAGAAGCAGCGTGCCGTCGTCGAGGAGGCGGTAGCCCTCTTTGGAGTCGATGGCCAAGCCGAAAGCGACGACATCGAAGATGAGCTTCGGAGCCCTTCGCAGTTCGTCGAGCACGATGGAGATCGTACCCTTGGAAGAGCGTGTCGGATGGACGATCGACACGACCGGAGTATTGGTTTCGTCGTTGCAGATGTACGCTCCGCCCGGGAGCAGGTACACCTCGTAATCTGTATAGGCGATTGCGTCGTATAATTTATCTGCTCTGAATTTACGGAACTCTGACGAGTCATGGGCCAGAGCCCACCACAAATGGGAGGTGTTATAGTCGAATTTTGGATGGAGGTTTTTCACTTCCTCGGCGGTGTAGATGGTTTTGGTTTCCATGTTATCTCCTTTCAGTGTGTTTGTAGTGACTCAATCTTCGCTCGGAGCGGAGATGGGCGAATCGACGCCGCTCTTCATTCGCTGGTAGGTTTCTACGAAGCTGAGATAGTACCCGTCGTGGACGAAAGATACTTCGAACGTACCATCGTAGTCGACGGTTCCGTCGAAGACTTTCTCTTCCGGACGAGCCGATTCGATAGTCTTCCTCAGAGAAACTATGAAAATTTCGTCGTTGACTAAATAACGATAGTTCGCTTTGCCTTTGGTGCCGACTTTGACGATGTTGTTCATGGACGCTCCTTTCAGTGTGTTCCTTTTTCTTTATCTATATGGGAAGTCCCGATCTGCCGCCCCTCTGGCGGCTTTGCCCCACTAGGTAGAGGCTCCGAAACCCGGATCGGGAGCGGGTCGGCCTCATTTCGACCTGCCTCGGGACAGCAAGTCCTTCGCTCCTTCGCCTATCGGAGAGCCCGAGAAATCACGATAGGCTGCACCCGCCCGGATCTGTCCGGGCATCGCACGGCTCCCCGCCCTTTCGACGGGTCTCAGCGTATACTTATGCGACTTCGTATACGCCGCCACCGACAGCTCACCATATCCTGAAGATTCAGGACGTAGGCTTCTTTGCGGTTTTACAGAGCGCTCCCGGTGGCGAGTCGCTCCAACCACTGACGTGGAAAGGCCCTATCACCGAACCGACTTGCATGGAGTAGGAAAGAAGTGTAGAGGATCGAGGATAGAGAAGTAGGAATGGAAGGAATGTGTGTGTGTGTGTGCAGTCGGCTCGACGATGGAGCCTGTTGTGTGTGTAGTGCGGTGCCAGTGGGCGAGTTACCCCGGGACTCTCACGGCTACCCAGTTTCCGCCGGAGGAGCCCACCCTCCGGTCACCTCTCCCGGCTCCCCGGGAGGGCGGCCCGTCTGTCCGGGCTGTCGTGGGGTCGGGATGGGAGAGACTCTCTCCCGGGCTCCCTCGCCCGATTCATGAGAGTATTATGACACAATTCGAAATGTTTGTCAAGGGTTTTTAGAAAAAAATTGCAAAAATTTTTTGAAAAGTTGAATTCTATATTTTATAGGAAGGAAAATTTCGAGGCGTGCGGGGAAGTTGGAGAAGGGAAAAAGGGGTGGAAGGAGTGTTGCCCATTTTGTTTTTTGATTAGTTTGTAAATTTCAATTATTTTTTATATGTTATGATTTGTTGCGGGATGTGAAAAGTGTTGCACAAAATGTTCCCAAAATCGCCAATTTGTTCCCAATTTTGGGAACAGCTCTGCGGCCCAGAATTTAGGGCCTGAGAGGACTTTTGTTGCCGGGTGTTGCCCATTTTATCCCCCTATTTTCTCTATTTTTTTTTCTTTTTTTGATTTTTGGTATTTTTTTGGTTGTTTAGT
>Ga0256914_1004509_pt1 | contig 10420 bp, 8 predicted proteins | sample HulkmetaG_FD_191571 | JGI IMG/M metagenome (GOLD analysis project Ga0256914, IMG submission 191571) | Hydrothermal chimney microbial communities from Main Endeavour vent field at the Juan de Fuca Ridge, Pacific Ocean - Hulk | ecosystem: Environmental > Aquatic > Marine > Hydrothermal vents ...
ATTGAGGAAAGCGACTTGCGCTCGGTGGAGGAGATCACCAACTTCACCAAGGCGGGAGGCGGCTGCGGCAAGTGCGAAGACAAGCTGCGCGAAATCCTGCAGGCAACCGTCAAGGGGTTGCCGGCGACGCCCAAGCCGGAAGTGAAAAAGATGACCACGCTGCAGAAGATCAAGAAAATTGAGGAGGTGCTGGAACGGGAGATCAAGCCCTCGCTCAAAAAGGACGGCGGTGATATAGAACTGGTGGACGTGGACGGTGATTTTGTCACAGTCTCCCTGCGCGGCTCCTGCTCCAGCTGTCAGAAATCCCAGACCACTCTCAAAGAATATGTGGAGAAAAAACTCCGGGAGCAGGTGCTGGATACCCTCATTGTCGAGGAGGATAAGTAATGAACTGCAACAGCGACAAGATTATCTATATGGACAACAACGCCACCACCCGTATCGCCCCGGAGGTGGTGGACGCCATGATGCCCTTTCTCACCGATTGTTACGGCAATCCGTCGAGCATGCACACCTTCGGCGGCCAGGTGGGAGAGGCCGTCGAGACTGCCAGGCAGGAAATCGCCGATCTCATCGGCGCAAGCCCCGAGGAAATCATCTTCACCAGCTGCGGCACCGAGAGTGATTCCACCGCCGTTCTTTCCGCCCTGCACTCCTTCCCGGATCATCGTCATGTGGTCACCACCCGGGTGGAACACGCCGCCATCAAGAATCTCTGTGAAAACCTCACCCGGCTCACCGGGCATAAACACCGCACCACCTGGCTGCCGGTGGACTCCAAGGGCAGGCTGGATCTGGACGGATTCCGCAGCAGCCTGAGCGAGGATACCGCCATTGTCAGCGTCATGTGGGCCAATAACGAGACCGGGGTGATATTTCCGGTGGAGGAAATGGCGGCAATCGCCGCCGAATACGGCATTCTCTTTCATACCGACGCCGTGCAGGCCGTGGGCAAGATCCCCATTAATCTGGCGGAGTCCAGGATCAACTTTCTGTCGCTCTCCGGACATAAACTCCATGCCCCCAAGGGGGTCGGCGTTCTCTATGTGCGCAAGGGCACTCCCTTTGTCCCCTTTCTCAACGGCGGACACCAGGAACATGGGAGACGCGGCGGTACGGAAAACGTGGCCTCCATCGTTGGATTGGGGCGCGCCTGCCGGCTGGCTGCCGACAAGCTGGAGGAGGAAAACAACCGGGTGCGGAAAATGCGGGACAAGCTGGAGGAGGGATTGCTGGCCGCCATTCCCAAGTCTCTCCTCAACGGCGACAGGAAAAACCGCTTGCCCAATACCACCAATATCAGCTTTGAATTCGTCGAGGGCGAAGCGATCCTGCTGCACATGAACCGGTACGGCATCTGCGCCTCGTCCGGCTCGGCCTGTACCTCGGGATCCCTGGAGCCTTCCCATGTGATGCGCTCCATGGGTGTTCCCTTCACCGCGGCCCACGGCTCCATCCGTTTCAGCCTCTCCATCTACAACACCGAGGAAGAGGTTGATTTCGTCCTGGACAAGATGCCGCCGATCATTGCCGATCTCAGAAAGATGTCACCTTTCTGGGAAGAAGAATAACGCAACGGGTGTCTGAAAATATGAGGATCTTTTTCGGGATCATGACAGGCAAAAAATTGTAATTGATCACAGGCTCCGGATGAAAGGACAATTTTTCCAGAAGCCCCCACTGCTCGCAGGTGATCGGAGGTTGCAGCCGACAGCCTGGCGGACAACCCGGTGAGTAAAATCCCGGGACACCTGTGAATGGTTTGAGTATTAAACAGGAGAGAAAAGAAAATGAAAATCGTTCCGGCATCGTATGATATTCTGGACAACCTCGACAGCCAATCCCTGCCGGTACGCATCGAATACTGCGGGCGGGTCTGCTACAAAAGCGAAGACAGAATAACCGAGGACTCCGCCATCCCCTTTGTCCGGCGCATGGCGGAACATGGGCACAACTCGGTGCTGGAAATGGCGGTGACCACGGTACGGGTTCTGTCTGAAAACAGCGACAGGATCGATGATTTTTTCTTTCTCCAGCCCAGGTATCTCCACATGGACCGGCTGGACGACCATACCCTGCTGATCACCGGCAGCGTCCGGGCCTTCCGGGAAATGCTCCTCTTTCACCCCGCAGATGATCTCACCCGGGCGATCATTTCCCGCCTGGCCAAACGGCACGCCTATTTTTTCGAAGACATCATTCCCGAGGACGGCCTGGCAGCGGATCTCGGTATCAGCGTCGAACGGGTGCCCCTGGCCCAGGTGGACACCATGAAACCCCGTCTCAAGGAAAAACATCGCCACATAGCGGTGAAATTCACCGTCAACCGGGCGGTGACCCATGAGATCGTCCGTCACCGGCCCTGCTCCTTTCTGCAGGAGAGCCAGCGGTATTGCCGCTATTCGGACAGCAAGTTCGATGGCCAGGTCACCTTCATCGAACCGCTCTTCTTTGAAAAGGACAGCGAAGAGTACAAGCTCTGGTACCAGGCCATGAGCATCACCGAGGTCCTCTATCTGGACCTGCTGGAAACGGCCAGCCCCCAGGCGGCACGCACCGTGCTTCCCAACTCCTGTAAGACCGAACTCATTGTTTACGCCAATCTGGCTGAGTGGAAACACATCTTCAAACTCAGGACCCAACAGGCGGCCGAACCCTCAATGCGTGAAGTGATGATTCCCCTCCAGGAGGATTTCCAGCGTATCTTTTCCGATATTTTCTAGTAATTCCCCCCTGGGGAGGCATCCCGTCCTCCCCTGTGCAGACAAAAAAGGCTGAACCACCATGGAAAACGTGAGCCATTTTCCCATGTCGATGTTGCATTCCGACATCAGTGACCAGAGAAAGGGCAAATCGTTCGGGACGGACTACCTGATCAATAAACTCAACTACACCAATTTCCAGGACGGAACAATTCTGCTCACCTTCAAGCATGTCAAGTACAACCGCACCATTTCCAGGCACGCAAAGCCCCTGCCGTGCCAGGGAAACCGGCTGGAATGCTGCTGGGTTGATCCGAAAAACGGTGCTCCCAATCCAGCCTCCTACCGCTTCCACACCTTTTTTGTCTCCGACGGCCGCAAGCTGCTCATGGTGCCGGCCCAGGTTCAAAATATCAGCGGCAAGGGCGCATCTTTCCTCCTGCCCGAAAGCTGTAACGAGATCATCCCGCGCAAGGCCCAGCGGCTCTCGGCTAAGGGCGTCAAGGTACATCTCAGCCAGAACAGCGCCTCTTTTCATGGTAAACTCAAGGACTTCAGTTCTCTTTCCTTTCAGGTGGAGGTAACCACAACCCCGCCGCAGACCTTTGGCTGGCTCAACTTCGACTACCCGGTGCATCTGATGCTGTCCACCGGCGATCATATCTCCTATTCCGGTAACTGCCGGCTCAAGCGCCAATCCCTTGATCAGCGGGCTCGCTCCATCGTCATCGAGATCATCGACAGCCGGATTTCCCGCTTCAGGCCGAAAAAATTTCGCAGCACACGCCAGGAGCTCGTTCCTTCGCCCAATATCGTCTTCACCCATCCCCTTACCGGCAAAATCGTCAATCGCAAGATCATCGACCTTTCCGGCACCGGGTTTGCCGTTGTCGAGAGCAAGGAGAACTCTGTTCTTATACCAGGACTGATCATCGCAGACCTGCAACTGCGCTTTGCCGACGGTTTTCAGGTCGGGTGCATGGCCCAGGTCGTCTACTGCCGTGATCAGGATGGAGACGGGGAAAAAAACCTGGTGAAATGCGGCCTGGCCATCCTGGACATGGACGGCCGCGCGCACATGAAGATCCTGGCGCTGCTGCATCAGGCTAAGGACAGCCACTCCTACCTCTGTGCCAAGGTGGACATGGAGGGATTATGGAAATTTTTCTTTGAAACCGGTTTTATCTACCCGAAAAAATATGCCTTTATCCAGCAAAACAAAGACAGGGTCAAGGCATTGTATGAACAGCTCTACAACGACAACCCCAAAATCGCCCGTCACTTTATCTTCCAGGATCACGGCGAAATCCTGGGCCACATGGCCATGCTGCGTTTCTATCGCAACACCTGGCTCATCCATCACCACGCCGCCGACAAGTCCCAGTCGACCCGGGCCGGCCTGGCGGTTTTAAACCAGATCGGCAGGTTCATCAACGACTCCCACCGGCTTTACTCCATCCACATGGACTACGTCATCTGCTACTACCGCCCCCAGAACCGTTTCCCCCACCGTATTTTCGGGGGCGCGGCAAAACGCGTTGCCAATCCCAAGGGCTGTTCCCTGGACTCCTTTGCCTACTTCCATTACTCCACGGCCGGGAAAAGACCCAAGAAACTGAACCGTCCCTGGTCCCTTGACCCCGGACAGGACTCCGATCTCATGGAACTGGAAAGCTTTTACGAGCAGGAATCCGGCGGCCTGATGATTCCCGCCCTGGACCTGGCCCCGCATCAGATTGATAGCGAAGAGCTGCTGAATGAGTATCGACAGCTGGGATTCAAAAAAGAACGACGCATCTTTTCCCTGACGAAAAACGGGGTCCCCAAGGCCGTCATTATTCTCCACTTGTCGGATATCGGTCTGAACATGTCGGATCTCACCAACTGCGTGAAAATCATTGTGCTGGAACCGGAAGAGCTGCCCCATGATATCTTTTTTTCCCTGTTGGGTGAGCTTGACCATTTTTTCCAGGGCGAAGAGATGCCCACCCTGCTCTATCCCCTTGCCTACGCAGAAGACAACGACATCTCATTTGAAAAAATTTACAATTTATGGATTCTGAATCTGCAACACACCGATGATTACTTTCATTACCTCAACAGACTTCTCCGTGTAATTGAACATTGATTTCAGTATATTCAACAACACTCTCCATATCAGCGAAATAAGCCGTATAGTATCTATATTTTATTATATTGATGATATGATCAATTTTTTTTCTATAAAAACAGCATTGCAATTACAAAATACTTGATTAATCCACAAAAAAATTCTACCCTTTCAAATTTTTCCCTGAACCCTGGGGCATTTCCTCTCTTTCCACAGCAACTACCCCGTATCTCATCCCCGACAAAGGATCCACCGTGAGTGAAAGCGATACAAATCCGGCTCTGTATAACAGCAGAATCATCGATACCTATATCAAACTGATTCGTCACAAGTACAGTTTCATCAATGTCAGCGACCTGTTAAGTTATGCCCGCATGGAACCCCACGAGGTGGCCGATCAGGGGCACTGGTTCACCCAGGAACAGATCGATCGCTTTCACGAACGGTTGGTGCAGCTCACCGGAAAAACCAATATCGCCCGTGAAGCCGGCCGCTACTCCGCCTCTCCCGAGGCCATCGGCGTCATGCGCCAGTATGTGCTCGGCTTGATGGGCCCGGCCAAAGTGTATGACATCATCGGCAAGACCACGGCCAACTTTACCCGTTCCAGCCGCTACGAGTCCACGCGACTTGCCAGAAATCGTTACGAGATCAAGGTAATACCCAACGAAGGCGTCTGCGAAAACCGTTATCAGTGTGAAAACAGAAAAGGTTTCTTCGAGGCCATTTCCATTATCTTCAACAACAAGCTGCCCAGAATAGAACACCCTGAATGTATGTTTGAAGGCGGCGACATCTGCCGCTATATCATCTCCTGGGATACCACCACCTCGGACCTGTGGAAACGCTTCCGCCTCTTTCTCGGAGTCTTCTTCTCCTCTGCCATCATTCCCTGTTCCTTCTTCCTGCCGGTCACCACCCTCTTGTTTCTGCTGCTCGGTATCGTCATCATTCTCTTTAGCTATACCTATGTCATTGATCGTCTGGAAAAAAAGGAGCTCAAAACCACCATCAACAATCTTCGGGGGTCAAGCGACGACCTTCTCAACCAGATTGAAATCAACTACAACCATGCACTGATGATCAACGAGATCGGTCAGGCGATCAGCAGACCCACCGACATCGAAGAGGTTCTCCGCGAAGTTATCGCCATTCTCAAAAACCGTCTGGGATATGATCGCAGCATGATTCTTCTGGCGGACAAGAAAAACAGCCGCCTCAGGTATCGGGCCGGTTACGGATATTCGGCCCAGCAGACAAAGATGCTCAATGCCACCTCTTTTCATCTGGATAGAAAGGAGGGACGGGGCGTATTCGTTGCCTCCTTCCACCAGCGGAAACCCTTCCTCATCAACGACATGGATGATATCGAAGGCCTGCTGACCCCCCGCAGCGTCGAATTTGCCAGAAAACTGAAGGCCAGATCCTTCATCTGCTGTCCCATTATCTGCGACGGTGACTCCATCGGGATACTGGTGGTTGATAACTACAAGTCGAAAAAACTGCTGGTGCAAAGCGATATGAGCCTGCTCATGGGAATTGCTCCCATGGTGGGAGTCAGCATCCGCAATGCCGGTCTGCTGGAAAGCCGGGACCGCATGTTCCGATCCACCATCAAGACGCTTTCCGCCAGCATCGATGCCCGTGATCCGTTGACCGCCGGCCATTCGGCCAAGGTGACCGAATATGCGCTGGGTATCTGCAAGGAGATGGGGTATGCCAAGGAGTTCTGCCACATGCTGCAGATTGCCGCCCTGCTGCATGATTACGGCAAGATCGGCGTTCCTGATGCCATTCTCAAAAAACCGGGAAAACTGACGGAAGACGAGCGGGTCGTTGTCCGGCTCCACGCCCGGAAGACCGAGGAAATCCTCAAACAGATCGACTTTGAGGGGATTTTCAAAAAGGTTCCGGAAACCGCGGGATCGCACCACGAACGGGTGGATGGGCTGGGCTATCCCCGGGGTCTCAAGGGAGACAAGATCCTTCTCGGTGCCAAGATCATCGCTGTGGCCGATTATATCGAGGCGCTGACAGCCAAGCGGCACTACCGTGATCCCATGCCCTTTGCCGATGCCCTGAAACTGCTGCGCGAGAAAAGCGGCCGCTATTTCGAAAAAGAACTGGTGGATGCCTTTTTCAGGTATTACGACAAAACCCACCGCTCCCGGAGCAAGGCCAAGCCCCTGCAGCTGGTCTCCCCGGCCAACGGTTAATCACCATCGATCCCGGCCCGGGATACCCCGGAGACGGTATCCCGCTGCTCCGGGCGGTTATCGAGGAAAATTGTCACCGACTTCCGCCTGGGGACGAAACGACGATAGGTGGTCTGGGATTTTTCCAGCATGATCTTGGCGGCCCTGATGGGTTCGGTATGGGCATATTTATCGGAGAGGTAGATTATTTCCCGGATACCGGACTGGATAATCACCTTGGTGCATTCGTTGCATGGAAACAGAGCCACATAGATGCGGCAGCCGGTGAGATCCCGGGAGATGGCATTGAGTACGGCGTTGAGTTCCGCATGGCAGACATAGGGATATTTGGTCTCAAGAAAATCCCCCTCGCGGGCCCAGGGCAGTTCATCATCCGAACATCCCCAGGGAAAGCCGTTATACCCCACACCAACGATCTTGTTGCGTTCATCCGCAACACAGGCCCCCACCTGGGTATTGGGATCCTTGGAGCGGAGCCCGGAGAGCAGGGCCACGGCCATGAAATACTCGTCCCAGCAGAGATAATCGGTGCGTTTGCCTGTCTGCTGCATCATCTCCTCTTATAACGTTTCCGTCTGTCCCGCCAGGTGTCGATTCCCGATACCTTTTTGACGAAATTGCCGATGGTCTCGAAATAAAGCATACCACCCACGGCTATCATGGTATTGTGCCCGGCGCCGGGAATGATTTGCAGCTCCTTGGAACGGGCCCCGCAGGCAGCGTGCAACTTGCGGGCATGGGCCAGGTCGATGAGCTCGTCCCGCTGCCCATGCAGGATAAAGGTGGGTTTGGTGACCCGCTCTATCTTTCGCAGATTCCCGAACCCGTCATCCTCGTCAAGTCCGGCCCCATCAACGTCAAACCCCAGGGTTCTCGCCAGTGGCACGGTTTCGGCAAAGCCGCTTTCGATGATCAACCCCTTGATTTCATCATTGTAGGAAGCGGCGATCTCGATGGCCGAGGCACTTCCCAGGGAACGTCCCATGACAAAGAGGGGACCGCTGAATCCTTGTTCGTCGCACCATTGGCGCACGGCGTGGTAGACAAAGGCGGCGTCACTCATCATGTTCGTTACCGTGGGACGCCCGCCGCTCCAGCCGTAACCCCTGAATTCCACGACCCAGAAGTTGACCTGCCGGCGACTGTACATTGGGCCGATCTCGTCATAGTCGGCAACGATTTCACCGTTGCCGTGGAAAAAAAGGATTATCGGCGCCGACTCGTCGGCGATCCAGAAACGGGAGCCAAGGACAATTCCCGGCTCCACCTCAAAGTCGATATTCCGGCTGCCTTCAGGAGCCGGGGTGCGAGGCGTCCGGCGGGGTGCGAAGATAAATCGCAGGGCCTCTGAAGAATCCATTTTGGCATAGACCGCATACTTTGCGTCCGTTTGTCTGGAAGGTGTCATATCCTTTTCCTCTTGTGAATACCGTCGACAACCGCCGTTGAACCCCGCTGCCGAAACCGCAGCCAGAAGCATGACCATGGTGAAACGGATTCCGCCCCGGGTCAGTCCGGTCATCCCTATCTCCTTGGCTTGATATCCAATATCTGAATCACCTTGGCAGCGGTCTCCTCAATGGACCTGCCGCCGGTATGGGTCATGGGAATGCCGTATTTCCGATACATTCCCTCTGCCTGGGAAAGCTCCCGGGCACAGGTGGACAGCATGGCGTATTCGCTTCCCGGATAGCGCTGCTCACGGATGGGATGCAGCAGCCGGGGCGTGGTGGTGAGCCCCACAACCCTTTTTCTGTTCCGGACAATATCCATGGGCAGCTCATAACGATCAAGATATTCGGCGGTCAGGGGAAAGTTGGCGGCCTTAAGTCCCAGATGGGTGGCGATGTAGATGCAGACCGGGGTCTTGCCTGATCTGGACACCCCGAGCAGAATCACCTCGGCAAGGTCATATTCTCTGGTTCTGGTGCCGTCGTCATGTTTTATGCTGTAGTCAATGGCCTCGACCTTGCGGGCAAGATTGATATTGTCGGTCTGCCTGGAAAACCCGGGTTCACGCAGCGGCTGTGCCTCCAGGCAGAATTCGAGTTGATCGAGAACACTGCCGAAAATATCAAAAAACTCCACTTCCGGGGTGTTCAGTACGGCGCGGATCTCCGCATCCATGATCGTGCAGAAGACAAGGGGCGCCAGGCCGCCGGAGTTTTTCAGTATATGGGCCCGCGCCTCCTCGGCCTTCTCCCGGCTGCGGATAAAGGGGATCTTTTCCTCGTTGAAGTTGATACCGGGGAACTGGCAGAGAAGTGACCGTCCGGTTTCTTCAGCAAGCAATGCCGTTGAATCGGACACATAGTAAACATCCTTACAGCTCCACATGAAACCAGCCTATTGCCGTTTATGGCAGAAGAGGCAGCGATATTTAGGCGGATGATCCGCGGGCAGGGGGGCGTCTCCATCCGGATTGTGGCATTCACCACAGAAGGATTCCGCCTCCTTTTTTTTCATGGTCTGAAACCGCTGGTGGTCCTCGTCGGCGGGAAGCCTGGCAGTGGTTTCTTCGGGTGCATTCCAGAGAAAGAGAAAAATTCCCACACAAAAGACCACAAAGAGAATATTGAGAACGAGTGTTTTCTTGTTTCGTGATTTCAATGTAATTTCCTGATCTAAAAAATAAGATCACCATACAGGACCGTATTCCCGGTATGGCGTGGCCTTTTACTCTGCCATTTCCAGGCGGCGAAAGTCAAGCAATTTCAAACGTAACAACAAGAGGAAAGATTCCGCCACCAGCAGGCGACGAAGAGTGGAGCGACCGGTCAGGGTCAGAACCCGACTATGCAAGGCCTGTTTGGCGGCCAGCCGTTGTACCGGCTTCAGGGCCTCTGTTTCCCCGAGGATGGCGCCGGCAACCCCTTCGCCGGAGACAATGGCGGGATACATACCCTCACCGGTGAGACCGGAAGCCAGGCCCGCCGCATCTCCCACCAGCCAGATATTGTCCCGGAACTTCACTCCCCGGTAATCGTAGTTGACAAGTCCCGCCCCGGTGCGACCATCACGCAGATCAAATCCCAGGCCCGCACCCCATTCCATGAGGTTTTTGTGCAACCGGTGGGGAGATATTGTCCCCCTGGTGGTGTACGCCCCAATGGAGACGGTGTGGCCATGGGGAAAAATCCATCCGTAGCCGCTGCCGAACAGCCGTGGATTGAAATGCCACTCCATTTTCTTCAGCTGCAGGGGCAGGCGGCAGTCAATGCCCAGGCCATATTTTTTAGTCGGCACGCCCAAATATTTCCGAATTCCTGATGCAGAGCCATCGGCGCCCACCAGAAAATCATAACCGATGCGTTCCCGGGCCGCACCCCGGCGGCCGATGGTGACGATCCCCGGTTCCACCGCCAGCAGCCTGGTTCCTGAACGGATTC
>Ga0256914_1004510_pt1 | contig 10419 bp, 4 predicted proteins | sample HulkmetaG_FD_191571 | JGI IMG/M metagenome (GOLD analysis project Ga0256914, IMG submission 191571) | Hydrothermal chimney microbial communities from Main Endeavour vent field at the Juan de Fuca Ridge, Pacific Ocean - Hulk | ecosystem: Environmental > Aquatic > Marine > Hydrothermal vents ...
ATAGGGATTGTCTCGTCTGACCAGGTCGTCGTGACTCCCACGATCGACCACGCGGCCGGCCTCGAGGACCAGGATCTGGTCTGCGTGAACCAGGGCGGAGGTGCGGTGGCTCACGATGACGGTCGTGCGGGCCCTGTCGGGGGGGAGGGCATCGCTGGAGGGCCGGCCGTGGTCTGCTCCCGGCGGCGGGGTGGGGTCTTTCTCCTCCATCCCGGCGGGCGGCGGCGTCAATCCGTAGAGGTGCCGAATGATCGTCTGCTCGGTCCGGTGGTCCACGGCGGACAGCACGTCGTCGAGCAAGAGGACACGGAACGGCCGGGCCAGGGCACGAGCCAGGGCCACGCGCTGCCGCTGACCGCCGGAAAGGGTGACACCTCGAGCGCCGACGAGGGTATCCAGCCCGTGGACAAGCGCTTCCAGGTCTTGATCGAGGCAGGCCTGTTCAACCACGCGGGCCAGGAGAGACTCCCGGGGGTCCTCCTCGTGCGCCTCCGGGTCGACTCGGGCGCCCCAGAGGATGTTTTCACGGATGGTCCTCGAGAAGAGAAACGGGTCCTGGGGGACCACAGCCACGATCTCCCGGAGGTCGGTGGGGGACAGATCCAGGATGTCCACCCCGTTGAGGAACACCGTGCCCCTGGGCGGCTCGTAGACTCGAGCCAGGAGATGGATCAGGGTGCTCTTGCCCGCCCCGGTTGGGCCGAATATGCCAAGCGTCTGGCCGGGTTCCACCGTGAAGTCCACCCCCTTGAGCGCCCGGTCCCTCCCCCGGGACGCGGGATAGGAAAAGGAGAGACCCCGCACATCCATCCGGTAGCCTCGGACTCGTCCGTCCGCTGCAGATACCTCGCCCGGCAATGCTTTCCCTTCCATCACCGATTCTGGAGCCTGGTCCAGAATGGCATAGATCCGGCGCAGTGCAACGACACCTCGCTGGATCACCGTGACGGTCCACCCGTATGCAGTGAACTTGTGCACCAGGAGCCCGATATAGGCCGAATAGGCCACCAGAGCACCCACCGTAAGCCCCCCCTCGAGCACCAGGCCGCCCCCGTACCAGAGCACCACCCCGAGTGCGGCGCCTCCGACAAGATTCACCACGGGAACCAGAAACGCACGGATGGCGGCGATACGGAGTCCATTTCGAATGTAGCCTTCGTTGAGCGTGTCGAACCGGCGATCGAACGCCTCGTGCGCGCAGTATCCTTGCACCACCGGGATGGCGGAATAGGTGCTCACCACGTGGTCGGACAGCGCCGCGACCCGTTCCATGTTGTCTCGAACCAGTTCCACCACCATGCGAGATGTGAGCGCCAGCGTGATCACGGCCATCAGCAGGACGGCGAGGGTACGAGTGGACAGGCCGGCGTCCAGGGAGAACATCTGATACAAGGTCATCGGGACGATGAACAGCGCGTCGAGGACTTGCAATCCGGCGAACCCGATCAGTGCCCGGACACTCTGGAGATCGTTGGTGGCGCGACTCACCAGGTCGCCCCCACGGTGTGCATCGTGAAAAGGTCGAGGCAGGTGCAGGAGGTGCCGGAACAGGTGGTTCTTGAGACGATATTCCACCGCACGTCCCGGGTTGAAAATGAAGACGCGACTCGCCGTGCGAACCCCGGCGATGACCACGGCGAACAGGATCATGAGACCGAGCCTGGTCGACACGGTGTCCCAGTCGTGGCCACTCAGTGCGTCGACGGCTTCTCGAGCCAGGCGGGGCACACGGACCGTGAGGTAGTTGGTGGCGTAGAGAGCCGAGACCCCGGCCAGGTAGTAGCGCCAGTGGGGCAGGGCATAGGTTCGCAGGAATCGGGCGACCAGGTGCATACGTCTCCTCGAGCAAGGGACTACTTATGCACGTACCGGTCGGGAGATTCAAGACGGGTAAGGCTTCGCCGCTCCCTATGAGCCCCCTTTGCGGAGCCGGGTGGCTGTTTCCTGAAACGTCCCGGCTTGCTCGAGGAGACCGAGTTCGAAGTAGGCCTCGGCGCTGAGTTCGAAGACCTGGGGGTTTTCGGGATCGATTTCCCGGAGTTCGCTCAAGATGTCCAGGGTTTCCTCGGCCTCGCCACGCCCCAGGAGCGCCTGTACCAGGGAAATGCGGGCTCCCACATTGTTTTCGTCTTCACGGACGATTTCCCGGAAATGGACGAGGGCGGAGTCGTATTTCTGCTCGGCGAGCAGGACTTCGGCCATCCGACCGCGGTACTCGAGGTTGTCCGGGTCGTGCTTCCAGGCCCGTGTGAGCGCTTTTTCCGCGGCCTCGAGATCCTCGAGTTTGAAGCAGACTTGACCCAGTTCATACCAGTCGCGGGGAGCGCGTTCCTCCTCCGGGATGGCTTCGAGGATTTCCCGAAGTTCCTGGAGTTCCTGCAGCCGCTTCCGGGCCTCGTCGGCCACGGCCGGGCGGACCTTCTGCGTGGCAGGGGCCTCCTTGGAGGATGACTCGGCTTCGGATTCCTCCGCGCTCGAGAGCGTGGCCGCTTCTTCCTCGATTTCCATGACCCGACGATATCGTTCGTCCGCCTCGTAGTAGGCGGTCATGATGGCCACCGCGCGGTCCCGAAGCTCCGGCGCCTGGCGCATGGCGAGTTGGCACCGCTCGATCCCCTGGGCTTCTCGGCGGTCCTCCAGATCCAGTTGGCACAGTCCGAGGTTGGCTTCCCCGGTGTTCGGATCCCGGCCCAGGGCACGGTTGAAAAAAAGTCGGGCTCGAGCACGCTCTCCCAGTTCCAGGTAAGCCTGGCCCAGCATGGCCAGAATCTGGGGATCCGCCTGCTCGCTTCGCTTGACCGCCAGCGTGAGCACCGCCACCGCCTGGGACCATTCCTGTCGTGCCAGGTGAACGGCCCCTTTGAGCGCCTTGATTGAGGGATCGTTCGGAAAACGGATCATGGCTTCCCGGGCGAACGATGCCGCCTCGTCCAGTCGATCCTGGGCAAGGTAGATCTCCACCAGAGCGACTCGAGCATCCTTGAGGTCGGGTTCACGGGCCAGGGCCTGCTCGTAGAGTTCCCGTGCCTGGTCCAGTTCGCCGATCTTGCGAAGCGCACCCGCATAACCCACCATGGTGGCCACGTCGGACGGGTCGAGTCGATGGGCTGCCGAGAAGGATTCCACCGCGGCACGGGCATTGCCATGGCTCGACTGCTGCTCACCCAGAATGCGCCACAGGGCGGCCTGATTCCGATTCAGCTCCAGTGAGCGAACGATAAGGCGGGTGGCCGCAGCGTCCTCGCCGATTCGAAGGTACTTCTCCGCAGCCGCATTCAGCACGGCTGGATCGAACCCGGGTTGCGTACTGAACAAAAGTGTCGCTTCCGCGGCCTCATCGAACCGCTCCGCCGCCTCCAACAGGGTGACCAGCTTGTCGTACACATCCTTGCGGTCGGGTTCGGAAGAGAAAAGGTGCCAGTAGACCTCGACGGCCCGGTCCTTGTCTCCAAGTTTGACCAGGCCGAACGCAAGCTTCTCCAGGGTGTCCGGGTCGTCCGGGGCCAGTTCCGCCGCACGGCTCAGCACACGGACCGCACGGGCGTAGGCCGAGTCGTGGAGATAGGCGGTGCCCAGGGCGTACAGGTAGACCGGGTTGTCCGGATCCTTTTCCACCGCCACCTTGTAATGGGCGATGGCCTCGGTCGTGTGCCCAAGCTCCATCTGGTGGTTGCCCTTGCGGTAGTGCCGTCCCGCACAGGCCGGCAGAGTCACCAGGGCCACCAGAAGAACGACTCCCAACCCGCGACACACCCCCTTCCTCTTTCCCATGGCTTGATCCATCCAGATGATGCTTTCCGCTACTGTTCATCCTCTTGTGCAAAGGCGATCTGGCACGGGTTCCCCCGTTCCCGGACGAGCTTGATGAATCGGTAGAACTTGTTGTGCCTCAGATCGAACTCACCCTCCACCTCGCCGCAGGAGGTGGTTCGCACCTTCACACGGTGACGATCCCTGGATACATAGGTTCGCACTGCACCCTGATTGTTGCGGCGTGGAACCCGTTGCCTCAGATCCACGTCCCAGCCATCCACCGAAATGGAGATTCCCTCGAGGTCGAGCGGATAGTAGAAGTAAATGCCCACGGCGCGCGCAGCGGGCTGAAGTTCGATCGGTTCCACAAAGCCATCCTTGCCCGGCTTCAGGCAGGTCTTTACCGTCTGGTAACCGTCTCGGCGTACCTCCACCGGGACGCAGTCGCCATCCATTTCTATTCGCCGGGTGAGCGGGGTTCGGCCCGGTGGGATGTCCTTGTCTTCGAACACAACTTCGGCCCCACCCGGGACCGAGTCGATGGTGATGGGGCGCGGACCGTCCAGGCTCGCCCGGTGCGAGGGGAGGAATCGGGACGCGAGGAGGATGAGTGCGACGGCGAAAAGCGCGCCCCCCGCCGCGACGAACAGGAGGCGCCGGGTGTTTCCGGATGGGGACCGGGCGGGCGTTGCTGTATTGGACGGGGGGGCGGATTGGGATTGCGCGAGGTCGACCATCTCGGGAGTCGCGCCCTGGTCCAGCCAGGCGGGGGTCTTGTCCAGAAAAGCGCCCCCGTCGGGCTGGGGAGGCGTGTGTCCGCTCGAGGCCGCCAGGGGTTCCCCTTCTCGGCTTGTTCCAGTCCTCCCCGGGTCGGATGGAGGAGGAGGTCCGCCTTCGGAATTCTCCCCCCCCTCGGCTTCGGCGCTCAGGTTGATCCCGCTCAGGGCACCCTCGTTCAGGGCTCCTGCGGAAAACGGGAGCGCCGAGGTGGGATCCATGCTGCGCTCAGGGGCGCTCATGGGGGTCGGCGTGAGCCGGTCGGTCACAGTGGACACCGGGTCTCCGAATCCTGCCACCGGTCCCCCTGGTCGGGTTTCTCCTTCCATGGATTCCAGGAGCCCGCCCGGGTCCACGCGGGTGGGTCCGGCATCGCCCTCCAGCGGTGGTTCGTCGAGCGAGACTCGGGTCATGGAGTTGTCTTCTGGATCGGGCACCCCGGCCCTCTCTTCCCGGATTGGCGGTTGACCGGGAAGTCGCTTGAGTCGGGCCACCGGGGTCTTCTCCTCCACGATTTCCTCGAGTTCCATCCGGGTCGGTGCGGGGGAGGGGGCCCCGGCGTCTTGAGCCTGGTCTGAAGCGGCGCCCGGGGCCACCGGGATGTTGATGCCGGTGGCGGATCGTCGCCCTTTGACCGGACGGCCGAGGTCAGTCAGGATTTCCTCCACCCAGGACTGGAGGTCCACGAGTCGGGAGAGGGAGACCTGGATCTGGCGCAACGGAGGGATGATCTCAGCAATATCCGAGGGGCGCCCGGACGGTTCCCGGGCCAGCATGCGTTTCAGGATTGGATAGAGCGCTCGAGTGTAGGGCCACCGCTTCACCATGGCAGCCAGTGCCGCGTCCGCATTGGCGTCCTGGACGTTTCTCAGGGTCTGCACGGCACTGCTGGGGTCATGGAACAGAGCCCGCAGGGTGACCAGTTCGTAGGTGATGGACCCAAGCGAAAAGATGTCGGAGCGGCGGTCGAGGCTCAGTTCGCCAAAGGCCTGCTCCGGGGACATGTATTGAGCGGTACCTTTCAGGATACCCCCCAGGGCGGTTCGACGACTGTTGGTTTCGGCCCGGGCGATACCGAAGTCGGCAATCTTGATGACTCCGTGCGAGCTGAGCAGGATATTGGTGGGCTTCAGGTCCCTGTGCACCATGTTGAGCGGTCGTCCGGTCTCGTCCTCGGCATGATGGGCGTAGCGCAGGCCGTCGCAGAGTTGCAGCACGATGTCGAGCACGATGGGAGGAGGAATTTCCTTGCCGCGCCGCTTGTGGTAGGTCATCAACTCCCGCAGGGTGAGGCCGTGGACGTATTCCATGGCAATGTAGTAGATACCGTCCTCATTGCCGAAGTCGAGAGTCTGGACGATGTGATGATGGTTGAGCAGGCCTCCGAGACGGGCCTCGTCGATGAAGCTCTTGACAAAGTCCGGGTCTTCGCAGAGGTGAGGCAAGACGCGCTTCAGGGCGACCTCCTTGGTGAAGCCCTCGCGCCCCACGATGTGGGCGTAAAAGACCTCTGCCATGCCGCCCTGGCCAATCTTCTCGATAAGGCGGTACTTGCCGAATTGCATGATGAACCTGACGCCCGACCGGGATGATGTCGCCACACATCCTACCACCCGCCCACGATGCCGTCAACTTCGCGCTGGCGGGTGGTCGGTCCCTTGCGCCAATGCTCGAGTGCGATTCGCGTGAGGTTGGCGGGATGTTGCGGGGACAGAATTGGATGGGGGGAACGCCGAAGCCTGGTCTGGAGGTCGCGCGAACCCGGAACACGCCGCTCCCCCCCCGACCTCGAGTCGTGCACAGGAACGGTCAAGGCCTGCGCAGGATGATGGAGCGGGTGCGGTGCTGGGGGCCGGTGTCCAGCACGTAGACACGACCTGTGGTCGGATCGAACTCGACAGCCATGGTGTCCGGGTCTGACACGTAGATTTCCGGGCCGTCCGGATAGACTCGAGCCGGGGCTGCGATCACGGTTGGCGCCTCGATGGCGGCCTCGTGCACATATTCCATGTCGAGACGCCCGGTTTCCGTGTCGAATGTGTACCAGGAGAGGGTCCCAGCGGTGCGCATGGGATAGGCCCGGCAGACCACGTCCAGGATCCAGTCTTTCTCTGAACCGTCGGAATTGAGGATGACAAATCCGCCGTCACCCTTCCCGTATTCCCAGTACATGCCGCCCGTTCGCTGTGCGTCGAGGGCGTTGTTGAGTTCGGCCAGCAGGTCATCGATACCGGTTCCTCGAGTGTTTCCGCCATACTCGCCCACGGCGAACGGGACCCCGAGTTCGCGAGCCTCCCAGGCCACGGTGCGCACCCAGCGCTGTACCTGGTCGAATTCCCCCAGGTAGGTGGAGGCCAGTTCCATGGGCGGGCTGTAGTAGTGCGGGAAGTAGACCAGACGGTCGAACGGCATGGGCGTGAGGAAGGTGGGGACGAAGTAGTCACGGAAGACCCAGGGCTCGAAGAAGATGTAGGCTTGCGGCGCCTCGTCGCGGAGCACGGGGATGAGTCGCTCGTAGAACGGTTGGAGTTGCTCGGGCTCGAATCGAGGAGACCAGTTGAACCCGGGGTAGGGTTCGTTGAACAGGTCGAATCCGATGACCGCTGGATGGTTCCCAAGGTGTTCCGCAGCTCGGCGCCAGGCCTCGATGAAATGGTCCTGGAGCGACGAGTTCTCCCAAAACAGGGTGAAGCAGGCCATCACCTGGCGGGTGAAGTAGTCGAGGTACCATTCGGAGCGGTTCTCGAAGCCCGCCACCAGGCGGTCCGGGCAGGCCCATTCAGGCGCTCCGTCATGGTTGAACATCTCACCGTATACATCCTGGTGCATGTCCAGGATGACCTGGATGCCCCGTTCGTGGGCCATGTCCAGGTAGGGAACCACACGGTCGAAATAGGCGTCGTCGTAAACGCCTGGTTCCGGTTCGATGGCCGCCCAGAGGATCAGGAACCGAATGGTGTTGAACCCCCAGGAAGCAATCTTGTCGAAGTCCTCCTCGGTCACGTCAGGCACATAGGGAGGATACTTCTTGCCCAGGTTGATCCCCCGGAGGACCAGGGTCCGTCCCTCGGCGTCCACAATGGCGGGTGGATCTGTATCCGCCGCCGCTTCTCCCGGACGTGCGCTCAGACAGACGAAGACGAGCGCAGGCAGGAGAGACAGGAACAAGCCATGCCTCGAGCGGGACGCCCGGGCGGTGAGGGATTCGTCGCAACAGCAACTCGAGTCGGTCGTCGTCGCCATGATGTCCACCTCGTCAGTGCAGTGGGTTCTTGCGGGTCCTGGGCTGCACGACCCGCGTGGCGTTGGTATGTCATGCCCGGGACCGGGATGAACCACCGAACGCACCCCGGGCGTCGGCGCCTCTTCCGGAGGCTATCCGGGAGGGCGCGGATGGTGCGTAAAGAAATCCCAGAACGTGTCGGTGGCGTCGAGCCAGTAGGGGGCGCCGTCGGAGGATGGCCAGGCGTGGCCCATTCCCTTGATTTCGCAGAACTCCACCGTTGCTCCCTGGTCGCAATCAGCGTAGGCCACGCACGTGGCGGCACCCTTCTGGTAGACTGTCGACGGCTCACCACACCCGTTGTAGCTCGCCCAGTAGTCGTTGCTTCGTTTTCCCATCCAGTAGGGCACCGTGGCATCCACCGTGCCGTGGGTCTGAATGACCGGCACTGGACGCGGCGGTTCGCACGCTGGAACGCCAATGAAACCCGAAGCCGGTGCCGCTGCGGCAAACAGGTCGGACGCCTCACATGCCAGGAGATGGGCCATCATGCCGCCATTGGAAAAACCGGTCACGAATACTCGGTCGGTATCCACACAGTAAGATTCGGCGATGTCCTGCACGATGTCGCGGGCAAAGCCCACGTCGTCGAGACCCAGCCGGTTGGCGGTCCCACAGCAGACGCCTGCGTTGAAACTGTTGTCGACGCCTTCCGGGTAGGCCACGATGAAACCCTCTTCGTCGGCCTTGTCCGAAAACCCCACGTAGCGCTCGAAGTTCTCCGCGTTGTCGCCCCAACCGTGAAAGGCCAACACCAGGGGCGTGGGCGCAGCCGCCCGGTAGGACGTGGGTACATGCAGTCGGTACGTTCTGGCAAAGCCACCGGAAGCAATGGTCACCACGAAATCTCCGGCTTCCCCGGATTTTCCTGTGCAGAAGAGATCGTCTCCCGCCGCCAGGCCCACCCCGGCAAGAAGCAGACCTGGAAGCAACCCCAACATCCACGCATGGAATTTCATCTCCTGGACCTCACTGGCTTTGGTCGTCGCCCGTCATCGCAGGTAAGAACCGGGTGGGTTGTCCGACTCGGGCGCGCACGGCCGATCCTCGCAGCTCCTCAACAGAATCGTCCCTGCGACACACCTGCTTTCTACTGTACAGCAGGGGCTATCCCGCCGCAACCCACGACGCCGGACCGGTTGGACCGGATCGGTGAGAACAAAACGGGCACGACCGCAAGATTTCCTTGCGATTCGATGATGCCGGTGATACTATTGCTCCCCTTATAAAACTTTTTTTCACAAGTGAGGGGTGCGCGATAAGAACAATGTGCGGCCGGCGGTTCCGGGACCCCAGGAGACACGGCCGCGAGTCGGTTCGGAAAGCAGACCTTTTTCCCGTATTCCTTGTATCCACAGAGTGGAGGTGCTCGAGGCACTTCGGGGACCTCAAGGAGGGGCAGAATGCAGACGTTCGTTTTCTACTATCTCCCCATCATCGTGGCCGCGGCAGCGTTGCTGTACGCGTTGATCCGGGCGATGTGGGTGGCGAAGCAAGACCCTGGGACCGAACGCATGACCATGATAGGCGGCTGGATCGCCCAGGGAGCCATGGCGTTTTTGAGGACAGAGTACAAGGTGCTGTCCATTTTCGTGGTGGCGGTGGCGATTCTTCTCGGGGTTTCGAACCAGATGACCGGTGGGCACACCAATGGTCTGGTTGCCTTGTCGTTCGTGGTTGGCGCCATTTGTTCGGCGTCGGCGGGCTACTTTGGGATGAAGGTGGCCACGAATGCGAACACGCGGACCGCAGCGGCGGCGCGGCACGGGTTGAACGATGCGTTGCAGGTGGCGTTTGCCGGCGGGTCGGTGATGGGCCTGTCGGTGGTGGGTTTGGCGTTGGGTGGTTTGTCGATCCTGTTTCTCATCTACACGAAGATGTATGTGGACCCGCTGGACACGGGGCTGGATTCGATGCGGTTGGTGTTGAACCTGCTGTCTGGCTTCTCGCTGGGGGCGTCCTCGATCGCCCTGTTTGCCCGTGTGGGTGGTGGTATTTACACGAAGGCGGCGGACGTGGGAGCGGACCTGGTGGGGAAGGTGGAGGCCGGGATTCCGGAGGATCACCCGTTGAACCCGGCGACCATTGCGGACAACGTGGGCGACAATGTGGGTGACGTGGCCGGGATGGGTGCGGACCTGTTCGAGTCGTATGTGGGCGCCATTATTTCCTCGATGATTCTGGGCACGGCCTGGTTCGAGGGGTTGAAGGCGTTGGACGCGGACGCGGGGATGAACGCGGTGTTCCTGCCCCTGGTGGTGGCCATCGTGGGCATTGTGGCGTCGATCATCGGGTTCTTTTTTGTGCGGACCAAGGAGGGGGGGAATCCCCAGACCGGTCTGAACATGGGTACTTTTGGTGCCGGCGCATTGATGATCGTGGGGACGGTTGCGGCCATCAAGTGGCTGATCCCCCAGGGTGTGATTCAGGTGACGGACATTCTTGATCCCAAGGCCGCCCCGCATTCATATCAATGGTACGGGATCATGATCGCAGTCATTGCGGGTTTGCTTGCCGGTATCGCGGTTGGACTCATTACGGAGTACTACACGGCGACGAACAAGCCGCCGGTGGAGACGATCGTGGAGGCCTCCAAGACCGGGGCG
>Ga0256914_1004511_pt1 | contig 10415 bp, 3 predicted proteins | sample HulkmetaG_FD_191571 | JGI IMG/M metagenome (GOLD analysis project Ga0256914, IMG submission 191571) | Hydrothermal chimney microbial communities from Main Endeavour vent field at the Juan de Fuca Ridge, Pacific Ocean - Hulk | ecosystem: Environmental > Aquatic > Marine > Hydrothermal vents ...
TTGGGGCTCCAGGTTTGCGTTGCCGATCGTCGTGCTCAATCCCATCCCCACTTCGAAGTCCGGGTTGGTGTAGAGGTACGCGTACTCGGGAATTTCGAGAAAGTGTCCGTAAGAGAAGTGAATCACCCCGCGCTCCGTAATTGGGTAGGCCACACCGATGCGTGGGCTAATCTGGTCTTTGGGCGTCGCCGGTTTGTACCAAAATTCCTTTCGTTCCTCCAGCGTGTAAGGGATCAACTGGTCTTTTGGCAAAGTTGGATCCCAATTCTTGTACTTGTGTACTGGCCGAATCGGATTGTAAACATCGGGATCACGGGGATCCGCCAGAATCTTGCCATCGGGCCAGAAACGCTCGTAGCGAACCCCAATGTTGACGATCATGTCCTTCAGCTCAATCTTGTCCTGAATGTACCAGGCAAGTTCCTGAGGATGATGCACGTAGGTGTCGTAGTTCGGCGAACTCTCGAAACCGGGTACCCAGGGGTAGGGTACCAGCGGCTTCCAATTGGAACGTTCATCGACGAGAATGGTAAAGGCTTCCATCCAGAGTTTGTTCCAGCGGTATTCAAGACCTGTTTTCACCTCGTGCGTTTTGTTGACCTGGCTCGTAATGTCGAACTTGAAGATGTGGGTCTGCGTCGAGCGGTAGCTGTGCCCCATGCTCACGCCTCCCGCGTAGAAACGGTAGCCCGAACTGGCGTTAAAACGCAGCGGGCTAACGTAGCGGGGATCGTACGGATCTTCGTACACGTAGGCCTTGTGTTTGCTGTAGAAATGCGAGTATTTGAGGGTGTAGAACGTTCGCGGGCTCAGTTGGTGCGTCCAGGTTAAGATGCCTGTGTAGCCGCGTTTGTAGTGATTCGGCACGCCGTCTGGATTTAACTTGAACTTGTGTGCGTAGTTCTTCCACCAAATGTCGTCAGCCAACAGAGAAAGCGTCAACTTAATGTTCGGTGTAATCGGTTGAGCCAATTTCAGGTGACCGCTGTACTTTCGGTAAGGATTCATCGGTACAGGCTTGCCATCGCCCGTTTCCTCGATGTGCCATTTGTCCGGGTCCGGGTTGCTAAAATCATTGGAATCCTGTGGGGAGTAGCGCCGAACACCCCACAACCAACCCTCGCTGTTCAGATAACGTCCCGTGAAAAGAAACGTCGCTTTCCCCAATCCCAACGGACCGCTCAAACTCGTTTGCAAATCCTGCACAGCCAGAGGGTTTACATCTTCAATGTGGTAGAAAATGTTCTTGTGCGTGCTCAACCAGTCTCCGAAGTAAAACGTAGCCTCACCGCGGAATTTATCCGAGCCTTCTTTCGTGACAATGTTTACCACGCCTGACATGGCCTGGCCGTACTCCGCATTGAACGTGCCACTCACCACCTCCAGCTCCTGAATTGCGTTGTTCTCCACCGAGATGGCCAAGCCGGAGCTAAAGGGGTCAGTCACACTGATGCCGTCGATCATGTAGACGATCTCTCCAGCGCGGCCTCCTCGGATGTGGAGCTCGCCGGCCGCGCCCTCAACAACACCCGCCTGCAGCGACAAGACCTGCCGGAAATTCTCAACCGGCATCGCCTGAATCTGTTCACTGCTCAGGATGGCGCGGCTAGACGTGATGTCTGGCTGAATAAGCGGACGTTCCGCAACCACCTCAACCGTCCGGCCAAGGTCGACAACGGTCTCCTCGAGCCGGAAATTCACCGTCGTCGTGAGATCGACGCGCACCACAACTCCGATTTTCCGCTCACGAGTAAAGCCAATCATCGATGCGACAAGATTGTAGGTGCCAGGTGGGACGTTGAGGATCACGTACTCACCATTTGCGTCGGTGGCCGCGCCGAGGGCTGTGCCCTCAATGATGATGTTGACACCAGGCAACGGATCCCCGGTCTTGGCATCCTGCACTTTGCCCACGATCTTGCCGGTGGTCCCCGCCAAGAGGCCCCAGGGCAGCAATGCCAGGTAGACGCCGGCCAGAAGGGCCACTCGTCTCATGGTGCACTCCTCCTCACATTTCTAACCAGGAAGAAATCGACCTGCGCAAGCGCACACTGCACACGCTAATCATGCTCCGTCCGGACAAAAGAAGAGAAATACCGCAGGAAAGAACAGCATTCATGCCGCAAAGCCCTGCTGAGGATGGGAAAGGTGAGAACAATGTGGAAGGGCGGTGATCCAAAAATTCCCTCAATGGCTCCGCTCAACCCCTGCTCAAGGTGGGTTACAGGACCGCCGCAGTTAACAAAAAAACGGGATCGTGGGTGAAGGCCCGATCAGTCGCAGGCAGCACAAAACACACGCTGAAGCCATACAGGCCCGCCTCACGCCTCTACGCAACTCTTGTCGCCGTCCCGCGGCGCATACCGTGGCACGCGTCTTTTCGTTGCTCGTTCGTGCCTCACGCGCAGACGACGGCTCTACGAAATAAGCCAGCAGCCAGACACCCGATCCTGCCCTGGACAACTCGTCAAAACTCAACCGCCACAGAAAAACGTTGAGCGTTCTGTAAGCGCCCGAAGTTTGCGTATGCGTAGTCAAGACGCAGAGCAAACGTCCCAACGGAGTAACGAAGACCGCCACCTACAGTTAGCCCCTGCTCACTCTGCGTATCAAACAAGGAACGGTAGCCAGCACGCAACGACACCAACCCATTCCACGTGTATTCGGCACCGACGTTCATGCGTTCCACGTTGTCGTTCGGATGAATTGCATCTGCAGCAAGCGTCAGGCGGTTTGCAGAGGTCCGAACGACATCCAACGCCACCCCCACACGGAACAACAACGGCAAGGGCCACGAATCTGTTTGCAAATGGCCCGGAATGCGGTCGTTGCTGCCGTAGGCTTCAGGGTTGATGTCGAAATATCGCCGTGTGTTCTGTCCTTCCATGCGCATGTTGGTACCGAAATTGGAGATGCTCATGCCAATGGTCATGCCGTGGAACTGCGTCGTGAACAAAGTACCCACATCGAAGGCGAAACCCGACGCCTGCATGCGCCAGATCCCTTGGTGGATGTACTTGAAATTAAAACCGATCGAGAAACGATCCGTCAGGCTTCGCCCGTACGAAACCGCAGCGGCAAAATCGCCCGCGTCGAAGTATTCACCCGTCCCTTCGGGCTTCCGCTCCGTGCGCACCTTCATCTCGCCCATATTGAGGGCGGTTAGGCTGGCACCCAGTGTACCAAAATTGCCGAGATCGATCGACAATGCCGCGTAGTCAAACGATACGCCCGCGATCCACTGCGTGTGTAGCAGGATGACCTCGTTTCTGTTGAGCCGAGAAATCCCACCGGGATTCCAGTAAAGTGCGGTCACATCGTTGGCCACGGCGACAAAAGCACCGCCCATACCCAGCGGGCGCGCCCCTACGCCGATCTTGAGGAACTGAGCTGCCGTGGTCGCGACCTTGTTCACGGCAAAAGCCGGGATTGGCAACACCAAGCACAACACAAGGAGCACTGCAAACATTCTTCTTTTCTTCATTCCAAGATACCCTCAGCAACAAAACCCAACGCTAACATCCAACGGACGAGACTCGCCAGTTTTCCTTTTCGGTCCAGATTCCCTTTCCTCACCGATGAGCTCAAACAGATTCTTCACAATCTTAGGATGTAGCACTTTAGCCGCCTAGTACAGCAAGACAAACCGGCTTTCCCTCGCTAGTAGATCCGATGGCTTCGTTTGCTTCTTGCCAACCGAAATCCGGCGTTCCGGAGTAACCGCTCAGCTTTTTCCACAGTCAAGCGTGGCAATCTAACCAACACCGCCTTCTATTGAGGTTGTAGGAACTTCTCTGCTCAAGTAGCTTTTCTTTTCCTCCGGCGCGAGCGTCTCAAGGTCAAGTTCTACGGCTTCTCGGATGTTCTCGAGCACTTCTTCCATTGGATCCCCCTGCGTGTAACATCCACGCAGTTCGGGACAGTACGCGGGATACCCAAAATCGTCTTTTTCAATTACAATGCTCACCTTCGTCGACGCCGCTCCCACCTTACTTAGAGAAAAACGTCACTTAATGATCGCAAACTTCCCGATCTTCTCTCCAATCCCGGGAGCATCCACATGGTAGATGTACACTCCGTACGCAATGTCCATCCCACTCTGCGAAAGGAGATTCCAAGGCTCAGCTCCGTCCTCCAATGCAGCGTAGTGGTGCAGCGTCTGGACCAGCTCTCCGTTGATTGTGTAGATCCGGATGGTACACTCACGAGGCAAATGGATGAAGTAGATCCTTCGCTCGCCACGTCCCGAACGAACATCCGGTTTGGGCTCCCACTCCGCCGCAGCTACGTACGGGTTCGGCACCACAGCGATCCGATCAAGCTCAGACTTGGCTCGCTTCTTGTCCTCTTTCGCTCGCTCGGTTTCAAACTCGAAGCGGTCCAGATGTGAGAACGGTTTCTTGGAAGCAATCAAGAAGACGTCACCAGGTTTTGGCTTAACCAGCGGCACAGCCACAGTGTCCACCGGATTGCCCATCGGATCGTAAACAATTGAGTCCTTGGGCGTGTAAAAGAAGACTTGCCAGGTACCCACGGGACGACTCTTGATTCCGAACTCCAGCGGCACAATCTTGTCCTGGGGGCTGATGGCCGAGTCACCATCGGTGTCGAAGAAAACGAACTCAACCGTGTCGCCCCGCGTGGCGTTGATGACCAGAAAGTTGGCCGGTCGGTGGTTGTACGAGGTCGCCACAACGTGATCAAAGACGTGGATTTCGTAGTCCGCCGGGAATGGCACACCACCGCTCGGGTACTTCTGCACGATGTACCGGAAGTTGCAGTCGCCTACCAGCCATCCACTGCGCTCCGGATCAGCCACAAGCGGATCGTCTTTTACAGTAACCTGCAAACCGTGCTCGTAGGGGTTGTTGTCTGAACCATCCAGGTAAGGCGAGTTCTTGATCAAGTAGCGAGCGTAGCTTACAACATACCTGTCCGTAATGGGCATCCGGGTGAGATCGAGAATCTCAATCCAATCGCGTTCTTCGTTGACACGGTAGTCCAATCCCGGCTCGTACACCTCCCCCGAGGCCAGGTTCACCACCTTGACCGTGGACGGAATGATATGCTTGTGCTCCGGGTTCAGTCGGGCAACCAGCACGGAATCAATCGGCACTGGCGGAAAAACACTGCTGTCGTAGGCCGTGTAGTAGTAACGCCAGTTCACCTCCAGGGTGTCGCTGATAACCTCGTCCAGATCCCGCATCGAGTAGGTTGTGTGCGACTCTGTCGTGTCATCGAACGTAATCTCGTAATGGTGGCGATCCCGAACCTGGTTTGGATCGATCACTTTTACACTAACCACACCCGTCCCCGGACCCTCGTGCGCCAGTTGCCCGCCGAAGATCCGAGCTGGGACGTAGCCCGCACTGGGCGCCTGAGGAGTCACAATTGCCGTGTTCACGTCGGGCACGTAGTGGCCCGAATTCGGAGGATCCTCAATGAAGGCTTTCGGGCACTCGGTCGGTGGCACTTCGATTGTATCGCCCTTGTCGTACGAGACAACGGCGTAGTAGTATTTCTGTCCGTTAACCACGTTTGTGTCCACGAACGAGTGCCGTAGACCCGTGTCATCACCCATGTAGTAGTGGATACCGTTCACTTGCTCTACTTTGTGCGGCCCCTTGATCCCGTCCTTCAAATCAAACCGCGCAATGGGCTTCCACAACTTCGGGTTGCCTTGGGCATCCGTGATCACCAGCGCGTCGTTGAAGCCGATGTCCGTGCCACGGTAAATCGCGTACCCTTCGAAATCGTAACCGTACACCGGGTCACGGGAGTATTCCGCGGTGTCGTCCCAGTAGAGGGTAACTTTTCCGTCGCCGGGTACAGCCGTCAAATGCGGCTTGAGCGGAGCTTTCGCGAAACGGTACCCGGCGTTGTAAATCTTCTGAACGATCTTCGCCGTGCGGAACAGGTCGTTTTTGTCGTAGCCAAACAGAAGCGCGATCGAAAACCGCCGCTGATCGTGCGGAGCTACTTTTACCGGACCCGAGGCGTACATGAAAATGTTATCTGTGTTCTGCTGGAAAAGCGAATCCACGATGCCGGAGGCCATCTGACGCCAGATGTCTTCATCCTGACTTGCCCAAATGTCACCGTAACCGAACACGGAAAACGTTGTCAGGCCGATCTGGTCCGCCTCATCCAGGTCGGTCTCATCGAAGTTCGGTTCCCCGTGCGTTGGCACACCGTCGCCTTCCCCAGGATCGGGACCCGGGTAGCCTGGATCTTCTGGACCAAGACCATCGGCTCCTACGTCATCGATCAACGGGTTCCAATCGCCATCATTGTCGATGTCGTCTTGCATGCTCTCGTCAACCATTCCGTCTTCATCGTTGTCGATGCCGTCGTAAGGCTCCCCAGGACTCTCCAGGAATTTGTAGCCCAGGTAGCCAGGCCGCCAGCCGGTGTGCTCACCACGAAAATCGTGGTCCCAGGCGTAGACCATGTCCAGTTTGGTGTTGTAGTAGCCGTCGTCGTCGCTGTAGTCGTCTGCACCGCCGATGTGGGGGTCACCGTACATTCCCAAATAGATGCGTTGCAGAGTGTCGGCTCCTACATTTTCCATCTCGTAAACCCAGAAAATGCAGTCCTGGGCTAGGGTGTGAGCCCACTGGTAGCCCCGTACTTCCACCTGAACACCCAGACCACGACGTTCGGGATCATTCACCGGATCCGGGTAGAAGTCAAACTCGGCGTTGTTGTAATCGTCCATTACGTAGTAGCTTTCCTGGTCGGCCGTGACAACGCCGACACCGTACTCGCCGATCCATTTGCCGGCCCAATCGCGGCTTTTGTTCGGCCAGTAAGGTGGCCAAGTCGACGGCCGATCACTCATCGCGATGTACTCTTGAGCCGAATCCGCGTAACCGGGCAAAGGTTCCCAACCCCAGGGCAACCCGTTGGGGGCCCGATCACCGCCTACGTCCAGGCCATCTGAAACAATGTGGCGGCGCATGCCGTGGATGTCTCTGACTTCGCCTGCCACCAAAATTCCGAACTCGAAACCGTACCCGTGTCCACTTCCTTTTGGCCACTGTAGCGACGGTTCCGTGCGCGGTTTGCCAATCGAACCGTAGTTGTAGAAAAGGGTAACGATCTGGTTCCCGTTGTGAATGCCCTGCTTCCGCCATTCGTGATTCCCGTGCGGCCCAGCCGTAGCCTTCACACTTTTCAAAAGCCGTTCCATCCGCTGGTGGTAGGCATCCCACTCCGCCTGGCTTGCGGATTTGTCCGGCCAGGGATGTTTCTGCTGCGCAAAAGCGGCCATCGCAACAAAAGCTACCGCAGCAACCAACGTTGTGCAAAAAAGTCTCGAGCGGTATTTCATGCAACTGCTCCTACGTTACCTTGGTGCAGCAAAACTCGCCGTTTGTCGCCCGTCTCTCCCCGGGTCAAAAACCCAAGGACAAACCGACAAACACCTGTCTCGGCTGCGAATACCAGTCAGGACGATTGAGGTAATCTGTCAGGTGGTGGCGTCCGTACTCGTCGCCATGGTCCGGTACGTACGTTGGGATCAACGAATACGTGGCTCGACCGGTGTCGTTGTACACGTAGTTCTCGTTCAACTGGTCGAACAGGTTGTAGACTTTAAGAAAAAGAGTCAATCGCAGTTTGTCAAACCGGAAGTCCCTGTAGGCATGCAGATCGAAGTTGTACCGAGGGGGTTTGCGACCGGAATTGATCACATCCAGCCTGGCGCCTTGGAACTCCGGTGTGTAAGGCAGCCCCGATCCCATCCTAGCCAACAAACTCACACCCCATTTGCCTGGCTCCGTCAGCGACACGGTGGCATTCAGCGTGTGTCGCTGGTCCCAGTCCAGAGGCAACGCGCGGCGCGGACTCTCGCGCGGGGGGACCGTTTGCAAATCGTAAAACCGACTCAACGGATCGCTCGAGTTGCCTTCAGCCACGGAATACGTGTAGTCCAACGTCGCTGACAGCAACCCGGTACGGCGTTTCTCCAGCGAGAGTGTGAGCCCTTTCACGTGCCCGTAGTCCGCATTGGCGTACCGGGTGTAGTAGTCACCGCGTGAGTACAGCTCAACTACCTCGGTACCAAGAAGGTCGTTAATGTCCTTGTAAAAGGCAATGACCTCGATTCCAATGTCGTTACCCAATTGCTGCTGCAAACCGACCTCGTACTGAACCGTGCGCTCAGGTTTCAGATCAGCATTGCCCAGGTTGCTGCGAAAGCGCCCGCTGATCACCTCAAATTCCGGGTTCGAGTACAGGTAGGCAAAACCCGGCATCTGGAAAAAGTGCCCGTACGAAAAGTGAATGATCCCTCGATCCGTGATTGGATAGGCAATGCCCAAGCGCGGGCTCCACTGCATCTTGGCCTTCACCTTCCGGAGCTTGAGCTCGCTCAGAGACTTACGGTTCCCTGCAATCAGTTTCTTGTCGCGAGGGTCAGCAGGCACATACCAGTTCGCGTTGAAGTAGTCGAAACGCACGCCGATGTTCACGATCATGTCGGCGAGTTCGATCTTGTCCTGCACGTAGTACGCCCCCTCGTACGGTTCACGCAGATACTGGTTGTTACTCGTACTCGTTTCCGGCGTGTGAATGGTTGGAATCCAGTTGTAAGTGTCACGGATGTCGATGTAGTACGAGTGGTAGCGAAGTCGGTGGGCCCGAGCTTCAAAACCCGTCTTGATCTGGTGACGTCGATTGACCTGCGAAGTCAGGTCGAAGCGCACCACGTAGCTGCGAGAATTTCGGTAGGTGTGGGTTTTGCTTTGCCCGCCAGCGTAGAACTCGTGTCCAGGGGTATTCAGAAGGACATTGGGCAGGTAGCGCGGGTCGCGCCAGTCTTTGTACAAGTACGATTTGTAGTCGTACTCGTAACGCGCCGCTTTCAAGGTGTAGAACGTGGCTGGCGAAAGTGTGTGCGTGAGATCGAGGGTGTGCGAAGCACCCCACGAGTACCTGTTCGGGATGCCTTCGGGATTGTATTTGAAGTTGTGACTGTAGGTTTTGTACTCTCTGTCGTTGAACAACAGCGAGTAACGCAGCTGGAGCGATGGTGAAATCCGAAAGGTCAGTTTGCCCTGGAGCGAAAAACGGCGGTAAGGATTCATGGCCACGTAACGCCCATCACCGCTAAAACCGTTGTCCCTGCGGCCGTTCTGGTTGTAGTCCAGAAAAGGTTCGCCCGGATCGTACTTGCCGTTGCCATTTGCGTCGGTGTACGGTTCGTTGAAATTCAACTGCTGTCCGTACGGGCTGTTCGCCAGGTTGATCACCGTCAGCGAGTCGAGGTAGAGGACATCTCCGGGCAAATGTTCGCGTTTTCCGTAGAGGTAGCCGCGGTCGTTGATGAAACGAGAACTGGCGAAGAAACGAAGCCGCTTGCTCGTAAACGGCACGGGCCCGCTCAGGCTCAGATCAGTGTTAAAAACATTCAGCGGATCCAGCGCTTCGATGTTCTCGAAAATGTCTTTGTGCGAGCTAACACGGTCGCCCGCATACAAAGAGAGTTCCCCGTGGTAGTTCGGCCCGCCATCTTTGGTCACAATGTTCACAACACCCGACATCGCCTGACCGTATTCGGCATTGAACGTACCGCTAACAACCTGCAGCTCCTGAATGGCCGTGTTTTCCACCAGAACCGTCGAGCCACCCCAAAACGGGTTGTCCACCGGGATACCGTCGATCATGTAAGCCACTTCGCCGGCCCGACCACCTCGGACGTGGATTGCTCCGCTCGCGCCTTCCACAATGCCGGCTTTAGTTTTCAGCACATCCGCGAAGTTTTCGACGGGTAGCTCCTTGATCTGTTCAGCAGTAACAATGGCCCGGCCTGAGGTGATGTCCTTCTGAACGAGCGGCTTCTCGGCAACGACCACCACTTCGCTCATCTCAATGGCCGTCTGCTGGAGCCGAAAATTGACCTCCGTCGTAAGATCAACACGCACCAAGACGTTCTTTTGGACGACTGGCTGGTAGCCGATCATCTGCGCCTTGACGGCGTACGTCCCCGGGGGCACGTTGATAATGAAGTACGAACCGTCCGGACCAGTAGCAGCGCCCATCGTGGTACCCACGATGACCACGTTCACGCCAGGGAGTGGGTCGCCTGTTTCGGCGTCACGTACAACCCCGGCGATTTTTCCGGTGGTGCCCGCCAGGAGAAAAGCGGGTGTGAGCGCTACAAGAGCAAATGCGAGCCCTTTTCTGGCTGCACTCAACGCGTTGCCCAAAACACGCATCACCTGGAACTCCTCGTTGATTCTTGACATCCCAAGTTTCCGTCAATATATTAAAGGGTGTCTCAAAAAGCAAGACGAAAGCCCACACTTCGCCTCCAGGCACTCCCCCGTCCCGGGACCCCAGTCCTAACAGGCACGTGTGAGTCTGGAGCGGAACTGCGCCAACGCGAAATTGCCGCACGGAGGATGAAGCAA
>Ga0256914_1004513_pt1 | contig 10414 bp, 10 predicted proteins | sample HulkmetaG_FD_191571 | JGI IMG/M metagenome (GOLD analysis project Ga0256914, IMG submission 191571) | Hydrothermal chimney microbial communities from Main Endeavour vent field at the Juan de Fuca Ridge, Pacific Ocean - Hulk | ecosystem: Environmental > Aquatic > Marine > Hydrothermal vents ...
CTCCTTTTCATGGTCACAAAGTAGTTGAGACAGGTTTTGTAGATGCTGGATAGTTTAATTTTCGAGGAACAACATGAAACGAGAAAACATCAGGAACGTGGCAATCATTGCCCATGTAGATCATGGTAAAACCACTTTGGTAGACGAGTTATTTCGCCAAAGCGGAATGTTCCGCCAGAACCAACGGGTGGAAGAGCGTCTTATGGATTCCATGGACCTTGAAAGAGAGCGTGGTATAACCATTGCGTCAAAAAATGGTGCTTATTATTACAAGGATTACAAAATTAACATCATAGACACTCCTGGCCATGCGGACTTCGGCGGCCAGGTGGAACGCGTTCTGCGCATGGCAGATGGGGCCCTGCTGCTGGTGGATGCCCAGGAAGGTCCAATGCCTCAAACCTTTTTTGTGGTGAAGAAGGCCTTGGCCGCCAGCCTTCCAATTTTGGTTGTGGTCAACAAAATGGATAAAGAGGCCGCCCGTTGTCACTGGTGTGTAGATCAGGTATTCGATCTTCTAGCCAGGCTTGATGCACCAGATGAAATCTTGGATTTTCCAGTGGTTTATGGTTCGGCAAAAGAGGGGTACATGGTACCAGATCCCGAAGATGTTCCGGTACCGGGTGAAGGAATGGATCTGATTTCTGAAATGATCGTCAACCATATTCCTCCGCCATCTGGAAACCCAAATGAGCCCCTTCAATTACAGATTAACACGATAGATTATTCCCCTTATTTGGGCAGGCTTGGTATTGGCAAGTTGTCAAATGGAACTCTTGGCATCAATGATTCCGTAGTTGTTGCCAGGAGAGATGGCTCCATAATGCCAGTCCGAATAACAAAGATATTCACATTTTCAGGTAACAGGCAGGTGCCAGTGGAACAGGCCTCCACTGGAGATATAGTGGCAGTAGCAGGCATGGAAGATGTGACCGTAGGAGTTACTTTCACAGATCCGGATGATCCCAGGCCGCTGCCGTTGATAGAAATTGATCCCCCCACCATTTCCATGCACTTCATCCCCAATGACGCACCCTTTGCTGGACAAGAAGGCAAGTTTGTTACCTCACGCCACCTTGAGGAACGTCTTTCCAGAGAGGCCTTGGCCGATGTAGCCCTCAAAATAGAGCCACTGAGCGACGGGGTGGGTTTCAAGGTGTCCGGACGTGGCGAACTGCATTTGTCCATCCTGATAGAAAAGATGCGGAGGGAAGGCTATGAGTTTCAGGTAACCCGGCCAAAGGTGATCATGGAGGAGAAAGATGGGCAACTTATAGAGCCTTACGAGGAACTCACCGTAGATGTGGATGAACGTTATCAGGGCGTGGTGATCGAAAAACTTGGAAGACTTAAAGGCGTGTTGGATGACATCCAAACAGACGGCTCCATGGTCCGTATGAAATTTATCGTACCTACTAGGGGCTTGCTTGGATACCGATCTCAATTTTTAACTGATACCAGGGGCATGGGGGTGATGAACTATGTCTTTTCCCATTGGGGCCCTTATGCTGGGGAGATCCAGCATAGATCGTCAGGCGTCATGGTGGTGAAAGAAAATTGCAGGAGCGTAGCATACGCGCTTTACAATCTTCAAGATCGTGGCAGGCTTTTTATAGGACCAGGAGAAGATGTTTACCGCGGCCAGATAATAGGTGAACACTGCCGTGCTGCTGATCTCATAGTGAATCCTGCTAAAGGTAAAAAGCTGACCAACATGAGGGCCTCGGGCTCTGATGATGCTGTGATTCTTTCGCCTCATCTTGAGATGAGTTTGGAAGAGTGCATTGCCTATGTGAATGACGACGAATTGGTGGAAATAACGCCCAAGGCAGTGAGACTCAGAAAACGGCATCCAGAAAGGGTGCGGGCATAGAGAGCCGGAATCTCGAATAAATGGTCAACAGGGATGCATCTTTGATATCTTTTCAAACCCCGATTGTTGTCCTTGCAGAAGGGTGAAATTTACCTATTTTTTTTGGCCTAAAGCTTGCTAAGGGAATGTTTACCGGTTTACATTTTAAAAATTATCTCAATTTGTGATAGGTAAAAAAAACAAAATTAAAAAAGGAGAGGGAATTATGCGTAGTATTGGAAAAAAAGTTTTGATTTTCTTTGCAGCCACCAGCTTGGCTTTGGCTGTAATGGCCTGCAGTCAGCAAGAAGGTGAGGGACCAGCCCAGAAGGCTGGTAAAAAGGTTGATGAGCTGATGGAAAAGGCAACCGAAAAAGTCAGCAAGGCAGCTGATCACATCCAGGAAAAAAGCAAGGAGGTTACTGACAAAGTTGTCTCAAAGGCCAAAGAGACGGTAACTTCCACCAAAGAAACCGTTCATGAGATGACCAGTCATGGAAAGAAAGAGGCTGCCAAAGGCGGCGACGCCATGCATGAAATGGCCAGCGAGACCCAAAAGGCTGCCCAGGAAACCAAGCATGAAATGGCAGCCAATGCTACAGAAACACCGAAAGCTGAAGGCAAAACCCTGCATGAGATGGGAAAGGAGGCTGTGGAGAAGGCAAAAGAAGGTGCGGCTGATAAGATCCATGAAATGGGGGACAAGGCCCACAAAAAAATCAAAAAACATATAGAAGGCTGCTAAATTCAGAAAGCTAATTTTTACCCTCAAAGCTAAAAAAACCAGCAGGTACATAACTTTGGTGCGCCTGCTGGTTTTTTAATTCAATAAGTTACATTCTCTGGATCATCTCCAATAAGCTTTTTTGAAAGATGATCCACCTCGCTTCTTTAGTTGGTATACAATATAGATAAACAGCGAAAAATGAAGATTTAGGGCGAAAATCAAGGTAGACAAGTTCTTGGTTCATGTTGTAAAAATATTCGCAAATTCTAGGTTGGACTTTTTCATAGAATATTCAAATAAAATATTTTTCTTAATGGAAACTCATCAACAAACGTAATTGCTTGATTTTTTAGAAAATCGAACAAAGGCTTAACAAATAAAGTCAAAATAAAAAAGTCAGAACGAGAGGTGTGCAATGGAAGAAAGATGGAATTGGCTTGCTGGCGGCTTGGCATTGGGCCTGACCTGTCTGCTCGCTGTTTATTTGATCAAACCCATTGGTGTTTCCACTCAGTATGTGATCCTTGACGGAATGATATGGAATGCCGTATCAGGAGATCTTGTCAAAAAGGACCCTGCTGCCCCCAAAGGCTACAGCAGTCGCAATCCTTATCTAAACAAGAGCGGTGGCAAATATGCCAAGAATATTGCCAATCCGGTCAATTACAGCTTTATTTTTGTCTTGTCCATGATATTAGGGGGCATATTATCATCCTTAACCGCAGCAAGTAGGGCGTCTGTTTCTGAGCGGGTAGCTCCTCCAGTATGGCAGAAGCGGTTTGGGAGTGATCCAATAAAACGCTATTTTTTCGCTTTCTTGGCGGGGGTGCTTGTTTTGTATGGAGCCCGGCTCGCTGGAGGTTGTACCAGCGGACACATGATAAGCGGCATGATGCAGACCTCGTTAAGTGGTTATCTGTTTGCAGCAGGTGTTTTCGCATCTGGGATTCCGCTGGCAGTAATCTTGTTCAAAGATTCAGGTAACTAAGGAGGAGAATATGCACATATTGGAAGCTGTAATATTGGGAACCCTGTTCGGTTTTGTTCTGCATAGAATTGGTGCTGCCAATCCCCAAAATATCATCAACATGCTGCGACTAAAAGATCTACACTTGATGAAAGTCATTCTTTTTGCCATTGGTTTCAGCTGCTTGTTTTTGTTTCTTGGTCTGCACTTTGGCCTTGTACCCAAAAGCCATATTCATGTTAAGACTGCATATGTTGGGGTGATTGTAGGTGGATTGATTTTTGGTTCTGGGTTTGCGATTGGGGGTTATTGCCCGGGCACTTCCCTGGTAGCACTTGGATCCCTGCGCAAAGATGCCCTAGCTTTTATATTGGGCGGCTTGACCGGCGCATTTTTGTTCATGCTTTCTTTTGGATATTTGAAGCACACATTCCTATTCAATAAAATAGCCGGGGGCAAGGCCACGCTAGCCGATACCGGGATTGCAAAATACCATGCGCTAATAACCGGCTTTCCTGGCGTGGCTGTCGGGGTGGCAATTGGGGCGCTTTTTATGGTAATAGCCGTTTTGCTTCCTCTCTCCACAGGAAACTCAGACAACTAATCATCATTGTAACAGTTTGTCCGGTTCTATTAAGAGAAACAGGTTTTGATATTTAATGGCTTGTGGGTGTCTCCATGGTGAAGCCTAGGGATGCCCGCAGCCTCCTTGCAAAGGTCATTGTCGACTTATTTTCCTATTTTTAAAGCGTTATGGCCAAATAAGACTGCTCAAGATCCTGCTGGCTATAAAATCTTGTTTTGCCATTCTTCGAATCTTTAGCCCCTTGGTTTCGTAAAGGCCTTTTAATCCTTTGCAAATTCATTATCACTAACTATAATTAACTTAAATGTTGTTAATGTTTTTAGTGTTGATCTTATAGTTAGCAGGTTGTTATTTTTGTTACAAAGTTGTTTGGCATGTGCGCACCATAGAAAGGGGGAAGTTACATGGATAAAAAAGAATTGTGTGAAAAGATACAGCAGATTTATCCAGACATTGGCAAATGCGGCATCAATTTGGATGCTCACTATGACGAAGATAAAAAGAGATGGGTGGTTCATCTTGAGCGTGAAGGCAAAAGCCTTGAGACATATTTGGAAGATGAAGATATAAAGGCTTGTATGGAGGGCAAACAGTGCGTTGCCCTCGGCATTCAGATAGGCGAGTTATCCAGGGACATAAAAGAAATGCCTCCAACCAGGCAGTCAGAAGGCGTATAATTACTTTGATGGGGCTGCTGAGTGCAACAACAGCCTCAAATCGGCAACAACTTTTGAGTCCTTAGAATATGATAAAATCTGACCACTGTTTCTGTAAACGGCAAGAATTAGTTCTGGAACCAAGCCGTATTCAGTGCAGGGATAATTATCGAAATCTCAATTTTCATACCAGCAAGGGCAAGGGCTTTTCAACACTTTTTGTGAAGCCGGGCTTTTTCCTCCAGCAATTGCGCTGTTATACTGATAGCTATTTCCTCTGGAGTTTGGGCGCCGATGGGCAATCCCACAGGAGTCTTTACGCGACTAATTTGGCTGGCCGAAAAGCCTTCGTCCTTCAATTTATCAAAGAATTGTTCTTTCTTACGCCTGCTTCCAAGCAGGCCTATAAATCTGGCAGGCGAGCGAAGTGAAGCACGCAGGGCATCAAGGTCAGATTCATGGGCTCTTGTACATATTACAACAAAGTCATCTGGCGTGACCGAAAGAGGAATGCCCTCAAACGGCTTCGAAAAATCGTCTATTTGGAAGGCCCTCACACTGTCTGGAAGGTCGCCTTTTTGTGTGAAATTCGCCCTGTCATCAAGTAACGCTACTATAAAGCCTGCAAATGCAGAGGCCTTGCATAGTGCTCTGCCCACATGGCCAGCCCCCAGAACAAAGAGTCGGGATTTTCTGCTCATAGGTTCAATGAAAATGGTAGCCTGGCCGCCGCACGCCATTTGGGAATGACTGCCGGATAAATTCACTTCTATCACCTTGCACCTCATCTCCTCTATGGCCAATACACCAGACTCAATGACATATTGTTCCAGTTGGCCTCCGCCCAACGTACCTTCATGGGAGCCATTGGCAAAGACAATCATTTTGGCGCCAGCCTTTCTAGGTGTTGAACCTGTGGTCTTGATGACCGTTGCCAAGGCTAATGCCACATCCTGTTCCAGAAGATCACAAACCCTTTTTAAGATGTCCAAACCAATTCCCTTCTTCCTTTTTGGATTGAGTTTTATGTTTTTGGGCTAGTGCTTCAACTACTTTTTTGGGCGTGATGGGAAGGGAACGCAAACGGATTCCTGCGGCAGCAAAAATGGCATTGGCAACGGCTGGTGCAATAGGCGCGGTACCCACCTCACCCACGCCAGTAACTTTTTCACCACTTTCCACAATATGGACATCTACTTCAGGTGTCTCAGAGATTGTCAAAATTGGGTAGTCATCAAAATTGGCAGTGGACACTCCACCGTTTGAAAACTGTACCTCTTCTTTAAGTGCCGCACTCAGGCCAAAAAGGATACCGCCTTCCACTTGCTGTTTAACGATTGTAGGATGGAGCGCCCTTCCGCAATCAACAGCACATATGACTTTATGAACCCTGATAGATCCTGTTTCGGGTTCAACGCTCACGTCCGCCACCACAGCAATATATGTGTAGACCAGATAGTGCTGGGAAATCCCCAACGCCCTGTTTTTTCTGGGTTTTCCTGGCCATTCTGCCTTTTGGGCAGCAGTTTCTAACACTTTTCTCGCTCTTGGGCTGCCTTTTAAATGGTCCAGCCTGAATTGGAGAGGATCTCTTCCAGCCTGCCAGGCAAGTTCATCCATGAAACTTTCCACAGTAAAACAATTATGCGAATTACCAACCGATCGCCAGAAACCAACAGGAACGGGTGCCTGATCCTCTTTTATCCACACATACTCGAGATGCAGATGTTCAAAGTCGTAGGCTGAATTATGTATAGATTCAACCGCCGAGGGATCGATGCCGTCTTTGAGAAGGGACGGAGCAATCCTGGCATAGACAGATGGGGCAACCACCTTGTGCTTCCAGGCTGTAATGAGGCCATTGTCATCGAGTCCTGCCCGGATATGAGCACAATTGGCTGGTCTGAAGTAGTCGTGCCTGAAATCCTCTTCCCTGCTCCACATCAGTTTAACAGGCCTGTTCAGTGCTTTGGCGATTTCAATGGCATCTTTAACGAAATCTACCTCGTACCTCCTGCCAAAGGAGCCTCCAATAAAGGTTATTTTAATGTCTATTTGTTCCGGTTTGAGGCCTGTTTCCTTAACGGCCATTTCCAGTAAATCACCCTGGTTTTGGCATGGTGCCCAAATCGTGCAGCGGTCCTTTTGTAGATGGACGGTGCTGTTCATGGGCTCCATGGTGGCATGGGCCAGATAGGGTAGGAAATAGTTCGCATGCCACTCCTTTTTCGATTTTTTCAGCATTTCATCCGGCCTACCTCGGCTGGTCTTGACGACTCCTTCAACATCAAGCTCTCTTCCTAGAATTTCGTAAATTGAGCTGCTTTGCCAAGTAGGTTTGACACCCTTTGACCAGTTTGGCACCAGTTCGTTGAGGCCTTTTTGGGCGGCTTGAATGGTGGTGGCGCATATGGCAACGCCTCTTGAAAATTTCACAATTTTGTTAACCCCTCTGACTTTGAGTGCTGCCTGTTTGTTGAGGCCTATCAGTTTGGCACCATATGCAGGGGGCCTGCATGTCACGGCATAGAGCATTCCTGGAATGTGTATGTCCATGCCATACTTGGCTGAACCGTTTACCTTCGCAAAGGAATCCAGCCGTTTTGGGGAAGTGCCCAACAAATTGAAATCTTTTTCCTCCTTGAGGGGCGGATCGGCAGGTACAGCCAGGCCAGCTGCTATAGAAACGAGTTTCCCATAACTGATTGACCGGCCAGTGGTAACATCCGTGACTCTGCCCTTAAAGGCCTGGCACTCAGTTGGGCTTATCCCGAATTTTTTGGCTGCTGCCGCAATCAACATTTGTTTGGCTGCGGCCCCCGCCTTTCTCAATGGCATAAAAAAATGGCTGGCAGAGGCACTTCCTGCCGTTACCTGGGTTTTCCAAACAGGGTCCATGTACTGGTCTGCCACTGGCGCCTGTTTCACTCTTACACAGCTCCAGTCTGCCTCTAGCTCTTCAGCAACGATCATGGGAAGAGAGGTGAAGACTCCCTGACCAATCTCACATTGAGAGCAAAAAATAGTGATCGTATCATCAAAGGAGATGTGGAGCCATCCGTTTGGAGAGAAACCACTCAGCCTTTCGGTGCAAACGTCTTGATCCTTGGTGACCAATATCGCCCCCAACGAGTCTCGCCATTCCACCAAAGTGAGTCCGGCAGCACCGAAAAAACCCTTCAAAAATTGGCGCCGGGAAAGGGAATCCATCATGTTTTCACCCTGCTGGCCCTCAAAATTGCTCTTTTGATCCTGTTATAGGTTCCACAGCGGCAAAGATTTGAGTCCATTGCTTGGAGAATATCCTCTTCAGATGGGTTGGGATTGGAATTTAGCAACTCCAAGGCCCGCATGATCTGGCCAGGCTGGCAGTATCCGCACTCCGGCACCTCTTCCTCGAGCCAGGCGACTTTCAGATAATGATCACGAGGCAGGCCTTCAATGGTCAAAATTTCTTTGCCCTCTACCCTTTTGACAGGAATTTGACAGGAGCGTTCTGCTATTCCATCAATGTGTACCGTGCAGCAGCCGCACAAGCCTACCCCACAGCCCCATTTCGTGCCAGTAAGTCCAAAATGTTCTCTCAAGACCCATACCAACGCAGTATCTGGATCATCTTCATAGGAATAGAATTTTCCATTCACCTTTAGTCGAATCAATTTCGTGCGCCTTTTCCTTTTTTAGAAAAATTTATTTATCAACCAGTTCCACAGAGTCTGTCGGAGCTTATAATACTTGTGATTCGAATAAATAGCCAGCTCAAATAAAAAGGCCGGCTAAGAGCCGGCCTTAAAATCGATTTTACAGTTTGCTACTGATTTAATGATGGCCTTTCATCTCATGTTTCATTTCATGTTTGGCCTTTTCCTTCATTTCCGTGGCATTACACTCTTTGGCCTTTTCCTTCATTTCATGCTTCATTTCGTGTTTCATGGCCTCTACAGCCTCTTTGGCTGCATCGGATGCATGTACCAGTCCGGTTGCTGAAATACCCAGAACAAACATCATGCTCAGTGTAAGTGCTGTCAATTTTTTCATTTTTCTCTACTCCTTTCTTCCTCTTAGGATAAATGTGTTGCTTCATTCGTTAGTTAAGCATTGTTTGTGCCAATGGATATTTTTTGAATAATTTTACATAATTACTTGGAAGATATTGTGAGAATAGATTCACAATGCCGTTGCTCCTTCTTTTTTGTTAAATTGTGTATGAAACCACCTTCAAACGATGTCCGTGCGGAATAAAATTGAATGAAATCGTTTAGATTTTGGGCTGTTACCTAATTGAAGCGTTTTAGAAAACAAAGAAAAATAAAGATAAAACAAATATGTTGAAAAATTACCATACTAATCTAAATTAGTTGTTTTCGTAAACTCAAAAAACCTTGTTTTATAAAATTTCCTTGGGAAAGAGCCAAATGTGGTGCTTTCCAGACATTGGACGTACCCGAGTGCCTCTGCTATTGCCCTTAAGGCCCTAAGTAATTATTTTCCCTGCATGAATTTTATTGACCAGGCGAGAATATACGTAAAGGCTGGAGATGGCGGCCCAGGCTGTATAAGTTTCCGCCGTGAAAAATATGTGCCCAAAGGAGGGCCTGATGGCGGAGACGGGGGGCGCGGCGGAAGTGTGATCATAAAGGCCGATCCGCGTCTCAATACATTGCTTCCTTTTCAGCGCAATCGCACTTTCAAGGCAAAAAATGGCAGGCCCGGCATGTCCAAAAATATGCATGGTAAGAGCGGAGAAGACCTGGTTGTAAATGTCCCGCCTGGGACAGTGGTCAAGGATCCTGAAACAGGCAGGGTACTGGCGGATTTGGTCGAGCCGGGAGAAACCTTTCTGGCAGCCAAAGGTGGGCAGGGAGGCAAAGGGAACGCCCGTTTCGTTACTCCCACGAGGCAAGCGCCACGATATGCTCAGCCCGGCACTCCGGGTGAGGAGAGATGGCTTCTCCTGGAACTCAAATTGATAGCAGATGTAGGACTGGTCGGACCTCCCAACGCTGGCAAGTCTACATTGTTGTCAGCAGTGTCAGCGGCAAGGCCCAAGATAGCAGACTATCCCTTCACCACCGTTACACCTAACCTTGGAGTCGTTTCACTTTCAGGTCACCGAAATGTGGTGATGGCAGATATTCCAGGGTTGATCGAGGGTGCGCATAAAGGTGTTGGCATGGGGCTAGACTTTTTGCGGCATATAGAACGGACAAAGGTGTTGCTCTATGTTATAGATGTTGGAACCCAGGGGCTTGACAAGGCTGTGGAAGACTTCGAAGTTACCAGACAGGAGTTGGCCCAATATGGAGAGGAGCTTCTCCAGAAGCCACAGGCCATTGCACTGAATAAAGTAGATTTGTTGGATGACAAGGCGCTTGATAAGGCACTCTTAGTATTCAAGAAATATAGTCTGCCCGTTTATGCTATTTCTGCAGCTGCACGAAGGAACCTGGATGTCCTCATGGAGGGACTTTATTCGATGATTTACAACAGTGATAAGAAGGTGTAATGAGCGTTGCCACCATGAGTTTGCACAAGAATCACAGGAATCTCCTGAAAGATGCCAAGAATGTGGTGATAAAGGTAGGTAGCGCCGTTCTCTCAGGCCCCCAAGGCCTTGACCCTGCAA
>Ga0256914_1004514_pt1 | contig 10414 bp, 8 predicted proteins | sample HulkmetaG_FD_191571 | JGI IMG/M metagenome (GOLD analysis project Ga0256914, IMG submission 191571) | Hydrothermal chimney microbial communities from Main Endeavour vent field at the Juan de Fuca Ridge, Pacific Ocean - Hulk | ecosystem: Environmental > Aquatic > Marine > Hydrothermal vents ...
CTTCGTCGACAACGCCTTCAACCACAACCTCCTGTCGGGCAGCGTCAATTTCATGCTCTGGCTCAGCTACCTGGTCACCATTTCTCTCTATGCGGTGGCCTTCGCTTCTTACGCCCAGACCTTCTTCCACGGCGGCGGTCCGTGGCTCAGGCACCTGTTGATCACCCTGGCCATCGCCCTGCCTGCGCTGATCAACCTGCTGAGCGCGTCTTTCGTGAGCCGTTCCGAGACGCTCATCGTGCTCGTCAAAATCGTGCTGCTGGTCCTGATCATCGCCACGGGGGCTTCCTTCGTGGACACGGCGCGCCTGTCCCCCGCCCGCTGGGGGTCGTCTCTCTCCATCGTGGTGGCCGGCATGATCATCTTCGTGGCCTACGAGGGATTCGAATTGATCGCCAACGCCGCCGAAGAGATCCAGCGGCCGGAAGTCAACCTGCCCCGTGCCTTCTACGCCTCCATACTACTGGTGGTGCTGCTCTACGTGCTGATCGCCGTGATCACCGTCGGCACGGTGCCCGAAAACGAGCTGCTCAAGGCCCGGGACTATGCGCTGGCGGTGGCCGCCCGGCCCGCCTTGGGGCAGGTGGGATTCTCCATAGTGTCCGTGGCGGCGCTGCTGGCGACTTTTTCCGCCATCAACGCCACCATTTACGGCAACGCCCGCCTGGGGTACATCATCGCCAGGGAGGGGGAGCTGCCGCGCATACTGGACGAGGAAAGAGGCAACATCCCGGACATGGGGGTCGTCGTCACGTCCCTGCTCAGCATGGTCCTGGCCAACGCCATCGATCTGGACGAGATCGCCATCATCGGGAGCGCCAGTTTCCTGCTCATTTTTTTGGTGGTCAACGTCAGCGCTTACCGGCTGGGGCCCCAGATCGGTTCCCGGCGGGGCATCGTCCTGGTCGCCTGTCTGGCCAGCGGAGCCGCCCTGGCGACCCTGCTGGCGCACACTTTTTCGAGCAACCCGCGGGCGGTCTGCGTGTTCCTGGGGTTCACGGCGATTTCCACCCTGTTCGAGTTTTTCTATGGCCGGATGGTGCGCGGTCATTTTTTCCGGCGCGTCTACCCGGCATCCGCATAAACGGTCACCTGTATTTTCAAAAAAGAGGCAACCCATGGAAAAAAAATTCCTGACGACAGCCGTGGCAGTGGTCTTCCTGCTGCTTTCCATGAGCGCCCGGGCGGGCATTGTCAAGAGCGACGCGGCCGCGCAGTGGGCCGCGCAGGCCGGGGCCGGTAAAAGCCGGTTCAGTTTCATCGTCTTCGGCGACAACCGGGGCACGTCGCCGGCGCGCTCCATGCCGGCGGTGTTGCCGGTCATGCTGCAGGAAATCGGCTGGATTCACCCGGACTTCGTCATCAACACCGGCGACATGATCGTAGGCTACACGGACACCGTGGCCCAGGCGCGCGAAGAGCTGCTGGCGGTCATCCGGGCGTACACCCGCTACGCCGGCGACGTGGACATGCTGGTGGTGCCGGGCAACCACGAGATCCGGCCGGGGGACATCGTGGAGGCCTACCGGCCGCTTTTCGGACGCAAGCTGTACTTCGATTTCACTTACGGCAACACCCATTTCGTGATGGTCAACACCAACTTCCCCAAGAAAATGCTCCACAAGGGCCAGAAGTACGGCTTTTACAACATCAACGACGGCGCCCACCGGGAACCCATGGTGGAATGGACCCGCAAGGTCCTGGAAAAGCCCGCCGGGCACACCTTCGTGGTGCAGCACGTGCCCCTGTTTTCGGCCCTGTCCCCCGACTTCGGCAAGCACCCCAAGTCTTTTGCCACCCGCGAGAACCGGGACGAGGAGCTCGCGCTGGTGCTGGACCGCGGGGTCGACGCCGTGTTCGCCGGCCACGAGCACGTGGTGTACACGCGCAAGGAGAAGGACACCCTCTTTTTCACCCTGGGCGGGGGCGGGGCTCCCCTCTACGGCCCGGTGAGCGGCGGGTATGCGGTCAACAAGGGCGAGGGGCCGCGCTACGACACCGTGGGCAGCGACCCGGCCGTGGAGCACGGCGGCAGCGCCAGGGGGTACCACTACGACCTGCACCTGCCGGCCGGTGCCTTCAGTTTCTTTTCCTACATGCTGGTCACCGTGGACGGGGACAAGGTCTCCTACGAGCTGCTGGTGCCCCACCACGTGGACGTCGAATATGCCGACGGCAACGACGGGGTTTCCCCCGTGGCCACGGCCACCGTGGCCAACCGCACGCCCTACCGGCGGACCTACCGCGGCATCTGGTTTTTGATGCCGTCTTCGCAGGCCGGCTACGAGGTCTCCGCCACCCAGATCGACTGGGAAAGAAAAGAGCGCCCCGTGGACGAAGCCATGCAGCCCCGCATCCTCGAGGTCGAGCCGGTCAACGGGTACCAGTCGCGGGTGCGGGTGGCCGTCACCGTTCCGGGCGCCTTCAGCGTGGACGTGCACCTGAAAACGAGGTAGGGGGACCCTCAGCCCAGGTCGCCCAGGCGGTGCTGCAGCAGGGCACAGGCGGTGAGGGCGGCGGTTTCGGCGCGCAGGATGCGCGGACCCAGGGAGACGGCCACGAAGCCGCGCGCCTCGGCGGCGCGCACCTCTTGGGCCGCAAGTCCGCCCTCCGGCCCGATGATCACGAAGGCGCGGCGGATGTCGCCGCCGTCGCCGATGACTTCCTCCAGGCGGCGGGTTTCTTCCTCCCAGAAGATGATCTTCAGGCTCCGGCGGTCGGCCTCGTCCAGCACCGCCGCCAGGCCGTCCACCGCGCGGATGCGCGGCAGCCGGCTGCGGCGGCACTGCTTGAGGGCCTCTCCGGCGATGTCCCGCCAGCGCTGCAGGCGGCGCTGCAGGCGTGGACCTTCCGGGCGGGCCACCGAGCGCTGCGAGGCGAAGGGCAGCCAGCACCCCACACCCAGTTCGGTGAGCTGGCGGATGACGGTGTCCATCTTGTGGGCCTTCAAGAAGGCCTGGGCCACGGTGAGCGCCAGGGGCGACTCGCCCGTGAGAGGCAGGCGCTCGGCGATGCGGGCCGTCACGCGGCCCCGCCGGCAGGCCGTGATGACGGCCCGCGCCACCCGGCCGCGTCCGTCCAGCAGCACGATGTCGTCGCCGGGGCCGAGGCGTAATACGGTGGCGGCGTGGCGCGCCTGGGCGCCGTCGATGACCACCGGCGACGTTTCCAGGGCCTGGCGAGAAACGAGAAAGCGGTGCATGGCCAATGGATGTAGCCCCTTTCGGCGCCAAAGGCAAGCTTGACAGGGCCCTCGGGCCTGTGATAGTCGAAACGGATCGGGTATGTATCCTAATGGATTGAAATCTACCACGATTTCCCGTTTGGAGGCAAGATGAACGATCAGGAGAAGGCACGCGAGAAGGACGGCGAGGGCAACCCCGCCGAAGACGAGGGGCTGATCGAGCTCACCGACACCGTGGACGGAGATGCTTCCGAGGCGGAAATCGCGCCGGACGACGGTGAAGACTTCATCGAACTGACCGAGGTGGCCGAACCTTCGCCGTCCGCCCAGGGGGGTGTCGCCCCCAGCGACGAGCAGCTGGAGCGGGTGCTGCACAAGGTGATCCGGGAGGTCTACGCCGAGAAAATCGAGGGCCTGTTGCTGGAGGTGGTCCAGGAGACCGTCAGCCGGGAAATCCAGAAGATCAAGCGGCTGTTGACCGACCCGGGGAAAAGCTGACAGACGGTCGGGAAGGCCATGCCGTTGGAGCGGGGGATTCGCAAGCAATCCCCCTTTTTTTCATTCTGAAAACCAAATTGGAAATTCAGTTCTATGGCACAGGAGCTTCAAAAGGGCTACGAGCCCCACGATGTGGAGAAGAAGTGGTACCGTTTCTGGGAGGAGGAAGGCCTGTTCGCGGCCGATGAGCACGACGACGGGCGCCCCTGCTATTCCATCGTCATTCCGCCGCCCAACGTGACCGGTGTGCTGCACATGGGCCACGCCCTCAACAACACGCTGCAGGACATCCTCTGCCGTTACCGCCGCCTGCAGGGTGACAACGTGCTCTGGATGCCGGGCACGGACCACGCCGGCATCGCCACCCAGAACGTGGTGGAAAAACAGCTGGCCGAAAAAGGGCTCAGCCGCCACGAACTGGGACGCGAAAAGTTCATCGAGGAAGTCTGGCGCTGGCGCGAGAAATCCGGCAGCGCCATCATCAACCAGCTCAAGCGCCTGGGCGCATCCTGCGACTGGCAGCGCGAGCGCTTCACCATGGACGAGGGGCTTTCCCTGGCCGTGCGCACGGTCTTCGTGCAGCTCTACCACGAGGGCCTCATCTACCAGGGCGACTACATCATCAACTGGTGCCCGCGCTGCCACACGGCCCTCTCGGACCTGGAGGTGGAGCACGAGGAGTCCGAGGGCCGTCTGTATCACATCCGTTATCCCTTCGTGGGCGCCGAGGGCGGCATCGTGGTGGCCACCACGCGGCCGGAAACCATGCTGGGCGACACCGCCGTGGCCGTGCACCCGGACGACGAGCGCTACCGGCACCTGCCGTCGGACAAGGTCCGGCTGCCGCTCATGGACCGCGAGATTCCCATCATCCGCGACAGCTACGTCGACATCTCCTTCGGCTCCGGCGGCCTGAAGGTCACCCCGGCCCACGACGCCAACGACTACGAGATCGGACGGCGCCACGGCCTGCCGGCCATCAAGGTCATCGGCGACGACGGCCGCATGACGGCCGAGGCCGGCCGCTTCGCCGGCATGGATCGTTTCGACTGCCGCCTGGCGGTCATCGAGGCCCTCAAGGAAGAGGGTGTGCTGGAGCTCATCGAACCTTACCAGCACGGTGTGGGCCACTGTTACCGCTGCAAGAACGTGGTGGAGCCCAACCTCTCCAAGCAGTGGTTCGTCAAGGTCAAGCCTCTGGCCGAGAAGGCCATCGCGGCCGTGGAAAACGGCGACACGCGCATCATCCCCAAGACCTGGGAGGCCACTTACTACGACTGGATGTACAACATCCGCGACTGGTGCATCTCGCGTCAGATCTGGTGGGGGCATCAGATCCCGGCCTGGACCTGCAGCCAGTGCGGCCAGATGACGGTCACCGTGGAGACTCCCGAGCGCTGCCCCGAGTGCGGCAGCGACGAGCTGATCCGCGAAACCGACGTGCTCGACACTTGGTTCAGCAGCGCCCTGTGGCCTTTTTCCACCATGGGCTGGCCCGAAAAGACGCCGCTGCTGGAGAAATTCTACCCCACCTCGGTGCTCATCACGGGCTTCGACATCCTCTTTTTCTGGGTGGCGCGCATGATGATGATGGGCATTCACTTCATGGGCGAGGTGCCCTTCCGCGACGTGTACGTGCACGCCCTGGTGCGCGACGAGGAAGGCAAGAAGATGAGCAAGTCCAAGGGCAACGTCATCGACCCCCTGACGGTCATCGACCAGTACGGCACCGACGCCTTCCGCTTCACCCTGGCGGCTTTCGCCGCCCAGGGACGCGACATCAAGATGTCCGAAAAACGGGTGGAGGGCTACCGCCACTTTGTCAACAAGCTGTGGAACGCGGCCCGCTTTGCCCTCATGCACCTGGAAGACGAAACCCGGCCAGCGCAGAGCGCAGCCCCCGAGTGGCTGCCCAACCGCTGGATCCTGGCGCGCCTGGCGGACGTCGCCGCGGCCACGGCCGAGGCTCTGGACGGCTACCGCTTCAACGATGCCGCCGCCGGCCTGTACAATTTCGTGTGGCACGAATTCTGCGACTGGTACCTGGAGGCCGTCAAGCCGGCCCTGTACGGAAAGCAGGGCGATGCGCTGCAGGCCGAGACGCGCGCCGTGCTGGCCCGCGCGCTGCACGACACCCTGATTTTGCTGCACCCCTTCGTGCCCTTCGTCACCGAGGAGATCTGGCACAAGCTGCCCGGCACAGAGGGCTCCATCATGCGCGCCGCCTTCCCGGAAACGGCCGCCGGCCGCCGCTTCGAAGACGCGGAGGCCGAGTCCGAGATGGCGCTGATGATCGACATCATCTCGGCGGTGCGCAACATTCGCGGCGAGATGAACATCGCGCCTTCGGTGCAGCTGACGGCCCTGGTGCAGGCCCCGGATGAGAAGGATCGCGCGTGCATCCGACGCCAAGGGGGCCTGATCAGCGACCTGGCGCGCCTCAAAACGCTCTCCGTGGAGGCCCCCGGAGAGCACCCTAAAAAATCGGCCGCCGCCGTGGCCGGCGACGTGTCCATCTACGTGTCGCTGGAGGGCGTGGTGGATTTCGGGCACGAAATCCGGCGCCTGGGAAAGGAGATCAGCAAGATCACCGGCGAACTGACGGCCCTTTCGCGCAAGCTCAACAACGAGGAGTTTCTGGAAAAAGCCCCCGGGGCCGTGGTTGAAAAAGCCAAGAACCGCTACCAGGGGCTGTTGGAAAAACAGCAGAAACTGCAAACCAGTCTCGAGCGCATCGAGGCCTACCAGGAGTAAGGCCGGTCCCGGAGGGCCGCCGCCATGATCCCGTTACGCGACACCACTCCGTCCCGCAATTATCCTGTGGTCACGATGACCATTATCGCGGTCAATGTGGTGATGTACCTGATCGAGATGGGGCAGGGCCCCAACCTGGACCGTTTCGTCTATTTATACGGCCTGGTGCCGGCACGGTACTCGGTGCCGGAGATCGCGGCCTATTTTTCGCCTTTCCAGCAGGTCTTTTCCTTCGTCTCCTTCATGTTTCTGCACGGGAGCTTCTGGCACCTGCTGGGCAACATGTGGTTCCTTTACATCTTCGGCGACAACGTGGAGGACCATCTGGGCTCGCTGCGCTACCTGGTGTTCTACTTTCTGTGTGGCGTCAGCTCGGGCGTGGCCCAGCTGTTCATCAGCTGGCACGCCAACATCCCCACCATCGGCGCCAGCGGCGCCATCGCCGGGGTCATGGGCGCCTATTTCCTGCTCTACCCGCGGGCGCGCGTCCTGACCCTGATCCCCATCATCATCATCCCGTTCTTTTTCGAGATCCCCGCCTATTTCTTCCTGGCGCTGTGGTTCGTGATGCAGTTCATGGGCGCCACGGCCGCGCGGGCCGGCGCCGGCGGCGTAGCCTGGTGGGCGCATATCGGCGGGTTCGTCTTCGGCATGTTGCTGGTCAAGGCCTTCGATCAGCTGCCCTCCACGGGACTGGCCCCGAAAGTACGGCGCGTGACGGCCCGCAGGAAATCCAGCCGCCTCCAGGTGGTGCACCCCGACGGCGCTAGGGACGGGGCCGACGTGTACGGCACCATCGTGATCACGCCCTTCGAGGCCCTCACCGGCACGCAGAAGGTGGTCACCGTGCCGGGCAGCTACTCGCGGCGGCTGATCCGCGTGACGGTGCCGCCGGACGTCAAGGAGGGGACGGTGCTGCGGCTGCGCGGCCTGGGGCGCACCCTGCCCGACGGCACCCGCGGCGACCTGATGCTGCGGGTGCACATCGCCTTCTGACGGAATTGAACCCTGCGTTTCCGGGCTTTTTTCAGCGCAACCGCAGGGCGTAGGACTTGACGCGTTTGACGGGGTGGTAGGATCGCTTGGCCCTGGCCAGGCCGGGGACGCCCATGTCGCTCTCCTTGTTGATGAAATCGCAGTCGGAAAAGAGCTCCCGGGCGCACATCATGTCGAAATACTGGTAGAGGCCCTTGTGGTTGGCATCGGCCTTTTCGAAGTGCAGCGCGCCCATGCCGGCCATCAGACGGGTGCCGATGCCGAAGGCGCAGACTTCGCCGTCGATGCGCAGCAGCAGGCCGCGCGCGTCGTAGCGCTCGATGTGCGCCAGCATGTTCAGGGCGGCCTGCTTTTCGCAGGCCAGGTCCTCGTCGTCGGCCTGTTCGCAGCCGCGCTGCAGGCACCACTCCTCCAGGAAATCGGCGCACTCGTCAAAGGCGGCCGCCGTGATGGGCGCCAGCGCGACGCGCTCGCGGTCTACGTATTCGCGGGTGAACTGTTTGATCAGGTTGCGTTTCTTGGCGAAGCGGTTGCCCTTCAGCCAGGCCAGGTCCTCGCTGCGGTAGACGTAGTCCTCGTACTCGGGTTGCTCCTCGACGGCAAAGTGCGCTTCCACGGCCGCCCGGCCGTAAGCCTCCAGGTAGCCCTCGGGAATGAACCAGTACTGGTCGAATCCCAGGCGCCGCAGGTAGTCTTTCAGGCGCTCGGGGGGCGGGTCGCGGCGGGGGTCCACCGGCAGGATCAGGTGGCGGTTTTCCGTGCGGTGGGTGAACTCGGCGCCGATGATCAGGGTGTGGCCGTCCACGGCGCCGCAGGGGTGGTATGCCTCGTTGGTCCAGGACAGCAGCGAGGGCAGCGAGTAGATGCACAGCTCGTGGCGCTGGCCCTCGAAAAAGGGCTTCAGCCGCGGGTAGTCGTCGGGGGTCAGGGGTCTGAAATCCATCATCGTTTCCTGAGCATGGGCACCGAGCGCTCCATGACGGCAAAGCCCAGCCGGCGGTAGAATCCCAGCGAGTCGTTTTCGGCGATCAGGCCGATCCAGCCGATGCCGTCGTCCGCCAGACGCCGCACCAGACGCCGGACGATCTGGCCGCCGATGCCCTGCCCGCGGCGGTCCGGCCGCACCGTGACGTCCTGGATGTAGGCATCCGAGGCGCCGTCGCTGATGGCGCGGCCCATGCCCACCACGCACTCACCTTCCACGGCCGCCAGGAAGCAGTGGCTGCCGCCGATGATGGCGTCCACCAGGCGGTCGTCGTCGCCGGCCTCGTCCCACCAACCGGCGGCGCGGTAGAGCGCCACGATCTGGGCGGCGTAGCCGGTGGGCAGACCCTCTCCCGCGCCGGTGACGAAGGTGTAGACCGTCATGGGCGCGGGAAGGTGCAGTCGGCGTCCGCCGGCAGGGCCGAGATGCGGTTGCGTCCATTGTTTTTGGACATGTACATGGCCCGGTCGGCGCGCTGCACGAAGGTGGAAATGTCCTCCTCGGGACAATACTGGGTGACACCGATGCTCATGGTAATGTGGACCGGCGGACCGCCGCCGGGCCTAAAAGGCGACGCCTTGAGCCCCGCCTGGATACGGGGAGCCACGCGCACCGCCTCCTCGGCCGAGGTCTCCGGCAGGATGATGGTGAACTCCTCGCCGCCGTAACGATAGGCCGAGTCCATGTTGCGCAGACTGGAACGGATGATCTCACCGATGCGGATCAACACCTTGTCACCCTCCAGGTGGCCGTAGGTGTCGTTGTAATCCTTGAAAAAGTCGATGTCCAGCAGCATCAGCGCCAGTGGGTGGTGATAGCGCAGCGAGCGGTCGATCTCGATTTTCAGCTGGGCGTAGAAATAACGCGAGTTGTACAGCTTGGTCAGACCGTCGGTGATGGCCAGCTTTTCCAGTTTGGCCATCATTTCCCGTCGTTCGCGGGTCAGGGTGCGCTCCTTGAGCACCCGCTTGAGGCGCAGCAGCAGTTCTTCGAAACGGATGGGCTTGAAGACGAAATCGCTGGCACCGATGCGCACGGCCTCCTCGTAGGAATAGTCGTCGCTGTAGCCGGTCATCACGATGACATCGATATCGTATTCCCTTTTGACCCGGTCGGTGAGCTCCAGGCCGTTCATACCCTCCATCATGATGTCGGTGATGATGACGTCTACGGGTTGCCGGGAGATCAGTTCCAGGGCCTCCTCGGCGCTGGCCGCCATCTCGGCGTGGAAACCCGACAGGCCCAGGAACTCGGTCATGGAATCACGAATGGCCTGATCGTCGTCGACCACTAGTACCCGTTGCTGCAAAGCGCATTCACTCCTGTGTGCCGCCGATCCCGCCGGCCTTGAGTGCCCCGCCCCGACATTGACAGCCGGAAAGGATTTCTGGTAGGGGGATCCACGCTTTTGTGCTATAAGAAATCTAAATTATCCGGAAAGGCGCCGACTGTCAACCTTCAAACCATCGCGGCACCTATACCCCTAACTATCGGCAGAACCGGCGCAGGGCTTCAACCCCGGCCGCGAATTTTTTTCGCTGTCGGCGGGGGAACAGACAGGACCCTCACAGATGACCCACATTCGCAACTTCAGTATCATCGCCCACATCGACCACGGCAAGTCGACGCTCTCGGACCGCCTCATCCAGGCCACCCACGTGGTCTCCGAGCGCGAGTTCAAGGACCAGATCCTGGACACCATGGACATCGAGCGCGAGCGCGGCATTACCATCAAGAGCCAGACCATCTGCCTGCCGTACACGGCCAGGGATGGGAAGACCTACCACCTCAACCTCATCGACACGCCCGGCCACGTGGACTTCACCTACGAGGTCTCCCGTGCCCTGGCCTCCTGCGAGGGCGCCCTGCTGCTCATCGACGCCAGCCAGGGCGTCGAGGCCCAGACCCTGGCCAACTTGTACCTGGCGATGGAGCACGACCTGGAGATCATCCCGGTGATCAACAAGATCGATCTGCCGTCGGCCGACATCGAGTGG
>Ga0256914_1004515_pt1 | contig 10413 bp, 10 predicted proteins | sample HulkmetaG_FD_191571 | JGI IMG/M metagenome (GOLD analysis project Ga0256914, IMG submission 191571) | Hydrothermal chimney microbial communities from Main Endeavour vent field at the Juan de Fuca Ridge, Pacific Ocean - Hulk | ecosystem: Environmental > Aquatic > Marine > Hydrothermal vents ...
TAACCACGTAATACTATACACAAGCAGTCAATCTGGTAGGAGTTGACAGCGCATACCGACGAATTACGTACTTGATTTGCGGGTACTAGTGAACTAGAAGAGCTATCTCTTGTAGAAAAGTTCTTAGCTAAGCTAACTGATATAATACATACCAATCAGGGGGGATTTTCCTATGGCATTGTTCGATCTGAGAGGTAGGGATTTCATCACCACGAGGGACTTCACTAGGGAGGAGCTGGAGTATCTTATCCAGATGTCAATGGACTTGAAGAAGATGTGGTATTCCGGGATAAGGGTCAGGCCATTAGAGGGTAAGGCCGTAGCGCTCCTGTTTAAAAAGCCATCTACTAGGACCAGAAATTCCTTTCAAGCAGCAGTTTACCGGTTAGGCGGATTTTCCGTCTACATGAGGCCTGACGAGCTCCAACTCAAGAGAGGTGAACCTGTAAAAGACACGGCGAGGGTTCTTGATAGGTATTACGATGCCCTCGTCATAAGGACCTTCGGTCAGGAGGAGATAGAGGAGTATGCCAAGTGGATGAGGAATCCTGTCGTTAATGCTCTCTCCGACGAAGAACATCCTTGTCAAGCAATGGCCGATCTCATGACCATAAAGGAGAAGTTCGGTTACTGGGAAGGGCTCAAACTCGTTTACACGGGAGATGTGTGGAATGTGGCGCATTCGCTGATCGCTACCGCGCCCGTATTCGGGATGGACTTGACCCTAGCAGTCCCCCCCGGGTACGAGCCACTGGAGGAGATATGGAAGTTTGCTGAGCATGAAGCTGCAAGAAGAGGAACCAAGCTGGAAATAGTTCACGATCTCAAGGAGGCCGTTAAAGGCGCGGATGTAGTCTACGCCAACACTTGGTGGAGCATGGGTAAGCCGGAGGAGACTAAAGAGAAGAGAAAGAAGGACTTCGCTCCCTTTACAGTTACACCAGAGATCATGAGCTTGGCCAAGGAGCATGCCATCTTCATGCACTGCCTGCCTGCTTATAGGGGCAACGAGATGACAGAGGAGGTGATAGAGGGCAAGTGGTCTGTGGTATTCGATCAAGCTGAGAACAGGCTATGGACCGAGGCCGCGATACTCGCGGCCATAATAAGATGACCTCCCACCCCTAATTTTTCGAGAGTGATGCCTATGGACAGGCTGGTCACAGTAGCCCTTGGAGGCAACGCACTCCTCCAATATGGGCAGAAGGGGACCTTTGAGGAGCAACTAACTAACGCTAGGAGAACCAGTAGGCAGCTGGTTGAACTCCTCAGGAGAGGGTATAGGCTGGTCATCACCCACGGCAACGGACCTCAAGTAGGCGCCATATTGCTCCAGCAGGAGGCCGCAACGGACCAAGTTCCACCAATGCCCCTTCACGCCTGCGGCGCTATGAGTCAAGGGCTCATAGGGTATATGATACAGCAGTCGATGATTAACGAGCTCAAGAGGGCAGGTATGGATGTTCCTGTGGCTACGGTTGTTACCCAAGTGCTTGTGGATAGGAGAGATCCGGCCTTTCAAAACCCCACAAAGTTCATCGGACCGTGGTACCCTGAAGAGGAGGCGAAGCTCAAGGAGGAGCAAGGATGGGTCATGAAATACGACGTGGGCAAGGGCTGGCGGAGAGTAGTACCATCTCCAGATCCCATTGGTCAAGTGGAGATAGAAGCGATTAGGAGGATGGTAGAGGCGGGGATAGTAGTGATAGCATCTGGGGGAGGAGGCATTCCTGTCATTGATGACGGGGAGTACGAGGGAGTGGATGCGGTAATTGATAAGGACTTAGCTGGCGAGAGACTAGCCACATCACTGGGTGCTGACCTTTACATGATACTCACAGATGTGGAAAAGGTCGCAATAAACTTCAAGAAGCCTAACCAGAGGTTTTTGGATGTCATGACACTGGAGGAAGCTAGGAAGTATTACGAGGAGGGACACTTCCCTCCAGGGAACATGGGACCTAAGGTCAAGGCGGCCATGAGGTTCGTGGAGAGGACGGGGAGGGAAGCGATCATAACAAGCTTAGACAAGGTAATTGAGGCATTGGAGGGCAAAACAGGGACCAAAATAATTCCAAAATAAACTAGGGGCTTAGAGCCCCAGAACATCCTCATATCCCTTAAGGTCCAACAGCCCATGCCCGGAGAAGTTGAAGAGTATTACCTTCTCCTCACCCTCCTCTTTAGCCTTTAATGCCTCGTCTATCACCGCTTTCACTGCATGGGTCGTCTCTGGAGCTGGAATAAGCCCTTCAGTCATGGCGAATATTCTTCCAGCCTCGAATACGTCTTCCTGCGGGTAAGCAACGGACTTAATCACTCCCTTGGACTTCAGAAGACTCACCGTCGGGGCGGCCCCGTGATATCTAAGACCACCAGCGTGTATTGGAGGCGGTACGAAGTCGTGTCCGAGTGTGAACATCTTGATGAGGGGCGTCACCCCGGCGCTGTCGCCGAAGTCGTACTTGTACTCTCCCTCCGTGAGCGAGGGAGAAGCCCTCGGCTCAACCGCGATGACCTCATACTCCTCTTTTCCCATCAGTATCTCCTCTATGAAGGGGAAGGTAAGTCCAGCGAAGTTACTCCCACCTCCAACGCACCCTATGAGTACATCCGGTTTCTCCCCTATGACCTCCATCTGCTTTTTGGCCTCCAACCCTATTACCGTTTGGTGTAACAGTACATGGTTGAGAACGCTGCCCAATGAGTATTTCGCTTTTTCATCCTTCATCGCAGTCTCTATGGCCTCACTTATGGCTATCCCTAGAGATCCCGGATGATTCGGATCCTGTTCAAGGTACTTCCTTCCGATCTCAGTCCTATCGCTCGGTGATGGGACGATATCAGCCCCATATAACTTCATGACTAACTTCCTATACGGCTTCTGCTGGTAAGAAATCCTGACCATGAAAACGAGGGCTCTTAGCCCCATCATTGAGGTGGCGTAGGACAGCGCGCTACCCCATTGACCTGCACCTGTCTCAGTTGTCAGGTAATCTAATCCCTCCTTCGCCGCGCAGAAAGCCTGAACTAGCGCGGTATTCAGCTTGTGGCTACCGGTCGGGGTCACATCTTCCCTCTTATAGTAGATCCTCGCTGGTGTCCTGAGGTACTCTTCCAATCTCTTGGCCCTGTACAGGGGTGTTGGTCTGCCAATCCTCACGTAAAACTCCCTAAGCTCATCGGGTATCTTGATGTACTTCTCTCTAGAGAACTCCTGATCTACACACGCTTTTGGGAAGAGAGGGTAGAAATCTTCTGGCCCCAAAGGTTCTTTCGTCGCTGGGTGGATGGGCGGTGGTAGATCTGGCAGATCCGAGACTATGTTATACCAGTAGGTTGGTATCTCCTCTTGACTGAGGTCTACCCTTATCATCTAGCGACACCTCCCTTCAAGAAGCTGGGTGTCCCGTTTGGGCTCTCATCTGTGGTCGTGGTAATAGTTGTCCTCAACATGGAGAGGGGAAACTTCTTCAGGAAAGGTTCCTTAAGGCCAAACTAGATCCCCCATATTCGCACCCCCTAGGACGGGTTGGGTCGGGGGACCTTCAACAGTTAAAAGCATTACTGTACAGGGGACTCCGCATAGGATCGCTGGATCCCGCTCTCTGAGGAGGCACCCGAGATGGAAAAGCGGAATGTCCTAATGCTCTCACTGGTTGGTTTCGTTATATCCTTGGGATTTGGCGCCATATCCCCCATCCTCCCTTACTATGTAGTCTTCTTAGAGGGGGGAATAACCGAGCTTCCTGAGGAGCTGGGCGTCATACAGCATGCCTCTCAGTACGCCGTGGAGTATGGTTTAATGATGTCCGCGTTCATGCTCACTCGAGCATTCTTTGCCAGATACTTCGGATCCCTCAGCGATAGAGTGGGGCGGAAGAAACTGATAACGGCAGGCTCGATAATATATTCACTCCTCGCCTACGCATATATCTTGTCTTCGAACGTTTATGATCTCTATGCAATTAGGGGGCTTCAGGGCATCGCATCAGCTATGGTCTGGCCTGTTGCTGAGGCTTTACTGATGGATAGCGTTCCAACCCAGATGAGAGGGAGATCCATGGCGATATACATGACTCTAACAAATCTAGCGATGATTGGAGGTCCAGCGATAGGCGTTGGCATCTACAAATTCGGGATACATGTTCTGGGGATAAAGGGAGTTGAACAGGCGCTTAAATTCCCTTTCATCGGATTAGCAGTCATATCAGCATTTTCTATAGTTTTCTCGCTGTTACTCAAGGAAGATAGGCTGAAACTCACTGAAGAAGTGGGTAAGCCGCTTACACTGGAGGTTAAACTCCCCAAGACCATCAAAAGGAGCATAAATACGATTTATGTGATGGCCTTGGCTAACGGATTCGCAATGGGGTTTATAGCCCCAATAATGAGCCTTTACATAATACAGTTCATCTCGTCGGATCCCACCGCGATAGCGGTGGTCACCACAGTTTCTGGGCTCTTCGGATTAGCAGCTGCCTACCCTGGAGGGAGGTTGAGCGATAGATTTGGGAGGAAGCCACTGATCCTGATAGCTGGAGTCTTCTCACGCCTCATGACCTTGCTGATACCCACCGCTAGGGATGTCGAGGGTCTCACGGTAATATCTACTCTCAGATCCATCGCTTTCAATATGTATGTCCCCTCGTTCAGAGCACTCCAAGCTGATATAGCCCCAAAGAACATAAGAGGGAGAGTATTCGGAACAGTTCAGGCTATGTTCAATGTCGGGGCAGTTTTGGGTCCTATAGTGGGGGGTCAACTCTACAAAGACTTCGCACCTCGAGTCATACAGGTGGGGGGCATTTCTCTACCAGGCTACACCCTGTCTTTCATGGCCAGCGCATCTATCGGACTCTTCAGCCTGTTACTATTCGCCTTATTCGTGGAGGAGCCAACTACTCACCGAGAACAGTAACTATCACATTTCTATTACGTGGATGCGTATCCACCTCCACCCACAGGATGCTCTGCCAAGTCCCCAACGCTAAAGATCCCCCAATTACAGGGAGCACCTTGCTGGGTTCCATTAGGATTGACCTAAGATGGGAATGTGCATTCACAGGATGTCTATATCCGGCACGACGGGGAATTATCCTCTCAAGGACATCCCTTAGGTCCTCCAGCAGGGATGGATCGTTCTCATTGATTATGATGGCCCCGGTAGCATGAGGTGCGAAGATCACAGTTATTCCATCTCTGATACCGCTTTCCCTCACTATTCCCCGGACATCGTCGGTTATATCGATGAAGTCAACCTCCCCTCTCGTCTTGAAGGAGAATATAGATGAGAACACCCTCAAGATTCACCACCCCGCACCCAAAACGAGATAAAATGTAAATTTTCGTTGGGGGTTCCACATCCCGTGAAGCTGAAGGAGGAGGCACTGAGGAATATTCACCTCATGATGAGCGGTAGATGGGACATGATCCCAAGAGATCTACTTGTATATCTCGAAGAGGGATTAGGAGGAGATCCGAGAGATGATCCGGTCGGGGTGACCTTTCTCCTTATAAAACTCGGGGTGAGTCCTGAAAAAGCAATAGCGCTACTCAATTGGAGAAGCTTTGAAGAACTATGCGAGAGAGGACTTCAAATAGCAGGATTCTCAACTAAGAGGGGAGTTCGATTCTCGTTGCTGGGAAGGAGGTACGAGATAGATGTGGTGGGATCTGACTACGAGGTGACATTGGCCCTCGATTGCAAGATGTGGTCGAAAGGAGGCTCTCCTAAAGTTTATAAGATACTAGAGGCCGCTGAGCACCAATATGAGAGAGCAATAGCCTTAAAACAAGCTATTGAACGAAAATTATTGGAAGATATTCGCCCTGAGCCCGGACATGGCTTTATAGTACCTTGTATCGTTACGTGGTTGGATTTTGGCGCTGAGCTGTCCAAGTCAGGGGTCCCCATTGTCCCAATCTCCAAGCTCCCTTCCTTCCTGAATGACATCAGATTTATCTTGGATGAAATAGCTGCCTTGGAGACCGAGTTCAGGGTTAAGATTGGTAGAGGAGCTTCCTCACGGCATCGGTTACCTCTCTGAGGCTTACTGTTGTCCTAGCCTGATCCGTGTAGAGTGTAACTGTCTCTGATTCCTCCTCTCTGGGACCCACAAATGCCATGATCTTAGCACCCATTTTCCGGGCGTATTCCCTCTGGTTTGACTGACTCCTCCTCATCAGATCGAGGGAAACGTAGAACCCTCCCCTCCTCAACACCTCAGCTACTTTCCAAGCGTATCTCCAGCTCTCCCTCCGGACGCTGATCACGAACACCTGCACGTAGCTCCTCTCATCCAAGCTAAAGATTCCAAGCTCCAATCCCGCATCGATGAGGCGCTCTACGCCCACGCTTACCCCAGTAGCCGGAACATCTTTGTTGGAGTACATGCCGATCAGCCTATCGTATCTCCCACCTCCTGCCAAAGAGCCTATTCTGGGCTCCCTAACCACCGTCTCGAACACGGGTCCGGTGTAGTACTCGAGACCTCTGACTAGTGATAGATCAAAGACGAGTCTTCCATCATCCACTATGGAGAAAATCTCCTCTAAGTGTCTGAGTGCTTCGGATACGGCCTCATTTCTCATCGAGCTCAAGTCCTCGGCTATTTCGGAGAACTTTCCCCTCTTGGAGATAAGACTCATTACTCTAGCGACTAGATCCTCATGCATTCCCTTAGATAGGAGCTCCGCCCTCACCCCTTCCTCACCGATCTTGTCCAACTTGTCTATAGATCTATAGACGGGTATGGGATTGGATATACCGAGCTCCTCCTCAAAGATTCCTGTTAAGAGCCGCCTATCGTTCAACTTCACCGAGAAGTCGCTAAAATTGAATTCCCTCATGACTTCTATGTTCAAGCTTATAACCTCGGCATCTGCCTCAGGATAAGGGCTACCCACCACATCCGCATCGCACTGCCAGAATTCCCTGTACCTACCCTTCTGAGGTTCTTCGTGCCTCCATACTCTCCCTATGTGATATCTCTTGAATGGTAGCGGTGTTTCCGGGTGCATGGCCATGTACCTAGCTAGGGGGAAGGTGAGCTCGTACCTCAAGGTGTACCACTCCTTGCTGAGGAAGTCAGGGAATATGAACATAAGCCGACTTTCTGCTTCCTCCCCTAACTTACCCTTGACGGTCTCCCAGTATTCCAGTGCAGGGGTCTCGAATGGATCGAAGCCGTAGCGCTTGAATACTTCCTCTATCCTCGACATGACCCGCTTCCTTAGGATCATAAATGGAGGGGGAAAGTCTCTGAACCCCCTCGGTATTGAGACCAAAGTTTTCCACCCTAGGCTGCGAGAACCTGCTCCCATATATCGTTGATCTTAGCCCTCTTCTCGTCGGTCATCACCGGAGATAGGTATAACCTCTTCATGAGGTCGGGGGGAGGTATTAGAGCAGGCTCCTCTGCCAGCTCGGATGGAAGGAGCTTCTTGGTTGCCGGTATGGGCATCGCTATGTAGACGGAGATCGTCTTATAAGCCGCTACCAATGGATCTATGAGGTAGTTTATGAGGGCTTGGGCAGCTTCTGGATTGGGCGCATCCTTGGGGACGAGCAAGTTATCTATCCAAGCTATGGCCCCTTCCTCCGGGATCAGGTAGGATATGTTCCTGAACCCGTCGCCGTACTTCATAGTGAGCACATCTCCATTGTATGCGTGGGCAGCCAACAGGGACCCGTTCTCCAAACTTGGAAGATACTTATCCGTGCTGAAGTAACCGGCTATATATGGTTTCTGATTTATTAGAGCTTCTTTCACTTCTTCCATCGTGGAATCGCTCCAATCGTCTAAATCCTTCCCTAAGTAGAGTTTAGTGGCAAATACTACTTCAGGCGGATCCTCCAACATGGAGAACTTCCTTCTGTACTTCTGCAAGTAATTAGGATCGAAGAACTGCTTCCAACTACTCAAATCCTTTACCTCGTCCGAATTGAGACCTATGGCGGTGCTGCCAAAACCGTATGGGACTGAATAGTTGTTCTCGGGATCGTACTCAAGTTCCCTGAACTTGGGATCTAGATACTTCAGGTTGGGAATCAGCCCCTTGTCGAGCTTCCTGACGTAACCTCTCTCTATAGCGTTCCTCACATACTTATCGGTGAGCACAACGATGTCATAGCCGCTTCCTCCCGCCTCGAGCTTGGCAAACGCTTCATCATCGCTGTCGAACACATCATAGATCACCTTGACGCCCGTCTCGTCCTTGAAGAGTTCGAAGACGAAGGGATTGTTGTTATTGCTCCAGTCATACATGGCGACCTTTCCAGAGAGCCCTCTCCTAGCTTCGCTTACCTCCTGCTCAATCTTAGCCTGGGAGACAGAAGATCCGTAAAAGTAGCCGGCAGAACCACCGACGATTAAACCGGCAGCCCCAACGACTGCCAACTTGAGGAAATCTCTCCTAGAGGTGAACTAAATCCCCCATCATGTCACCCCGTTGCAGGGGCCGGCATCGGGGCCCTTATAAATTTTTCCTCTAATCTCAGCGGACCTAGCATGGTATTCCAGACCTTCCAATCTAGCGAACTTAGCGACCCTCTCGGCTATCGAGGCTTGAGCCTCTAAGGTTCCACTTTGCCTGTAAACGTATATCCCGGAGAATCCCTCGAAGAATGAGAAAGGACTAAGACCCGGCCTCTCCATCAAGGTGCCTCCCGTAGGTAGGATGTGGTTCGCTCCTGTGTAACCGTAATCTCCATATACCACTCCTACACCCTCGAATACAGCTCCAGCCAATCCCGCATCGAAATCACCCATCACCTCCAAGTGCTCAGGCATGAAAGCATCGCTGAAGCTTTCCAAGGACCTCTTATCCCCGTATAAGATACCACCTCTCCCCCTTAAGGAAGAAATTCTCTCGTCTCCTGAGTATCTACTGAGCTCCTCCCTCAGTTTGAGCGCTAGTTCCTTAGATGTGACAAGAGCTAGGGAGATAGAGTCAGGCCCATGCTCCGCTTGGGCCAGCATGTCCATAACCACGAATTCTACGGGAGAACTGCCGTCGTATAGAATGAGCACCTCTGACGGTCCAGCTAGGAGATCTATCCTCACATCCTTCGAAATAACCGCCTTAGCCGCCGTCACATAGGAGTTCCCGGGCCCCACTATCATGTCGACTGGTTCGAGGTCCACCTCTGGAAGACCATACGCGAGGGAAGCTATAGCCTGAATCCCTCCAGCCCTCAATACCTCATCCACGCCTAACTGGGCAGCTAATCCCTCTATCAATGCGGAATTCCTTGGAGGTGTAGCTACAACGAACTCCTCAACTCCTGCAGCCTTAGCAGGAGCTATTCCCATAAGTAAGGAGGATGGAAGGGGATGCCTTCCTCCGGGAACATAAATACCCACCCTCTTCACAGGCTCTGATACCGCACTTTCCTTAATCCATTCAAGCTCTGTCTTGAAACCATCAACTGAGCACGCCTTTCCATCTAATAGTGATACAGCGCAAGAGTACAACCTCTCGTAGGGCTCCAGCACGAATCCATCCACTCTGTAGTCACGAGGGGCTCCGTATATCTCATCCTTGGTCAATCTGATCCCGTCAAATCTCTCGGTCAGGTCCAGCACACTCTCCAATCCCCTTTCTTTCACCTCATTTACTAAGTCAGCGGCGATCTTCATCGGCAAGCTGGTCCTCTCACGTAGCTTGGAGAAAGCCTCGCCCCAAAGCTCCCTCACATCGCCGAAGAGGGCTAATTCCATAGGCGAGGTCCCTGCGGATCCCGTAATAAGTTTGATGTGGAGGAGAACTTATAATGCCGTGATGATCTTCCCCCAAGATGAGCACTGTAGTGCAAGCGCTTTTCGAGACAGTAAGGACCCTGTCCCTCGCCGGAGAGTACTTACCAGAGGAGAAGATCTCCTCAATAGTGGATCTAATGGCGAGGACCTACGTGGAAGAACTCCCTATCACGGATAAAACCTCCTTCTTGGAGAGCTTCGAACTCGTTAAGAGCGCCATGTTGGCCAAACCACCCACCGACGAGGATGAGGATATCGTGAGGCTCGCGACATACAACCTCAGGCAGATGGAGGAGAAGCTCGGATTGGATCAAGACAAGCTCAGAGATATCTTCCTAAAGAGGATAGAGGAGGATCTCGGGGAGAATCTAGCTAACCTGGTGATTCTATTCGAGAGATCTATAAGGGCCTTGGGCTAACTTCCAGAATATTTCCCTGTAGATTTTGGCTTTCTCGATGACGATCTCTCTTTCTCTCTTGAATCTTCTTATCTCATCCTCACTGAGTTCTCTCACCACCTTAGCAGGTATACCAAGCACGAGAGTAGCCGGGGGCACCTCTTTTTCGGGCGGAACGAGGGCTCCTGCTCCCACCACGGCGGCCTCTCCCACAACTGCACCGTCCAACACCCTAGCACCTATTCCGACGA